>Ga0208005_1000935_pt1 | contig 10037 bp, 20 predicted proteins | sample DEB19_08_DNA_3_FD_184530 | JGI IMG/M metagenome (GOLD analysis project Ga0208005, IMG submission 184530) | Aqueous microbial communities from the Delaware River and Bay under freshwater to marine salinity gradient to study organic matter... | ecosystem: Environmental > Aquatic > Marine > Coastal... | reverse complement strand
AAAGCGGCACCCGCCGGGAGCGCAAAATGAGTAACACATGGCATCTAGCGTGCGAGGACTGCAAGAAAACACTTTGGATCGGACAAGGCACTGGCCAGCGATTCACGCTATACACTGGCGATGATAAGTGTATGGCCGCGTTTCATCGGTTCATGCATGATCACCTCGGCCACAATCTCAAGATGTTGATAGATGATATTGCGCATGACGGGGAGTATGAGAGTATTGACTACTAAAGCGGCACCCTCCCACCGGAGAGCGTGAGTGGATCGCTAATTTGTGCTAATGTTCGCTAATTTAGCGAATGGAGGATTGTATGAACCTAACCCGCCGCAGTTTCATCCAAGCACTAGCCGCGATTGGGATCGCGCCGGAGGTGATGGCGCGGATGTCGGAGGTGGCGGAGGGTGCGCCACAGACGCCAGTGCCGCGAACGCCAGAGGTAAAGCATCTTCTGCACATCCCACCAGATTGCCCGATTCACTACATGGTCGAGGTGGTATCTGGCGGTGAGCTTCAATGCGAGATGGGGCTGCTAAGTGCAGGCATAACCTTGGGGTCTATCAGGTACGTATCTAAAGCACAATCAGTTTCGCGTACAACATCAGGAACCCTAGAGGCCGGATGGACTTTCAAGTACATAGACCACGAAGGCGTCTGCCTGGAGCCAAATATCGTTAGCTCGCTCACACCAAATTATGGGTATCCGCGCGTCTCTTATTACGCTTCGGGCTGGCCGACGATCAAGAAAACCGGATACTGAAAATCTCTGAACTCTCTCTGAACCATGCGTAACTCCTTGCCGCTCAACACTCAAATTCACCCCGCAATTGGGCGGAGGGTTTCGACCCTCCGCCCTGTCTATTCAATAACGACGGGCCTTTTCGCGCATCCTCGATCCCTGCCGGATTCCATATCAGAGACAAATACCACTGAAAATGTGCCGTTCTCTCTGAATTTCAGAGAGACTTTTCCGCCCACTTCCCCGCCCGTCTAAGCAGGCACTCGACCGCCAACGCCTGCACCTTGGTTAGCGGTCTGTCCCCGCGTTCCTTGCGCGACACCTCAAGACCCGTGATGCCGAGCGCCGCGCCTAGCTCGACTTGGGTGATGCCAAGCGCGGCACGCGCCTCGCGGAGGAAGCGCGTGCCTTTGCGGGATAGTTCGCCGTGGGGATCGCGGCGGGTCATGGCGCGATCTCTGTTTCATGTGAGTGCGTAACCGATTCGCCAAAAATGCTGATGTATTTTACCCAAGTCTTGTAACCTTGCTTCTTGTAGTTGTTGAAAATTAATTCAGCATCATCCCCGAATACACAAGAGGCAATCTCCTCGTCGTCGCCCTTCTGGTTCACGATCCAAACATGGCTGCTCATTTCGCTGGTAGTTCTCCGGGTTGTGGAAATTTGTTTTTAGATATGTCTTTAGACCGTTCTTAGAAATAAGAACCACCAATTAAATCAATTGGATTCTAAAGACCAATTGACTGAAACTTGTTTATATGTCTTTTGCTTTAGACGGGCATCCTCCCATCTATAGTGTACGGCGCAACCATCTGCGCGGAAGTGGACAGCACCGCGCTCCGAATCGAGCGCCGCACGAATCGCCGCCTTGCGGGAGTATGCGCCAGTAAACGCATACCCAGTTTCAAAGTCGCTCCGCGTGAGAGTCATCGCGCAATCTCCTTTCGGTTAGCAGCCGAGAGCCACAAGGCCCGTCTTGTGCATGACTGGCCCGTCGAAGATATTCTCTTCGAGGGCGACCAGGCACTCCGCCGGGAGGCAGAGCGAGCCGCGCGCTTCCTGCGCGTGGTTATCAGGATTCACCGCCTTGAGGCGGTACATATCTTCGCCTCCGATGTTTTCAAAACCGATCACGCGGAACGTACCCGCGTTGATTCCGCGAACGATCTGGTTAAGGTTAAAGTTTTTCATGGTGAAACCTCCTGCGCCATCTGGCGCTGTTTGCGTCGGCCCTTTGCCGTCGCTGTTCTTAGTTCAACTGTGTAATCACTATACCTGAGAGGCTAGTCAATGTCAAGTCTTTTTTTACGCGAAAATGCCAATAAAATCGGGATTTCTGAAAATACTTTCGGACGACCAGCCTAGCGTTCCGCCCACGTCCTAACCGCTTCAGCGTTATCCCGCACGTAAAACTTAGCCGCCATCGCCGTGCTCCGGTGTCCCATGAGCGCGGCCAGTATATGCACGGGGCATCCGGCCTCCGCCTTCCTGTGTAATCTAAATAATACACAAAAAATGTCTTGACATTTTCCAAACTCTCCGTATACTTGCGTCAGATTGATAGTAACTGTTGATAAATGGAGGCGATATGGACGATTCAGGCCAGCGGCAGAAACCGAAACAGCTATCCGCGCGGCAGCGTGCGGAGCAGATCATCGCGGAGGCGGCATGACCCTCTCAACCCACTGCATCTACGACCTCTCCGCGCCCCAGCTAATCACCCTGCGCGAAGTGCTATCCCTCGTGACGCCATCCATCGAAGCGGGCGCGGGTAGCGAGAACATGCTCTCACGCTTCATCCGCCTGCGCGAGAAGATCAACTGCCAGCGGTATCTCGAACTACGCGGCACGGACGACGCGACGCTGCACGAGGCGATGATGCTCGCAGCGCCCATCGTCCACGGGATGAGCAACTACGAGTTCCAGGCGGACTTCGCTTCGCTGCTGGTTCACCTGAAAGCGGACGGCCCTGCGCCAAAGCGCGAGCTGTATCATTCGCAGGAGTTTAACCCGCTGACTGAGGCGGCGGGCGTGGTCGTGAGCGCCGTGCTGATATTCGGCACGGCTTGGATGGCGATGTTTCTGTAACCCGGCGTTGCAGCGCCGAAGCGGACTAGGAGGTCAAATGGGTAGCCCAATGTGCGTGTGCCCTGATTGCCAGAGCGCGATGACGGAGGCTGAACAGGTGCAATCTCTTAAAGCCGAGCTAGAGAAAAAGCGCGAGCGGATCGCCCTGCTTGAGATACGCGAAAGACGGATCCAGTGCGACATGGATGAGCTAGGCGCGGTAATCATGCGACTGCGCCTAGAAATCGAGCAGTTGAAGGCAACGAAAGCGGCGTAGCCGCGAGGAGGAAACATGAACCGTTCAGATAGTATCGGCCAGCTTGCCACGGCGCTGGCGAAGGCGCAAGCCAAGGTGCACGGCGCGTCGAAGGACAAGACCAATCCGCACCTGAAATCGAAGTACGCCGATCTCGCCTCGATTTGGGACGCAGCCCGAGACGCGCTCACGGCCAACGACCTGAGCATTGTCCAGCTTCCGACCTCCGAGCGGTCGCCGGAAGGCGCGCTGCGCCTTTTCATCGAGACCGTGCTGATGCACAAGTCCGGCGAGTGGATTGGCGAGCGGTACGAAATGCCACTGGTCAAGACCGACCCGCAGGGCGTCGGCAGCGCGATCACCTACGCCCGGCGCTACGCGCTCGCCGCGATGACTTCGGTTTGCCCGGAGGACGACGACGCGGAATCGCAGACCTCACGCCAGTCCACGCCGGAAGCGCCGCGCCGAACGACACCGCCAGCGCAAGCGCCAGTGACGGATGGTAAGGCGCGAACCGACAAGATGCGGATTCGCTTTACCGAAGTCTGCGAAGAAATCGCCCGCCGCACGGACGACCGGCTTGAAGGCGTAAAGGGTAACGCGCTCGCCGCCGTGAAGCTGTGGTTCGGCGTCACTCAGGTGTCGCAGCTCACTGACGACCAGTTCGAGGAATATCTAGCGCGTCTGGTCGCAGAATCCGAGGTGCCCGCATGACCACCGCCGTCGCTCTTCCTGAAAAAGTCACCGCCGAGGCGCATGAGGTTGTCCGCGTCGCATCCGCCATCGTCATTAACGACGACATCACCTACGCTGAGGCTGGCGAGTTTCAGCGGAGCGCCAAGCAGATGCGCCAGAAGATTGCGGACTTCTTCGCGCCACTCAAGAAGGCCGCGCACGAGACACACAAGGCGCTGACTGCCGCAGAAAAGAAAGAGATCGACCCGCTCGACACGGCGCTCCAGGACGTACAGCGCAAGATGGGCGCGTATCAGATCGAGTGCGAACGCCAGCGCCGCGAGGAAGAGGCGATCCTGAAAGCGCAGGCGGTTGATGCCGCGAAGCAGGAAGCCCTAGAGACGGCGGAGTACGCCGAGTTCATGGGTAACGACACGGCGGCGCAGGCCATCCGCGCTACGGCGGACAGTAACGCGCAACTTGCCGCGCATACGGTCAGTGTCGAGAAGTACGCGCCGAAGGTGGACGGGCAGACGGCGCGGACTAACTGGAAGTTTGAAATCGTGGACGCTTCGCTGCTTCCGCGTGAATACCTTATGCCGGACGAAAAGGCCATCGGGGCCATCGTGCGAGCGCGTAAGGGGGCCGTGAACATTCCGGGGGTACGGGTGTTCAGCGATACGAAAGTGACGGTGAAAGCATGAGTGACATCAACAGCGTGGTACTTGAAGGCCGACTGACCCGCGACCCGGAGGCGGTCGCGCTGCCATCCGGCGCGAAGCTGGTCAAGTTCTCGATGGCTAGCAATCGCAAGACGAAGGACGGCGACAAGACCGTGTTCATGGATGTGTCGGTGTTCGGCAAAACGGCGGACTTCGTGACCGAGTACATCCGCAAAGGTCGCACGGTCATCGTGGCTGGCGAACTCTATGAGGATCGATGGGACGACAAGGCGACCGGGCAGAAACGGTCGAAGATTGGTATCACGGCGAACAAGGTTGAGGCGCGTGGTGGCGGCGAGCGCAACGAGCAAGCGCCATCGAAGGTTGCCGCGCAGTCCCCGATTGACGACGACTCCATACCATTTTAACCGCGCCAACCAGCGCAAAGGAGGCGAGATGGGCCGCATTCTGAGATTCGACGACCACCGCGTATCGCGCTTTGACGCGCCTGTGCTGCGCGATTCCACGAACATCGACTATCACGACGCCGAGAGCCTTCGCGCCGAGCTACGCCGCTGCCAAGGCCGACTGACGGACGCTATCGCGCAGCTTGCCGATGCGCACGCCGCGCTGACGGTTGCCGAGGCGCACCGGGCGAGCATGGAAGGGGGTGTGGCGTGAAGGTTTGGGTTGTGGAGAGACGCGACCACGGCGCGCTTGCTGTGTTTTCTTCAAAAGAAGCGGCTGATGCCTTTATTAAGAAAACCAGCAAGGCATATTCAAGCGAGGTGACAGCGTTCGATTTTATCGTAGACAAGGAGGCCGCATGAGCAAGCAGCGTAATTCCCGCCACCTGTGCGTAAACTGCAAGTCACGCAAGGCGCTCTACCGCTATCGCGGCCAGGTTCGCGCGGCGAGCGATCATGCCCTGTGCTTCGCGTGCTGGCAGAGTGCGCTGGATATGCAACGGATGTGCGAGGCGATGGATGTGCTGGCGGCGTGAGCGACGTTAGAGACAATATCAAAATCGGAAAGTACACAAACCATATTTCATGGGTTGTGACGCCAACTCCGGTTAATGACGATATGAGCTTGCGGCAGGTGCGAGAACATAAGGAAGCCGACAAACAACGCGCCAAAGAGCAGCGCGAAAAGTATTGGGAAGAAAGCTCTCGGCTTGAATCGCTTTTTAAGGAAGACCTAGAGGCCGAAAACGGATTAGTCGGGCACCCGAAGGCCGATAAGGTCTATTCGATGGCATACGAGGCTGGTCACTCTAGCGGATACGAGCAAGTCGTTTATGAGTATGAGCGACTTGTTGAATTACTGAAAGACTAACACAGCACCACGGCTTGCAGGCCACAACCAAGGGGGTTAGAAATGAGCACCACAACCAAGATTCGCATCTACGTATCAGCAGCAGTCGCGCTTGCCGCGTTCGCGTTCTGGCAGGCTGCGTTTGGGGCGACGATTACCGTGTCGCCGGGGCAGTCTGTGCAGGCGGCGATCAGCAGCGCGGTCGCTGGTGATACCGTGTTTGTGAAAGCGGGCACGTATATCGGCAGCGGCGCGACTCTCAACAAGGCAATCACGTTGCAGGGTGAGCAAGGCACTGTATTTCAGGCATCCACTCCGGGCACAGGTATCGGCGTCCTATTCATGGCGGACGGCGCTATCGCGCGAACTATCACCGTGGACTCGTTCGGCTGCGGCTTTGGTGTTGCGAACTACGGCAACAACGGCAACGCGACGACGCCGCGCAATATCACGATTGACGGATTTTGTAAGGCGCAGCTTTGCCAGTACGGGCTTTGGATTGAAGGCACCGGATGGAAGGTGGAGGATTTCGAGTCCTATCGCGGCATCTGGTACTCGCACGGTTCCGGGGATAGCGACGCGATACGAGCTTTCGGCAGCGGGCACACCTTGCGCCGGATTTGGGTGCATGGGACGCACTTCGACAACCAAGACCTCTCCGCGCCGAGTGGAGATTTCGCACACTATGATGGTCTTACACAGACGTACTCGTACCACTCCGAAATCCTGAAAGACACGCTCTTCGAGGATTGCTTCATCGGTGACTACTTGCAGGGGCTTTTCCTTGAACCTGCGAGCGGCACGAGCGCGAATATCACGCTCCGTAACGTGGTCTTTTGGGGGCCAAGCTACACGCCTGCGGCTGGGTCTACGAATTACAACGGTATGGCGAGTTGGGGCGCTGTTGCTGGCAAAAACTACGGCACATCGAATTTCATCATGGAGTACTGCTTCCTCTTTAACAACTCCATCGCGTTCGGGCCTCGCGCGAATACCACGGGCCGCGCGACTAAAAACATCTTCCTCAACAAAGGCACCGGCACGGCCTACGATAATTCCAATGGCGTGAGTAGCAACACAACGCCAGGGCAATTCACTGTAGACAACATCGTTTCCGGTTTCAGTGACGTGCGCGAGCCATTTGTAGGATCGGATACATACATCAACCCGCAGCCGCGCGACGTAAATAATCCGCTTGGGCCTGATGGCGTGCCGTGGTTTCGTGGTGTGACAAATGATGATGGCTGGGTGCCGATGAATGCGGCAGTGAATGGATACGGGCCACAGGTGACGCTTACACAGACGCCAGCGCCCACGCCCACACCCATACCCACGCCTACGCCTACGCCGACGCCTGCACCTACCCCAACACCAGCGCCGACGCCTGCCTACGCAACCCAAGCCGACCTAGACGCCATAGCCGCCACCCTCCGCGCCGAGCTAAAGGCCGAGGCGGATGCGCGCGCGGCGGCGGACGCGAAGGCGATCACCAGCGACAAGTATCCCTCCGAGATCCCGATCACGTACAACCGCAAGCAACGCTACGTGCCTGCGCGTTAAAGGTTTTCGCGGGGGCGACTACCACCGAGCAAGGGTGGGGAGCGCCGCGCCCGGCGGCGTAGCCGAGAGGCACCGGGCAACTTTTCTGAGGGGGAATCATGGCGAACCGGAATTACAGCCGCGCAACACGAATCGGCATACACGAGCGCGATAATTTTAAGTGTTGGGTCTGTGGATCGCGGGTTGTGCTGGATTCGCCGGATGAGTTTACGCAAGCCACGATTGACCACGTTCTTCCGCTCTCGCACGGCGGCACAAACTACCATGAGAATTTATCTACCGCGTGTCGCTGGTGCAACGAGCAGCGCGGCAAGGCAAACGAAGCGCCAGAGGCAATCGCCAAGAAGCGCAGCGAATTACTGTCGCTCAAGGAATCGGTCGTATCACACATAGGCGCGAACGCTCGGCTAAAGGGATCGTTCGCTGAGTTGCTTGTTGGCGCATTTTAGGGGGCATGAATGACACGTTTACGCCAATCAACCGAACTATCCACCTTCCAACGCGCCTGCATCACGCACGACTACCGCAGCGCCATCTCTCGCGGCCACTCTCGCGCCGACGCGATTGCCGAGGCTGCGCGCATTAGCGGGGTGGATGAGGCGAGCGTGCGGGAGGTGGTGGGATGAAGCCCTACTACGAGCATAACGGAATCACCATCTATCACGGCGATTGCCGTGAGGTATTACCGACGCTTGAGCGGGTTGACCATGTGATTACTGACCCGCCGTATGACGCCAAAACCCATGATGGCGCAAGGTATGGTTTCAGAGAAACGAGCAGTAAGATTCCATTCGCGCCCCTAGAGGATGTAGAGGCGACGTGCAAGATGTTGCTTAGATCGAGCAAACGATGGGTGGTCGCTTTTTGTTCGCTTGAAATGCTCGGCTCTTATAAAAAAGGTGCTGGTGATTCATGGGTGCGTTCTTGTTTCTGGCGACGCCCAAATGGCGTGCCGCAATTCACTGGAGATCGGCCTGGACAGCCTGGTGAGGGGATTGCTGTCATGCATGGCGATTCCATCAAACGATGGAATGGTAGTGGGCGGCATGGGTTTTATGAGTTTCTAATTGAGCAACACGGGCGCGCACATCCAACAGAAAAACCACTAGCGTTAATGTTGCAACTTGTCTCTGACTTCACCGACGAAAACGATCTAATCCTCGACCCTTTCATGGGTTCCGGTACCACGCTCCGCGCAGCCAAGGACTTAGGCCGTCGCGCAATCGGCATCGAGTTGGAAGAAAAGTATTGCGAGATCGCGGCGCGTCGTCTAGGGCAGGAGGTTCTATGCTGACCCAACTCCACCTCCCGCCCTACACCGACCGCTACAAGTCCATCCACGCCCGCTTCCGCGACTTCCACGCGGCGAATCCACAGGTGTACGCGGCGCTCGTGAAGCTGGCGCGACAGGCGAAGGCGCGAGGGCACGACACCTTCGGCATGAAGGCGCTGTTTGAGATTCTCAGGTGGGAGTGGAAGCAGATGGGCGTGCCGCCTACGAAGGGGGATGAGTTTTTTCTGAATAACGATTTTTCATGCCTGTACGCCGAGATGGTGGAGGCGCAGGAGTTAGGGTTTAAGGGGTTTTTTGTGCGGCGCAAGAGGCGGGCGGTATGACATGGCATTACCTGGACGACAACTCCGAACCCTGCACCTATTCGCCGGAGCGGGCGGCGGCATCCTCGCAGACATGCTCCTTGGACACATACCCGTCTGCGCTGTCGAAATTGATTCCTACGCGCGACGAGTCCTGCTCGCACGTCAGCGCGACGGATGTTTGCCGCGATTCCCGATATGGGATGACGTTACGACGTTTAGTGGGCACGAGTGGCGCGGACGGGTTGATGTGGTATGCGGGGGATTCCCCTGTCAGGACATATCTTCCGCCGGCCGAGGCGCAGGCATCCGAGGCGAGCGATCTGGACTGTGGGCCGAGTTCGCGCGAATCATTGGCGAAGTACAACTCCGCTACGTATTCGTGGAAAACAGCCCAATGCTCACTTCTAGGGGGCTTGATGTCGTACTCGGAGACATTTCCGCGCTGGGGTACGATGCGCGATGGGGAGTTATATCCGCTGCCGACGTTGGTGCGCCGCACTTACGGGAACGAGTATGGATTTTTTGTTGGAACACCAACAGCTTCGATGTCTCACAGGTCGGAGAAATTTATACGCAAGATGCTTCAGCCGCAAGAGTTCGTAAAAAAGTTTCCAAAGTCAGGGATGTGGCCGACGCCAACCACACACAACGCCAAGGAGTGCAATGCGCCAGCGGAAGCAACGCGCAATACACCGACACTGGTGAATGTAGCTGGTGGGACACTGAACCCGACGTGGGTCGAGTGGCTAATGGGGTGGCCGCTAGGGTGGACAGACTTAAGTGTATCGGCAACGGCCAAGTTCCGCGAGTGGCAGCAACAGCATGGCGCATGCTTGGAGATGGTGTAGTTAGTTAGACGGCGTTGCAGCGCCGAGTTTAGGGGGTCGGGGTGAGTAAGGGTCGCGCATGGATGCCGTTTTTTATCGGCGATTGGGAAAAATCTCAAGACGTAGAGCTAATGCCGCCAGAGGCGGAAGCGTGTTACTTCGTCCTGATTCGTAAATGTTGGCTATCTAAAGATGGCGGCATACCAGACGACGACACATCAATTAAGACCCTGCTTGGTAAGTTTAGTGTCTGGTGGGAATTAGCATCGAAGTACGTCCGGCCAAAGTTCCAAGAGAAAAACGGGCGGCTCTATAACCAAAAGATACTAGAT
>Ga0208005_1000931_pt1 | contig 10059 bp, 19 predicted proteins | sample DEB19_08_DNA_3_FD_184530 | JGI IMG/M metagenome (GOLD analysis project Ga0208005, IMG submission 184530) | Aqueous microbial communities from the Delaware River and Bay under freshwater to marine salinity gradient to study organic matter... | ecosystem: Environmental > Aquatic > Marine > Coastal... | reverse complement strand
CTTGAGTCTGTGGATCAGGTTGCATCATCTTATCCAAGCCAGCCAACATCTCATTCTTGTTGCTGAGTGAGCTATTCTGGACGATGCCCTTCAAGATCACAGGCAAAACAGGGGTATCAGGGCCTAAAGTCTGCAACAGAGCGATAAACTGCTGTTGTTCGTACTCACGTGCCATGATGCCCAAGGTAGCTGTAGGCATGAAGTTCATGTCGACTGAGGGATAACGCTCAGGATCGAACTGCATGTAGCGGAAAGCTGCCTTCTTGATGAACGGGATCAGGAAGTCCTCTTGGAAGTTGGTCAAGGTACGCTTGTACTTCTTGATGATAGAAGCCATAGCAGCCGACATACCAGCCCCACCAGCGTCACGAGACACCTGAGACACCATACCTTGAGAATCCAAGGTTCCTGTAGCTTGGAGCAACATACGCTCAAAGGCTTGGGCGGTGGTCATGTTGTTACCGTCTGTCTGACCAAACTTGAACGGCTGGAGAATCTCGTTGGGGTTACCGTTGGTCAGGATAGCCTTACCGGGACGAACCTCGAACTTAGCACCACGGGGCAGACGGGTAGCATCAATACCGATCATCGGGGCTGTGGTCAAGGCCAGTGAGTCCAAATGGCTACGCATCTGAGCGTCGATAGCCTTCTGCATGTTGTAAGCTTTTTCCACTGTACCACGACCTAAGATACGGTTAGGAACTGTATCATCTTGGTATAACACAACTGGACGATCCTTCATCATGTAAGGATTCTCTTCAGCCTTGAGGAGGGTAGAGTCGTTGACGATAACGACAATAGCTTCCACCATGTCAGTGTACTCGTCAGCATCGCTCTCTTCAGGGAACAAGTCCATCAGCTCTTCAGTGTCGCCCATGTCAGTGAGGTATTCACGGGGGACTAAGCCATAATATGTCAACAGCTTAACTTTGTCTGTCTGGTACTGTGTGTCTTCCTGAGTGACTTCCAAGTCCTCAGTGTCATACATAGGGCCAACGTTGACCTTACGATAGATACCGTCTTCGATACCTTTGACGATCTTGTGCAAGCCAACGTACTTCTCAACTGCTACGCCCAAGCAGTCATCCACTGATGTACCATTAGGGTCAAACAAGAAGTTCTTTGGGTTGACAGGCATGATCTTGACTGCTGTACGGTCTTTCTCTTGAACACCGATAGCTGCCTGACCGATAACACCGGGGATAGGTTGAGTAGCAGGAACATACTCTTTTTCTTGCTTGACGATGATCTCGCCAATACCAGTGCCGTAGATCTCAGCCATCAATTCGATCTGGTCGATAGCCTTACGGATCTTGTCCTTCTTGAAGTCATCCATCAACTGAGCTTTGATCTGGTTAACATCCAGCTCAGTACCGTTCACATCGGTTACATCGTCTTCAATGTCGAAGAAGTCTCCGTTACCGAAGATAGCTTCCATGATCTCAGCGTGACGAGTCTCAACCGCTTGCTGAGTGGCAGGGGAGATGATACGTGAACGCTCTGAGTCACGAGTCTTATCCTCAGAGGCCCACACACCACGGAAGATACGCTCGTATTCGTTCCATAACTCAAGGTAGTTGGTGTCTCGCCAATCACGCCAGTTGTCGCACTGACCAACAACAAAAGAGACTAGATCTTTGTCAGCCTCTGTTGGTTCCTCGAACTCTGGTGCTCCGTTTTCGTTCTCTTTATAGTTTTCCATGTAGTTCCTTGTTATCCTCATCACCACTTAACCTTGTCAGCCCAATAAGCAGCTGACATACGGCCTTTGTCGATGTTCTTAGCGTGTCTAGCCTTGAAGGACTTGTTACGTGCTGAACCTTCAGGAGAGCCTGAGACACCTTGCTGACCGAACCTGATAAGCTTTACTTCGTCACCTTCTCTGGCAACTACTACATGGCTCTTGGTTGGGTGGTTAGGTGTGCGCTTAGGCTTGTTATAGCCTTCAACGCCAGCACGTTCTAGTCTTGAATCTTTGGTCTTAGCCATTGTTTTTCTTTTTCTTTCCAGTTTTAGCAGTCTTAGCTGAGTCCTTGAAGTCTTGGGCTGTAGGAGCACCCTTGCTACCGGGCTTCCTCATCTTCTCACCTGAGCCAGCTTCGATGCGTTTACGTTTAGCATTAATATTACTGTAGAGTCCGGGTTTATTCATAGTCAATATCCACTTATAGGGTCAAGAATTTCGTATTCATCGTCGTCATAATCTGTATTATAACTTGTTACAGCAAGCTGGTCAATATAAGACAAACTATCTATTAAGTCATCGTGGACGCCAGCTGTAGGGAACATCAGGAACTGGTCAATAAACTCTTTCCAATCACTTTTGTCCAAGCTATCGTTCAGGGTGATCCTGCCATGTTCAAACCTACCTTGTAAAGACCAGACAACCCTGTCAGTCTTCTTCTTGTTCCCGTGTGTCAAGTCCGTGATGTGGCAGTAGACGTTGTTCTTTCTCATCAAGTCATTGAGGTAGGGCTGAACTGCGTTCTTCAAAGCTCCTCGTTCAATTCCAACAGCAATGGGCTGATGGTCACGCACAGCCATAAGAATCCTACTAGCAGTTTCACGAATGTCCCAACGTCCATGAATGATGTCCTTGATCCACCAGTTACCGTTGTCCTCTACCTTAACGATTGAGATGGCACTTTCGTCTAGTCTTTTCTTGGCTGCACCAGCATTTTTTGATACATCCTCAAAACCAGCCAAGTCAATGGCTATGACATAAGACCCATAAGCAGGTTCAGGGGCATACCTGATCCAATCCTCTTTGAAGACCTCTTGCCCTGCATTGTCAAAGCTTGACAGGTATTCCTGCTTGAAGGCAAAGGAGCTTAGGGTTCTCTCAGCAGCCTCAATCTCTTTGGGGTCGATAGTCTCGTTGTCTTTGGTTGTGAAGTGCCATGACTTCCATTCTTCGTCACTGCCCTCTAAGCCTAGCTTAAAGACATCGTAGAACCAGTTACGTCCACTAGGGGTTGAGATAAATAAAGCTCTACCCTTCTTGTCTGACAGGGAAGCTCGGATGATCTTCTGCCATACGTCTTCCTTGATAAAGGCACATTCGTCTAGAACCACGTAGGTAAGAGACACACCACGTAGAGAATCAGGGTTGTCAGCACCACGAACCAATATCTTCCTACCGTTGACGAGAAGGATCTCGAGGTTATTGATGTGTGATGACTTAATGACTGGTCGTCCAAGCTCATGTAACAAGTCCCATATAATCGTTCTAGCTTGTCCTAAGGTAGGAGCTATGTACATCACAGCTGACCCTTCAGGACAGTTTAAACCTTCTATAAGGAGGCTTACAGCGGATAGTCTGGACTTACCACACCTTCGACCTGCTGCTACGACCTTGAAGCGAGTAGTGTTCTTAAAGACCTCTTGTTGCCACTTCAACAGCTGAAAGTTTAACTCAGCCATCTTTAGGCTCCACATCCTCAATATCGTAGGTTACTTCCTCAGCCTCAACTACAGGGGAATTAAGACCAGAGATATTGATACTGATCTGTGGGGTAGAACCTCCAGCTTTAGTAGCTTCAAAGGCAGACACTGGGACAATACGGTCTACGATAAGTTTCCATGCAGCAGCTTGGTTCTTGTGGTCATCGTTAAGGGCTGCATCGTAGATAGCCTCTAGGACTTTAGCTGACTTAGGACTGTTTAACATCCTAGCCTTGTATTCATTGATAATAGCTGTATCCCCTTTGGGACGACCAAGGACACCTTTGTTCTTCTGCTTCTTGGCTACTATCTCACCCTTCTTGGGTCTACCTGCTTTTCTTTTCTCTGGCTCATTAAGGATAGCTTTGGCTTCCTTGACTAAGGTTTCTTCGCTTGGAGGATAATTATCTTCTATTGTTCTTGGTTCCATGTTTACCCTTAATTTGGACATGAAGTATGCCTCTAAGAAGTTAATCTTAAAGGCTATTTAGAGGGAATCTAGATGAATATATCTTAATTAAGATTCCTTATAGCCCCTTGAGGACAGATAAGGTTCATCAGGATTCCATACTTTGAACGGGTTACCTTCCTTGAAGATACATCCCGTATTCTTTACTTAGGTAGCCCGTCTACCTAGCTTTCATCTGAGTTCCCTGTGTGCTTGTTCACACAAGGTTGAGGGTAGCATATTTTTAAAGAAAAGTCAAGTCTTTTTTGTAATTATTTTAACAAAATCTACAGATTTCTCCAATTATTTTACATTTAGTTGTCTAGACACCCCATCCAGTACCCATACTTCATAGCCCCTTGTGGACACTTTAAAGGCCCTCACAAGGCCCTATGCCAGCCCCTCGTGTACGGATTCCATAGCCTAACCTGTCCCCAATTACCATACTTTCCTTACAACTGCCTCTTTTTTAAGCAACTACTTTGATTTTATTGTCTTTTTTGTCCAGTTGAGAATGATTCTTAATTACTCTCTTTTGTGAACTTTAGAGGCTCCCACAAAAGTAACTCACTCGCCCTACCCCCTCCCCCCATGTCAGTTAGTAAGCACTTACTTCGCAGTGACTTCAAAGTGTATACAATAACTGTATACAATCTTACAAGTACTTGTGTGCATGACGTTGTAGCACCTATATAACCATACCTTATATAGAGAATCTAGTCAGGTAACTGTAAGAAAAGTGTCGGAAAACCGACGGTAGTGTCAAAATGTCGACAGTATTTGTAAGTTATCTGTAAGTTTTGTGTCGGAAAGTCGACAGTAAATGTAATACTAGAGTATACATTAGAGTATTAAAGTATTCATTTATAAGCTGGCACAGTTCATGCTTCACATAAAGCACAGCACAATCGCTGTTTTCTGAACCAGTAAGGTACACACCATGACTTCTACTCAAGCCACCGATACAGTAAATAACCTATACACGCAAGCTCAAGCCATGAGACAGTTCGCTGTCTATCTAGAAGGCAACCCGAACGATGTAAACGCATCTCTAATGTGGCACAAGATGGCTGACCACCTATTCGACGCTGTCAACACTTATGATACAGTCGTGGCGTCTTCAACCTGAACTCAAGGGCTTAAACCATGACACAGACACTTCTAGGATTCTGGGCAGTAACAATGCCTAGCTATTACATCACACGGACAGTCATTCTGTTTTGTGCTGATGATGGGTATGGTAACTTGATTAACATTCCCTCTGATTCTTTCCCTGTTCATTCAATCAACACTATCAATCAGTAATAAGAGGCTAAACATGAAACCACAGATTTACGATCACATTATTTACGCTTTGGGCTTTGTTGCCCTTATCATTGTGTGGATGACTGCCTAAGGAGATACAACCATGTATTCATTCACTACAATCAATAACCGCTATCATGTAACAGTTCACGGTAACGGTTGGGCTTACGAAGTTCTAGATCAAGAATCAGGGGATAGTCTATGGTTTCAAGATTCTGATGCCGAGCAAATTCAGGCCGAGACAGATAACTTCGAGAATGAAAGCGCTATCGCTCAATACTTTGAATGTCTTTGCGAATAAAGGGGATAACCATGGAAAAAGGCACTAACGCACCTACAAAACCACAATTTGAGGGTCAGATTGTCAAGTTCGATTCCCCTCACGCTAGTGGAGTGATTCTGTATGATGTGGCAAAGGTAAACAAATACGGAAAACTTGAATGGTGGGCTATTAATGAACCTACAGAGCTTCAAAAGGCAGAAGCTGAGTGGTCTATCGTCTACCGCTAAAATATCGCCTGTAGAGGCTCTTTAGAGGGCTTCTATGGGGGCTATTTTGCCCAAGTAACTTGTGAAGGACACACTACCATGAAAACCACAGTAAATTTCTATACTTTCCGTGACGCTTTCAAAGCGATTCGCCCTGATAACTTCACCTCTGAGGGGCTATCTGTATTGTGGGACTATCTCGAAGAATGCGAACAAGATTGTGGCGAGGAATATGAACTTGACGTTATAGCCCTTTGTTGTGACTTCTATGAAGACAATTGGAAGTCTATTGCCTCAGATTATCGCATTGAGATTGACGAAAACGAGAACGAGGACGAACAACAAGAACAAGTTCGTCAGTACTTAGAAGACGAAGGCGTTCTAATCGGTGAAGTCACTGGCGGCTTTGTCTATCGTGCACACTAAGGGGGCTTAAACCGTGCTTTATATGCTAATTTGTCGAGATGGCGGGTGGTCTAAAACCTTTGAGGGTTCAGAGGATGAGGTTATAAAAGAAGCTGAACGTCTATCTACTTTCCATGATTCTATCTTTGGGGTCTATGAAACGCACACGGGGCGTTTAGTAGGCGGTACTTACATACCCGACCCTATTTATGTCTTTCAGAAAGACTAAAAACATCAATATGTCGCTAAAAAAGGAAAACGTAAACATGATGAAAACAGATTTTAAGGTATACAAACGCAAAATTCACGTATGGGTTAAGCACGTAAAGCCTACACCTGATGGTCACGTGTGGAATTATGCGTGGTCAACTAATGCCCACAAAACGTGCACAGAGGCCGCTAAAGCCGCTAAACTGTTGCACCCTGATAGAACATTCAAAGCAAACTTTGCGAAGGATTAACCATGAAGTCAAAATTAGAATTCCATGAACTTGAACGCATGGCATGGAGGGATAACAACCCTTTACATTCTGAGCTTGTGTCTATGCGTCAAGAACTGATTCACCTACTAAGGATAGCTAACAGCGTGGCATCACGTTATGACGCAGTAGTAAACAATGCCTTTGAAGATGACGATTTCGCATCAGTGGCGTTGTGGGCAACCTTTATCAACCATATTGATAGCTTAGAAAGGGATTTAGGAGAAGACCTATGATAAAAACACTAATCGCAAACATTAACCACGCAATACGCAACAATGAGACTGTGACCATTGGGGGCGGTACTTTTGAAGCGCATGAACTATATAAAATCATTCAACTCTACAATGCGGCTCAATTGGCTGAAGATGCCCTATTGTTTGACTATGGCGGTGAACCTCTGCCTTCACTTGAAAAAGAAGCCTTAGATGCTTTAAGGGGTGTTTTATCATGAACCAGTACTTCGTTACAGTCTACAAAGACAATGGGCAGTATGATGAATATGAAATTGAGGCAGAATCATTGTCTGATGCGTGGGTTATTGCGGCTGAAAACAATGGTTGGGCTGATGTTGGTGAAGTTTGTATTGAGTTAATACCTAACGATGAGGAGATGACAGAATGACATTAGTAATACTTTTCTATACAGTTGACTTAATCATAGAGCATGACCTATGGTGAGATGTCCTAAATGTAAATCCAATGACGTAGACCTTTCAAGTACTGGTTTACCCAATGCAGTACAGTGTCTAGACTGTGGACACTTGTTTGCTGATACATCATGGCCTTTCCCAACATCATTGGTTAAAAAGCCATTGAACGACATACCTGTGAAGATAGATGGACTTAAAGATGCTCAGGAAGCCCCTTTTTAGCCCATTAGAGACACGATTAACCATTGACTAAGGGCTAGATAGCCTAGAGAGGATAAAATGCACTGTGTGGCTTGTAATAAATTGTTGACAGATTTTGAATCGACACGAAGAAACGCTATAACCAAGGACTTTGTGGACTTGTGTAAGGTTTGTTTTGAAGATGTGAAGGGGTTATTCCCAGTCATTGAACGGAAAGACCTAGTAACTGAGTCGGATTTAGACCCCAGTGAACGAGACGTTGATGTAGAATTCAGTGAAATGGACACAGGGGATTGTAGAGACTATATAGACTATATAGTATCTAATGACTCCTATGATGTTTCATAGATGATACATAGAAGTAAAATACACTATTAAAGATACCTTAAATACTTATGTCATTAAAGATACTTTAAAGTGCAACGTAAAGAGGAAAACCTATGTTAAAAGTTGAAATTGACTATGATTCTGCGTCTAGGATATTTGGTGTTGTCTTAAAACAACAGTATCTTGGTTTGTCTCCTACTTACGGGGGTTCGCCTTTGTTTTCTATGGACAAAGAGGAAAACAAGAGGGAGTATCAACGATACAAAGAAGCCTTTAAGTTGGTAGCTGAATACAATGGTATTGATTTAAGAAAGGGTAAAAAACAATGACACCGACACCTAAATTACGCTTTGTTGAGCGTGTAATTGCTGTTCCTGCAACAGATGGAGAGGGTAGAACAGTTCGCATTCTTCAGCAACTGTGGGAAGCAGACATCACCGACATAATTGCTGGTAAAACGGACGGTGAATGGCGCGATGTACGCTTGGAGAAAGAACAATGAATAAACTTAACGAATACGGTGCAACAGACAAAGAGGTAGACGATTGGGTGTTCAACGAAGAAGCCCATTACACCTTCACAATCCAAGATGTAGCTGAGTTAATCTCCATCTATGGTTGGGAGCAAGTGCTCAAGGACATCATAGAGGCAGAGGTGAAGTTATGATTATGTCTTTGTGTATTTTTGTATTAACTTTGTTGAAAGTGAGTCTCAAGTGAAGGCTATTATTGAATATGACTTGTTCAACGCACAAGATGCTCACGCATACAAGTGCTCACAGAAGGCCGTAGAAGCCTTTTACACGCTTGAAACCTTGATGGATGATCTAGAGGTATTCCTAGCTAACAAAACCACCTCAGAAGCCTGTTTATTGGACATTCAAAGGGTGTTACTTCAATGGCGAAAGTCTAACAATGTATAACATTTATCATTATGGATAAATTCAAACCTGCCCTTGGTTGGCGTAAAAGGAGAAAGATAATGAGCAAGTCAGACGGCGGTAAAGGTTCAAGCCCTCGCCCTTTTAGCGTATCTCAAGCTGAGTATGATGCTCGATGGGACGCTATATTTGGACGTGATCTTGAGCAAGAAGAACCAGAGATCGAGGAAGAAGATGATTCTTTGAAGTGCTTACGCTGTGGTGGTGTTGATACGATGTATGTAGCACCTAACGGGATTTATCGTGTATGTGACCAATGTGGTAACGCTGAAAGGATTCTTCAAGATGATCCAGACTTCTAATGTCAAGATAGCTTCTAAATTCTTGAAACACATACCATGTGAAGCCTGTGGTTCCTCAGACGGCAACAGTCTTTACGATGACGGGCATACCTACTGTTGACAAAACTCAATAAGTATGATACAATTCATGTTTTAAAGGAATTTTATGAAAATCTGTAAGACATGTAATGTAGAGAAGCCTTTTGAGTTCTTTGGAACTGACAAAGCAAAGTCAGGGAACACGGTATATAGGCCTTATTGCAATAGCTGTAGGGCTGAAAAGGGGAGGAACGCTCGGAAAGATAAGATGCAAAAGAAATGTTGTAACTGTGGGGCTTCTTGGGAGGCAACTATGGGTAAAGCTCGCAGAAAAGTAGATTTATGTGATAGCTGTTATCCGGCTTACCGTGCAGCTTATAACATCCATCATGCCGCTTACTTGAGAGCTTCTAAAAACAACATCGGTTTTGATCTTGACTTGAAAGACATATACAATGCAGTCGCTAAAGGAATCTGTCCCAAAACAGGTATTGAATTTGAAATCAACAAGAAAGGAAGCAACTACTCAGATCGTAGTCCATTTGCGCCAAGTATCGACAAAATTGATCCATCTAAAGGGTACACAAAAGACAACATACAAGTTGTTTGTTGGTGGTACAACTCTGCAAAAGGAAGGTATACGGATGAGGAAGTTTTTGAACTATGCAAAGCCGTAATTCTTCAACATTCATAAAGCATGTCCCTTGTGACACATGCGGATCAAGCGATGCAGGTTGTTTGTATTCGGACGGTCATATTTTTTGCCAAAGTTGCAGAACATATACACGAGGAGATGAAAACGGCGGTACTTATCAAGAAGTACAGACAAAACCATCGAGAGAAACTAAACCAATGACAACTAAAGCTGGTGAGATTAAGGCTATCCCTGACAGGGGTATTACACAGCAGACCTGTGAAGCCTACGGTGTACGACAGGATGCTACTAAGCACTACTACCCTTACTTTGACCAAGATGGTAAGGAGGTAGCTGCTAAGGTACGTCATGTTGAACTGAAGAACTTCAATGTTGAAGGTAGCTGGTCACAAGC
>Ga0208005_1000927_pt1 | contig 10087 bp, 12 predicted proteins | sample DEB19_08_DNA_3_FD_184530 | JGI IMG/M metagenome (GOLD analysis project Ga0208005, IMG submission 184530) | Aqueous microbial communities from the Delaware River and Bay under freshwater to marine salinity gradient to study organic matter... | ecosystem: Environmental > Aquatic > Marine > Coastal... | reverse complement strand
TCGATCTCCCCGTTTGCGCGAAGGTCTGCGATCTCCTGTCCGGCCCAGCCCTGGAGATCTGCTAGCTCAACCTCAGATACTCCCTTATTCTGGAAGTCATTTCCAAGAAGACCAAAGTCAATCTGGGTTCCGTTGTTCATTGCGTTGATGATTAGGTTCTGCACGTCAGTGCGGTACTGCTGTCGGAATTGCTGGAGCTTAGAGTTTACTGTCTCATACTCAGTCGACCCAGGTGGGAATCCGGCGAGCATCTGTTCGTAGTAGGCAATGACAAACTCTCCGTCTACGTTCTGCCCATTGAACTGGGACTCGTACGTTCCGGCAGTCATGTTTGTCTCGTATGCCTGCAGGATAGCCTGTAGCTCATCCTGCATCTGCTGCTTCATGATCTGATAGACAAGCATAGTTAGATTTTGCGTTGTTCCAGATCGACCGAACCTACCTCGTCGTGCCATCTTTATTCACCTTCCTGTACTGGCACGCCGCCCTGGGCTGCCTGTAGCATTGCCATTAGATCAGCTCCACCACCCTGTGCGTTCTGCGGCAGGGACTCCTGAGGAGGCATGCCGCCGTCCGTAGGAGCATTAAGCATTTCCATGCCACCCTGTGGCGGGTTCAAGCTTGCCATAGCCTCCATTGCGCTAGCCTGGCCTTGCTGGGCCATCTGTTGGGCTTGCTGCGGAGGCTGCTGTTGCATCTGGCTAAACATCTGGATTAGCGTACCCATCGTCTGCACTGCCGCAGGATTCAGAGTGGCGTCCGTCTGCTCGTCTCGGATGAGGTCCTTCTCACCCTCTGGGTCTGTTACGCCCATGCGATCCATCGCACGCTCGGCAGACCAGAGTCGGTTCTGGACCAGGTTGATTGCAGTCTGTGCCAGCTCGATGGTGTCTCGAGGCGTAAGCTCAGGCGGGGTGATGGAGATTGTGTACTCTCCGTCGATGATGTTTCGCACTCCGGCGTCCTTGTTCTCCCAGATGCGTGCGCATGACTCCCAAACGTTCTGCAGCCAGCTGTAGAGAAGCTTTCGCTTAGGGCTGATGCGTGCCTCGTAGTTGGCCATGAGCTGAGCGATAGCCCGGCTCGAGCCAAGCACTGTTGAAGGAGCAAGTCCAAGCAGCAGGTCGTTGAGTCCTGATACAACAGCGAGCTCTCGGTCGATACGCTTGTTGTAGTCCTCGACTTGGAACTGAGGAATGAATGGGTTGATCGACTCGATGCGGTTCCCTGCGCCAGGTGTTGCAACCTGGTTTGGCTTCGGGATTGCATTTGAAGGTACCTCGTCTGGGGCCTCTGCGCCAACGAGCTGCCACATCTGGCCACCGACTACAGAGTGGATCATCTGCGCCTGGGCAGTGATCTTCTCGTCCTTTTCGCGGAGGAGCTGTTCGATATCGTAGAGCTCAGGCTTACCGTAAGGGCTGCCTGGGATCATGCTGTTTCGGAGAATGATGTAAGGGATGACACCTTCCATCTCAGGGTGCTCCGTCTTCTTGACCACGGTGTTGCCAACGATGATGGCGTTGCACACGAGCGGTGGCTTGCCAGGAGTTGTCGGATGCTTGTACCAGTAGTCCATGACTTCGATCTTCATCTGGTCGTAGGCGGTCTGGTATCGGATCGGGTCGCGGTGGTAACTGTTCAGGTAGATGCTGGCGATTGGGTCATCGTGCGTGCTGGCAGATGTGTATGGGTACCACTTGTTGCCGTCATTCACAGGGATGACGTTGATTCCGTAGTCCTCGATAGCAGCCTGCGGCGAGATGCCGTAGCTGTAGAGTGCCCAGTCGATTCGGCTGTAGTCCGACGTTCCGTACCCAAGGTACAGGTTCTCCGGAGTATCTACAATCTGCACGCGTGGCATCTTGCGGACCGGGTCCCAGAAGATCTTAGCTGCAGTTGTACCGTATAGCGACTTGAGAAGGGTAGCCTCCTCCATGCGCAGGTCGAAGTCGTTGTTGTCCCACCATGCGTAGAACAGTCTCTCCCGGCGTGATGCCTGGTTGCGCTCCTCTGCCGTAGGTCCAGTTGGAGTGTAGTTTACAATAGGAGTCACTGCCTGCAGTGAGGCAGGGATACTGACGTACGACGAGTGAACGTTGACTGACACGTGCGAGCGGCCAGACAGCCGTGCGCTTGGGTCCTCGGCCCAGTGGTCTGCACCACCAAGGGTGAACGTCTGTGGGTGGAAGTAGTGGTCGTATCGTCGGTACAGAGCACGCATTCGGTTCTGCTCAGGCTCAACCATCTGCTTCTTAACAATGGCGTCCCCAATGATACCGAAGTATTCGTTCTCTTCAGCTACCTCGCCAATAGCGTTAAGGCGCTGCTTCTCCATACTGAGCGCCTTCTTCTGTGCGTCTGTAAGGTTTGACATCTTAGAGTAATCGGCAGAGATCTTCTTGGAGACTACCTTGCCTCCGGAGATTACTGCGTTAGGAACCGTTCGGATGCCCTTGCCTGCCGGCTTGGTCCTTCCGGCACGCACCGCGCTAGGGAGAGGTGCTCGCTTCTTGCCGGCCTTGATGGTTGGCTTCTCGCCGCCAAGTGCCTTTCGTGCCGCTGCTGCAGACGCCTTGATGGCAGCGATTGCAGATGATGGAGCACTAGTGTCAGCAGGGGAGATGCTGGCGACTACGTTCCCACCGTTCTGGTTAAGCTTTGAAGGCTTCCCCTTCATTGCCTGACGTGCGTTCTCAAAGTTTGCTGCGATGTCTCGGATGGTCTGGGGCGGCGCCACGTTAGGGTCGTCTGTGTACAGAGACGGCTGCGGCTTACCGTTTACAAATGAGCCTGGTAGCTTCTTAAGTCCTTTGCCTTTTGCCATTATGCATACTCCCCAAAGTAGCTAAACACAGGCTTCTCAACCGGGTTGGAAGGGTTGCGTGTAGCGTGCCTGACCGAGAGGGCAAGTGCCATCACGGCGTCTGTTGAAAGGTTCTTGTCCGCAAGCTTGTATCCAAGTAGCTGACGTCGTAGCTCCATCCATACTCCTGTACGCGGGAGCTTGATCTGACCACGGTCGATAACCGCCTTAAGATCGCCAAGGAGCTCAAGCTTCTTAGCCTTAGTACCACCGAAGTCGTAGTCGCGCAGTGGCTTGATGATGCTGAACTCCTGTCGGAATAGCTTCCCACCAAACCCGGTTGAATCTACAATCGTGGTGCACGTAGCGCCGTCTTGTGTATATAGTAGATGCCCCTCGCGGACCATGTTGATGATTGAAGGGATTGTCTGCTTGCCAACCTTTCGTCGGCAACGAACCCCAACCATCATGTTGCGCTCGGTGTAGTCGATGGTAACGGCCCAGGTTGCATCAGAGGAAATACCTGGGTCCACTCCCTGCGCATATCGTCGCTTTGCGGTAGGGGGCTGCTCGTCTTCAAACTCTACGAAACAGTTGTCAATCATCTCTGCGTTAAAGTAGGCGTCTCTTGCTTCAATGAAGAATCCGTCAATGTTCTGCGGCACCAGGTACTCTGCCTGCTGGCGAATGATCGATTCAAAGGTTGACTCGTTTAGTCCAAACCCAACGTTGTCTCGCGTCGAAAGTCGGAAGCTCATGAACTGTTCGTCCTTGTTTGGGTTCTTAGGGTTACCAAGTTCCCACAGGTCAGCGTAGTCGTTGATACCCTCAGTAGGTGTGCCGATGAAGTGAAGCTGGCCACCGGTCGAGAGACGGCGCAGGTTGAGAACCTCCTGATAGATCATCAGAAGGTGCGGCTCAAACGCGGCTTCGTCAAACGAGATGCCATTCATGTCCTTTCCAAGCAGGGCCTTAGCCTTGTCCTGGGTTGTGCGGAAGTGGATGTTAGCACCACCGAACACTGGGTGGATCTTGATCCACAGATATTCTCCACGGTACTTCTTATCGAAGATATAGACAGGTCCAATCTCCTTAGTAATCGGGCATCCCCTGCCGCGCTGGGCTGGGTGCGAGCCTTGAAAAATCATTGAAAGCTCACGATGCACCAGCTCTGCAGTCTCCTGCTGGATGCCGATGTGGTACCACTCATAGGGCTCCGTAGTCCAACGCTCGGCGTCAGACTGACTGTTCAGTTCCGCAGGGCGAAGCCCTAGCTTGTATGTGGCCGAGTGCAGGATGCCTACAGCCATTCCAAGCGTCTTACCCGCACGGTTGCCAGCGGAGCAGACGGTGGTAAGGTACTTGGGCCTGTACCCCGTCTCATCCCTGGCTGACATACCCTGGAGCCAAGCAAGCTGGCCAGGGTTGAGATTGATCCCAAGCCAACGAGAGGCGAAGAAGCCGATGTCGGTTCTGCCTCTGGCTAGATCCTGAGCAATCTCAGTAGTTAGATTCATTACTTAGTTTTGTTCTTTGCCCATGGGCTTAGACTAAACATTCCGCCCAGACCAACTGCAGATGTAAGGGAACTACCAGTAAACTTATCCTTCTTGGTGATGTCCCTAAATCTAGTAGTAGATCCTCCATCTGCAATTGCAGAATATGGTGCTGTATTTGCCCTAACTGGCCTATAGCTATATGGACGCTTAGGTCCGGCTACAGGCTTCTTAGGCTTTACAGGAGCCTTGGGCTTCTTGGGCTTTGTGTACCCCTCATTTGAAATTCGTCGTGTTGTTGCCATTATTTCTTCCCCTTATTTCTTGCACTAATAGCCTTAGCTTTTGACTTAGCATCTGCCTTGCTGCTTGCACCCCACGCTTGAAGCGAGAGCAGCAACCGCGTGGGACGTCCATTTGAGTCCCGCTCCGGCCCTGGCATGTTTCCCATGCGAGCCAGGAACGAAGCCCTACGCGGATTATCCCCGGACTTAACCGGAGCTTTGAGCGTGCCGCCTTTATAGCTGGCACGCCCCTTAGCATTTAGACCTCCAGAAGGGTTCTTGCCCTCCTTGCGGGTCCAGGCAGCTGTCTTAGCCACGCTGAGCGGCAGTCCTTTGCCCTGACTTGTTAGTCCCTCGAACGGTCTTTCCACCCTTAGGAAGCTTCTTGAATCGAGCTGCCATTGCCTTCTCGGCCTTCTCGCCCTTCTTGCCTTCCTTCTTTTCATGCTTGGCCTTAGCGCCCTTGCTCGGATACTTCTCTACCTTATTGCCGTACTTCTCTAGAATGAAAGCTGGCATCTTCTTCTTACCTGGCATTATCGCCCCCTGGTTCCGCCTCGTGAGAGGCCTTCATTGTACTTTCGTAGGATGTAGTCCTTACGGGACTCCCCCTGATTTGCCTTCTCAGCTGGCATTCGCACATAATCCTTAGCCACGATAGCCTTCGTTGCTGCAGACTTTGGCGGATGAGCTGCGTCAAATGGACCAAAGTCAACAGCACTTCCAACGTTTACCATAACTGGGCGACGTCCGAACTTGCCTGACTTCTTTGGAGCGGTGGCTGGCTTCTTGGAAATCACGCGATCCCCGTTAGCCTTACGTCGCACGACAGTTCCGTCAGCCTTGGTGACGACCCGGTTGCCGCTCTTGCGAACGACTACCTTCTCGCCCTTCTTGTTAGTAACGGTCTTGTCGCCCTTGCGGTCCTTAATCTTGTATCCTCTGGTGCTGTAAAAGTCCTTACCAGTTTTGGTTTTTTCCTTCTTGTACAGACCAGATCGAATGATGTTATTCTTTACTCTGTTTGGGCTGGCCTTAACCTTTGGCCGAGTCCCCACTCCACCACCTGGCATGGTTACTCCTTATCTCCAAAGACTGCGTCGTTTGGATTCAGTTTGCGGATAACAACCGGCGCAATCGCCGCTACCCCCGCAGCTACGATGGACTTCCAGCCATCCTTGGTCAGATCAAACACGCTACCGCCAAGCGCAAGGAATTGCGCCAAGCAGGCTGCCAGGAACGAGCGCCCCCAGGACGCGAGCGTTGCCTTAAGATCCTTGCTCATTGGTAACCTCCATTGCTGTACCTTCTACCAAATATCCGCCACCTAGAATCCCTGCCATCGAGATGGCCAGTTCACGGTCAGCGTTCTTTTCCTTACGTCGATCCATCATCTCTTGGGCTCGTAGCCCCTCAGAGAGAGTTGGGATTACGTCCCCATTCTCGACCATCTTGTATACGTATGTGCTTACCAGCTTGGCAAGGTCTCCGCTTGCGGACTCCACCTTCACTGCCTTCTGGATGTTCTTTGCAAGCTCCCTGCGTGCCTCGATATGCTCTGAGCTGGTGTGCTGCCGGCGGTGGTTGCCCAACGTGATCCGGCTAACGTACTGATTCTCGTCCTTAAGCCATGAAGAAATCTTAATATCTGATAGCCCTTCAGTCATCTTCCGGTTGATGACGTCAATGAGTGGGTGTGCGCAAACTGCGCACTTACTCAGTAGCTTCATCTACTCCACCGTTTTCTTGTAGGTGTTGTACTCTTTTTTCTCCCCAAGAATTTGCTCTTTCCCAATCTTCCCATGGTCCGTAAGATGCAATTTCAATATCGTCTTTAAAGATGTGCAGAATGTTATTTGTGTCAACAGAATGAGTATACATTATCCGGCTCTCGTGTAGAAAAAATTATTGTTTATACCTGCAGAAACAAGATATTTATTTTGGAAATTGAAGTTATTAAAAGGACTTTGTGCAGCTACAGTAAACCAATCAGTGGTTGTCAGGTTATCGTTTACAACTCTTGTCCACGTGCTTGATATACTGCTTGTGTCGCTTACGCAAACGTATTGACCCTTGCCAGCGTTAGCTGTGTTTCCAGACGATGTGGCAACCCACCTATTAATTGATGGTAGCCAAAACACGTTAATCAGTCCATTACCAGTGCCCATGTTTAGATCAACCGTGTTCCAAGACGTTCCATTTGTAGAATACCCACATAGGTCAACATTGTCTGTAGTTGCAACCCAAGTTGTTTTTTCTGGAATATAGTTTATAAACTTAAAGTCATCTGTGGAAGAAAAGCCAGTAGTTGTTACTTGAGTCCATGTAAAAGGAGCAGTTGTAGAGGTCGTGTGATACATCTTGTTGTTGTTTCCTACTACATACAACCTGGTCCCGTCAGTTGCTGTTGATATTGCCCTATCGGCAGAAAAGATGTCTGCCCTATCAGTCCAAGTAGTTCCGTTTGATGACGTGCTGCATAGTGCATTTCCAGTACCGTCATCGCCAACAATAACCCAAAGGCTTGCAGCTGCAAACCAAATTACATCCCTGGCATCTTTGCTAATTGTCGTCTGAGTACCTGTTAGCGTTGATGCAGTCGTCATAGTAGTAGAAGCGGCATTTCTAAAAAACCATCTATTATTAGAAAGCTTAATAAACCCACTTGGGTCTATCCCTGTTGTTACTTGATCTGTGAATGTTCCGTCCACGCTTGACGATGTCATTATGTCAGCGTCTGTGTGGTCTCTAAAATATATCGTTGATCCTTCTACATAAGAGGATGAAGTCGATGTATTTGTTGAGGTGTTTCCAGGCTGCCTATAGTACCTTGTGGCCCATGGGTTTACCCTTTGATTAGATGACACTACCCCAGTAATCATGCTACTGTGTCTCCTACGAGAACCCATGAGTCCGCATTATTAGACGTAACTCTCTTGATCAGTGTTGCGCTTGACCATTGGGCCCTTAGCTTAAGACCAAGTGCAGAGTTAACCGCAGCGACGTTAGTTCCTGCAGCCACAGTGATTTGCCCTGTGTTTGTTTGCATGATGTGGATTTGATCACCTACAGCCAGGATATTTGCCGGTACAGTTACTGTGATTGCGCCGGTGTTGCTTACCTCAACAAGCTTGTTCAGGTCGCTTGCCTGAAGTGTATAAGTGGTTCCTGTTTGCTGGTTAAGTGTGAGAGATAGGTTTGAGGAAGCGCTTACGGTGATTGACCCGCCAAGAGATACCGATGTGCCATTAATGGTGATTGCTGAGTTGGTAAGATCAGAGTTTGCAAGTGTCGAAACAGAACTTAACACGCCACCAGCACTTGTCTTGACAACGCCAGCCGTTGTGAGCGGAGTTGTTACAGTACCAGTGAACGTTGGAGATGCGCTTGGCGCCTTAGCAGCAAGGTCAGTTGTAAGACTTGTAACATCCCCCTGTGCATGAGTGTGGCTTGTAGAAGCGTAAGCGTGAGTATGTCCGCTTGCAGAGTATGCAGTTGCTGCAGCAGTCTCTGTTAGGTACTGTGTGTGTGGGTCAGACTGGGCAACGTGTGTTGAAACAGCGCCTGATGCCTCATACACTCCAGCATGGTCGTGAGCTACGGCAGAGTAGGTTCCGTTATGGTTGTGTCCGCTAAGGGCTGCGCCTGCATCTGTAAGGCTCTTCTTGCGCCACATGTAGTTGCTACCATCCGTAGCCCACTGGATGATATCTCCAGCGGCTGGGCTAGCTGCGCTTACGTCGTGTAGCTCATCGAGCTCATAGCCGTTCTGTACCTTAACAAAAATCTCTCCTGTGCTTGGGTTCTTCTTTGTTACTACACCAAGGTATACGCTGTGAGCAGGCTCAGCAGGAGGGGATCCAAAAACGAAACCACCAGCAGTGCTCGATAGCCAAACAGATACCCCTTCAGCTGATGCAGCGCTAGTGTTTACCCCTGTAAGTCGACCCTGCGTAATAACAGTTACAGTGTCTCCGTTTGCGGATGAGGTTTCTGTGAACCCAAGTGTCTTGCTTGATGTTGCCTCTGTATCTGCGTCTGCCAGGGCAATAGTTGGGTTAGTACCATTAGCACCGTCAACGTACACTACTGAGTACGCTGGGATTGTTCCACCGCTGCTGTTCTGGCAAAGCTCGTAAACTATGTCAGCTCGACCCTCAGATCCAAGAGGGGAGTATGCAGCGTCGTGGTTATGCCCAGAAAGGGCCAGTCCGGTAGTTGGGTGGACGTGGTCCTCTCGTGAAGCGGTAGTATCATCGCCTGCCGAGGCAGTACCTAGTGCAAGTGGTGTGGCCGTTCCGACTGAAGTTCCGCCGCTGGCACCTGGAGCTACTGCCCACTTAATGCCTGTAGTCTCTGCGGAATCGTAGGTTAGGACATAGCCATTCGTCCCGGAACCCGGCAGGCGGCCGACGGTATCAGCTGCTGTCCCCACAATGAGGTCGCCTTTGGCGTCGACGATAGACTTTAGGATGGCTGTATTTGTAGGTTCGTACGTGCCGTTGTGGTTATGGCCGGTCGTGGCGTACGATCCGTCGTGGTTATGGCCTGAAAGTGCCAGGCCTGTGGTTGGGTGAACGTGGTCGTCTCGGCTAGCTTCTGTCCCTACTCCAGAAGATGCTGTGCCCAAAGCGAGAGCTGCGTCATTGCTGAGCGTAGAGCTACCAGCCCCCTCAAGAGCAGTAACGCGGCCTCGTAGGGTAGACGCTTCATCCGTGTCCAGCCATACAAGAGTAGGTTCAACAGGTCCAATGTCTTGGTTAAACTCCTCATAGAACTCGTCTGGGATCTCGAACACGGTGTTTGCCGGGCCCTCAAGGAGGAGCCCGTTCCAGCGAATCGAGATTGGTCGTCCAAAGCGTAGTCTAGCCATAGTTCTCCCTTAAATACCCCTCATATATATCCACTTTTGTCAAGAGTTTACCTCATCAATGGGTGGAAGCAGCTTGGAAACAGGGGTAGATAGGGCATCTGCCGCACGTTCTACCTCCACATTGAAGACATTGGCCATGATCTCGTAGGCTTCCTTGCCAATTACCCCGTCCAGGGCCTCAATGGCCCGCTCTGCGCCCGCATAGTGGACGTGAAGCAGCTCATGGGCGATGACCCGGCGCTTCTCCTGGGGGTCTAGGCCCCAGAACTCAGCTGAAACACGCAGTGTGGCGTTCCAAAGGTTCTGGCTGACCTCGATATCGGCCCAACTGTCCTCTTCGCATGGGTGCTTGGACACTTCAATCTTCCAATGGGCAAGTCCAATGATGGCTGCCGCCCGGTTTACGTAGTCCTGAACGTCACTAATCCCTCTCATTTATCCTCCAAATATCTTAAGCTGTTGATCTAGCGTTGAATTCACCGACTTCATGGGGTTATCCACGAAATTCTCCGTTTCCCCCCCTACATTGCCAGTATCTGCCGCAACGTTGGCAGGCACTGTGTACTGGCTTGGAGAGTTGTCACCGAAGATTGACGTGTACAGCCCGTCAGCAGCAAATGATCCTGCT
>Ga0208005_1000924_pt1 | contig 10093 bp, 25 predicted proteins | sample DEB19_08_DNA_3_FD_184530 | JGI IMG/M metagenome (GOLD analysis project Ga0208005, IMG submission 184530) | Aqueous microbial communities from the Delaware River and Bay under freshwater to marine salinity gradient to study organic matter... | ecosystem: Environmental > Aquatic > Marine > Coastal... | reverse complement strand
GGTGAGGTTGTAGTATAAATTACTATATGTCCCACATCAAAACCAATGCCATTCACAAAGAAGTTTCCAAATTCAGGTGAAACAAAACACATACGAGTTCCAGTCGTTTATGCTGATCTTGTATTAGAACTAATGGAAGTCTTTGAGAAGAAGTTTGATGTGGAAAGAGGTAGACATTTTCTTAAAAAATACATAAGCAACTTTGGGTGAGTCTGGTGTGAGACTGTACCAGTTGTAGGAGTGGCACAGTAAATCCCCATCAGACTCCCTGATGCCCTATAATGTAAAGACAAACAAATCACTTTGATGTTCACTTCTATTTTTGAGGACAAATCTCTAATTGAATACATCAATCAGAATCTAAAAGATCCTTGGATTGGTACACCTTTTGAGGGATATGTTTTCTTATCTCCTAAACAAAAAGGAGAATTTGGTGAACGTTTTGTATCTAAGTATTTTGAGCAGAATGGTAGTGAAGTTTTAAGAGCAAAATCTTCTACTGCTGGACACGATAGAATAATTGATGATATAATTACAGAAATTAAGTTTTCTCTTGCAACAAGAGATAATAAAGGAGGCGTAAAAAAGGATCAATTCATTATCAATCACGTCTCAAAAGATAAAGATTGGAACCGTCTTGTATTTTTTGGAATCAATTCAACAGAAGAAGATTGTTGCTTCTTTTGGTTTTCCAAAGAAGATTTTATTCAGCATCTTGAAAGTGATGAGTGTTTGTTTTCTTGTCAGCAAGGTGGAAATTCTATCCAAAATGATGATTATATTTGCACAAAAGTCAGTAAACTAAAAGATATGCCTTTCGTAAAAACTCTAGATCAATGGTGAACTTATATCTTGGTAATTGTTTAGATATTCTACCAACACTTACAGATAATTCTGTGGATATGGTGTTGGTAGATTTGCCTTACGGAACAACTGCTTGTTCTTGGGATTCAATCATTCCATTGGATGAACTATGGAATCAATATAATCGGGTTTGTAAAGATAATGCTGCAATGGTCTTTACATCTGCACAACCATTTACAACTGTATTAGCATCATCAAATCTTGAGAACTTTCGCTATGAATGGATTTGGGAAAAACCACAAGGAACTAATCCAATGAACGCAAAAGTAATGCCTCTCAAATCTCACGAAAACATTCTGGTGTTTTATCGCAAGAAACCAATATATAACCCTCAAATGTGGTATTCAACACCTTATGGGGGATTCTCCTCAGAAACTAGTAAAATCGGAGAAGTTTATGGAGAAGCAAAATCAAAACACCGTGATAATCCAGAAGGATCAAGATATCCAAAAACTGTGTTGAAATTCAAGCAGCAAAAAGGATTGCACCCAACACAAAAACCAGTAGATCTAATGGAATATCTGATTAAAACGTATACAAATGAAGGCGACACTGTTTTAGACAATACAATGGGAAGTGGAACCACTGGTGTTGCTTGTGTGAATACTTGTAGGAATTTTATTGGCATTGAAAAGGAAGAAAAATACTTTAAGATTGCGGAAGATCGCATCAATAATCCTCTTTTGTCTGCAATGAGTTAATAGCGGTGTGCCACTTGTAGCACTGGCACACTAAAAGAGCACAGCGCCCTGGTTGTGGTATAGTAGTTCTATGGTTGAGGAAGTCCCAATGGTTTCCAGTTATGTTCCCCATCACTCTTGGATTCCTGCACTCAAAGTGCCCGAGAATCGAGTGAAGTATGCTTACAACTACTATAAAGTGTGTAAGAATCATCCACACAACTTTGCTGCTTATTCTTATTGGATTGAGCGTTGTGTAAATGATGGGAGTGATTACTAATGCAAACCTTACTTGATAAAGTTCTAATGGTTGAAGAACTCCTGAACGAGAAGCAACTTAATGCTCTTCGTGATATTCTCTATTTCTACAAGGAATTTGAGAATGAGAAGTACAATTATCCACCCGAGGATACATTGTTCACTCAAACGCAACGCGAACTGTTCGACATTTTTGACATCAAATGACTACCATTTCTTTTACTTCTGGTCAAATCCTGGATATTATTTCTGCACTTGAAGAGAAAGAAAATGCTCTCTATGATGCAGATGATAAACATCTTGCTGCTTATTATATGAACCTTGGAAATCAATTCCAAAGGGTGTATGATAGTTTGCAGGGTTTTGTTCCTGAAAACCGTGTTGCTAATCTTGTTCTTGCTGCTAACTGAACGATGAACTCTAAAATCAAAGAAGCGTGGGTAAATGCTCTGCGTTCTGGTAAGTATGAACAAGGCAGTGAGAGACTCCGTAGTGTGAGTGGGTATTGCTGTCTTGGTGTTCTTTGCGACATTTATGCAAAAGAACACAATACTGAATGGGAGTTCAGGGGTAATGAAGAAACTCATCTTCAACCAATGGATTATTGGTATTATGAAGGAGAAAGTGAGTTTCTGCCTGAATCAGTAATGGATTGGGCGGAACTGAAAACTAATAATCCACAGTTGCGTGTTGATGTTGAAGAAGATGGTGAGGATAGTTGGAATTATAAAGATGATGTCTCAAATCTAAATGACAGTGGTTATACTTTCACAACGATTGCGGATCTGATCCAAGCACAACTGTGAGTGAGTCCAGTGTTGAGATGTGCCACTTGTTCTAGTGGCACACTAAAAGAGCACAGACCCCAAAGTGTGATATTGTATAGGGGTGGTGAGGGACGGTCCCGATCCACCCATTCTTTATTCTTTACAACAATGGAACTGGTTAATTCTTTTCCCCCCGTTGATGCTCTGGTTGAGTTTAGCAACAAGAAACTCAAAGAGTTTGATTATGTGAAGTTTGGTGATAATGTGATTCAATTCTCTGCAACTGCTTATGCTGTTGTGGTTGGTGTGTTTTCCTATGTTTGGACTGCACTTCAACTGTGGTGGGATGATAATGGTGAAACAGTGCAAGTGAATACAATTCGCATTGTTGTGAATCTGATTGATTTCATTGCTGCCATTGTGATTGCTACTCCCAAAGTTTATCGTTGGGTGAAACTGAATAGCAATCGTCTAGTTGATTTTCTGTACTTTCAGGTTGCTCTTGCCTGATGCCTTGTGCCACTAATCCTTGTGGCACATTACACTCCCCAAACCACCTCTGGACCTGCTACAATGAACGAAGTTCAATCAAACGAAATGACTACCGAAACCAAAGTTCAACTGCAAGTTGAGACTGAGGACTTTATCACTCATCTTGTTGAAAACTCTTTCTCTCTTGATGACATTTATGATTTCATCGCAGAATATGGTGAAGATAAGTTCATCAACTATTATGAGGAATATGTTGAAATTGGTGAAGAGTATTCTTATGGTGCAGTAGATGATTTCATTGAGGAGTTTGGTATTGAATCTCTCAGTGGATTTGAAGATGCTTACCGTGGGCAGTATGAATCCAAAGGTCAATTCACCGAACAATTTGTGAATGACTGTTATTGTGTGGATCTTCCTGCTTTTCTTGTGATTGACTGGGAAGAGAGTTTCGATTCTCTTGATTTTGTCTTCACTGACAATGGTTATGTGTTTGATACTTGTTTTTGACCTTTAATGATTTCACTTCCTAATCCTACAAGCACAATGACTGATTTTAACCGAGAGCAACTGATTTCTGATTATGTTGATCTGGTTCTTGATAATATGAGCACCAAAGATTTGATGCGAATTGTTGGAGATCAACTGGAAGAAAATCTTTCTGGTTATAGTGATGAGGAACTTCTCAGTGAAGTTCAGGAATACTATCCAGAACTACTGGAATCTCAGCAAGACCAATGATGAGATGTGCCACTTGTTCTAGTGGCACACTAAAAGAGCACAGACCCCAAAACCTGCTATATTAGAAGGGTGGAGGGAGTCACTCCCCGCCTCAAACGTCAAACTAACACAAACTACAATGACTGTTGATTTCTCTAAGGATATGATGCTCGGTATGCTCCGCAATGGTGCTACTGGTACTCAGATTCTGGATATTCTGAATGTGATTGTTCCTGAGCAAACTGAACTCACCCGCGAGCAAGTTTGTGAGGATATGGGCATTGCTGATTGTCCTGAGAATGATGATGAGATTGCACGTTATATGGCGGCAGTCTGAGTTTAATTTGGGGGGAGATTTATTCTCCCCTCTGTGGGGCAATGTAGTTCAGTGGTAGAACAAGAGATTCATACCCTCTATGTCGGTGGTTCGATTCCACCCATTGCTACTTTATTCTTTTACTCTTGATTCCAATGTTTATCACCTGTCCCGCATCTTTTGATCTTATTGATGCAGAATGGTTTGATGATTTGTATGATGCAAAAGAAGATGCGCTGAATTGGAGTTGCGATCTTGACGGTGAAAAGGTCATCGTTTATGAAGCAAAAGAAGAAAATGATGGTGCTTATAACTTCAAGAAACTCTGCGCCATTTATGCTTGATGAGAACTAAAACTCTCACGTTTAAGAAACCTGATTCAATGAAGGTTATTGTTCTTATCTTTGCGGTTGCATTTATTTTCTCTCCAGGTGTGAGAGTTGCAACTGCGAACACACTCTACACTGTTGCTGACATTATCAGCACAAATCGGTGAGTCCAGTGTAAGACAGTGCCAGTTGTAGCACTGTCCACTATATCGCCAAACCGCCCCTCAAACCTGCTATACTGAACGGAGTTCAGACAAACGCAATGGATCGCACCCAAGTTATTGCAAAGATTCAGTCCATTCTGAAACTGCAAGAGAATACTACATTTGATGGCGAAGCATCTGCTGCTGCCGCAATGATTGATAAACTGTGCAAGCAGTATGGTATCACTATCAATGAGGCAACTGAAACTCAAGTTCTTGATGAAGAGTTTCTGTCTTTCAAGCGAGTTAATGCTGCACTCACTCTGCTTCTTAATGCGATTGCAAACTTCTATGATGCAAAAGCATATCTGAAGAATGGTGATACAAAATCACTGCAAATTATTGGTAGTGAGGCACAACAAATTCAAGTGCGACTCTATTATGATTACCTTGTGCAAGTGATGGAGAAAGAAGCAGAAGTTGCACATAAAGCAGAAAAGATTCTTGCTTCTCTGCGTGGTGATACTGTTTCCCGCAGTTTCAAGATTAACTTCCGCAAGGCATTTGCTGATAAAGTTGCTCTGCGACTGAGTGAAATGAAAAAGGAAGAGAAACGAGTTCACGATGATGCAGAGGCAGTGAATAACAAACTGTCTGCAATGCGATTCGGTCGCGCCAAGAAAATGAATGGCGCAAGTGGTGCTGGTGCCTATGCTGGTTCTAATGTTGGTGCTGGTGTTTCACTGAATCGCCAAGCAACTGGTTCTGTGACCAAACAACTTTGCGGAGTTTGATGATGCAATTCCAAATCACTGATATTCGGTTTGATTGTTCTCTGAATGAGGATGGTTGGGATGAGTCCGATCAAATTGCAACTGAAGAGAAACTTGCTGAAGAATACATTGGTCAAGTGTGGGAGGCAGATGATGAAGATGATCTGATAGAAGAGATTACCTGTGCAACAGGTTGGTGTATTCTTAGTATTGATTACCGTATTATTCTGAACTGAACGAAAATGAATCTGACTGTCAACGAGTGCAAAGTGATGTGGGTTGTTGGTGCTGCTGAGCGTCTTGCAACTTTGGGTCTACTTTCTGCTGATATTCCAATGCGATTGACTGCTGAGGCAGTGGATGATTTTATTGAAATTGATGAGAATGTAGATTTGCTGTTTCCAAATGATTTTGAGATTGCAAATATCTTCCGACAAATCGCAAATTCAGAAAATGAATATGAAGTGGACAAAGAAGATACCAACCAAGTCATTCGATTGATTCTTGAGTATAAGAATAATCGGACAGAATTGGTTAAATATGCCCTGTCCCACGCAATTTCCTGATTAAAACAATGCGACCCAATCTCCAAAAAGTTGTTAATCTCTTTCAACCTGATGCCGATGGTTATTCTGATTGGGTGAGTGTTGATGATGTTCGCAATGCAGGATTGAGTTGGAGTGATAATGGCAATGTCCGAAGGGGTATTGCCTTTGGAGTATCTGAATATAATTGGGAGTTCAATCGAGTCAATAATCGTCGCATTGTTGAAATGCGACTGAGTGGATATAATCAATCTGCTGCATTTAATCAACGTATTCGCAAAGATATTGTTGAAGAACTTCGGCAACAAACCCGATCTAATTTTGCTGTTGATTGTATTGTTCCTTTGGTTGATAGTGACAAAGAAATAGATCATCGCTGGGGTAGAAAAGATGATCCCAAGTACGAATACATCAATGATGTTAACAATCAGAGTATTGATGATTTTCAACTACTTTCACACAGTCATAATCAATTCAAGCGAGAACAGTGTGTGAAATGTAAGAATACCAACCTACGATTTTCTCCACCAAACAATCAAGCATTTAAGATTGGTTGCGAAAAGTGGGAAAATGAGGTAGGATGTATGGGATGTCCTCTTGCTCAACCTGAACTGTATCGGTAAATCTTATGACATTAGACAGTGGAAAACTAATGTATTCCGCAGGGAATAATGATGAGTGCTACACGCCAGATTATGGTGTTACACCAATTCTCAAATATATTCCTAAGGATGCAGTTGTCTGGTGTCCATTTGATACTAAAGAGAGTGAGTTTGTCAAACAAATCTCAAAGCAAAATCTTGTAATTTCTACTCATATTTCAACTGGACAAGATTTTCTTACTTACACTCCAGATTTTGAGTGGGATGTAATTGTATCCAATCCACCATTTACAAATAAGCGTAAGTTCTTTGAGCGAGCATTATTCTTTGAGAAACCATTTGCATTGATTATGACCAATACTTGGTTGAATGATAGTGCTCCAAAACAGTTGTTCAAGAATAAGGATCTACAACTGTTGATGTTTGATAAGAGAATGAAATTTCATAGTCCCGATGGTAGGGATAATGATAAAATCACATTTAGCAGTAGTTATTATTGCTGGAACTTTTTACCGAAGCAGATCATAATGGAAGAACTGAAGGTAAAGTGAAGTCCTTGTGCCACTTGTACTGGTGGCACACTAAAAGAGCACAGACCCCTCTGAGGTGGTAGACTGAACGGAGTTCAGGGATGAGAAATGACTACTTTCACCGTCAACAAAAAGGGTCAAGAAATCAACTTCGAGAGTAAGTTTGATACTCTCTCGGATGCGAAATCTTATCTGTCCCACAACGTAAAGTTCAATACTTTTGTGGATGATCTTCTGTCGAAGAAGAATCCGACTGTTCCGCAACAGTCCTGGATTCACTATCTTGCCACTCAGGATCTGATTGATTCTGAAACTCCAGTTGTATTTGGTCCTTACAAGCAACTGGTGAACAAGATGTATGATGCTGGTGCATATCGCGCAACGAAGTTTCAAGTGCGACTGCCTGGTATTACTCTTTCGACGGTGAACAAAGGACAAAACATTGGTTGTGTTTATGTGTATGAGAACAATCAATATGTTGCAAAGATTACTGCAACTGGTGATCTGATTGGTAATGTTTCCGAAGATGTTATGAATCTGCTGGAAGATGCCAATGATAATCTTCTGCAACTTGCAAAGATTTATGGGCACGAAACTGGGTCTTGTTCGATTTGTGCTCGCACGTTGAGTGATCCTCTTTCTGTTCAGATGGGAATTGGTCCTATTTGTGCCAAGCGCCTGGGTTGAGTTCTTTATTTCCTTTATCAACACAAACAATGTTCGATCAACTTCAATTCATCCCGCATCATATTCCTGGTGCAATTCAAGGAAAGTATAAGTTCAGCAATGGATGGAGTATTTCTGTTGTTTCTGGACTTTATGGAAGTGGATTATATGGTGTAATTCCAGAAGGTACATATGAAGTAGCAATCTATCGCCCGAATGGTCATATGACGGAAGATGTAATTGGATGGAATACAAAAGATGAGGTAAGTGCAATGATGAAAGTTATCCACCAACTCTGATTTTTTCTACAATGCGATTTCTTGCTCTTTTTATTCTTTTCATTTCAGTTCATATTGGAATGAGTGCATATGCAACTGTCAATGAATATCAAGAACAACGTGCTGAAATGATTTGTAAATTGAATCCTGATGAATGTAAGTAATATGTGTCCCACGTTGAGTCGCATACCCCTTGTGCCACTTGTAGCACTGTCCATAACATTCCCCAAACCCCTCTCAGGCGTGGTAGACTGAACGGAGTTCAGAGGATGAGGGAATGACCACTGCTCAACGGATGGAGCGCCAATTCTTTATTCAATTCATTGAACTTATCAATGAGGTTCAGAATAACAAGACTAAACTTCCTTCACAAGCAAAGACTTACAAAAAGTCTTCCTGGGTAAAGCAAGTTCAGAATCCCCGACAGAAGAAAGATGCACTTTCTCAAGTCTGATTCTTAAATCCACAACAAACAAACAACAATGACTCTCACTAACCCACAACTGGATAAGATTGTTGAAATCTATGCTACGGCACTTGTTGATAGTATGGATGAAAAGATGCTTGAGAACTTTGTGTATGAAACGATTGTAGAAAATATGTCTACTGCAAGTGAAGAGGAAATACTGAATCAGTTGTATGCTTATTATGATGAACAGGATGCTGATAAGATTGTAGAGTCTGTTTCCTCTCTTTAATTTCACCCAAACAAACAAAATGCTGATTAAAACTGTTTTCGACATTGAAACTCAACAACCTGCTTATGCAGTATGTGATGCAAATCATCAATGTGGTTATGTCATCTATTCAATGACAAAAGCAATTAAAGCAGCACAATGTAAAGACTTCGATCAAGTTCAACAACTGTTCTCTAAATGAAAGAAATTACTTACAAGTTCACTCCTGATGAAGTTGAAGTTCTACAAGCATTGATTGAATTTCATCAAGGTTGTGAGATTCCAGAATGGTTAAATGAAGATGCTTATGATTCACTATTCGATAAGGTGATGAGTGAATGAAAAGAAAGGAAATGATTCATCTATTGAATAATGCAATAGATGGTAATGAACTGTTAATTATTCTCCAAGCAATTTACAAAATCAAATGAACGATTCAACTCTTGATCTTTTCTGTCAGCACGAAGATGAAAGGTTTGCTGATGAATATGCAATGGAAATGGAACAAAAAGCAGCACAATTAGAAGTGACTGTTGATTATTATATGATGGAGTTTATGTGAATATAATGATTTCGTTATATTAAAAAAGGTATTAAAAAACATATATGAATGTTTTGATTCGATGACAATTTGATGTTCAATAAGGTGTTTATAAGTCTTATTTGGTCTTGTAAATGTGCTTATAAATGTCTCTGAGTCATTCATTTATGACCTTATAAATGTCTCTGGGTCTTGTAAATGTGCTTATAAATGTCTCTGGGTCTTGTAAATGTGCTTATAAATGTCTCTGGGTCTTGTAAATGTGCTTATAAATGTCTCTGGGTCTTGTGATCTTGGCCCGCACTCTATCACACTTCCGCCCGTTTGTCAAGCACCCCCAGACACTCCAAAAACCGCCACAGCGTTATAAAACAATATAACGTTAATATTATATCTTAAGCACTGAGAATCCCAATACTGAAATCCCACATATCGGGTGATACTTATAGACTCTCTCAGACCCCTCTAAATGCCCCCACAGCACGTCTATCATATCACACAGCACTGATAGACGCAATACTCCCAAATCAGAGTATTGTGAGAGTTTTATAACATCAATTCATAAAACTCAAAATAACTTGTATAAATAAAACGACTATTTGATTCACAGAGCAGCTCTTGAACTTATCCTACGGGGTCATAAGGTAACAATCTGACAGAAGAAAACAGTCAAAACACAACTGAAAACGCTTATATTATCAGGCGAACAGGGTTTAACATAAGATTTCCCGATGTGCCGAATGCCCGATGAACAATATCAAACTCATTCGTGATTAGATGCTTTTCGTAGCATTTCTGAATCAGCATTAACTTATACAATCTAATTCGAAATTCATTCGTGATTAGATAAGTTTCGTATGCCAATTCATAATATCATATCACAACTGAATAAGAATGTCAATTCATTCGTGATTA
>Ga0208005_1000917_pt1 | contig 10135 bp, 7 predicted proteins | sample DEB19_08_DNA_3_FD_184530 | JGI IMG/M metagenome (GOLD analysis project Ga0208005, IMG submission 184530) | Aqueous microbial communities from the Delaware River and Bay under freshwater to marine salinity gradient to study organic matter... | ecosystem: Environmental > Aquatic > Marine > Coastal ... | reverse complement strand
GAAAGCATCGGAATCTCTGGTTGAACGAGGCATGATGAAGAGAATCTCATCGTGCGAATCACCGTTTGGTTCAAGGATCAAACATGCATCAGGGTTTGCTTCTACACCTTGCACGCCGGTGTAATAGACATAAGCAGAGTTAGGACGATATAAATAATAAGTATCGTTGCTACGAACTTTATCTTCGCCAGATGGAATTACTACGCGTACACCTTTAAATGCTTCGCTTAAAACTTTACGGCGCGCTTTGCAGAGTTCAGCTGCTGGAGCAGTACCCAAATCAGTTAACGGGATGCTGGCCCAATTAGCATTCATGAATGACGCGAAACTCTGAGGAGTCGGCACATCATGAATTCGTTTGGCAGCTTGATCTAATCTTTCGCGCATTTGCCCATCATACTTTGATTGATTTAAAAGGTTTAAGCGTGGTTTTGAGGTGAATTTCCACTAATTACGCTGCGCTAAACTTGCCCTGTACTTGGAGACGTCGCATAGCCCGGTCGAGTGCGCCTCACTGCTAACGAGGTAAGGTGTAAAAGCCTTCGAGAGTTCAAATCTCTCCGTCTCCGCTCAGTTTTACAAACCTACATCTGTGAGCGATTTACTAAAAAGTTCAAGACCTAACTTCGCTTCTTCGACCGAAACGTTACAAGGCGGATTTAAATGAATTCGATTGAAATTATTAAATGGCATTAAACCATTCTTGCGACAACTTGCCACAATTTCATTCATCTTGGGACTTGATCCGCCATACGCAGCAAGGGGTTCGCGAGTATTTCTATCAACCACCATATCGATTCCCCAGAAGACACCTATTCCTCGAATATCGCCAATGACTTTGTGTTTCTTTGCAAGCTCTGCCAAACCAGGGCCGATTACTTCAGCACCAATTTTTGCAGCATTTTCAATCATTCCTTCTTCTTTCATTACATCAATTGTGGCAACTGCAGTAGCGCAAGCCAATGGATGTCCTGAATAAGTTAATCCGCCTGGGAAAACGCGATCATTAAATGTTTCTACAATCTTCTTTGAAATTACTACTCCACCAAGTGGTACATATCCTGAAGTAACGCCTTTAGCAAAAACTATTAAATCTGGCATCGCGTTTGAATGTTGGAATGCAAACCATTTACCTGCGCGACCGAAGCCAGACATAACTTCATCAGCAATCCATAGAATTTCATATTTATCGCAAAGTGCGCGAATTCCTTCTAAGTAACCCTTTGGTGGTACAAGTACGCCTGCAGTGCCTGGGATACTTTCAATCAAAATAGCGGCAATTGTTTTAGGTCCTTCGAAGATGATTGTTTGCTCGAGATGCTCTAACGCGCGTGCACATTCTTCGGCTTCATTGCTTGCCCAGAATGAGGTGCGATATAGATAAGGACCCCAGAAATGCACATGACCATGGCTAAATTCATTTGGTAAACGACGTGGGTCACCAGTTGCATTTATAGCAGCTCCAGTATTGCCATGATAAGAGCGATAGGTCGAAAGTATTTTATGTTTGCCAGTATGCAATCTTGATAAGCGAATTGCGTTTTCAATTCCATCTGCGCCAGCATTGGTGAAAAACACTTTTGAAAAATCTCCGCCAGCAAGTTCTACGACACGTTGCGCAGCCTCGTTTCGAGCGTTATTCGCATGCTGTGGTGCAATTGTTGTTAGCACATCAGCTTGCTTCTTAATTGCGTCAACAACTTTAGGATGTTGGTGGCCAATATTTGTAAAGACTAACTGGCCAGAGAAATCTAAATACTTATTGCCGTCATGATCCCAGAAGTATGACCCAGATGCTCCAGCCACGGGAAGCGGAGAGATTTGTGCTTGCGCTGACCATGAGTGAAATACAAACTTGCGATCTGCTTCAAAAACCTTCTTGCCATCTTCTGAACTCATGGATTTTCCTTAAATGCTGACGTTAGAACCCTATCTAAGCATTTATTTCTACTTATTTGTAGAGGTACGCTAGGCAGATGAAGCAAATTTCGCATTGGATTAACGGCAAAGTATCTACAGAAACATCTGGCCGAAAGGGTGATGTTTACAATCCAGCAACTGGGCAAGTAACGGCTACGGTTGAATTTGCATCGAAGGAACAAGTTGGCAAAGTTGTTGATGCAGCAACTGCCGCGTTTAATGAATGGCGCCACAGCTCTTTGACCAAGCGCACCCAAGTTTTATTTGCTTTCCGCGAGTTACTAAATCAAAATAAAGGCAAAATTGCAGAGTTGATTACTGCAGAACATGGAAAAGTTTTATCAGATGCGCAAGGTGAAGTAACAAGAGGGTTAGAAGTTGTTGAATTTGCATGCGGAATTCCACATTTATTAAAAGGTGGATATTCTGAAGGCGTTTCTACAGATGTAGATGTTTATTCAATTCGCCAGCCATTAGGTCCAGTTGCAATTATTTCGCCATTTAATTTTCCAGCAATGGTTCCAATGTGGTTCTTCCCGGTTGCACTTGCTTGCGGAAACACTGTTGTGGTTAAGCCATCTGAGAAAGATCCAAGTGCAATTATGTTGATTGCAGAGTTGCTAAAGGAAGCCGGGCTACCTGATGGAGTATTTAATGTGGTGCATGGCGATAAAGAAGCAGTAGATGCGCTGCTTACACATCCTGGAATTAAATCAATTTCATTCGTGGGCTCTACTCCAATTGCAAAATATGTTTACGAAACTGGCACTCAAGCAGGAAAGCGCGTACAAGCTTTAGGTGGCGCGAAAAACCACATGGTTGTATTGCCAGATGCTGATTTAGATTTGGCTGCAGATTCAGCAGTTAATGCAGGTTTTGGCTCCGCAGGTGAGCGTTGCATGGCAATTTCAATGCTGGTCGCAGTTGAACCAGTTGCCGATAAATTAATTCCAAAAATCAAAGAGCGTATGGAGAAAATCAAGATTGGAGATGGCACAAAAGGCTGCGATATGGGGCCACTTGTAACCAGAGCGCACCGTGACAAAGTGGCTTCATATATTGAAGCAGGGGTCAAGGATGGTGCCACTTTAGTTATGGATGGACGCCAAGTTAAACCAGATGAGAATGGTTTTTGGCTGGGTCCTACACTTTTTGATAATTTGAAAACTTCAATGAGTATTTATACAGATGAAATCTTTGGTCCAGTACTTGGCGTGATTCGAGTAAATAGTTATGACGAAGCACTTAAGTTAGTTAATGATCATAAATATGGAAACGGAACTGCAATCTTTACAAATGATGGTGGCGCGGCACGTCGTTATCAAAATGAAGTTGAAGTTGGCATGGTTGGAATCAATGTGCCAATTCCGGTTCCGATGGCTTATTACTCATTCGGTGGCTGGAAGTCATCATTATTTGGCGATTCACATGCTCATGGCACCGAAGGCGTCCACTTCTTTACTCGCGGCAAGGTTGTGACAAGTCGCTGGTTAGATCCAAGCCACGGTGGAATTAATTTAGGTTTCCCAACTAATAATTAATTTCTTTGAGTTGAGTATCTAGACCAACTTCGCCTTATGCTCGAATTACATTTACGGCATTTATTGTGATGATCGCGATGCCCACAATTATTCCTAAATGCCTAGGGCGAAGTTTTGCGACGAACTTGGCTGCAATTGGTGCCGCAATCATTCCACCAAGTGCTAATCCACCCACGGTTGCCCAATTAACATCGATTTTATTGAAATTAATTAGAAATCCAAGACTCGCAGCAAGTGCAACACAGAATTCAGATGCACTTACAGTTCCAATAACTTTTCTAGGTTCAGTAGAAGTTGTAGAAATTATTGTCGGAGTGACTACTGGACCCCAGCCTCCTCCGCCTGAAGCATCAATAAATCCACCCGTCAAACCAAGATAAGTTAAAAATTTAGGATTATTAATTTCGACGAGGTTTATGTTTTCTGATTTAAAAATATTTCTATAAAGAAGCACAAATCCTAATATTAAGAGAAGTGTTGAAATATAAACTTTTCCTGAAGATAGATCTATGTTAGATAAGAAATTTGCACCGAGAAATGCTCCGATAGAACCTGGTATCGCTAAGCGGATCATGATTTTGCGATCAACATTTTCTGCATGCCAATGCGAAAGCCCAGAAGCTAATGTGGTTCCTATTTCGGCTATATGAACTGCGGCAGATGCGACCGCAGCAGAAGCGCCAGCTGTTACCAATAAAGTTGAACTAGTTAAACCAAAACCCATTCCAAGCGAACCATCTACCAACTGCGCAATAGATCCAACTATCGCGAAAACCATCCAACTCATAATACGACTTTAACTAACTTCTCGATGTTTTCCGAGAGTGGCGTAGTGCCATTCAGAATTAAATCTGGATTTGAAGGAATTTCATAATTTTGTCCAATTCCGGTGAAGTTCGGAATTTCTCCAGCCGCAGATTTCTTGTATAGCCCTTTGGGATCTCTTTGTTGACAAATTTCTACGGGAGTATCTACAAACACTTCTATAAATTCACCTTCTTCGAAAATTGATTTCGCTCTATTTCGGTCGGCTTCGAACGGACTTACCAGCGCCGTAATTACGATTAAACCTGCGTCAACCATTAATTTTGCAACTTCAGAGACACGTCTTACGTTTTCAGCTCGATCTTCAGGTGTAAACCCTAAATCCATATTTAAACCAAGTCGTAAATTATCTCCATCTAAGACATAACAATGAGCGCCATTGGCAATGAGCGCTTGTTCTAGAGCATTTGCAATTGTTGATTTACCAGAACCAGATAATCCTGTTAGCCAAATTACTCGAGCTTTTTGATTCTTTTGTGCACTTCTTTGAGACTTAGAAATCTCGTAATTTTGTTTGTGAACGTTTGTTGATCGTCGTAAAGCGTGTTTAATCATCCCAGCACCAACGGTGCGTTGAGTTAACCGATTAATCAGAATAAAGTTTCCAAATTCACGCGAATTTTCGTATGGCATAAGTACCATAGGAATATCGGTTGCGATTTCTACGTCACCAATGTCATTCATATTCAAGGTATCAGCAGAAAGATGTTCGCCTGTATTTACATCTAAGCGATGTTTGATTTTTGTAATCATGGCGGGTGATGAAGTCGGGCCAGATTGAAGTATGTAGGAACGACTATGAATTAACGACTCTTCATCCAACCAAACAATATGAGCAGAAAATCGATCAGCTGCAGTTAAATCATCTTCAGAAGTTGCAATTAAATCTCCTCGGGCAACATCTACCTCAGGTTCTAAAACCAGAGTTATCGCTTCGCTGGCATCAGCGCTCGTTACTTCTTTTTCAAAAGTTACAATTTTAGAAATGGTAGCTTTCTTTCCACTTGGGAAGATTGCGATTTCATTTCCTACCGAGAAAGTTCCTTTATGAACTGTGCCGGCTATGCCACGAAAATCATCTGCACGAGAGATTAATTGGGTACGCATCATTGCGGATGGTCCAGCTAATTCTGGCGCTATCCATTCCTGGATAGCTGCCTGCAAAGTTGGTCCGCTGTACCAAGGCATGGTTTCAGTTTTATAAACCACATTATCGCCGGCAAGTGCGCTAAGCGGAATTAGAACTACATCTTTTAAAGCAAGACGTTGAATAGCCTCAGATATATCGTCTGAAATTGCGGAAAATACTGATTCTCTATATTCAACCGCATCTAATTTGTTGATTGCAATAATAATTCGACTTACGCCCATTAGTTTGCAGATAGTTAGATGGCGCAAAGTTTGCGTTCGAACACCTCTAGTCGCATCGATTAGAACCAACCCGATATCTGCGCGAGAAGCAGCCACCACCATATTGCGGGTATATTGTTCATGACCCGGCGCATCAGAGATTATTAAACGTTCACCATTTAATAGGCTCATTGAGCGGTAAGCAACATCTATTGTGATTCCTTGCTCGCGTTCGGCCTCTAGTCCATCAGTTAATAAACTGAAATCAATATCGCCAGCAGGAATTGTGGAACCACTTCGCCTTACTTTCTTTGCAGCTGCAATGGTGTCACGTGGAACGCTATTAGTTTCAACCAATAAACGCCCAATTAATGTGCTCTTGCCATCATCAACCGAGCCACAAGTTAATAAACGGATAACAGAGTTACTCATTAAAAGTACCCTTCCGTCTTCTTCTTTTCCATAGAATCTTCATTGTCGCCATCGATCAATCGGGTGGCGCGTTCAGAGAGATTCACATTTAATACTTCATTTACAACTTCTTGAATTGTGGTTGCAGTTGACTCGACTGCTGCAGTTAATGGGTAGCAGCCCAAAGTACGGAATCGCACCATTGCTTCAAATGGCGCTTCGCCTTCATTTAATGGATAGCGATCATCATCAACCATAATTAATTGATCTCCGCGTTTAACCATCGGGCGCTTCTTGGCAAAATAAAGTGGATTTACGTAGATATTCTCTTGCAATATGTAATTCCAAATATCCGCTTCAGTCCAATCAGATAAAGGAAATACGCGCATAGTCTGGCCTGGCGCCAATTTTGTATTGTATGTACGCCACAATTCAGGACGTTGCGCGCGTGGATTCCATCGATGGCCTTCATCTCTTACGCTAAAGATGCGCTCTTTTGCGCGACTCTTCTCTTCGTCGCGACGAGAGCCACCAATTGCTGCGTCAAAACCATATTTATCAAGCGCTTCTCGTAACGCAACAGTTTTCATGACTCTGGTGTATTCAGAGATACCAGAGGTAAATGGGTTAATCCCTGAAGCAACACCTTCTTGATTAGTGTGAACAATTAAATTTAAACCAAGATCTTTAACTATTTCATCGCGGAAACCAATCATTTCCTTAAACTTCCAAGTGGTGTCGACATGCAATAGCTTGAATGGAATTGGTGATGGATAGAAAGCCTTACGTGCTAAATGAAGCAGTACGGATGAATCCTTTCCAATCGAATACATCATTACTGGATTGCGGAAAGATGCAGCCGTTTCGCGAAGAATCTCTATAGATTCATTCTCCAGAGTTTTAAGGATTTCATTATTAATATTCATTAGATGCTCGTAAAATCAAAGTCAGAGAGTTTCTTATTATGTGCTGCAAGATAATCGTCTTGCACTTTTGAACTCTTATCCATTTTAGTAGTAGTTGGAGTCTTAGGTAAAGAATCCAGACCAAGACCATCTAGTGATACAAATTTCTGAACCTGCGTAGTGATACTTGGATCTTGTAATTGTTTAAATTCAATATCCATTATTTGGCAATTATTAGCCGACGCAGACTTCTTAACAGCAGAGTACCAATCAATATATTTTGAAATATATTTATTTAATTCTTCATCGTTTACTTCTATTTGGAAGTTTGAACTGTCAACCTCATGCCAGATGCCCGATGTATTTGCTTTTTTTAAAGATACATACCTGTCTAAATGATTACGGCGTAAAATTAAAATGTGCGGGTTAAATTCGATAATTAACTTCTGAAGAGTCTCTAACCTAAGGTGTTCTGGGAATATTTTTATAATGTGGGTACCTGGATACGCCAACATCTTCTCAATCGTTCTAATCGGGTCAAGGGTGGTTTTTTCAAAACGATAATGACTCCATTTACGTTTTTGTCTCTTGGTATTTAGAAAATAACGCCATGAAAAGAACGGAATGTATTTATTTAGTTTTTCGACAATCGGACTCCACTGATTGAAGATAAAAAATTCTCCGTAGTAATGCATTCCAATTTGATCATGCTTAATCATTGAAGCTAAAGCATGAGTCCCTGAGCGAGGAAAAGAGATAATTAAAACTAATTTAGATTGGGGATACCTTTTGGCTGTAGGTTGAAATTTAAACAAGTACTTGACATTGGAAAAAAATTTATCGACTCCATGCCGGAATCCGTAATCGTTTCTTGCTTCAGCCACGTAGGGATGTTATCAACGGGTGAGGTAACCTTTACCAGTGCCACAAGTGAGCAGAGCTAGTTCAGCAAAAACCATTTCTTTTGAGAACGAACTCACAGAAATCTCACACATTAGAAAGGCGCGTCGAAGTCGAATTACAGAATATCCAACGGTCAGCGTTGTGATCGCCACCTTACGCCCTAATGATCTAGAAAATATCCTTTCTCAAATGGCCAAACAAACTCTGCCAAAGTTTGAATTATTACTTGGTCTTCACGATATTGATTTAAATTCAAAACATAAGGCGCTAATAACAAAATTAAAGGCGCGTAAAGTTTCAGTTTCACATTTTAAATTTCCTAAAAGTGCAACCTTAGGCGGAATTCTCACCAGTTTATGTGAAAAATCTTCCGGTTCTTATATTTCTAAAATTGATGATGATGATTACTACGGCCCAGAACATTTACGTGATTTAGTAGATGCTGCTCTTGACACTAAAGCTGAAGTTGTTGGACGAGCTATGAATTATGTTTATTTAGAGCCACTCTCTTTAACTGTGCGACGCTTCTCTTCAACGGGAATTCAAGCGGTAGAACTTTGGAGCGACTGGGTCTGCGGCGGCACAATTTTGGTAAAGCGCGAAGCTGCAAAGGCAGCTGGGTGGTTTGGTAACGGAACTACTGCAGTTGATCGCTATCTACTCAGCCACGTAACAGAGAATGGCGGCAAGATCTGGCGAACCTTTGGCGCCGGATACATCTATCGCCGCACATTTACTTTTCACACCTATGTCACCAATTATTCAAAATATCTAAATAACGCCAACGAACAACGTGTTGGTATTTGGCCGGATGCAATTTTTGGGACGGCGAAATGAGCACTGTATTCCGCTATGAACGCCCAGATAATTTGGAAATTCTGCAAGAAACCAAACTTTCAGTTGCCGTTGTTATCTCTTGTAGAGGTAATCAAGATAAGTTGGATTTAACCTTGGCTTCATTGGCCGCGCAAAGTTATCCAAGCCGATTAACCAGCATTTATATTGTTGATGATGGCAGTGAACCTGCGCTGAAATTGCCGAAAATTCGCCCTGCAAAAGTTAAATTAATTAACTACAAAGGTGATCCTAAAAAGTGGGGCAAAACCAAAGCCACAAACGCAGTAACTGCGGGATTAAAAGAAGATGTTATCTGGTTTGTGGATGCGGACATGGTCTTTGATCCTGATCATTTGGCACACCATATGAAGTGGCATCACGATGCAGATGATTATGCAGTTCTTGGTTGGAAACGTTTTGTTAAAGAATGGAACTACACACCTGCAGAGCTAAAGCGCTCTCTAGATAACGATAATTTCTTAGACTTGCATGAAGAACATTGGGGTAAAGAGCGCTGGGAAGCTCGAAGTGAGCGAACCAATGATTTACAGAATCCCGGTGTCGAAGGTTTCCGTAATTTCGTTGGCGCAACTTTCTCGATGTTCAACAAACGCTGGAAAGAATTGGGCGGATATAACCAGGATTTAATTACCGGCGAAGATATCGAACTTGGTTGGAGAGTACAGAACGCGGGACTTCGCATGGTGGCAGATCGCCAAGCGCATTCATGGCATCTGGGATATAGCACCATTGAAGAGAATAAAGAGATCTTAAGTCGCCACAATGATCCGGCGCTGGCGCAATTAATTCCAGAATTAAAATCTATCCGCGCTAATCGCAAAGAGCGCTTCCAGGTTTCGAATTATGCTGTGATTTTGGATGTGCGTAATTGCAACTTAGCCAGAATTAAGCAGATTGAAATTGATCTTTTAGTTGCCCCAGGCACTCAAGCAGAGTTCATATTGCTTGGCAACTGGAGCGATTTACGTAAACGCTATTCGCCGGTTACAGATCAATTTGCAGACTTACGAGAAATTCAAAATTGGTTAAAAGGCGATGTCCAATATAAATTCCATAACATTGCTGCCGACGCGCAAGTTCGAATTCAAGAGATTCTAGATTTAATGACCGCAAATGCAGTGCCGATGCATATCTTTGCTGAAGGTGAATTTGATTTGAATTTAAAGGATTTAATCAATTACACCTTGCTGAAAGAGCATGGATTACTGGGGCTTGCGAATAATCAAGACCGACGTGCCTTTGCGCTGATTACTCCAGCTTTGGCAAGGGCTCGTCGCACCAAAGGCGATACCTATGCCAATATCGCGGCGCAATTTGGCGTGCATTGGATGACCTATGAGAAGTTCCAACAAGTTTATGATGGCAAGAATGCTTTACTTCCGCGATTTATCCGATTTGTAAAGCGCGAAGGCAAGAAGATTA
>Ga0208005_1000914_pt1 | contig 10176 bp, 21 predicted proteins | sample DEB19_08_DNA_3_FD_184530 | JGI IMG/M metagenome (GOLD analysis project Ga0208005, IMG submission 184530) | Aqueous microbial communities from the Delaware River and Bay under freshwater to marine salinity gradient to study organic matter... | ecosystem: Environmental > Aquatic > Marine > Coastal... | reverse complement strand
GTTCTCGGCGGTCGCTGGCGGCGGAGGCGGCAGCGGCGGCATGAGCTTCTGGATTCGACCGTCTTCGAGTATGAGGATGGCTCTCACGACGTTGGCTCCAAAGCGGACGGCCCCGACAGCTTCGAGTCGGTCCAGGTCCAGTGGGTCACTCATGATGCACTCGGCCGATGGCGTGACGATCCCTGTCACCGGCCGCATGAGTGCAGTCGGTGGGCGTGGGCGTCGGTCGTAGTCTCGGTCAGTTCCCAGCCCGCGAGTCGAACGCGGGGCAGCCGCACCGGCCTGGGATGGTGGTCGTTACTTCGCCGCGAACTCTTCCGGGATGGCGTTCTCTTCGAGCCATCGCACGGTTTTCCCGCCGCGAATTGCGTGACGTACTTCGGATCGCGTGCTCTCGCCGATGTAGCCGTCGACGTTCAGCACGAGAATCTCATCGGCCAAGTCGATCTTGCGTTTGTGGAGCCAGTCGAGAGCGGTCTTTTGCTCTGCGGTGCATCCTTCGAATCTTCCCGCAGCCGCGTCGTCCGGTGTGCTCCTTGCGAAACTGCCAACAGATAGCACGATTCGACCGGCAAGAGTCTCTGACAGGTTCGCCGCTTGCCAAGCCTCTTTGAACCTCGTGCTACCGCACATGCACACGATCACAGGTCGCATGTACATGCGGTATCGAGGGGTGCCGTTCTCGCCCTGAACCTCCTCGTAGTAGTTGTTTCGCTCGATCCAATTGCTGTGGTACTTGCTCATATCGATCCTCCAGGTATCGCCGGTTGCCCGGCTGGTGAATGGCCAGCGTCCCTTAGTCTCTCCCGATGCAGCAGCGAACATCGGCCCACAGGGCCGGTGTGATGCACTCCCCATTCGCGACCCTGTTTCGCCGGATCGTAGTCCCGAGTCTCTTGCTGTCGTCCGCGGCTTTTACGGCCTCGACGAGCGATGGGGCCTCGTCGTGGAATTGCTCGCTGCCCGTCACAGTGCGGACGGTGCCGCAGCGGGAGCACCAGTAATGCCACTCGACAAGCTTGTGCATCACGAGATTGCAGGTCGGGCAATTCATCTCGATCCTCCAGGCAATTCCGGTTCTCGGGTGTGGTCACATCATCTCGGCTTGCTTCGCCGCTTCTTCAATCGTGCTGAACTCTCGCATCCAGAATTCCGCCTGTGATCGAACGCGACGAGCCGGAACTTGTCGGTCGGTCGCTTCCCCTTGAAGATTTGGTACTTCGAGTCCTTGCTGTGGTAGTTGACGCTGAAGACGTTCGATGGGATTGACTCCCATTCCATCCCGCGGGTGAGTAGCTTCATTTCTCGATCCTCCAGGTGAGTCAGTTCTGCAAGGCTCGGCATCGCGGACACCAAGTCCCGCCGCCGACGCGGTGTCCAAGGTCAACCGGCGTGCCGACGACGCGGCAGGCCGGACCTACGTACTTCAGGTAACGGCGGACCTCGGCGGCGAGCTTCGCGGCCCGGTCTTCGGATTGGGCCAGCACGTCGTGCGAGCCCTCGGCTTCGAAGGTCACGCGGAAGGCGTGACGCCATTCGTTTCTCACGAGCCACCCTCCAGGTCAGCGATCCGGGTCACCGAGCGTTCCCCACTCGCCCGCCAGGGCGTCGGCCTCCATCTGCTCCAGGCTGGGCCACTCGTCCGGCATCGCGTCGATGCAGTCCGGGCAGATCACGCTGCCGTCGAACTCGAAGGCCTCGCCGCTGCCACACTCCGGGCAGAAGGCCTCCAGCAGTGGATTGACGCTCGCTTGTCGTTCGGTCACAATGGTCATCGCGAACTCCTTCACAGGGGGTTAGTACCGGCCCGGAGCGTGTACGAGACGCTCCGGGCCGCTTCATTCACTCCGTGACCGTGACGCCGTTCCCGGCCAGCCGCGTGACACTGACGATATCCTTCGCGTCGATCCCGCCCTTCACCTTGCACTCGATGGCCGCCGCCGCATCCGCTGCGACCACATGCGTCGTGCTCGTGCCCACGGAGGAGCCCGAGTAAAACTTGACTTCGAACACTGACAGATTCGCGTGGAACATGGCTTGCCTCCGGGGTGAATCAGCGTGACGTAGATAGATTACTTGAGTTTGCGTCATGTGTCAAGTGTCATGTTGCAATTAATCTTGACTTGTCACAAATTCCGAGTAGAATTCAGACGCGACGCTCTCAAATTCCTTGTTTCCCGTACCTTTATGGGGGATAGTTGTGCCAGCTACACTCGATCCACGGACGACAACCCCCATGTCAGAAGCCAATGAAAGCGGAACCAAAACAGTCCGGATTTCCTCCGACGCCGCACTCAAGCTGCAAACAATCAGCAGCCTGAAAGAGCAGATGGGAACCAAGTTCCGGACAGTTGAGTTTTTGAATGGCCTAGTTGAAGGCCCCATCGCTGAGCTTTACGAAGCAACTCTCGCAGAATTCGATGACTTCCGTGGAAAGCGGAAGCGGAAGAACTAAACTGCAAACGCCACCGATTTTCATCGGAGCAGCGACAATGCAAGTAATCGCCAGGCAGTCGGCTCCTGAGGTACTCGCAGTCAAACGCCTCGTTCGCGAGCGAGACGGCTACATCTGCACGAAGTGCGGCGTGACAAACGAGGAGCATATTTCGGCAACTGGCCGGACGCTGGATGTTCATCGGCTTGTTCCTGGCTCTGCGTATGCGGTTGATGGGTGCGTGTCCCTTTGCCGATCGTGTCACGGCCAGGAGCCAAGAAGGCCCAATGGCCAAAAGAGAATAGATGAGCCTTGGGCTGCCGTGGTTATTTCCGTTCGGATCACGAAAGTCATCTCGGACGCACTTGAGCGATTCATCGCGTCCCAGAGGCTCAAATCGAAGAAGCAGGACATCGGCGTTCTTGCCCTCACAGAGTTCCTGGAGCGTGAAGGCTTTTGGAAACCTGAGAAGGCCTAGCCTCTCGCCCGCATCCGGCGTCGCAGATGATAGTGGCAGCAGACCAGGGGAACGTTTTCGACACATATAGCTTGGTCGTCATGGTCCTCTCCTATCCATGCATGGTCCAGGGGAAAGCCCGGCACCACAGCGGGCCGGGCGGGGAAGGTCAGGTCATACTGCCGCCGCCGCTGCGATGCGGGCGAGAGCTTCGACGGCTAACGCCTCCTGATCGGCTTCCGTTGGCTTCGACGGCTCGCCGTGATGAATCCACGCAGCGAAGCTGCTGCACACTCGCTGCCACTCCCCGCCCAGGTCCGAGTCCGTGGGGTCGAACTTGATCGTCACGGAATCGTCGCCCGTGACGACGGGGAACCAGATCGCATCTTGACGCACGTACTGCCACGATTTCTGCCAGCGAGCGTACTGGTCGGCCGTCATGGTCAGCGTGGTCAGCGTGTCGCCGTAGACAGCGATGACAGCGGCGCACCGCTCCTGGCTGGTTTTCATGCCGCTGAACATCACTCGTGGGGTGTGAATGCCGTAGGCCGTCGCGCTCATGGTCATCTCCTGTTCGTGGTTATCGCGTCCTTCACTCGGCCGCTCCGCTCACCCCTCCGGTGCCGTCACCGTGGGGCGTGCGGCGTGGTCGATCAGATCGCGGCCAGCGGGCTCGCATCCCACGCGGCTCGAATCTCGTCGTCGCTCATCGTCGCGGAGGTCTTGGCCCAGCAAGCCGCGTGATACTCGCGGGGTCCGTCCGTCGCGCCGTCGTCGTGAGCGTGGTGATTGGGCTTGCCGCAGCAGGGGCAGGTGATCGTCGGCAGGGTCGTGGTCCTCGTCATGGGTCGTCTCCGTTAGGGGTTTCGTCATCCGCGTCACTCGCGTCTGACACCTATATATTATCACGATCCGGATAGGAGCCAATCACGATCCGGAATTATTTTCGGAATTTTTTCGGGCTCGATTCCGGCGTAAAGTTCGCGGCCAAGTGCGGTCGGGCTCAGCCCCAGGGCGAGCCCCAGGCGGGCGACCACCTCGGCCCGTAGGTCTGTCCGCTGGCCGGTGAGGATCGAAGATATCGTGGATTGCCCGATGCCAGACGCTTTGGCCAGGTCGATCTGTGACCGGCCGGACTCTCGAATCAAGTCTGCGAAACGCTCGCGGATCATGCGTAGTACCTCCTGCGGATACTCTAGCACGATCCGGATAGTAGTCAATCACGATCTAGATAGGACTTGGCCGAACGGCCGGAAGTGTTACTCGCGAAACGAACCCACCCGCCCGCGGCCTTCACCGCCTCTCCCCTCGGATCCAACCGCGGGCGGAATGGACGCTACTTGATCTCGACGCGATGCGTGCCGATGCCGGCCTCGAGAGCCTTCACGCGGGAGAGCGTTTCGGCCTGTTGCTCCGCGACCTGTTGCAGCAGCGGAGGCGTCGGCGGCGGAGGTCGTGCCGTTGCCGGCCACGCCGCGAGCGAGCCCGCGAAGAGGAGCCACGGGGCAATGACGATCAGTCGCTTCTTCCAGTCTTCGGGCATGGTGTTACTCCCTATTCGAGCCCCTTGATTGCTCTCGGATCCGGGTTCGTTGCCTTCACTCGCTCGAAGAGTCCGCGCCGGGTTGTAAGCTTGTCGCGAACTAGCGAGGTCTGCACGAGGACCGTCAGGCTCACATGGAGCGGCAAGGCCGGGGTTCGCTCGCAAAGTGCGTCCAGACCCTGCCAGTCCGCGGCACTCAACGCAGACTCAGTCGCGTCGATTACAGCGTCAATCTCTTCGTCTTGCGTCATGGCTCACACGTAGGCCGCGGCATCAGTCAACACAGGGTGCGGGCATCCGGGCTGACCGCAGCGGATACAGGACGCAGACGGGGCCGGTGGTGACACCAGTCGTAGCCATTCGTCGGGCATAGCGGCGGACGGTTCGCAGGACGGATCGGGCACCCACTCGATCGTTTTCGGCGTGTGCTCGGCCTCTTCGTGTCGCGACGTCAGCCACTCGATCTGCTGCTCCAGCCGCTCACGCCGCGAGTCGCCCGCGTCGATCTCGCGATTCTGGCCGATCACGATCGCGCACAGGAAACACACGAGCAGGAGCAGACCCGCGACCGTGAGCCAGCCTTCGGGTGGCATGTTTTCGAACATGGGAGAGCCTCCTATTATCGACGGCCGCGGACGCGAGACGCGGGCTCCGTTCACGACTGACGACGCTTGCGGAGCAAGTCGAGAAGTTGCTTCGCGACCTGGACAATCAGGAGGATCGTGGCCGGGTCCAGGTTGCTCGGCTCGCTCGCTGCCGTACTGAACACCTGCCTCGCTTCGATCTCTCGCGTGATCGCGGCAAACTCCTGCACCTGGGCATCCAGCCCCGGGCCGTCGAAGGCGATGGGCGAGCCTTGCAGGTTGCGGATGAAGGCACCCGCCTCGATGAGAAATTGGCCCGCTCGCTCCAGCGTGTCCGGGATGGCCGGGTTGCCGATGATGTCGCGGACGGCCTTGAGCTTTGCCAGAATCTCGAACATGGATCATCTCCTGAATCGGGCGAAGGTGGAATTTCATTTGCCGCTGATCGCCGCGGCCATCTGTTCGTCGCTGACGGCTCCCTCGAAGCGGGCCGTCTCCCTGCCGTCTCGCGTCACGATCACCGTGGGGTACGCCCGGATGCCCGGCGTGATGCCCGCATGGGCGAACGTGACGCCGGGATGCTGCGTCGACTGCCGGGCGAAGGCGGGCTTGTAGGCCCGGCACGGCCCACATCCCTCGAAGCTGTAGAGCGTCACCACAATCGCGGGGGTCTTGTCGGCTTTCGGCAGGGGAAACGGCTTCGCGGAGAGGCAATCACGGTTCGGCGTCGTGCATTTCTGCCAGTCCACGCACTGACACGGATCGCACAGCCCCGACTCGCAACGGATGCCGGACTTGAAGGCCGCGAAGCTGGGCGACGGGAACGGCGAGAACGGCGAGAACACCAGCTCGGACCCCGTGGCTGAATTAGCGAACGCGATCAAACACAGAATCGAACGGATCATGGTGCAACCCCTTCTGCTGGGTGCGAACTATTCGGGAATTCCGAATAGTTCGCGGCGACAATCAGAACGCCGAGAAGTTCAGCGGCTGCTCCGGAGCCGGGAATCCGTCGAACTGCGAGAAAGCAAACGTCTCGCCCTGCCGCACGATCGCTTCCAGGTCGGCCCGCTTGATCCAGAAGCCGCCCGCCGGGGCTCCGCTCGGACAGCGGCCGTGAGCGTCCAGCCCCCACTGGTTGAGGTCGTAGAAAAGCTCGCCGTGCTCGGGGTGGTCCCACCACCCCTGGATCGTCATCTGGTGGTTCCAGGTCGTCGCCCGGCGATTGAGCAGCACCGGCTCCCGCGAGCCCACGACGGGCGGACGCATGAGGCCGCCCCAGTTCGAGGCGATCGTCACTGGGTAAAAGCTCTTGATCGCCTCGCGAACGTCGTCGGCCGAGTTGCACTTCGCCGTTGACCGCACGAGATGCACCTTCGCCGCGGTGCGGTGTTCCTGCGGGGCCCGCGTGCCGTCGCTCCACTCCATCTCAACGGACGCACCCCAGACGATGCCGTCGCCGTGCTCGAACGACGGCAGGCCCGGACCCTCGGCGGCGATGTGCCCCGCCTCCCCCGCGGCCTTCGCGAACGTCGAGCCGAACGAGCCTTCCCCGCGGCCTCGCATCCCGCCGAGCAGCCGCGAGACGCCGTAGGGGTAGAGCCAGAAAGGAACCTTCGCGATCTCGCGATCGCCCCGCTTCACCACGTCGGCGGCGGCGAGCGAGAAGAGAGCGTTGCCGCCGCCCGCCCCGACGCAGGAGCCGGTGAACTGGTGGATGCCGAGATAGTCGCGGCCGAGAGCCTGCTTCCAGCAGTCCCAGAGACAGACCTTCGTGGCGTTCTCGTAAGCGGATCTGCCCACGATTCGCAGCGAATCCATCGCCGCCACGATCGACTCGTGGGCGAGCGAGCCCGTGCGGTCGCGGACATCCGGCGGAATCCAGCCCGACTCCACCACGTCGCCCGGTGTGGCCGATGCGATCTGGGCGTTGCGGGCGTTCGGGTTGTCGAAGGCGGCAAACGAAAGGACCGATCCCATGTCAGCCTCCCAGGCCGTTGGCGATCTCGTCGAAGGCGTCGGCCCACGCAGCCGGCGTCGGCAGTTTCCCGTCGCGGTACAGCGTCTCCAGGGCCGCCGTCACCGCCTCGCCCCAGGGCTTCCAGGTGCCCGGCGTGACCGCCCGGTTATTCACCACCCGCCACTCGCTGAGGATGTCCGCGGGCTGGGCAAGCCCGCCTGCCCGGATGACGCCCGCCAGCGACCGCTGGGCCTTCGCAAGCGGCTCCCGCTGGGTGAACCAGACGGACTCCGGGACTTTCATCAGGCCGTCGAAGCTGGCCTTGGCGAGCCCCAGCTTCCCCGGCTCGGGCGGTTTGGGAGCGGGAGGAGTCGGCCCGGGCGGAACCGGCACGGGAGCGTCGCCGATCGTGACCAGCACCTCGATCGCGTCCAGCGACGGCTCGCCGCCGGGGCCGATGGTGACGATCGCGGCCTCGACCTCGTAGCGGCCTGGCGGAGCGACGAACGCCAGATCCTTCTTGTTCCGCGGCCCGGCGTAGTCCACGGCCCCGACGCCACGCACCCGCCAGAGGATGCCCGACTTCGGCGGGGAATCCTTGACGCTCAGCCGCACGAGCTTGTACGGCGGCACCTTGATGTCGCCGATGATGGTCGGCTCGGCCGCATGGCCGATCGTGGCCGCGAGAAGAAGGAACGCAATCGTTCGCATGGGGGAGAGCCTTTACTGCAGGAGAACTGAGCCGGTAACATTGCTGTCGTCGTCCTGGTCGTCATCCTCGCGGTCGCAGCGGAAAGCCCAGCGGATAGCGGCAACGGCGATCAGCGTCAGCGTGGAGATCACAAACGGAGCAGTCGTCAGGGCGTCATCGAAAAAGGCGGTCATGGCGTTTCCTTGGTGGCTGGGCGTTCGGCGGATCGGCTGTCCATCCGGGCCCGCAGAACGCGGACTTCTTCATGGAGGGCGTCCCTTTCCTTGCGGGCGAGTTCACGTTCTTGACGAGCCTTCTCGTGGGCCTCGTGGCAGTCCTGAGTTTCCTTCCGCAGCGAGGCGATTTCCGTTTTCATTTCGGCAGCGGTCGCGTCGAATCGGTACTTGTCCCGTGCGGTCAGCCAGGAGAAGAGGCTCGCGATCACGGCCATGATGCAGGTTGCGACCGCCGCCCCGCCGGCGACGTCTTGAGCAGCGGCCTGTGCCAAAATCATTGATCTCGTCTCCCCGTGTGGAACCGCCAATAGCCCAGCAATTTCGGCGGATAAACTGAACAGGCCTCCGTGAGTTGAGGGCTATCATCGGGGCTGCGGTTGCCCGAGCGAAAGAGGTGCTATTCGCCGATCTCTGTGGTCAGAGCAAAAGCCTGCCGTGGCCCGGCAAAGTCATCGCGAAAGACCATCGAGCAAAGATCCCCGGGGGCAAGTTGAGTTGTGTTCCCCGTTGCTCGTATGAATCCGGTGTGATTGGCGTTGAGTTGGATGGAAAACGCACGGTACCCGTCGACTCCAATGCCACTGTAGTTATCACGGATCTTTTGCGTCCCGATGGAAATCGTGAGATTCCCTGCCGCCACAGACTGATTGCCGCTGGTCACTGCTCCCGCCGATGGGAGGTGAGTGATGTTGATTTCAGTAATCGAGGTCAAAATGCTGACCTTGTTCCCGGCGGAAACAAAGTGGAGGTTCCCAGAGCCACGCATGATCGTCGGCAGAGGCTGATAAAACGAGTTGAAATACTGCGGGGAATTCGCGGTGATGTTCGAGGAAAACGTGCCGTGGTGCGGCAGTGCAGAGAAGCCCGGCCGATAAAAGAACTCACTGCACCGCAGCCACTCTTCATGTGGCTCGGGCTCGGACCAGTACGAGCCGTACGGCGAGAGTGACGCCTTCGCCAGAAACAGAGACGTGTTGTTTGCCAAGCCCTCCACCCAGAACGCCACAATCGGATAGTGATCCGCATCCGGCATCACAAAGGAAAGCGTTCCGGTCAACCACTCGGCATCTGTGACTTCCAGCGATCCGTTGCCCAGTTCCGTTGTGTTCGACGTGTTGAATGTCGGCACGTTGGCGAGCCACGAATCCACAATCGCAATCGACCCATCCGTGATGCCCCGTTCAAATGCCGCCATTTTGAGCGTGAGATTACCGGCATCGGTTTTGGCCGTGATGCTCAGAGTCACAGAATCGCCAGCCCACGATACCGTCCGGTAAACCGGCAGCCACTGCCCGATCAGGACGCCAGCATTTCCGCCCGTCTTTTGCACAATGCGAGCGTAGCTTTTCGTCCCGGATGGAAAATCCTGCGAGGTGTTGGCCCAACTGAATGTGACATTTGCAGCGTCATGCAGGGTGAACCAGCGATCGTAGGTGTAACACCCGGAAGTAAAATTCCCTAGCCCGTAGGCCCTCTGAAAAACATTGAAGTTGCCGTTGATAAGGAGATTGTGATATGGGATCGTCAGGTTCCCCGCACCGGCCGCTGCCTCCACCTGGACCACTTCCTCTGTCGTCGCCGCGTTGCCGAGGATCGTGAATCCGCTCTTGCCGCTCGTGAGTAGCCAGCTACCGTTCGCTGCCCCCCACTCCTCGCCGGGTTCGGGCGTGACGTTGCCCGTGCTGTCGTACTTGGCGAACGCGGGCCAGTCCCGCGTCACGCAGCCGGTGCCGTTGGCTTGAATCGCGAACGGCCCGGTGATCCAGGCCCGCATGCCGTCCGAGTCGGGCATCCCCAGCGTGAACATGCCGTCCAGGTCGCAGCCCGTGACCTTCACGAGCGAGAACGGAGGGATCGTCTCGTTCGCAAGGTTCAGGGCCGGGAGCCAGCGTTCTTGTTCGGGGCCGGGCATCAGACCTCCTTCACCGACGTGCTCTTTGTGGGCCATGAGCCCTGGTCCACCTTCTGGACCGTACGGGCGTAGCCGATCGCCTGCTCCACCCGCCGCTTCTCGGGATACCGCGGCAGTTCGGCGGCGTGCTCGGTGTTCGCCGAGGCGACTGTCTGGGCCGGCTGGTCGCCGCCCACCCGCCACGTCACCTGCTGGACGTAGCCGTTGGGCTCGATCGGCCAGATACCCGCGTAGGTGATCTGCTGGGTTTCCGAGCCCGCGAGCCCTGCCGCCAGCTTGGTGCCGTAGAAGTATTCCGCGACGCGATCGAGGTCGGTCTGGTTCGAGTCCACATGATCGAGCCGAAAGAGACTGTTCGG
>Ga0208005_1000905_pt1 | contig 10229 bp, 8 predicted proteins | sample DEB19_08_DNA_3_FD_184530 | JGI IMG/M metagenome (GOLD analysis project Ga0208005, IMG submission 184530) | Aqueous microbial communities from the Delaware River and Bay under freshwater to marine salinity gradient to study organic matter... | ecosystem: Environmental > Aquatic > Marine > Coastal ... | reverse complement strand
CTCAACCCGAGCGACCCTGACCCTGCGCTCGACGTGGCGGTGATGAGTCGTCCGGTCGACGGCGACTCTCTCAGCCGCGCCGCGCGCTACCTCGTCACGCGCGACGAGTCGCTGTTGGTGTTCCGCGAGGCCATGGCGCCTACGTGGTTCCACCTGCGTCGGCTCTCGGCGGCGTGGATGGTCGACGTTCTCGACGGGCTGTTCTCGGCGCCCGCGCAGCGGATGCTCGCGTTCCGCGCGGCCTGCCACGCGGTCGAGGGAGACGAGATGCTCACGGTCGCGCAGCCTGGCTCGAAGGGGGCGCGGTTCGTGGCGACCGAGGCGCATCACGGCGTCGGCCTCGCCCCCGAGGAGTGGGTGCAGGAGATCGCGGATCGATACGGGCTGGAGACCGTGCAGGAGATGGGTCGCGTCGCGATCGACCTGTCGCGTCTGCCGAAGGCGGCGCGCGGCCCTTTCGGCTACTGGGCTGGGTCGGTAGCGTCGCCCTGACTGAGGCGCTCGGCGACGCGGCCTGTGGCTGCGACCTAGCCGAGCGCGCTGCGTCCGAGACAGACCCGCGCGGCGCCGCGGTGCTCGCCAGCGACGCCGCAGCGTGCCGCGCGGAGTGGCGCTGCCCGCTCGCCGGTGGGCGCATCGATCCGAGCGCGCTGCCCGAGACGCACCGCGCAGCGATCGATCGGGCGTCGAGGCTCTGCCACGCCGAGCATGGTGAGATCCGCACCTGTCCGGGGTACTATCCCCGCCGTCCGGAGGCCCACCGAGCGGTGACGCACCTCCGGTGGCTCCGCGCGGGCGCGCTGCACCTCAGGTGTCCGCACCCCACCGGGGCCGAGGTCGAAGCTCTCGACCTCGTGCAGGACTCTCTGGCCTCCCGCGAACGGGACGAGCTAGAGCGAGCGAAACGCAAGGGCACCGACCGTGGCTGACGACGCACTGAACGTACTCGCCGACGACCTCCGCGTGGTGCGCCGCGCCATGGCCGACATGGCCAAGAGCGCGAAGGAAGCGAAGGACGCGACCGCCGAACTCGGCGACACATCGGAATCTGCCTCGTCGGGCGTCCAGCGGCTTGCGGGCGCCGTCGGCGACACGCTCAAAAGCGCGTTCTCGCAACTCGCATCTGAGATCCACAACGCTGCCGTCAACGGGTTGGAGAACTTCGTCAGCAACCTCCCTGAGGCTGCGGCGGGCGCCGAGCGCCACCAGACGGCGCTACGCCAACTGGGCGGTGCCTACGCCTACGTTCAGCACGCGACCAACGGAGTCGTGTCCGCGGAGCAGGCCGCACTGGTGCAGCAGCGCGCCATGCAGGCCGGTCTTCGCCTATCGGCGCAGGAACTCGCCGCAGTTACGTCGAGGGCGCGCGACTTCGCGCGGTCGACCGGCACGGATATCAATCAGGCGCTTGAGCAGCTGACCGATCAGCTCATCAACCCCGGCGAGGAACTGTCAAAGTTCGGGATTCGGCTGCAGCAGGGGATGGAGGCTGGCGATCAACTCCGCGAGACGCTGCGACAACTCACCGATCAGGCCAGCCGTACGGGCGCCGCGCAGGTATCGCTGTCAGAGTCGCTTGAGATGACCACTCGCGCGCAGCGCGAGGCCAACGAGGCTCTCGCGGGCTTCATCGCGCAGAAGCTAGAGCTCGCGGACTTCTTCACGCAGTTCAGCAGCTTCCTGACCGACACGATGTCTCAGGCTCGAACGTGGGCCGAGACATTCAGCACGATGGGGCGCGCGGTCGGCGGCACTCTCGCAGAGATTACCGGCATGGGGCGTGGCAGTTTCGGAGGCCCCGCCCAAAACCAAAGCGCGTCGGGCGCGTTCATCGAGCAGGCTGGACCGCTCGCGCAGCAGCTCCGACAGCGAGGTTTCACACTTCGCGGTGTGCAGCTCGGCGAGGTCGGCGTACAGGCGACGCCAGAGCAGCGGCGCCAACTGCTCCAACTCCTGCAACGCAATGCCGCGACAGCGGGACGCGCGACGGCGGCGCAACAGGCAGAGCTCGACACGGCGCTTTCCGGTCTCGTCGGTCAGGCGCAGCGTGGCTTCGGAGAGCGTCAGGCACAGGAGGCCCAGCGCCGCGCCGCCGAGGAAGCTCGCGCTGCTGCCGAGCGACAGGCCGAGATCGACCGGCGCAACCGTGCGAGCCGCGGAGCAGGCGGCGGCGGCGGCGGTGACAGAGCAGAGGCCGAACGGCTCGCCAGAGAGCAGGCCGATCTCCTGACTCGCGAGCCGTTTCGGCGCCTCCCGACGGATACCGCGGGGCTGGCTTCGTTCTTCGCCGGTTTCCGCCCCGGCGCAGAGCGCGTGCAGGCTGGCCTCGGCACCGCCGATATCGCGACTCGGTCGGCGATCGAGCGGATGACTTCGGGACGGTCGGCGCTTGAGGCCCTCGACCTCACGGGACGGCGGCAGGAAGGCCAGCGGCAGGAGCTGCTGGCGCGCGGTCGAGAGGACGCGGCAGGGCGGCTGCAGGTGCAGACCCTGCGGGAGCGTCGCACGGCGCTGCTCGACCTGCTCGAAGCGAACACGGCCTACATGGATCAGGCACGCCAGGCGAACGCGAGCGAGCAGTCCATCAACGACCTGCTCACGCAGCGCATCGGCATCCAGACCTCGCTCGCGGAGACCACCCGCGCGCTCACCGAAGAGCAGAACCGGTTCACCGAAAGCCAGCAGTTCGTGCTCGACAAGGCGACCGAGGTCGCTGGCGTGCTGGGCGGGAGCCTCGTCGACGCGGCCTTCGCCGCGATGGACGCGCAGGCCAACGCGGGCGCCACCTTCGCGCAAGTGATTGAGGATCAGACGCGCGCCTTCCTGCGCAACCTCGCGAAGCAGTCGGTCGTGTCGGCGTTGCAGGAGACTGCCAAGGGTTTTGGAGCACTGGCGATCGGCTCGCCCGGCGCCCTTGGGCACTTCAAGTCCGCGGGCCTCCACGCCGCCGCAGCGGCCGCTGCGGGAATCGGAGCGGCTGCCATGGGGCCACAGACCTCCGCGACGCCTGCGGCCGCTGGCGGGGCTGCTGGCGCGGGCACGACGACCGCGGCTCGGGCAGACGACCGGCAGACCGGCGGCGGCGGCGGTCCGCTGACGCTGGTGGTCAACGTGTCGGGCGCCGCGTTCACGGACGCGGGGGTTCAACAGGCTGTAGGCTCGGCCCTGCGCGAGGCCGTCGGCACTGGCGCGATCCGACGGGAGCACCTCGTCGGTCTGCTCGGAGGATGACCCATGGCTGAGTCGCTCGGATACCTGCTCGCGCAGAGCTACCGCATCACGTCGACGCAGACGATCACGACCACCGACGACCGCGGCGGGCCGACCAACCGCACCGTGGCTGCGGCGTGGTACCGCACGCGCCTCGCCAACGGCGCGGGCACCGCGCACAACGACCCCGCCGAGTTCCTCGCGGCCGTCACGGCGGCGCTCGGGTCGCTCTACTGGCTGCTGACCATCGCGCCTGCGACGGGCAAGGTTCAGTTCACGTACCTCGGCGCGACCTCGGGATCCATCAACCTCTCGGGCTCGCCGACGCTGCGGGCGCTGCTCGGGATGACAGGCAATGTCCCGAGCACTGCGACCGGCACGACGTACACCGCGCCGCACCAGCCGACGCACTGTGTCTTCGCGGCCTTCGTCGACCCCGACTCGGGCTGGGTCGACCAGCCGCAGCGGTACGCGGCGTCGTCGATGCCCGACGGCACCGTCTACGGATGGCACGACGGGCGCGCCACGTTGCGTCGGCAGGGCGCCTTCAAGCTGTTGCCGAAGGACTCTGGTTTCGTCACGTCGCTCAGCTCGACCTCGACGCAGGCGTACCCGGTCTCGTCGCGGTGGCTCTCGCCGTCGACCGGCGAGCCAGCGCAGGCGCCGCCGTGGTCCGCGGTCGACACCGTCGTCACCGCGCACACGTTGGAGTGCGGCATCACGTGGGGCGACCTGCAGGGCGTTCTCAGCGGCAGCGTGACAGCATATGACAAGGTGTACCTGACGCCCGAGATGGCGTCGGCTGCGCGCGTGACGCTGTCGATCCCCGGCTACGACGCGCGGCGCGATGTGTCGTTCGAGCTCTCCTACGCTGGGGCTGGATCGCTGTGAGCGGCTGGGCACTCACCATCACGGGCGTCCCGCACGTCTTCACGACGCACGATCAGGGGACTCTGACGAGCTCGTCGCCGCTCTGGTGGGCGGGCGAGACCGGCGTGGTCTACGCCAACGGATGGCTCTCGCCGCCGCGCGGCACCATCAGCGAGCGCGCGAAGCCCCTTGAGGGCGAGCTTGAGGTGTCGCCGCTGTCGTTCGAGCTGCACGACGCCGCGACGACGGCAGGCGGCTCGCCGCTCCTGACCAGCCTCGCGGGGCGTGACGCGGCGCTGCTCACCTCGACGCCGCTGGCCTCGACCATCACCGCGAGCGCGACCTCGATCACTGTCGGCAACGGGGCGCTGTTCACCGCGCCCTGTTTCGCCTGGCTCAACACGGAGTGCGTGCGGGTCACTGCGGTCGCTGGCAACGTCCTCACGGTCACGCGAGGGCGCCTCGGAACGAAGGCGATCGCGCACACGGTCGACGCGGCGACGGGGTACTTCCCCGAGCTCTACGCGAGCGTGCCGTGGACGACGCGGCGCAAGGTCAACCTGTGGCGCGTCGAGGGCACCACCGCGACGCTCTACTGGTCGGGCTACGCGGTGCGGGCGCCTGCGCTCGCGGCAGAGGGCGCGCGCTACGCCATGGCCTGCGACCCGCTCTGGCAGGTGCAGGCGAGCAACGGCATCGGCGGCAACACTGGGTCGACGCGCCTCGCTGGCTACAACAGCGGCAACGTCAACGAGAGCAACACCGGCGGGCAGCAGTTGTTCGTCTCTCGCACGACGCTCAGTGGCGGCACCGATCCTGCGACCGGGACGCGAGTCAACGTCCGAACCTGCGGGTCTTATCGCACGCTCGAACTGCTGTTCCGGCAGCACGCCGACCTTGCCTCGTCGCTCACCAACACCGCTGGTCAACGAGTCGTCTACCACTACACGCGCACAGCCGATGGCATCGCCATCAATGCCGACTCCACGCAGCCGTTCAGGATCGAGGCTGCGTGGTCGCAGACGGCAGGGATCACGCAGGATGCTCGCGCCAACGGCACGCGCCACGCGGTCACTGCGCGACTCAGCGAGGTGCCTCAGGGCGGCGTAACTCTCGTGTCGACCGCCGCAGGCAACGTCTCCTATCTCGTGTCGTCTCTCGCCTCGCTGCCGACGACGTGGACCGAGACGACGACAACCGAGGCGTCTATGACGACGGCCGAGCAGCCCGCGCTTCGGCTCCATCTGGACGAGTCGTGGTCGGCGTTGCTGACGCGCGTCACGACCGCGGACACGGCAGCACTAGGCCCGCACATCTCTGGCTCTGCGATCGTGTGGGCGCCGCGCAGGGCCGGCGCTCAGGTTCCGCAGCCGCGCACAGGGACCGTGCCGCACACATGGGTTCTGCTCGGCTCGCCGGTGCTCAAGGTGGCCTACCGAGTGCGGACGGACCACTGGCTGCTCGGCCTCAAGCACAGCGTCATCGGGCTCTGCGAGGACGCCCGCGCCGAGGATTGGGACTGGTCGAGCGTCTACGCCGCGGGCACCTCAGGACCGGCGCTGCGTGCGACGGCGGGCCTGCGCACGGCGAGGGAGTGGCTCTTCGACGGCGACCGCACCCTCGGGTCCGTCGTGACGGAGTGCTCGCTGCTGCACGGGTGCACCCCGGTCACGCGCTCGGGGCGCCTCGCGATTCACGCCTGGGGCTGGCCCGCGGCGGGTGCGGCGCCGGTGGTGACCCTCACGTCGACTGATCTGATCGGCCTGCCGACGTGGTCGCGCTGGGCCGACGGCATTGTCAACCGACTCAAGATCAAGGGCGAGGCCCTCAACGTCGAGGCGACCTTGCAGCAGAGTCGCGCCCGCTACGGCCCCGGCCGCACGATCACTGTCGAGCTCGCCGGGATCGAAGAGCAGAGCCTGCCGGTCGACGACCCCTATGCTTTCGCGCGCGAGGTCGTCGGGCGCCTCGAGCTCTGGTCCGAGCCGCTGGCCGTCGCGACGCTGACGCTGAAGGCTTCGCTCTGGGACACCGTCGAGCTGGGCGCGCTCATCCGCGTGTCAGAGTGGATGCTGCCCGACGGCTCGGGTGGACGCGGGCTGGTCGCGAAGGTGGGTCTGGTCGTCGCGCGGACGCTCGACCTCGAGCGCGCGCAGATGCGCGTGGAGGCGCTGCTGTTCCCGCGGCAGTCGTACCCGTACGCGCCGTGCGGCAAGGCCGACTCGGTCGTGTCCTCGACGGTCCTGCAGCTCGCCAGCGGCTACGTGACCAGCGTGTACACCTACTCCGGCGGGGTGGACGCGGGTACGTTCGCCGCGGGCGACGTGATCGACCTGATCGAGCGCGACACGACGACGCTGTGGACCGAGCAACTCACGGTGCAGTCGGTCGACACCGGCACCAACCGGATGACGTTCACCTCGGCTATGTCGGCCACGGCGCAGTCGAAGATCGCTGCGGGCTGGGTTGACGTGCGCTTCGCCAACTACTCTGCGACGACGGCGACCCAGAAGAGCAACTGGATGTTCGTCGGCGACGACACGACGCTGGTGATCGACTCCACCGCAGACGCCGTGCGACCGATCGCGCCCTAGGAGACGAGATGCCCATCGGACAACGAGTCGTCACGCGCTACATCAAGCACCCGCCGCCTGCGTCGGGCTACCTCGCCGACGGCGATCCGCTTGACTCCGGCAGCGCGCACATCGTCCACAGCAACCTCTCGCACCTGAGCGAGCGTAACATCCGCCTCGTGGCGCACGCGCTCGGCCCCGGCGAGGTCGACTGGCAGGGCGCGTGGTCTGGCGTGATCGACGAGACCCAGATCGTCGGCGTTGTCGACGTGTACTCCCTGATCCCGTGGTACCGCGATCGCACCGCGAAGGCGTTTGGCCCGCTCGCGCTTTCGATGGCGCGCGTTCAGACGGCGCCCGCGGGGCTGGTGCCTCGCAAGGTGCGCGTGGTCGTGCAGGGCACGAAGAGCACGCAGAGCGGCACCACGCTCTACGTCTACGCTGCGCTCACCGCGACGTGCGACACGCCGATCCGATCGCTGCGCTACGCCACGGCGACGGCGTCGAAGGCCGCTGGCGGCAGCGACACGCTCTGTGTGTTCGACCTGCTTTTGACGCCAGAGCTGGTGCGCCCGACGCAGGAGTGGCCCTGCCGCGAGGCGTCGTCGGGCCTCGGGGCCACGGCGACGATCACTCCAGCGTGGGTGTGGGTCGGCTGGCGCTCGACCACGACGGCAGCGCCGAGCGGCGACCCCGACACGATCGAGTCCATCAGCGTTTTCGAGGTCTGGGAGTAGCCATGCCGACACCCGTCACACAGGCGCCGAGCGCGTTCAGTCTCGACGCCGTCCGCACCGGCGAGCCCGTCAGCGTCGGCACCGTCGCGCGCCTGGCGGAAGAGGTCGCGTTCCTGAACGGGCACAACCTCGTCAAGGCTGGCGAGGCCGACGCGCCGCTTCGTCAGACCGGCGCGGGGCGCGTATCGCTCACCGGGCTCGCGTACACCCTGCGCGTGCCGTACACGCGGTCGAGCGGCGCGCGGGTCATCCGCATCGCGGTCGAGATCCACGAGAGCAGTGAGATCCTCGACTCGCAGGCGATCACCGTGACGCTGCCGACGGGTGCGACGTGGCTTGACGCTGGCGGGCTGGACGGCACTGCTACGTTCTTCAACCCGCCCGTCGGACGCACGACGCCCATGGAGATCGTGGGCTTCGCCAACGTGAGCGGCGTCACCGCGTCGATGACGCAGGAGATCGAGGTTGCGACCACGCCCACCTCGAAGGGGGCGGGCGTGCGGCGCGTGACGTTGCATGAGTGCCCGCTGTCGTCGCTCGCGGTGTCGTCGTCCGAGCCCGGCTGGGACGCAGCCGCGACGCGCTCGGGGCGCCCTGTGATCGACGGTGGCTCGGCGTCTCCGCGCGGAATGCAGCGGCTGTTCTATTTGCTCGATCAGGCGCGGTCGGCGTGGCGCCAGCACTGGTGTCTGTCGGGCGTCGAGAGCGCCAACGCGAGCACGTCGAACACGCAGACGCCGCACTGGCACCGGCAGAGCGCGACCGAGGGCGAGATCGACTGGCTGCTCAACGCCCCCGTCAACGACCCCAACTGGTACCTGCAGGTTCGCGACCTCTACGCTGGCACCGCCAGCGCGTGGAAGCTGCGCGTGCGCTACCGCACGTCGAGCGCCGTCGACTGCGAACTCAAGCTCTACCATCAGGGCGGGTCGCTCTCGGCCAACAGCTTCAGCGGCGTCGGCACCGAGGGCAGCACCGCGGTCACTCTGACAGCCACCTCGGGCGCGTGGGCGTGGACGACGGCTGTCTCGGTGTCGCTCCCGCGCGACGGCACGAACGGGCTGGTGCGGCTGCGCCTGACGGCGAAGGGGCCGGGGTCTGGCGAGCTCCTGTCGATCGCGTGCGTTGACCTGCGAGAAGACGAAGCGTAGCGTCGGCGGGTCGGCGCCCAGCGGCCCTTGGCTGTGCTCGCGGCGCCAGTAGCTGGAGTCAGCCAGTGGCAGAGAAATCCCGCCCCGTAGTCCTCGCGACGACCGTCGCGCTCACCGGCTCGATCGCCGTCGTCGGCAACAGCTTCGACACGCGCGACAACGAGTACATTTCGCTCGTCGTCAACTGGGCGAAGAACGCGGCGGAAACGCTGCTCACCGTTGAGGTGCAGGGCACGCTCGACGGGACGACGTGGGTGTCAATCCCGGTGGTGATCGACGGCTCTGCGACGATCGCCTCCGGCGTGGCGACGGCGGCGCTCGGCGAGCTGCGCTACTCCCGCGACGTGACCGGCGCGTTCCACATCCCCCTCGAACTCAACGGCATCCGCACCCTGCGCGTGCGGGCGTTTAGCGCGTCGGCTGGCGCGCGCGGCACGCTGTCGATCACGGCGGTCGGCGCGTCGTGAGCATCAACTCCTCGACGCCGGGCATCCTCGGCGGCGGCGGTGGCGGCGGCGACGTGCCGGGCACGCGCACCATCACCGCGGGCACTGGCCTCACGGGCGGCGGCGACCTGAGCGCCGACCGAACGCTTACGGTCGATTTCGGCACGACCTCGGGCAAGGTCGCGCAGGGCAACGACTCGCGCATCGTCGGCGCGGTGCAGACCTCGCGCACCATCGCGGGGCTCGCGCTCTCCAGCGACATCAGCGTCGCCTCGCTCAACACGGCCTTGGGCACGTCCTCTGGTCTCGGCGTGCGGACGCTCGCTCCTGACGCGGGCTGGACGAACACCATCGGGACCAACCAAGTCGGCGGCACGGCGAGCGTCAGCATCGCTGCGGGCGTGCACACGTTCACTGGCCAAGGCGGCGGGTACGCCATCGAGACCCGCCCGGCGATCTCGACTCCCGAGTGCCCTGCGGTCGAGTGGATGGGAAGGTTCACCGTCGTCAGCGGAGCGCCGACCAACGCTTGGTACACATCGCTATCGATCACCAGCGCGACGGACTCAGCCGGATATCTCGCGCAGGTGCTGACCGATCAGACCGTGTCGCTCTACGTCCGCGCAGAGGGCGGCTCGTGGACTGTGGTCAGTGTCGGACCCGGCATCGTCTCGCTCGCCGGGAATACGTGGATTCGACTCGTCGTCACGCCGCTTTACGCCGCGGTCTACTGGGGGTCGTCGGCCTCGAGCACTCCACCGACAATTTGGAACCTCTCGTCGTCTGTCGCGACGACGGTCGCGATGCTGGCGGGCCGAAGCCTGACCCATTTCGGCGTGCGCCAAGGCCGAACGGGAGCTGGGGCGGCGGTGACGACTGAGTGGACTGACCTGCAGTACCGCATCCTCGGAGTGTCCCCATGACGATCCTCGGCACACAGGTCATCTACTACTCGCTCGCGGCGCCCTCGACGCCGCGCGTCGCCTTCGTCACTGAGACGAGCGCGGAGAACCCCGACCTCCCCGCTGACACCGTCGCGCTCTGCGTGCTCAACCCGAGCGACGTGACGATCGTCACGCGCGCCGAGCGGAGCGACGTGCCCGCGCCGGGATGCTGGGTGATGCCATGAGCATCAACACCTCATCCCCCGGCATCCTCGGCGGCGGCGGCGCGCCCACTGGCGATCAGGTGTGGGAGGGTCTCGGCGACGCGCTCGCCGACGATCCGACGCGCATCACCGAG
>Ga0208005_1000904_pt1 | contig 10233 bp, 17 predicted proteins | sample DEB19_08_DNA_3_FD_184530 | JGI IMG/M metagenome (GOLD analysis project Ga0208005, IMG submission 184530) | Aqueous microbial communities from the Delaware River and Bay under freshwater to marine salinity gradient to study organic matter... | ecosystem: Environmental > Aquatic > Marine > Coastal... | reverse complement strand
GGCGGAAGCCTGACACGGTGCGTGAGGTTGATTGAACAGCCCGACAGGCAGACGATTCGCAGGGCGCACGTGTGGACGCCAATTGAGACAACGCGGGTGTCTGTCGGGGATCTGTTTACCGTGAAGCGTGGGGCCGTCACGACGGTCTGGCGAGTCATGTACACAGACCCGGCAGAGACTGCAATCCAGAGATCCTATTGCCACCTGCAATTGAGCGACACCGTCACGCTACGCAAACGCAAGACGGCGCAAACGCAGAGCATGGCAGAGCGTCAGGTGGTGGATACGCAAACCAGCGGCATCCGCTGCCAATGGTTCACGTCATCGGCAGAAATCGAGACCAGCCAGGCAGGCCGGCGACGTGGGATCGTTGGTGAATATTATTTGATGCTGCAGGAGTTAGTGGACGTTGGAGTTGGTGACACAATCACCGATTCTGACGGGCTGGCCTATCGTGTGGAGCGTGTGGAACAGCAGTTTAACCGCGTGGATCTCCCGTATCTGATCTGCCGGAGATCGGACGCATGAGTGCACGGGTGAAACTGATCGACCGAAGGCCAGAACTGCAGCGGTTTTTGCAGACCGCGGCGGGGCGAGTCGTGGAGGCGTGCAGCAAACGTTGTCACGCAATCGCGAGGCAGTTGGTGAGCAAGCGGTACACGAGACGACGGGAGCAGAGACGGCGGGAAAGGCAGCAGCAGAATGCCGAGGCGACGACAGAGTAGTTTCACGAGGTTTCGCAAGACGCTGGTGAAGCGATTTGCGAAAGCCCGTAGGCAAGCGGCAAGAAGCGGCAAACGGCTGCAACGAACGGCACAGAGAACACAACGACGATTGGCAAGCCGAGCGAAACGCAAGGCGGCAACGACATCCAGACGACTGAAGCGGGCAACCGCCAAAGCCGTCAAGCAGGCAAGCAGAACACGGAAGAGCCTGACACGGACAGCAAAAGCAGCCGGCAGGCAATTGAGGAAATGGAATCGGCAACGGAAGGCACGGCGAAGGGAGATCGAGAGAAAGCGGAGATCAGCCGCGAGGATTCAGAAGCGTGAGTTTGGCCGGTTGGTGTTGGTCGGCAGTCAGCTGCCGGAGGAATTCGAAAAAGGCGTTCGGGCAACTGATCCTGGGGCAAGCCGTCCCGGAGAACCACCCCGAATGAGATCAGGCAAGGGCCGGCAGTCAATCACAATCGAAATCAGGATGAAAGGACGAAAGCCGGAAGGCCGGGTGTACGTGGACAAAAAGGTCGCGCCATATATGGCAATGTGGGAGTTTCGGCAGGACGGAAAACAGCGACCATTTTTGAAGCCGAGCGTGATGAACCACTTGAGTGAATACGGGCAGACGGTTGTTCAGGAAGTGAAGAAAACAGCCACAGGACCGAAGCAGAAGGCACGAGTGAGATAATGGCGGACACGGGCATTGACAGGCTGGTTGGCGAATGGTGGTCGCAGACACCGACGTTGTCCGCGTTGGTGCCAGTCAATCGAGTTGTGGCCAGTGTGGATGAATTCAACGAGACGGAACAGCAGGACGCGGACGCGGACGACTATTTTGACGATGCGGTGGTGTTCACGATTGCGACAGAACCGGCATGGAGAACCAACAGCCAACGCGGGTATCGGTCGACCCTGACGCTGTCCTGTTTGTCAATCAATTACGACGCGGGGAAATCCATCGCGCAGGAGGTCGTGAGCCAATGGGCAGACAAAGGATTCACGGGCACCGCTGCAAAGGTTATTCAGGCGAGGCCGACGGGACAAATGACGACGGAACAGGACACGCAAACGGGCGTCTGGGACACACAGATTCAGTTCGAGTTAATGCACACCGGAGTTTGACAGATGGCAGACGTTTCGGTCACAGCAGCCAGTGTGGTCAAGACCACCACGACCGTATTTGCAATCGGTGTGGCCGGTGGCACTGTGACTGCTGGGCAACCCGTTTATCAAGACACAGCGGCGAGCAATAAACTGAAGCCGGCAGATGCTGACGTGTTGGCGTCAAGCAAGGTGGCGGGAATTGCTTTGCATGGTGCGAGCGATGGCCAGCCACTGCAGTATGCGACCGGTGGCAACCTGACGTTCAACTCTGCGTTCACGGTTGGGCAGGTATACGTAGCGAGCACGACCGCCGGCGGCATTGCACCGTACAGCGATCTGGCATCCGGCGACTTCGTCACGATTCTGGGCGTGGCAACCACCGCCACAAATCTGAAAATTGGTATTCTCTACTCCGCAATCGCCAAGCCTTGAAGGATAAACAGCAATGGCAGCAGGCACAGTGTTCAGTGGTAAGGACATGACTTTCAAGACTGGCAGCCCGGCAGCAGAAGAGGTGCACTCCGGACGCTGGGAAATCACGCTGACATCCAACAGCGGAAAGTACGCCAGCAACAGCACCAGCGGCTGGCGGAAGTCGGTGAAAGGCACGAAAGAATGGAGCGGGACAGTTCGCATCATGCTTCACGATGGCGAGTCCATGCCATTCGTGTTGAATGATGAAGTGGCAGCCCAGTTTCACGCTGATTCCGATGATTACATCAGCGGTTCAATTCTGATCACCGAAGTCGGGCCGATCACACTGGACGCTGACAGCGGCGACCCGGTGGCGATTGACTACAAATTTTCTGGACAGGGTGCGCCAGCAGCGAGCGGCACCGCGTTTGGCGTTGTCTGATTTTAAGGAGTTGCGACCGTGGCGGACGGTTTATTCAACCTCTGCAGTCGGCGGACTGTGGAGTTGACGAAAGACGGCAAAACGTATCGGCTGGCATTTCGCACGCTGGCCGATTACGCACTGAAAGAGGCTGCGATTGTCCAGACGACCGGCAGCCCGTACAGCGGGCTGGAGTCGATTGCGGACAGTCGTGTGCGATCTGAGGCGTTTAAGATTGCGGCGGACATTGCGGCACGTCCATTGATTGCAACAATGGAGGATGAGGAACGGTTTGACCGTTCGTTTCGCGGTCTGGCGTGGTCAGTCTGGCGGGCCTTGTGTGTCAATCATCCGGATGAATTCCCGCCGAATGTCAGCAACACGCAAGGCATTCAGTTGGGGTGCGACTTCATCGCATGGTTTGGTGACGTGCGGAAAATCGTTGAAGCCGTCCACAAGGTCGAACAGAAAGACGCACTGGGAAACTGAAACCGCCTGGGCAACCAGGCGCACCGATGCAGACGCGGCGAACCGTCCCGTGGGCTACGGTGTTCCGTGGGTTGTGCGAAAAGTACCATTGGACACCGGACACCGTTGCAAGTCTGACCATGTATCAGGCGTTGATTTATCTGGGCTACTGGGCACCTGAGGACATCTTTCAACAGAAAACAGTCTGATGGCAATCACGATTCAGGAAGCACAGGTGATATTCTCCGCGGACGGCATGAAAGCCGTTCAAACGGAAGCCGGCAAGGCCGCAACAGCCATGCAGTCAATTGCCAGCAAGGCAGGTGCGGCTGGCAATGCACTGTCTGGCCTTCGGGGTGCGTTCAGCGGGTTAGGCGGAATACTGGCCACGATTGGAGCGACGACCGGGGCCGTCAAGATGCTGCAGCTATCCGCAGACGCGGAGACCACAGCGATTTCGTTTGAGGTGCTTCTGGGATCTGTCAGCAAGGCCAAAAAGACTTTGGAGGATTTGCGAGCACTCGACAAGAAAACCGTGTTCGGTTTGCCGGATTTGGCCAGAGCACAAAAGTTGATGCTGAATTTCGGCATGGGGTCCGAGGAAGCATTCACGACGTTGACGCAATTGACGGAGGTAGCGCAAGGCAACAGCGAGCAGTTAATGCTATTGGCGCGTGGCATGGCACAGGTGAAGGCGGCTGGCCGTCTGATGGGGCAGGAGTCGAATCAGCTGATCAACAGCGGATTCAGTCCGTTGTTTGAAATCAGCAAAATGACAGGCCGAAGCATGGCGGACCTGAAAAAGGACATGGAGAACGGATTGATTTCGTTCGATATGGTCGCGAAGGCGTTGGAGGCATTGACGACAGGCAGCGGACGGCTGGCCGGCATGAATGACCGACTGGCCGCGACAACAGCCGGCGCGTACGCAAAATTCAAAACAAACGTCGAGATGACAGCCATAGCAATCGGTTCGGCATTGTTGCCAGAACTGAATGCGATGCTGGACGCAGTGAACGGCACGTCAGAGAGTTTTAACGGCGTTGGGGCTGGGGCATCGTTGTTTGTGGCGAACGCAAAGGCAATGTTTCAATCATTGCAGGACAATCTGGCAGACTTCGCAATCGTGGCCACCGTGGCATTGCAGCAAGTGCCAAACACACTGCAACTGATGTTCCAAGACGTGAAAACGTGGATTGGTCAATTGATCGAATACGCGGCATCTGCTGGAGTATCCATTGCAAGCCGTCTTAGCCCGTCAGTATTGATGGGCAACGCCGAAGCCGTCCCAATGCCCACACTGGAGTTTGCGGCAAGCCAGAGTCGGGGTAGTGCGATTGAGGCAGTGTTTGGTGAGTTGGAGCTTGCCCGTCGAATGCGAATTGAATCGCGACAGGAAGCCGGGCGAAAGGATCTGGAAAAGCGGTCAAGACTGGAAGCCATGCAGCAGGACCGCGGGCAGGCACCGCCAACTGAATTTGTGGCTGACGTTGCAGCGACTGCAGCCGTGCAGGCCGTGGCAGAATCGCAGATCCAGCGCGGCGGAGCGAATGAGATGTTTCGCAGCCTGCAGGACAGGCTGGCGAAACAGGGCGAAACCGACAAAATAGCGCGTGAACAGTTGGCTGTTCAAAAGGCGGCGGTTGAAGTCAATAAACAGATTCTGGGCGCGGTGTCTGGTGGTCTTTCTGGTGTTGCAATCTTAGGGTGACAGAATGCCGTATCCAGCATTTCAAGAGCATGAGGACAGCCCGAAGGAGTCTGGTGACCGATCCGGCAAATACACGTTCACGCGCATATTTTTGACCGCGTGGAACGATCGTTTCGACTTCATCGCGGAACATTACAGATCCGGGCCGTATGGTTTGCCGGCATCCTATTCGCCACAGTGGGCGGGGATTCTGGCCGACACGTTTGAAATTTCGCGAATCAGCAATCTGCCTTCGGGTTTGGTGTCAGATCCCAACTATGACATCATCACGCACGACGGCACGCTGGCCGTTATCACGATCACCTACACGCCAATTGAGGCGGCTGAGCGGGAAGCTGGAGATCCGGAGAATCCGGAGGAGCCAACACCGCTACCAGTTGGCACATGGTGCACGTACACACAGCGGAGCAACGTTGAATTCCGCAGCGTTCCCGGACGCGGCTGCAAATGGCTGTCCGACAATGCCCTATTGCCGGCAGACATCAACCAGCAAGTTCCCGACTGCCTGACGAATCATCAGGTGACGTGGAATCAGGTGCGAACAGTCCCGTGGAAAACTCTCGGCAACATGAAAGGCACGGTGAATTCCGAAAAGTTTAGAATTCCCGGAAGTCCCCAAGTCTTTGCTCCAGAGACGTTATTGTTTGACGGCATGGAAGATGAAGTGACATTGACGACGGACGGGCAATTCACGACGCGGAAAATCACGCTGACCTTCATCGAGAAGGCACAGAAGGCGTTCACGTCATCCGCGCGAGGTGGAGCAGACAACACCGCAGCGATCATTTACGGATGGAACCATCAGTACCGACCAGACACATCCGACTATGACAAAGTTCTGTCTGCCGACAGTTCAGAAACCATGTTTCAGACGTACAATTTCAACACGCTGTGGACTTCGCAGGTATGACGCAGGCAGACCGCACACCGCCAGTGTTTGAGTCCGGGCAACGCCTGACAGCAGCGGCGTTGAATTCGTTGGCGCAGTCGGTTGCGAGGATTATTGACCGGATGCAGGGAACGCAGGTCATTCAGCCGCTGGACTTGTCCGGGAAACTGGCCGGCAATCTGGCGAAGGCCACAAGTTTCAGCACAACACCAGGGACTGCAACCGTCAACATCTGGGGCAAGGACACAAACGGCAACATGATTGACACGGGGCGAACAGAAACCGTGGTTAATAGAATGGAGCACATCGAGGGATTCACTGGCGACATCGTGTATTGCCGATGGATGGATGGCGAGTGGAGGCTGGTGAGTCTGGATTGCGGGGGCTGAGTTATGCTGATGGGCAGGTGTTGCAATTGCATCGGCGAGCGCAGACCAACGACAATCAAAGGGCTTGACACGAGCGACGGAACGACCGTTTGGGAATACGGGCATGGTTCGTTCTGGCGTGAGCACTATGGCACCGACGAAATCACCGGCATCGAAGCCGCTTTGACCGTGACGAAAAACAGGTTCGTTTTGGTTGCGCTGCAGAACATCGGCGCAGCGAATCCGTATGTCACCAGACCTGCCAGAACAGCCGGAGCACTGACGGCAAACTGCCGGGAGTCGATTGCACTTGTGAAACTGGACGCAACGGACGGCACTGTCATCGAGACGGCAACGATTGACGGACTGTTTCAGCAGGACGGAACAGACAACAGTTTCACGCTGATTACAGGGCCGGATTACTATTCCATGAGCATCCGGAACGCTGCGGCGTTATCCGGTGGGGATTACGTGATTCTGGGCAATCGTGCGGTGGCGATTGAATGGGTTGACTACACGACTGACACAGCCGACAAAGAGTACATTCTACACGCGCACATTCAGCAGGCCGGCAAGGTTTACATCCGGACGAAAACGAGTCTGGAGGTGATCGAACTGCAGTATAACGCAACAGCGGCAGACGTTGAGGCAGCGTTTGAGGCAACGGCAGACTGCACAGCAGCGACTGCAACCGGAGGGCCGTGGCCACACCGGAAAATTGAAATTAGCGTGACGTGGTCTGCATCGACTGGCGATATTGACGGCGTCAAGGTGGATCACCAATACGCTGTGACAGTTGGCGGCGGTGGTGGCACGTCAACGTGGGACTGGGTTTTGAGTCCGCCACCAACGGGAGATTACTGGGGCCTCAACACCGACAGCTGCACAGGTGGGGCCGTGGCAACAGCACCAGCGACACCGGGCAGTCCGGGAGACGTGGGGATTCCCGGCACGTGCGTTGGCGGTGGCGCAGGCTACACGGTGCAGCGTCCAACCTACGGGATTGCGGCACGATACGACACCGGAACCGGACTGATCACGAGCAGTGTTGGCTATGAATTCGGACTGCGAAACGGATCGGCACCGCCGAAACTGGTGGACAACACCGGCACTGTCCCCACAAGCAATTTTGCAGCGACAGCAGGAATCGACGACATCCGAGCAGGTGCCAGCAACCGCGTTGCCGTTCTGACAACAAACGGGCTGTACGTGGAGGGATGGGAGACAACAGGGCCGTGGTCATCTGTCTGGCAGAAATACAACAACGTTCAGAACATCAGCCTTTCAAACGTCGAGGGCGATAAGCAGCTGATTGAGTTCACGCGAGCGACATTCACCGCCGGAAGCCGGTGTATCGCGCAGGTGACGATTGCGGACGGCACAGCGACGGCGTCAGACTCTTCGGTGGTGAGCACAGGAAAAACACCGCGCGTGTATTATCACGAGGGCAGCAGTGCAAACTGGAGCGTGGCGAACTACCCGGCAACCACGACAGGATTCGGCGGTTCGTTCCAATACAATCTCGATGGTAGCAGAGTCTATGACGGCACAACACAATTGCACGGCGTCGTGGATTATCAATATCCACTACTGACAGATGCGGACGGATTCTATTCGGTCATCAATCCACAAACGGCAGGCGTGAGATTCACCGGGCCGTCAACGACACCGCCGATCATCAGCGGAACAAATGCCCGCGCGTATGTGTGGCGGTGGTATACGACGGACTGGGCGAAGCCAACACTGACGACGCAATTCAGGTTTCGATTTGCACGCACCGGGTTGACCACGAAAACAACGGCGTGGCTGGATTGGGATTCGACATCAGCCGAGATCAAAACAGCACTGGACAACATATTCACGGCAAACACTGGCGGTGTAACAGACAACGTGGTCATGTATCCGCTGGGCGGTCCTGCATCAATCATCGGCAACACGGATTACGGATTGTTTGACGTGGGGTTGGTGATTCGCTTCGCAGGATTTGCGAACGCTGCAGGCAACACGGAAAGTTACATCAATCCGAACTATTTGCTGACGAATTCCGTGACGATTGAATTTCAGAATTTCAGCCAATACTGCACGCCGGGCATTGCGAGCCACAGCCGGACCACTGGCACAGTCAGGTGGACGCGAACGTGGGGCAGCAAAGGGGCCACATCCTACACCGGGCCGGGAGCACTGTTCAGGCCGTGGTTGCAGTCCGGGCTGGTGATTGTGCCTGGCGTCTTGGTCGATCCGGAATAGCATGGCGAACAAAATGACCCCCGAAACCCCCGCGAAAACGCAGGGGTTTTTTATTTTTCAAAAATACTTCAGATTCGGGCTTGCACTTTCCGAAAATGAAAGTATGATTCGACGTGTGGCAAGTGAACGACAGCCAAGCGAACGAGGGGACAAACGATGAAAACGACAACGCAGTGGACAATGGCCGCAATCGAAAAACGCGAACAGATGTTGCGAGAGTTGATGAGCGATCTGTGCAGTTTGGTAGAAGCTGGCGAAATGACCGACATGCAGGCGAATGAATGGTACAGCATGAAAGCTGACCAGTGGGCAAACGGGATCTGAGGAAACAATCAACCACGCCGAAAGGCGTGGTGTTTTTTGGAATACAATGATGATTGTGTGGCATGTGATTCAGGTGGTGTTACCGGGACACAACACCAGTTACAAAACCGGAAACAATTGGATTGAATCGCACGATGACGAAAACGCTGCGGTGCGCCGGGCATCTGTGATGAATGAATGCAGAAGCCAACAGTGCTGCGGTGTTGAATATACTGTTGCAGGCCCAGCAGAGGAAACAGAGGAGCAGGATTTCAACGCCTGACACCCCACCCCGAAACCCCCGCGAAAACGCGGGGTTTTTTATTTTCCAAAAATACTTCAGATTCGGGGTTGCACTTTCCGAAAATGATTGTATGATCCTGACGTGTGGCAAGTGACGAACAAACAAACGACAAACGAGGGGAACGACGATGCGAAAGAACACAACAAAGACCCGGACAATCGGCGAAATCACCTGGGAGTGCTCAGAAGCAGAGGGGCAGTTGGAAAACTCAAACCGGGAGAATTGAACGATGGCAATCAGAACAGCACACCTGCCCAAAGACGCCTACCGAGCCGCTTGCCTGCGAGATGCTCGCAAGTGCAGCGAGTTGTCTGAGGCACTCGATATGGCAGCCGAAGACGGCGACGATGTCGAGAACTACAACACGGCGCAGATTGTCAGTGCAGCTCGTGAGGCACTGGAGTTCTACAACAGCGGCAGCATCGCCACACGAGTGGCGAAGGGCGACAAGAAAGCAATCCGCGAGCGTGATGAGTTGGTCACGTTCATCGCAAAGTGGGAGGCCGTGCGGGCTGAGCGTGCAGCGTGGAGGCTCCAGATCCGGAACGGCGGCTGACACCCGCCCGAAACCCCCGGAAACTCCGGGGGTTTTTTATTTTCCAAAAATCTTTCAGATTCGGGGTTGCACTTTCCGAAAACAATAGTAGACTCTGACGCAGTGGTGAACGACAAACGACAAACGAGGGGACGAACGATGACGACCGACGCAGTGCGAAACATGATCCAGCCGTGGTTGACCGGTAACGACGAAAAGGATGCACAGATGCTGCGGAGAATGTTCCGCGGTGTGGGGCTGAGCATCGCACAGTGGCGTCAGGTGGTGGCAGAAACCAAGGCGCAGGGCTGAAACAAAACGACATCCCCGCCGGACTGGCTGGCGGGGGTTTTTGGCGGCAAGAGTTTTCGAGTGAGGGAACGAACAATGACACGATTTGCGGCAGCACTGAAGGCGGTTCCGGCATGCGTTGAATGTGACGACGTGGCAGAAGGCGACATGGACCATCTGATCTACCGCGTTGAACACGTGGTGGACATCCGGCAAGACGAGGGCAGCGAATCCATCTACAACGCATCCGAGGCGAGGGCCTGCAGGAACTGGCTGAAGCGGTTCGCGCCGCGGTCTGAGTATGCGTGACAGTTGACGACTTCCCCCGGCAGGCGTTCTGCTGGGGGTTTTTGGGTGGCAGGGTTTTGAGTGAGGGAACGACGATGGCGACACAGATTGAGCAGATTGAGGCAGCACTTGGCCCGGCACTGTGCACCGCACGCAATCCGACGGGATGCG
>Ga0208005_1000902_pt1 | contig 10264 bp, 9 predicted proteins | sample DEB19_08_DNA_3_FD_184530 | JGI IMG/M metagenome (GOLD analysis project Ga0208005, IMG submission 184530) | Aqueous microbial communities from the Delaware River and Bay under freshwater to marine salinity gradient to study organic matter... | ecosystem: Environmental > Aquatic > Marine > Coastal ... | reverse complement strand
CTCCTAGCCGCCCTAAAAAATGGTGGATTTACCTTGGCAGAACGTAAGAAGCTAGCAATCGAAGTTTTCCGAACTACTGCCGAGTATGACGCAACTATTGCGATGTGGCTAAATCAAGAAGAGGGTTTCTTTCCAGAATGGATTGCTGGAGTTTGGCGAAAGCGCGCCACTTTGCGCTACGGCGAAAATCCACATCAAGCCGGTGTTGTATATGCAAGTAATTTTCCAGGCATCGTGAGCGCTACACAATTACATGGCAAAGAGATGAGTTTTAATAACTATACCGACGCGGATGCAGCGTTACGTGCAGCTTATGATCATAAAGAGCCAGCAGTAGCAATTATCAAACATGCTAACCCTTGTGGAATTGCAATTGGTAAAGATATTGCTAGCGCTTATATTGCAGCTCATCAATGCGACCCAGTATCGGCATTTGGCGGAGTAGTTGCTGCCAATCGCACCGTCACAAAAGAGATGGCACTACCACTATCAGAAATTTTTACTGAAGTTATCGTGGCACCTGGCTATGAAGACGAAGCTTTAGAAATTCTTAAACAGAAAGCGAATATTAGAATTCTGAGCACCGAACTTAGTAGTTATGGGCCGTTGGAACCTCGTTCAATATCTGGTGGCTTACTTGTACAAACTGCAGATTTGATTAATGCAGAGGGAGATAATCCAAAGAATTGGAAACAAGTTTCTGGAGATTTGGTATCGTCTGAAATTCTTGCTGATTTGGAATTTGCATGGCGCGCAGTTAGGGCAGTTAAAAGCAATGCGATTCTGCTTGCAAAAAATGGTGCCGCAGTTGGTGTTGGAATGGGGCAGGTAAATCGAGTCGATTCTGCCAAACTCTCGGTTGCGCGAGCTGGAGACAGGGCTAGAGGTTCGGTGGCTGCAAGTGATGCATTCTTCCCATTTGCCGATGGCCTCGAGATTTTAATTAATAGTGGTATCACTGCAGTGGTTTCACCTGGTGGATCCATGCGCGATGAAGAGGTTATTGCCGCAGCAAAAGCTGCGAATATCGCCCTATTTTTCACCGGAACTCGCCATTTCTCGCACTCGTAATTAAGATCGCGCATATGACAGCACAAATTCTTGATGGCAAAGCCTTCGCGAAAAAAATCAAAGAAGATTTAGCAGTCGAAGTAACCGCACTTAAAGCTCGCGGAATTACTCCTGGACTCGGAACAATTTTGGTAGGTGATGATCCTGGTTCTCGCCAATATGTTGGCGGAAAGCATAAGGATTGCTCCGAAGTTGGGGTCAATTCAATTCGTATCGACCTACCTGGCACTGCAACACAAGCGGATGTACTAGCTGCGGTTAAAGACATGAACAATAATCCTGATTGCACGGGTTACATTGTGCAGTTGCCATTACCTAAGGATGTGAATACTCAAGCGATTCTTGAAGCCATCGATCCAGAGAAAGATGCTGATGGTTTACACCCTATGAACTTAGGTCGCTTAACCGCTGGATTTGATGGTACTTTGCCATGTACTCCACGTGGCATTGTTGAATTACTTCATCACTACAAGATTCCAGTTAAAGGTGCCGAAGTCACGATAGTAGGTCGCGGTTTAACTGTTGGTCGCCCACTAAGTTTGCTTCTTAACCGCCGCGAAGAGAATGCCACAGTTAATTTAGTTCACACTGGTACTAAAGTGATCAAGGATCACACATTAACTGCCGACATTATTGTGGTGGCGGTCGGAGTTGGCCATTTCTTAACGCCAGATATGGTCAGCCCTGGTGCAGTTGTTATTGATGTTGGTGTTTCAAGAAATGAAAACGGAATTCAAGGCGATGTGCATCCAGATGTGGCAAATGTTGCTGGGTGGATCTCGCCAAATCCAGGTGGAGTGGGTCCTTTAACTAGAGCAATGTTGGTAAAAAACGTTGTGGATTCTGCAACTAGACAATCTAGAAACTCCCGATAATTTACATATTCAAATGATCTCTCAGCGCCTCTTAAATTTTGCAGCTGCAATTGGGGTGTTACTTGGCGCGATCGGACTTGTTCGTACTGGTGCAATAGTGGTGGGCGCTGCGATTGCGCTCACAGGTGTGAGGCAAGAGCGTCGAATTGAGCGTTATTTGCCACTTGCGATAGGAGTAGCGCTCATCGCCGTGGCAATTGTGCTTCCGCACGGGCGATAGAATTATCTTGACGTCAAGATACTCTTAATTAAACGGGGAAGATATGCCAGGAAAAGTAACCGTCGTAGGAGCTGGTTTTTACGGCTCAACCACCGCAATGCGATTAGCTGAATACAACATCTTCGATACCGTTGTATTAACAGATATTCTCGAAGGCAAGCCAGAAGGTCTTGCACTTGATATGAATCAATCGCGATCAATCGAAGGTTTTGAAACAAAAGTAATTGGTGCAACTACAACTGCGGATGGTGCAGGTTACGAAGCGACTGCAAATTCTGATGTAGTAGTAATAACGGCAGGTCTTCCACGCAAACCGGGCATGAGTCGTATGGATTTAATTGGTGTTAATGCCGGCATCGTTCGCGGCGTTGCTGAGAACATTGCAAAGCATTCACCAAATGCAGTGATTATTGTGGTTTCGAATCCACTAGATGAAATGACTGCGCTTACTCAGATTGCATCTGCGTTCCCACATAATCGAGTGATGGGGCAAGCAGGAATGCTTGATACTGCGCGTTTTACAAATTTTGTTGCCGAGAAGTTAGGCGTTCCAGTATCAAGCGTTGAAACTTTGACTCTAGGTTCGCACGGCGAAACCATGGTTCCAGTTCCATCTCGATGCAAAGTAAATGGTGCGCCACTTACAGATAAGTTATCTGCAGAAGAGATAGAAGAGTTAGTTGTTCGCACTCGCAACGGAGGAGCGGAAGTGGTTGCACTTCTTAAGACAGGCTCTGCCTACTACGCGCCATCTGCAGCCGCGGCGCGTATGGCAAAGGCAGTTATCGAAGATTCTGGCGCAGTAATGCCAGTATGCGCATGGGTTGATGGCGAATACGGCATTAAGGGTGTTTATCTTGGTGTGGAAGCAGAAATTGGCCGCACCGGAGTAAAGAAAGTTGTTGAAACTAAGTTAACTGATTCAGAGCTCGCACTTCTTAAGGAAGCAGCAGAAGCAGTTCGCGCTAAACAAGCCGATGTAAAGGATATGTAACCATGGCTAAAATCAAAGTAGAAGGAACAGTTGTAGAGCTTGATGGCGATGAAATGACTCGCATCATGTGGCAGTTCATCAAAGATTCTTTAATTCTGCCTTATTTAGATGTAAATCTAGAGTATTACGACCTAGGCATGGAACACCGCGATGCAACCGATGATCAGGTAACAATCGATGCAGCAAAGGCAATTCAGAAGCATGGCGTAGGTATTAAGTGCGCAACTATCACTCCTGATGAAGCTCGCGTTGAAGAGTTTGGTCTTAAAAAGATGTGGAAGTCTCCAAACGGAACTATTCGCAACATTCTAGGTGGCGTTATTTTTCGCGAACCAATCATCATCTCTAATGTGCCACGTCTAGTTCCGCATTGGACTAAGCCAATCGTCATCGGTCGTCACGCATTTGGTGATCAGTACCGTGCGACTGATATCAAAGTTCCTGGTCCAGGAAAGTTGACGCTTTCATATGTACCAGAAGGTGGCGGCGAGCCAATGAATCTTGAAGTATTTGATTTCAAATCTTCAGGTGTCGCGATGGCTATGTACAACGTAGACGATTCAATTCGTGATTTTGCTCGAGCATCACTTAACTATGGATTACTTCGTAAATACCCAGTCTATCTTTCGACTAAGAACACGATCTTGAAAGCTTACGATGGTCGTTTCAAAGATATCTTCCAAGAGATTTATGATGCTGAATTTAAATCTCAATTCGAAGCGCTTGGCATTTGGTACGAACACCGTTTGATTGATGACATGGTTGCCATGTCACTTCGAATGGAAGGTGGCTATGTCTGGGCATGTAAAAACTATGATGGAGATGTGCAATCAGATACGGTGGCACAAGGTTATGGTTCATTAGGTTTGATGACTTCTGTTTTGATGACTCCAGATGGAAAAGTTTGTGAAGCTGAAGCGGCGCACGGAACTGTTACTCGTCACTATCGCGATCATCAAGCGGGCAAGAAGACTTCCACAAATCCGATTGCATCGATTTTTGCTTGGACCCAAGGCTTAGCCCACCGCGCGAAACTAGATAACAATCCAGAGCTAGCTAAGTTCTGCGCAACATTAGAGCGAGTTTGTATCGAAACTGTTGAACAAGGAAAGATGACTAAGGACTTAGCGCTATTAATCAGCAATGATGCACCTTGGCAAACCACGGAAGAGTTCCTTGCCTCAATCGATGAAAACTTAAAGAAAGCTATGGCTTAAACAGCCAGAAAAGCTTACTTATGGCAACGAACCCAGGCGTTATTGCGCTAGTTGGTTCAGGTGAATATTTACCAGTAATGCAGGAGTTCGAAACTGAACTCCTGCATTTTGCATTGCAACGCGGCAAAAGAAATACATTTATTCAAATTCCTACCGCTTCATCGAACGAAGGAGTAGACCGTAGAAATTTTTGGAAACGTCGTGGTTTAGATCAAGCGGCGCGAATTGGTTGCGAAGGAATATATCTACCAATCCATGAGCGCGAAGATGCTTTTAAAGCAGAACATATAGCTGCTGTTGAAAGTGCAGGATTAATTTATTTCTCTGGTGGAGATCCTCACTACATAACAGAAGTCTTTAAGGAGACTCCACTGTGGGAGAAAATTAAGAATGAATGGGAGAACGGAACTTCACTGGCCGGATGCTCTGCCGGTGCAATGGCATTTGGCGGAACGATTATGGGAGTACGAAGATCAAGTCACAGTCAAGGATTAAATTTATTGTCAGATATAGAAGTTATTCCGCACTACGACAAAATTTTAGGATGGCTGCCAGATCGAGTTGCATCATTTATCGCAAGAGCTAGTGCCAATACCAACTTACTTGGTATTGATGAAAATACTGCGCTCTTTAGAAATGGCAATGAAAACCTTTGGCGAGTAACCGGCGCCGGTCGAGTTCATGTATTGCGGGGAAATCTAGAGTTAGCAAATTAAATAAATAAGCCCCGGATTCACTCCGGGGCTTATTTATTGTTTATTGGAAATAATTAATTTAAGCGAAGTCCGGTCTGTGCATGGAATAGGTGAATCGCAGTAGGAATCGCCTTTACCTTTATCTGCTGGCCAGCTTTAGGTGGATTCTTTGGATCCCAACGAACAATTACCTGTGCGCCTTCATCAGATGCATTAGCAAACTTCACGTTGCTATCAGCAGGCTTGCCGTAAACGAATGCGTCAGAACCAAGTTCTTCAACAACTTCAACGTTAACCTCAAAGCCTTCAGATGCTGGTTCCCAACCTTCAGGGCGAACGCCAACAATTACTGAATTTCCTGCTGAGGCAGGAACTGCAATATCAAGGTGGCCAACATGTGCTTTGCCATCAGATACTGGAACTTCAAGTAAGTTCATAGCAGGCGAACCGATAAAGCCAGCAACGAATGCATTACCTGGCTTATCGTAAAGATTACGTGGGCTATCAACTTGTTGCAGCAGACCATCTTTAAGAACAGCCACGCGATCACCCATAGTCATCGCTTCAATCTGATCGTGAGTTACATAAACAGTGGTGATGCCAAGACGGCGTTGTAGAGCTGCAATCTGAGTACGTGTAGAAACACGTAGCTTTGCATCAAGGTTAGATAGCGGCTCGTCCATCAAGAAAACTTGTGGTTCGCGAACAATCGCGCGACCCATTGCAACGCGCTGACGTTGTCCACCAGATAGCGCTTTTGGTTTGCGCTCTAGATATGGTTCGAGGTCCAGAAGTTTTGCAGCTTCACGTACTCGCTTGTCACGATCTTCTTTTGATACGCCAGCAATCTTCAATGCAAATCCCATATTTTCGGCAACTGTCATATGTGGGTAAAGCGCATAAGATTGAAATACCATCGCGATATCGCGATCTTTTGGTGCCACGTTTGTTACATCGCGATCACCAATCAAAATTCGTCCGGTATCAATCTCTTCAAGGCCCGCCAACATACGAAGTGATGTTGATTTACCGCAACCCGATGGACCAACTAAAACTAGAAATTCTCCGTCATTAACAACGAGATCTAATTTATCTACAGCTGGTACTGGGTTGCCTGGATAGATACGTGATGCTTTATCAAATGTTACTGAAGCCATGGCTTCTCCTTCCGGGCAGGTACGTGCCCGACGATCCGTTGGAAGTTTTACACCCTTAGGTGCGAGGCTGAGATTACGCGTAAAGCAGCGCGGAAGGAAGATAATCCGCTAACCTTTCTCATCTAATGGAACTTTTCAAAGCCATCGCGCTAGTCCTGGCATTGATTTTCTTGGCAGCGTTCTTTGTGGCGGCAGAGATTGCCCTCATCTCTTTGCGAGATGGCCAGGTAAAGCAATTAGCAACTCAAGGTAAGCGTGGTGCGCGTTTGGCTAAATTGGTAGCCAACCCGAATCGATTCCTTGCCGCAGTTCAAGTAGGTGTGACCGTCTGCGGCTTTCTCTCTGCCGCATTAGGCGCCGAGAAACTCGGGGTTTACGTTCAACCACGATTACTTGAACTAGGACTCTCAACCAGTTCTGCAGAGCTTTTATCAATTATTGGGGTGACCTTAGTAATTGCTTACTTCTCACTTGTGCTCGGCGAGCTGGTTCCTAAACGAGTCGCGTTATTTCGAAGCGAGCAGATATCACTTAATTCAACTTTCATAATTGAAGTTTTAGCAAACATCTTCCGTCCCGTAATTTGGCTGCTCTCGAGATCTACAGATTTAATCCTTAGATTAATCGGAATTGATCCTAAAGAAGAGCGCAGTCAAATATCTGAAGAAGAGTTGATGGAACTAGTCTCGGGACATAAAGCGCTTACCGAAGAAGAGCGTGAAATTGTTGAAGAAGTCTTTAATTCATCTGAAAAACTTGTAAATGAAGTTATGGTGCCACGCACCGAAGTTGACTTTATGGATGGTTCACTTACTGTTAGCAAAGCCAAAGCGCTCGCAGTAGAGCTAGCTCATTCTCGATATCCGGTAGTTCGTGGTTCCAGCGATGAAGTTATCGGCTTTATACACGTAAGAGATTTATTGGACACTACCAACGCCAATCCAAATTCTAAAATTCAAGATTTGGTCCGCCCGATAATGTATCTACCTGGCACAAAGGGTGTATTACCGTCATTAACTGAGATGCGTAACCAACGTCAGCATCTAGCAATTGTTTTAGATGAATATGGCGGAACTGACGGCATAGTGACCCTTGAAAATTTGGTGGAATGTTTAATTGGCGATATTCAAGATGAATATGATCTAGATGAGAGTGAAATTTCCGCTGAACATCGGACCGGAGATTTTGAGCTTGATGGTCTTACTTCAATTGAAGATTTGGAATCCGAAACTGGAATTGCATTACCGGAAGGCCCATATCAAACAGTTAGCGGTTTCATGATGCACTTCTTGGGGCGCATGCCAAAAGAGCACGATGTAATCAGCATTAATGGAATTAGATTAGTTGTGATTTCACTTGAGGGTCACCGAGTTGGCCAATTACTCATTTCTCGCCTTTCAGAATAGGGCAGAATAGGCACATGAAGAGAGTACTTTCTGGCATCCAGCCAACATCTGAATCGTTCCATTTAGGCAACTACCTAGGTGCGGTCAAACAGTGGGTGGACTTACAAAATGGCCACGAAACTTATTACTCCATCGTTGATTTGCATGCGCTAACTGGCGATGTTGATCCAAAGTTACTTCGTGCTCGCACATTGGCATCGGCGGCACAATTAATCGCCGTTGGCATCGATACCGAAAAATCTTCACTTTTCGTGCAATCTCATTTACCCGAACATAATCAACTTGGTTGGGTTATGGAATGCGTCGCTTCATTTGGAGAAGCAAGTCGCATGACTCAATTTAAGGATAAATCTTCTAAAGGCGGCGCAGATGGTGCACGCGTAGGTCTATTTACATATCCAATGTTGCAGGCAGCTGACATCTTGCTTTATCAGGCAGATTTAGTTCCGGTTGGCGAAGATCAAAGACAACACATTGAAATTACTAGAGATTTAGCGAATAGATTTAACACTCGATATGGCCAAGTCTTTACTTTGCCTGACGCCTACATTCTCAAAGAAGGCGCAAAGATTTATGATCTTCAAGAGCCAACAAATAAGATGTCAAAATCTGCGAGCTCCGCAAGTGGTGTAATTGAATTGATGGATGCTCCTGAGATAAACACCAAGAAAATCAAGAGCGCAGTTACAGATACTGGTCGCGAAGTAATTTTTGATCTTGAAAATAAGCCAGGTATCAGTAATTTGATGACCATTTATTCCGTAGTTACCGGAAAAACTATTGCGGCAATTCAAGATGAATTTGCTGGCAAAGGTTACGGAGATTTCAAAGGCGCGGTCGCGGAGGCCACTGTCGAGTATCTTCGTCCAATGCGAGATCGCGCTCTTGAACTATTAAAGGATGAGGGCGAATTAATTAGAATTTTGAATCACGGCGCCGAGAAAGCGCGAGTGCTAGCAAGCAAAACTCTTAAAGATTCATATAAAGCGCTCGGAATTCTGGGCTAACTTTCAACCATCACTTTAGGGTTCATTAAAAAGTAATCAAGTTGAAACCCGCCACGTTAGATATTTTTCGCATCCCCTACTAGGCTCCCGATTAAGAGCTACCAAGGTCTTGGTAGCTAACCCATGGGAGGAAAATTGAAGAAGTTCACACGTATTGTCGCAGTTGCTGCTGCAGCAACAATGGCAACCGTTGGCTTTATCGCAGCTCCATCAAACGCAGCATCAAAGGTAAAAGTTGGTATTGCGTATGACATCGGTGGCCGTGGCGATAAGTCATTTAACGACTCTGCAGCTGCAGGTCTAGATCGTGCGAAGAAGAAGTGGGGCATTGCTTCTAAGGAAATCACTGTTACACAGGGAACTGACTCAGAGCGCACCGACAAGCTTCGCCTACTTGCAAAAGCTGGATACAACCCAATCATTGCAATTGGTTTCTTGTATGCAGGTCCAATTACAACAGTCTCACAGGAATTCCCAAACACACAGTTTGGAATTGTTGATGATGCATCTGTTGCAGCACTAAACGTAACCTCAATGATTTTCGCTGAAGAGCAGGGTTCATACCTTGCAGGTGTAGCAGCAGCTCTTGCATCTAAGTCAGGCAAGATCGGTTACATCGGTGGCGTACGTATTCCATTGCTTCAGAAGTTTGAAGCTGGTTTCGTTGCAGGTGTTAAGGCAACAAAGAAGTCAGCAACAGTTGACGTTAAGTATGTTTCAGAGCCACCTGATTTCTCAGGTTTCAATGACCCAGCTAAAGCAAAGGTTATTGCTAAGGGCATGATCGATAAGGGTGTAGATGTAATTTACTCTGCAGCTGGTGGATCAGGCGCTGGTAACTTCCAGGCAGCAGCAGAATCTTCAAAGAAGGTTTGGACAATTGGTGTTGACTCTGATCAGTACCTAACTGCTTCTGCAAAAGAGAAGAAGAACATGCTTACCTCTATGTTGAAGCGTGTTGATCAAGCTGTTTACGACGTTATTGAAAACGCAGTAGCAGGTCGTACAGTTAACGATATCTTGGATCCAAAAGCTGGTATCTACGGTCGTCGTTATGATCTAACTGCTGGTGGCGTTGGAGTTTCATACTCTGGCGGTTACATCAACAAGTACAAGGCTCAGATTGAAGCAGCAGCTGCAGCAATCAAGAGCGGCAAGATTAAGGTCCCATCAGTCCCAGGTAAGTAATTACCGCAACTTTGTGACCAAACTAGCCCGATTAGGATTACCTAATCGGGCTAGTTTCTTTAAGATTAACGAGTAGAAGCACTAAATCTTCAAAGTCGAGGAGCATTCGTAAAGTGTCAGTTTCAGTAGAGCTAAGACATATCTCCAAACGTTTTCCCGGTGTGATAGCCAATAAAGATGTTTCTCTAAAGGTTCAAAGTGGTTCAGTGCACGCGCTAGTTGGCGAAAATGGCGCAGGAAAATCAACGGTCATGAAGATTCTTTACGGAATGCAACGCCCAGATAGTGGCGAAATTTTTGTAAACGGTGACCAGAAATTATTTAAAAGCCCTCATGAAGCCATTGCTGTTGGTATCGGTATGGTGCACCAGCATTTTATGTTGGCAGATAATTTCACAGTTTTAGAAAATATCATTTTAGGTGACGAACCAAAG
>Ga0208005_1000899_pt1 | contig 10274 bp, 8 predicted proteins | sample DEB19_08_DNA_3_FD_184530 | JGI IMG/M metagenome (GOLD analysis project Ga0208005, IMG submission 184530) | Aqueous microbial communities from the Delaware River and Bay under freshwater to marine salinity gradient to study organic matter... | ecosystem: Environmental > Aquatic > Marine > Coastal ... | reverse complement strand
CGCACCATATCGCGGCCGATATCCACGAGGTCCAGCCCGCAACGTTCGCCGACGCGGACTGGGCGGCTGGATCGACCTACGCCAAGCTTGCGACGCTCATCGAGGCCGACACGCCATCCGGCTACCGTTACACAGCGCAAGCCCTCGAGCAAGCTCCTGCTGGTGGTGGCGGTGGTGGAGGGTCCACGACGGTCCGCATGGGGCCGTTCACGGTCAAGGCCGATGGCGGTGGAGCGGATCAGCCGCTCGACCTCCAAAAGGGCGCGACGCACGGTATCGACTGCACATTGGTGGACGGCACCGGGACCGGCGTGGACCTTACCGGCGCGACGCTATCGGCCAAGGTCTACAATTCGGCCGGGACGCTGGTGGAGACGCTGACAGGCACCGCGACGTACGCCGCCGGAGGATCGCTCACGTGGACGATCAGCACCACGACGACGAACACGGCCGGGACCTATACCGCGACGATCACCAGGACGACGGGAGCCTCGGACACGCAGGTATTCGGTCCGCTCCGCATCTATGTGAGGGAGGTCTGAGATGGCTGCGATCGTTGATCTTTACGAGGACCCGGAGGAAGTCCAGCAGACCTCCGCCTGGACGGGCGATTGGCACGTCTACGTCGTTCGTCTGGTCGACGAGAACGGATCGCCGATCGACATCACGACCGGGACCCTCGGGGCGACGTTCACCAACATCGCCACGGGCTCGGCGTATTCGTTCGGAGCCGGAACGGTGACGCTCACGAAGCAATACTCGGCCCAGGGGATCGTCTCGGTGCTCAATCCCGCGGCGTATCCCTCGGCCGCGGTGGTTCGCCTCACGCTATCGTTAACGGTCGGATCGGTGGTTCGCCGATTCGGCCCGCTCGAGATCAAGGTGCTCGCGCCGTGATCCGGCTTGGCGTCGATGTCAGGCTCTACAACCTTCGCCGGTATCAGGAGAACCTCGACAAGCTCGAGATAGTGGTTGGTTCGACCGCAGCAAACATCGCAGGCGATGCCGCAACATCTATCGAGGTGTCCAGCGGCCAATGGAAACCATATCAGCGTGGCGATAAGGTCCATTGGTCGGCACCGCCAGGAACACCACCAAACCGCGATACCGGCTATCTTGCGAATAACATCAAGGCTTATCGGATCAACGGCTCAACATACGAGATAAAGGTACACGCGGAATATGGTATTCCGCTTGAGATCGGGCATATCACCGAAGCCGGCCACCATGTACCAGCCAGGCCATTCCTCGTTCCCGCGGTGCGCCGCCACGAGAAAGCGTTCATCAAAGCGGTTCGATCGATTCTTTACGGGAGGATGTGATGGCATTCGAGGCCGGCGTGATCGAGGGATGGATTTACACGACCCTCACGGGCGATGCCACGCTCGACGATCTCCTCGCGGTGGACAACCTGCCCGCGAACTATCAGCAGGGCGTCTACAATACGGTGGCACCCGAGATCGATGCGGTATCGGGCAAGCCTCCGAAGTTCCCCTATATCGTCTTCAGCGCGAACGGATCAGGCCAGGACGAAGCACCGCTCTGCGGTTCGCGGGCGTTTGCCAGGCCGAGCTTCCGGCTGGTGGTATGGGATAATCAGAGCGGAAGCATCTCGATGCTTCGGGCGCAACAGATCATGGACCGCGTGGATACGCTGCTGGACAACCAGACGGTGACCAGCACGAGCCCGCGGTTTTACTTCAGGCGTTCGAGCACCGCGGAGACCTTCGCACTCAATACCGGAGGACGCACCGATATCGGCGTGACGGCGGTCTACGACGCGATCACGCAATCGTAAGGATAACAGCCCATGCCATTCACACGAACTGCCGCCTTGATCGGCGAAAACTGCACCGTCACCATCGCCTTCGGTGGTGCTCAGGATGGATCGCCGTCCGCGTTCACGGCCGAAACATATACTTGTCTGGCCCGCACCGCCCGCGTGTCCACGACTACCGCCACGGTCGATGTCTCCGCGCTTTGCGACACGACCTCCAAGGCTCAGACCACGAAGAGTTCAGGTACGCTCGACCTCGAGCTTCTGGTGGATTCGGTCGTCGGTCCGATCTGTTCCCTCAAGGAAGGCTACTATATCCAAGTGGTCCTCACGCTCGGCGGCTTGACCTCCTCGATCAAGACTTACGTCGGCGTAGTGACGGGCTGGGGCCTTTCCGCGGCGAACTCCGAAGCGGTTGTCGAGAACGTCACCGTGACGCTCGGTGCCAACGGCGTGGCGACTGCCTGGGCCTAATGCTTAAATCCCTCTCCAACATCGCGAAGGACCCCGATCTCGGGGTCCTCGCAATCGATCTCTCGGACGTTGCAGGGGAAGGCGCGATCTTCCGGTTCCGCGAACCGAAGGCGGCGGACATCTTCCCAGATGCGAAGGAACTCGGTGCGATGCGGGTGGCATTCCCCGAGTTCCCCGATCCGATGCTCTACCAAATCTACCTGATCTCGCGAACCTACCTTCCGGGACCGGACGACGACGGTGAGAGCCCGATGCGGGCATTCGGCAACCTGGCGCGGGCGTCGAAGGCGGTCTTCTTCCGGATCGTCGGAGATTACACGGCGAAGTTCCCGCTCGATGCGTTCGAGGCCAAGGTCGACGAAGCAAAAAACGACTCCGCGGAGTAGCAGGGCAGGTCCTCTGGTACTCCGTCAAGTATCTGCACCGCCACCCGAGCGAACTCGACCTTACGATTGACCAGATCGCCGAAGTGGCGATTGTTGGGCGGCAGATCGAGGAGAATCAAATCGAGGCCATGTCGGCCATCGGAGGCATCGGATGACGGTTGCGGAACTCACGGCTCGGGTCAGCGTTGTCGGTACGGAACCGGCCAAACGCGCCCTCGAAGGCCTTGGCAAATCGGCGAGGTCTTTCGGCGAGGCGATCCGCTCCGCGGCCGACGCGACCCGCCTTCTAGAGATCGCCACCAACGCGCTCACCAAGATATCCGGCATCGAGGCCGCGATGTCCTATGACGCCCAGGTGCGCGGTCTGGCGGCGTATCAGAAGAACGCGAAGGACCTTGAAGCGCAGCTCGCGCGTCTCATCGATATCGCGAAGCTTCCCGGCCTTGGTCTCCCCGAAGTGGCGCAAGGCGTCCTATCGCTCGAGGCGGCTGGTTTGTCGGCTCAAATGAGCGAACGGGCGATCAAGGCATTCGGCAATGCATTGGCCCTCGCCGGCCGCGGCAAGGCCGAGCTCGACGGTGTCATCCTTGCGCTCGGGCAGATCGCCTCGAAGGGCAAGATTTCCGCGGAAGAGATCAACCAGATGGCCGAGCGCGTGCCGCAGATTCGCCAGGCATTGCAGAAGGCGTTCGGAACATCGAGCACCGAAGCGATCCAGAAGATGGGTATTTCCGCGAACGAGGCGATCGGCAAGATCATCGCCGCGATGGAGGAACTTCCGAAGGCCACGACCGGCTTCCGCGTCACCTTCGAGAACCTCGGAGATGCGTTCAACGCGATGGTGCGACCGATCGGCCGCGGACTGCTCGACATTTTCCAGGCATCGAGCGACACCGGTGGACGGCTGATCGATACGCTCACCAGGATGACAACGGCGATCGGCGAGGTTCTTTCGGCTGTTGCCAAAAGCGGCGCGGTCCAAGAGATGTTCTCGACCATGTTCGATTCAGCGATGCAATTCGGGAAGGGATGGCAGGTTGGCCTTGCGAATGCGATCGGCGCGACGATGGCCTTCGTTGGCAACGTGCCGAGCCTCTGGCGGGCGATGGTGGCCGACCTCGAAGGTTTCTGGTCGACCTTTACCGAGAACCTTGGAATCGGTTTTCGGAACACGTTGCGGGATATGGTTGGATCGACCGCGACCGCGGTGGCGGATATCGCATCGCTCCTCGGTCTGAAGGGCATTGCAGCGAATATCACGACGGCGATGGCACCCGAGGAGAGACGATCCTATACCGCGAATACCCAAGGCGCGGTTGCGAACATGATCTTGCAGATGATGTCGTTCCAGAAGGGGATCATTTCAAACCTCGGTCCGCAAGGGTTGCCCCAAGGTTTGATAACCGGTGGTGGCGCGGCAACGAAGGCAGGAGCCGCCGCGGCGGATGCGGACAAGAAGGCCAAGGACACGCAGAAGACATTGCAGCGGATCGAATCGAATACCAGGCGATCCGCGGATGCGCTCGATCTCCGCACCCAGACGATCGGCGGTGGACAACTCGGACGGCTCGGTGTAACCGGGACCGAGCTCGCCGGCATGGGTGTTCGAACGCAGAACGAGATATCCCGCGCCAAGCCGATATCCTCCGATACGATGGTCACCAGAGGCATCAAGCAGATGATCCAGAACAACCTCTCCTTCGCCGTGAACGGCGGTAGAAGCCTCCCGGTGCGCTGATGTCGAGGCGTGTTCGTGTTCTGATCGATGTTCCCGAGCCGCGCCCGGTGAAGGGACGCCTCGCCGTTGGCGCGGATGGTTCGACCTGGGACTTCAAACCGGGCACCACGGTCTCGAACGTCTGGATCGATCCTTGCACCAGTACGGCCATGCTGGCCCCTCTGCCGGTCACCAGCGCATGGGCGACGACATTCACGGGCAACTACGCCAGGCTGAGCTATTCGGACTTCACCGGAACCGACATCACCAAGTGGGAAGGATTCGCCGTCTCGAAGAACGCGTCCGATACCGCGGTGCGGATGAAGGACACGACCACAAACAAGATCGAGACCACGGCGACCTACTCCCGCAACACGCCGTTCTGGTTCCGGTATTACCGGAATCAGGTGCAGGATTCTAGCGATGATCCGTTCCTGGTTGTTCAGTACAACGACGGGGCCGGCGGGTCCGCGCCGGACAACTTCTCGGTGCAGATCAAGTTCCGAGCGAATGGCTCCATCTCGGTCTTCAAGAACGGGACGCTCGAGGCGACGTACGATCGGAGCGGATCGAACTTCAGTTCGGCGAGGGCCTACACCTCGATCTTCAATCCCGCGAAGAAGTGGGTGAACGTGATGATCATCCCGTTCCGCACTCGCGAGCTCCTGATCTGGACCGACAACGGAACGTGCTGCGTCCACACATTCGAGGGTTTGTCCTATCCAAACGATCCCGCAGCGAATCCAATCGTCCCGGCCGGGAAGCTCTCGTTCGTGGTTCCAACCGGCAAGCTTGCCTTGCAGGTGGCTCGTCTCTACTTCGAGACGACTGGTTACATCATGGGTGCCACGAAAACGTTTCGGTACGCTCCGACGTCTGGCGAATGGACAACGCCATCAACGCAGGTTTACTCGGACAACTTCGGAACTGGCGGATCGAATCCGACCCTCACGACCACGGTGGTCGACGCGACATCTCCTTGGGCCACGTTCGCCGGGAATGGCACAAAGACCGATGTGCGAATCAAGGTGGCGTGGTCCGGATCGAGCGGCGGATGCAACACCGGCGTTTACTGCGCCGACGCCTGGGTGGATCAAACCGCCAGCTCGACGTATGACGGCACGATCGACATCACGACCGCGGTGCAGAGCATGAGCCTATCAACCGGCGAGGATGGGCGCACGAGCCTCGATATGACCTGCCGGATCAAGCCTATGATCGATCTCGCCGTTCCGAAGATCAGTCAAACCGGCGACCGTCCGATCGCGATTCAGATCAGCAGCCCGAAAACGGGTGCGCTCTGGGTGGACCTGTTCCGCGGTACGCTCGGGCCTCCCGAGATCATCTACGAGCCGTCATCGGATGCATACACGAACGGCACGTTCAGGTTCCAGGGCGTCGACCGCTTCGGCGATTTCGACGTCACCATGTTCCCCGAGGCGGTTCCAAACGACAACAACACCATTGCCCAGTTCTTCGACAAGGTCTTCCCGGTTGCCGGCTACTCGACCGCCACATACCTTTCCTCGAACTATTCGAGCACGTTCACGGTGCCATTCTCGGCCGACATCAGCCGCGGGAATTACGCCATGGTTCCCAAGCGTGGCGACTACGCCGGCGGATACATCAACGCCTTCCGCGACGAATACTTTGCGACCTGGTATCTGGGATGGCGTCCAACCTCGGCAACCAGTCCGACCGGCGGTTACAAGTTCCAAGTCTCCGATCCGGCATCGGTCGGCACCACGTCGTGCATGACGATCTACCAGCGGATGGAGGATGCGGACGCCTGGGGAGGTTACCCGTACTACCTCGCGTCCACGAAGACGATTCGTGGGCTTCGGCGATATTACGAGTCTCCCGAGGCGAATCAGGTCACCGTGGTGGGGCAGGACCCGAAGACGAACAAACTGCTGGTGAAGACGACGATCGACACCGCATCCCAGACGCCCGGCACCGCGCCGGCATCGCGGCCGGACAACTGGCGCGGTAGGCCGATTCAGTACATCCTCACGAACGAGAACCTCACCACCCAGAGCGCGGTCGACTCCGCGGCTTCGCTGCTCTACAACCGCCTTGGAACCGGGCGGTATCTCGTCGAGTGGGAATCCGATTTGCTCACCTACTACTCGCCAGCTCCGGTCAAGGCTCTCCTGCGACCGAGCGCGACCGCGACGGTCACGAGCGGGAATGCGACCATCAGCTGCACGAACAGCTTCGTGGACGGTGTCCGCGTTGTTCCGCGGACGACGGTCGGCAACATCACCGCCGGGACGACTTACTACGTTGTGAGCCGGACGGCCACGACGCTCGGCCTTGCGACGACGAGCGGTGGAGCGGCGATCACGCCTACCGCCAGCGGTACGGTGATCCTGGATGCTCCATGGCTCGAGGGCGTCCATTCATATTCGGTCGGGAATACGATCACCTTCGAGATATCGATCGGCGGGTTCACCAGCTCGACGACGTACTACGTCGTGGCGACCGCCACGGGCTTGTTCCAGCTATCGGCGACCAGCGGCGGTGCGTTCATCGCTCCGACCGAATACGGCAAGGTGTATCTATTCGACGGCACCCAGCATACCAATGTGGTCTGGATTGGTGATACGGTCGGGATCAGCCTGCCCGAAACAACGGTCGGTGTCGATCCTGGACTACTGGGCACCTACCAGGTGATCGCGATTCCGAACATCACATTCACCCGCGAAGGCGTCACCGATGACATGATGCACGTTCGCAACTGCACCTACCGCGGGCTCTACAAGGCCGTCTGATGGCGACCTACATCGACCGGACCAGGCTCTCCACGTTTACGGCCCTCTGCTCGTTCGACCTCCGAGTCCATGTATATCCCGGCGATGTTCCGACGCCGGATATCCTCGAGCAGTATTTTCCGAGCCCGATCACGTTCGCGAGCAACCAACAGAGCGGGACGTGCGATACGAGCTGGACGGCATCGACATCCGGCTTTGGCACGACCAGCTGGACGTACACGATCATTGCCGCGATCACGGTTGACAACGGCTTCGGGGCGACGACCACGACCAACGTCACGCTGGCATCGGGCACCGGCACCGCGGCTCAGGCCGCGACCGGAATTAGCGTCAACGTTGGGGCCTGCACCGTCCAATGGGACGTCTCGATCGACTACACGACGATCAAATGGGACATCACCCAATCCGCGATGGGCGTGGCCGGGACGGCGTATCCGGACACGACCTACACCATGTACGAGCGGGCCGAGACAGGAGTGACAGCCCTCGCCAAGATCACGGCCAACGGAACCGCGGTCACGGCCACCGGTAGCGTTGGTACCGCGTCGAACCTCAATCACACGCTCGACGTCGACTGGACGTACTACAACAACACGACGACCGCGAAAACGTTCACGGTCAGTAGCCAGGCGATGAACAGCCTGTCCATGTCCGGGTCCATTCCGACCTACAGCCACACGGGCAACGGCCAATCCTGTACGGCCACCCAGAGCATCGTCACCGGGCATGGAATCGGCGCACCGTACTACGGCGTCAACAGTTACGCCACGGTCAACACCTCGGTGACCTACAAGCGGGACGTCACGGTGCGCGGGCGCATCCTTGCATTCAACCAGAGTTATCCCGACTCCTTGACGTGCAGGATCACGGGCTTCGACGGTGCGACCGGCTACCGGGATGTCACCGCGGTGGCCGGTTCGTTCGACGCATCCGACACGTTCCAGAAGTATTCGATCTCCAGCAGCTTTACAGACCCGGCCTATGGTTCACCGTCGACCAGCTCGGCCTCGGCGAACACCGTGCCGGCATGGGTCTACGCGGACGTCTCGTCCTCGAGCTTGTCGAGCCTGGGCGACGACACGGCCAACACGACGATGTACCTGCGCGGCTGGCACTTCGCGGGCGCATCGGTCCAGCAATCCCAGACCAAGGCGATCAGCACCGGTACGACGACGGCAACGCGGACCTTCGCTTCGGAGGGCGTCGGGCTCAACTCCTACCGGTATCTCCGGGTTCAGCTCCGCGTCACCGCTGGCACGACTCAAAGCGCAACGGTATCGATCACGACCCAGCCATCGAGCGTTGTCAAGAGCTGGACGATCCCGGTCACCGGCGGAACGTTCAGCTACTACTATCTGGACCTTTGCTCCCCGGACAATAAAACATCGACAATGGACGAGACGGATAGTCCATACCCGCGGATGAATCCTTCCGATCCCACCAATGCCGGCCAGCTCCTCGATGGCGACTACTGGGGGATCACCAGGGCCACGCAGATCGCGCTCACGGGCACGAGCCTCGAGATGGGGGATATCCATCTTTCATCCTCGAGCGGTGCAACCCAATGGTGCAAGGGCAACTGGACTCCGACGCGAACCTGGACCAAGCTCCAGAAGACGAGCTTCGGTGGCAACAGCTGGACGACGAATCGCCTGTTCCAGGGCGACACCGAAGGGAATACCCAGAGCGAGGAAGGATGGGCCGTCTGGGAGACCAGCCCGACCGCGAATACCATCTGGACGATCACCGATCTGGTGAATGCGATCAACGCATCAGACGGCACCGTGGTGCGTCACCAGGGATACACCGCGACCGCGAGCACCACGAACAGCTCTCCTTCGTACATCAAGAACGGCTACGCCAATAGCGTCAACGGCCACGCGATCTGGCTCGGCGGTCTGACGCGGCGACGCGGTCAAGGCGACAAACTCTGGATGGACACGGACCAGTCCGCTGGAGGCGCGGACGTGCAGGTATACGCCCAGACCATGTACCGCAAGCTCAACGGTGACTACGTACCAGATGCGTTCGACGCGTTCGAGATCGAGGACGCGGGCGTTCAATACCTGAGCCTTTTGGCGGTCAACTACGCCAGAGGCAGAGCGCATGGGCTGGTGCTTGGGACGGACACCGAGCCATACCCGCTCCAGACGGTGTATCTTCGCCTGGACTCGACCAGCGCGAGCCGCGGATCGGGCGCGAGCAACACCATCGGAGAGTATTGGACCGGCCTTCCAGCCGGGCTTGGAATGGCGAATCACAATACGGTCTGCAACACGCTCGATACCGGCGATCCAGACCCGCTCTACACCAACAAGCAACAACGGGCCGTGTTCAAGCTCACAAGCCCGAGTGGAACGTTCGTGAGCGCGGATCGAAACATCCTCAATCAGCACTACTACGCCACGATCCAGTCCGGAACCATCAGCCTCTGGAAAGCCGCCGGACCGCTTGGCACGGCCTATACGCAGACGATCACGAGCATCACCGGAGCGGCGAACCTGCACCTGCGGACGTTGCATACCGATCCCGATCTCGGAATCGTCCTGTTCGTCGAGAACACCGCTGGCGGGCTCGACCGCCAATACACCAAGACCGAAGGAGCATCGTTCGTGAGCACGGTGATCAACAGCAGCGGAACGCAGCCGGCCTTCTGCGTGGACGATCTCGGCCTCGAATACTACATTTGGAGGACGTCCGGAGGCGCGATCCAGGGGAAGATACTCGATGCCAATGGAACGGTGCTGATGACCGCGACGACGCTGGTGGCTGCGAACGTGGCCGACCAGAGCATCGATATCTACGAGCGGTTGGACGATCTCTATATTGTCTACAACCACACGACCAACGGAATCACGGTGGTTCGGTCGACGGATGGCGGGAGGACGTATTCGTGAGCAACAGGCCCATTGCGCTCAACGCCGCGGCGCAATCACTACTCAACATCGGCGTGGTCGAGGAGGGCGAGAACCGCGGACGGTGGGTCGAGACGTACCAGGCTGCGGTTGGAATTCCGCCTGGATCGCCTTGGTGCGCGGCGTTCGTGCGGTTTCGGCTCGAGCGAGCCGCGGCCGGCCTCGGCACCCAGATACCACCCGGATTCCCCGACTCAGGCTGGACGCCCGATTATGCCAACTGGGCCAAGG
>Ga0208005_1000894_pt1 | contig 10278 bp, 1 predicted proteins | sample DEB19_08_DNA_3_FD_184530 | JGI IMG/M metagenome (GOLD analysis project Ga0208005, IMG submission 184530) | Aqueous microbial communities from the Delaware River and Bay under freshwater to marine salinity gradient to study organic matter... | ecosystem: Environmental > Aquatic > Marine > Coastal ... | reverse complement strand
TAAACAAACCAATTACCTGATGTGGTACTAGTGTTGGCATGATTACCTAAAATAGCTTGTTGAGCACTAGTTAGGGTGTAAAACCAGAAGCTGACTGTGAAGTCACCAGTGGCCACAAACTGATTGGTAGCTGGAGTTGCTAGGTAATCACCAGAACCATCAAAGTAGGCAGAACCACCGTGTATAGCTGGCGTATACGCTGCGGGTGTAAATGGTGCAAAGGCTGTTACTATCAATGATGTAGGGGTAATAGTAGAATTATTAGTGCTGTTATCCCTGAATCTATTATTTTGAAAAGCTAGTAATACACAATTTGTAGCACCTTGACTAGTTGTGGTCAACACCGTTGTACTAGGAGTAAAACTTGTTGTATAAACAGCCGACTTACATATTCTAAAATTACTAATATAGCCTGGCAAATCTTGGTTTGTATCCCCACTGTTACGCAGTAAATACAAATTAGCCGTAGAACCAACAGCAGTAGATTTACTGGTACCACCAGCATTAACAGGATTACCGTTTTGGTAACAGGTCACAGTTCCGGAACTACGCACAAAAGCCACATGAGTCCATGTGTTAAGATAATTACTACCAGCTCCGAATGTTGTACCTGTACCACCATATTCTAAATAGAATAATCTAGCACCCGCAGAACCACTGGTCATTGCAACAGTTAAATTTGGGTTAGATGGTGACGAACAAAAACAAGTAGTAGCTTTATCGCTTGTCAAATACATCCAAAATTCAATTGTGAAATCGCCAGTTCCTATCGCGTAATCAGCATTATTTAACTGTGCATAAGTTGTACTACCGCTTCCATAAACCGACCAACCACCGTTGCTGAATGGCGAGAATGATCCTTGTGTGACATTGCCGTTTCTGGTTACAGTAAAGTTATTTGCGCTGGAATCTAGGAATACATTATTTGTAGCCGCATTGGTAACAGAATTATTCAATAACAATACTGTGTTGTTGGCAGTGGTAAGAGCTGCTTCAGGATAAGCAGCCGGATATATGCTACGTCCTTTGGTAATTCTAACATCGGCTATGTAACCAGTGAAATAACCAGTGGAATTCCCAACTTGCCCAATGTATACCGTACCAGCTGGATAACTATAGCTATCACTAACTGTAGCATTAAGTACTCCATTAGTATACATTCTAGTAGTACCGCTGCCACGACTAACTACCACATGGGTCCAAGTATTAAGTATCCAAGCACCGCCACTGGTCACTACCCATCCAACACTATTTTGAGCATACCCCAAGGTCGTTGCCGTACCATATCTACTTAATCTGAATCCACCGTTTGATCCGCCGAAAATACTAACAATAGAATCGTCACCACTAGCACTGGTCACAGTAGGATAAATCCAAGCTTCTACAGTAAAATCACCAGAAAAATCTGCTATGGTAGTAGTGGCACATGACAGTGAATCACCAGTGCCATCAAAGTACATGCTGCCTTGAGTGCCAGTGTTGGTGATGTTAAATGGATTATGGCTACTTACTGAGTAGCCATTGTTAAAATCAGCAGTGTAGGTAGTACCACCAACGTTTCTAGTGGCACTCGAACTGGCTAGCATTAGTAAACGTGTATCTGTTAATGAAGTTAAGTTGGATGTAGCTGGCGTAAAGTTCGCAGTATACACAGCAGACATGGTATATCTAAAATTACTAGCGTAGCCTTTATAGGTAGGACTGCTGCCGTATCTGAACTGTGCAAAACTATACCAAGTTCCAGATATCAATGATACGCCTGCGGTTAATGTAGCTGTACTACCTGCCAAACCGTTTATGTATAAAGTAACTGTGGTGCCGTTCCTAACCAGTGCTAGATGTGTCCACTCGGTAGCACTAACAACATGGGTACCGGATCCACTAATTACACCACCAGCGGTGCGTACATGCCAGCTTAGTGTAGTTCCTGTAAAGTCCATGGCGATAGCACGACTACCATCGCTGTTATGTGGCCAACTAATCAAGGTTTGACTGGTACTTAATGGTATGACCCACATTTCCACAGTCCAATTGTTTGAACTAGGTTGCCAATTGGCTGGTACTGTGCCAGAATCAAAGTTGATGATGCCGCCGGTAAAGTTAGCCGACCAGCCTGTGTTGTATGGACTAAACGTACTAGCACGAACATCTCCCACTGGTGTTAGTTGGAAATTGTTAGAACTAGCATCCGATATCACACTAGCATTAGCAGTGGCATTCAATAATAAGCTAACATTGGCAAAAAACGGATCAGTAGCAAAGCTAATAGCTAGATTAATCGACCATGTTATACTAATAGTACTAGATCTATTAGTGGTAGCTGCTGTAGCAGTTAAATTACTGCTTACAGTTGTACTCGAAGTATATCCACTAGGTGTACCTGTCACAGCCGAACCTACTACAGACAATCCTGTGGGTAAATTGTTTGCCGAATATGTAATAGCTTTGCCGGCTGCTGATGAGGCTGCTAATGCTTGATTAACTACATCAGTGGCTTGGATAGTAATGGTTTGGCCACTTGTAGGTGCAGACCATGTCACAACATCTGGTATAGTCTGTATGGTAACCGGTATTGTGTTAGCACGATTTGTTGTAGCTGCTGTAGCAGTCAAGTTACTACTGGCATTGCCTACCGCTGCTAATAAACCAGAAACAGTTGCTCCGGTTATGGTAATGTTAGCAGGTAAACCAGTACCGGAATAACTTACTGTACGACCAGCTGCTGATACAGCCGATAATGTGGCAGATAAGTTGCTGAATTCATAACCGGTTATGACACCTCCTGATGTAGGCGATGACCATGTGACTTGATCTGGGTTGGCCACAAAGAATAAGCTACGACTAGCTGTGCGATTAGTGGTAGCAGCAGTAGCAGTTAAGGTAGCTGCTGTATTGCTAGCTGTGGTAGCATTGGTAGCTGCGCCTAAATTACCAGCCACAGTTGAGCCAGTTACTACAATATTACCAGGTAAATTTGAACCAGAGTATGTTATAGCTTTGCCAGCAGCACTAGTAGCGGCTAGACTCTGTGTTACCGAGCCATATTCGTATCCAGTAATTACTGCGGCATTGGCCGGAGTTGACCAAGAAACTACGTCAGTATTGACTGTGATACTAAACGCACGTAATGTGCTTTGATTTTCAGCATCTCTTGCTTCTATGGTAAAGTTATAGGTAGTATTAGTAGCAGTGGCTTGTGTAGTGCCCGATATTGATGAACCACTCAAAGTAACGCCAGGTGGTAGTGACCCAGATGCTAACACATAAGTTACCGCAGAATTACTGCTAGCTGATAGTGATACTGGAGTAATTGTGTCAGCCTCATAGCTCAAGCCCACATTACCAGCTGCCGGTGATGCCCAATTTGGGAATCCTGAGAATGAAATACCTGGTACTAATATACCAGTACCGCCATCTGAGTTAATGACATAGAGTGGATATGTACCAGCAGCAAAAGCAGGTACTTGTACCCTAAGTTGAGTGCTATTGACAAAACTCACACTGGTAGCTGCGATATTATTAATATAAACTTGTGGTACACTGACATAACCAGCGCCATTAATTATAATATAGCCACCGGCTGTATCAATAGCAGTATCATCTAGTATAGTCCATGTATTATCTGCGACTTTGACATTGGATATTTTTGGTGATGCAGTGCTGGCAATCTGTGTAACTTGACCAGTATCAGCCACAGGAATACCGCCAATTGTACTACCTGCCGGTAGTTGTAGGGTATTTCCTGTGCTGCGTAATATGGTATTACCCAAGTAAAAACTGTTTCCACTTAGGTAAAGATCTCGCCAGCGTTGATCATTTGCGCCTAAATCATATGTTTCGTGACTGGCAGGGATGATGTTACTGGTCACGCTCAGCAGATTAGCACTAGCGCCGGTGGCTCCTTGGGGGCCGGTGGCACCAATTAGTACTGTACCTAGTTGGACTTGCCAACGTTCACCGGTCCAGACCCAGCTGGTACCGTTATAGACATAAACTTGATTTGTAGTGGGGTTAGCAGGAAAATTAGCAGGCATAACTTATATTTAACCCAAACTAAATGATACTGTTCCTGTGCCGGCTGTAAATGATAATATTCTAGAGCCTACTACTGCGGTTGTGTTATTGGTAAATGTTAAACCAGCTGATACTGTGGCTGTGTATACACTAGGTATACGAAGTATTACTATACCAGAACCGCCAGCACCGCCATTTACAGTATGTGCTCCGCTCCCTCCCCCGCCGCCACCTGTGTTAACAGTGGCAGGTTGACCGGCTTCACTATTACCTAAACCACCTCTACCCCCACCACCAAGACCACCAGAACCGTATGTAAACGGAGTATGACTGCCGCCTCCACCGCCACCAGCATAGGTTACCTGCGTACCGGTTATACTGGAATTAGCTCCAATTCCACCAGATCCTGCCAGATATGTTGTACCATTATAATATGGACTATTTTGTCCAGCAGCTCCAGCACCCCCACCACCTGATCCACCGCCGTAATTTGTACCGGTATACCCAGTCATTGCACCACCGGCATTACCTTGCCCGGCTGTGCCTAGTCCGCCTGCATTAGGAGTTCCTCCACCGGTTCCATCTAGGGCCACACCACCGCCACTACCACCAGTAGCTCCTGTTATATTAGGATTAGCCATACTAGCTCCACCAGCACCGCCAACCGATTGTATAGTAGAAAATTCTGAATTCGATCCTGATCCTCCTCGACCTCCCCCAAAACTTCCTTGAGCCGATTGCCCGGTGCCGCCGGCTCCAACTGTAATATTGTATGTAGTGCCGGTTAATGAAGTAAGTGTTCCTGATCTAAACCCACCTGCACCTCCACCACCTCCGTGTTGCACACCGCCTCCACCGCCACCAGCTACCACCAAGTATTCTACTGTGAGAGCAGGTGGTGTAGTCTGTAGCGCAAAAGTACCAGTGCCAGCTGTGAATCTGGTATGACGGAATCCATTTCCTTGACTAACTGTTTCCGCAGTTAGACCAGTGCCTATGTTAGCAAAATAAGTGTCTGGATAGCGTATGATGACTACACCAGAACCCCCGATCCCACTTACCCCGTTAGGAGTTATGATCACCCCGCCACCGCCACCGCCGGTATTAATTAAACCATTTGCTGTTCCTGCTGCCAAGCCAGGGCCACCTGTTCCGCCACCACCGTTTCCACCAGATAAATTACCACCAGTACCACCCGAACCGCCACCACCATAAAATTGAGATATCGATGTATAGTTATTAGCTAGTCCCACACCACCTTGACTACCCGAACCTGCTGCTCCACTACCGCCACCGCCACCGCCAGCACTACCAGGCCCAGTGGCGCCAGCATAACCTTGTCCCGAAGTAGCAGACCCACCTGCTCCACCATGCGAACCTCCGCCACCAGATCCTCCCGATCCACCAGCATTTCCACAATTTCCACCACCAAAACCACCACCAACAGCGGTTATGGTCCACAATGATGAATTGTTTCCAGGACCACCATTACCACCTGTGTTAACTTGATTAGTACCACCACTACCGACAGTGACTGAATAGGATGAATTTACAATAATATTCCCTAGAGTTCCTACTGCTAGTCCACCAGCTCCTCCCCCTCCACCAAAACAAGCGCCCCCTCCTCCGCCACCTGCAACCACTAGGTAATCTAGTGACACCGGAGGACTATTTGTAAAATATACTGTACCAGTACCAGCTGTGAATGTAGATACCTTATTCTGACCAATGGTTACTGTTGACGCAGTCAAGCCTGCATCTGGAATCATGTAATAGATTGACGGATAGCGTAGGATCACTATGCCAGAACCACCAGCTCCACCCACTGACACAGTTGTCGCCGGACTGCCGGTGGTTCCCCCGCCACCCCCGCCACCGGTGTTAGTTGACCCTGCTGTACCAGTCGTTATTGTCCCTGTATCTCTTCCCCCTGAACCCCCTACTGCATAAGTGGTAAGAGTTCCTGTGATAGATGAAGTCCCTCCAGAGCCACCTGTACCTCCGCCGGTGTTTGTTCCATTATTACCTGCGCCACCGGCACCTCCACCACCACCGGCACCATAATTAGGGCCACTGTAATTTCCCGCTCCTCCGTTATTTCCTTGACTAGGTGTTGTAGATGGCGTGTTACCTATACCTCCAGTACCACCTGCTCCATGAGCACCTCCCCCGCTTCCACCAGAACCACCGTTTACATTACCACCGCCACCTGCGCCAAATCCGCCACCGGTCGCTGTAATGGTTCCAAAAATACTGTTACTACCACCGGCTCCCGGACCACTTGTAGCACTGGCGGCTCCGCCTCCACCTACTGTTACAGTGTAGGTAGTTGTAAAATTTACAGATTGCGTTCCTGAACGAAAACCTCCTGCACCTCCACCGCCCCCACCGGCACCTATGGTTGCTGCGTTAGATCCTGCGCCTCCACCACCGGCTACTACCAAGTATTCAACTGACATTGATGTAGCCGAACTGGTAACACCCGAAACTGTGATCCAACCTGCGAGTGTGGCATCATAGTATTCCACACGATCTAGGTCGGTGTTGAATCTCATGTAACCATCAGCGGCTGATCCAGGGCGTTGGGCTGTGGTACCGCGAGGTAGGCTGAAGAATCCTGTTGATGTATTAGCACGATCTGACACATCAGCCGGCCCGGTTATGCTGGTACCAGATCGCACCCATGAATTACCGTCATAACGCCATACCTGACTGTTATAAGTGTATGTAGCGCCTGTACTGGGGTTTGAGGGAAAACTTATTGGCATAATCTAATATTTAACTGAATGTTACAGTCCCGGTTCCGGCTGTGACTGAATAGACTCTATAACCAGTAACTGCGGTATTTGAGGTTGCGACTGTGAGCCCAGCTGAGAATGTGGCTGTGTAAAGATTGGGTATGCGTAGGATGACTATGCCGGAACCACCGGCACCACCTGAGCCGTTCCCTGACGGATTGCTTCCACCACCTCCGCCTCCGCCCCCAGTATTAGTAGTACCTGCATCACCATTGGTATTGTTATTTTTCGCTGAGCCGCCGCCCCCTAAACCGCCGGTGCCAGCAGTACCGCCATTCCATGTTCCGCCACCGCCACCGCCGGAATAAGTAACAACTGCCCCTGATATACTTACATTGGCGCCAGTGCCGCCATTTCCACCTGTGGTAGTAGTTCCTGCTGTGCCAACTGTGCCAGCACCGCCTCCTCCCCCACTACCATAATTTGGACCACCAGTGGCACTATTTCCGCCAGCATATCCTTGACCGCTTGTAGCAGCGCCGCCTGCTGCTAGTGTGGTTCCTGTTACACCATCTGTGGTACCACCGCCCCCGGAACCGCCTGCGCCACCTGCTGTTGCTGGACCACTTGTTACTATACCGCCACCATATCCGCCACCGGTGGCAGTAAAACTAGCGAACTGACTATTACTGCCGTTTACACCAATGCTGGTAGTACCGCCTCCACCGCCTGCACCAACTGTAACAGTGTACGGAATTCCGGTACTGATTGTATTAGCTGTACCAGTAAGTAGTCCTCCGCCCCCACCGCCGCCACCTCTTTGGTATCCGCCCCCGCCCCCTCCGGCTACTACCAAATACGCTGCTTCTAGTACAGGTGTGGTAGTGAATGATATCGATCCTGTGCCCGCGGTAAACCTAGTACATTTTTCAGCTGCATTAATTGTCACCGTTTCTGCGGTGAGACCGGTTCCAACATTGATGTAATAGTTGGTTGAGTAGCGTATGATGACCACACCAGAACCACCTGCGCCTCCGCTAGTTGCTTGTCCGCCACCTCCGCCACCGCCTCCGGTATTTGCAGTGCCTGAATTCCCGGTGCCGCCGCTATGCTTGCCTGCACCCCCACCGCCCAACCCGCCTGTGCCATCAGTACCAGTGGAATAACCAGCAGCACCACCGCCAGCAGCATAGGCTACAGATGTCCCGGTAATGGATGACGCAGTACCATTACCACCATTACCACCATTATTACCAGAGCCGGTGCTTCCTGATGCACCGGCACCTCCGCCACCACCACCAGCAGATCCAGTGCCGCCTGCACCACCATTATTTCCTTGGCTTGGACTTACAGAAGGAGTATTTCCAGACCCTCCAGCACCCCCTGAAGGAGTATTTTGTGCTCCCCCTCCACCAGAACCACCATTTCCACCGGAAAAAGGAGTAACATATCCATTGCCATAACCACCGCCAGTAGATGTAATTGTGCCAAAAATTGAATCAGACCCTTGGACACCATTTTGCTCGCTAGCAGCACCCCCTGTTCCCCCTGCACCCACTGTGACTGTATAGGCCGTGTTTGGTTGTACAGTTGAGTCGGTCCCTGTCCTAAAGCCACCACCGCCACCACCTCCCCGACCACCTCCAGGGGCGCTAGCTCCACCTCCACCTCCACCTCCAGCTACCACTAGATATTGTACAGCAATCGGTGGTGTAGTTGAGAAACTTATGGTACCGGTACCAGCCGTGAATGTGGTGATTTTGAAACCACCTACGGTGACTGTTGAAGCAGTTAAACCTGCTGAAATAGTTTCATAATATAAGATAGGATACTTGATGATGACTATACCGGATCCACCATTGCCTCCTACTCGACTACCATTGGCATGTGATCCACCGCCGCCGCCACCTGTATTGGCAGTACCAGCAACAGACGCATAAGGCGATGTTGTTAATCCACCCGACCCACCACCACCTGCGCCTCCACTACCGGGTGTACGATTGCCTTCCCAGCCACCGCCGCCGCCGCCACCAGCATATGTGACAGACGCTCCAGAAATAGCACTAACATTTCCGGTCCCTCCGTTGCCGCTAGCAGTAGAAGTAGCTGCACTTCCTGCTGCGCCAGCTCCGCCACCACCTCCACCCCCGCCGTAAGCCGCTTGTCCTGCGCCGCCGCTGTTACCTTGTCCTGCAGTTCCAGCAGCAGCAGTTCCACCTTCGCCTGAACCACCGCCGCCTGAACCTCCTATTGTGGCTGCACCATCACGCCCTTGACCACCACCACCCCCTGTGGCAGACACTGAAGGTGATAAAGAAATTGAACTAGCAGTACCTTGCCCGCCCGCTGCCTGTGACGCTCCGGACCCTCCTCCGCCAACTGTTACTGTATAATTAGTACCTACAGCAACAGATATTCCTGAGGCTGTTCTAAATCCACCTGCCCCGCCACCGCCACCTGCATGAGCACCGCCGCCAGCACCACCGCCTGCTACTACAAGATATTCTATGTCAAAAGTAGTGGCTGCTGCACCGCCAACTACTTGTTGCAAAGCCATCCATGACTGATATGTACCGTTATAATATTCTATCTGTAGGGTTGTGGTATTGTATCTAACATAACCTGACTGTGGGCTTGATGGACGCTGTGCGGTGGTACCAGCTGGTAAACTGATAAAATCTGTAGCTGAATTTTGTTGTCCACTGATGGCAACAATATTAGCCGATCCCCCGCCACCGCTGACAACTGCCCAGGCATTACCAAAATATACATTGAGATCACCGGTTTCTGAATTCAACCATAGATTACCTTCTGTGGTTCCTGCTGGCCGTGTGTCACTTACTGTTACACTAGCACCTCCACCACCTCCAGATCCTGCTGGACCAGTTGCACCTGTTAAACCAGTCGCGCCTTGCGGTCCTACATTACCTTGTATACCGGTAGCACCTGTCGCTCCTAAACCAGTGGCACCCGTAGCACCTATATTTCCTGCAGTACCAGTAGCACCAGTCAATCCAACATTACCTGCTATACCACTTGCACCAGTAGCACCAATACCAGCATAACTAACAGTTTCAATCCATTGTGAGCTATCACCGTCATTAATATAGGTAAATGCTGCTAGTGTATCTGAATTAATCCAACGATCACCAATTGCGGGACTGACCGGAGCAGTATTACCGTAAAAGAATCCACCTCCACCAGGAATAGTTAATGTAACATTGGCTCCGGTTGCTGAAGCAGTTACACCTAATCCTACAAAATTAATACTCTGTACTGCTGCGGTTAATGCTGATCCTTCATCTAATATTATCACATTAGCCGAACTACCCGCCGGACCAGTTGCTCCAGTAGCACCGGCTGTGCCCGGAGAGCCTGCTGAACCTGGTGATCCCGCTGTACCAGTAGCACCCTGTATACCCTGTAGACCAGTTGCTCCTACGTTGCCCTGTATACCTTGTGGTCCAGTTGAACCTTGTGGTCCTTGTGGGCCAGTCTGCCCGGTTGCACCAGTAGCTCCTAGTCC
>Ga0208005_1000885_pt1 | contig 10318 bp, 13 predicted proteins | sample DEB19_08_DNA_3_FD_184530 | JGI IMG/M metagenome (GOLD analysis project Ga0208005, IMG submission 184530) | Aqueous microbial communities from the Delaware River and Bay under freshwater to marine salinity gradient to study organic matter... | ecosystem: Environmental > Aquatic > Marine > Coastal... | reverse complement strand
ACTCCAAATCGAAAACACCCCGTAAGCATCGGGCGCGCCTGCCTTTATGCGCCGCGCAGGCCGACGCCTACGCGCGCGGCGTGGTGGACGGCTCGGTGGTGGCGAATGCGCGCATCCGCGACGCCTGCCGGCGCTACCTCGCGGAGCGCGCCGACCCCGGCGCGCACTCGGTGTGGTGGGACGACCAGCGCGCCGACGACGCGCGGGCGTTCGCGCTCAAGTGCGGGCAGGGCGCCGAGGCCGGCGCGGGGCAGCCGCTCGTCTGGATGCCCTGGCAGTGCATGGTCGCCATGGTGCTGCTCGCGCGCCGGCGCGTCGTGGACGGCCGGCGCTCGGACACGCCGGCGACGAAGGCGCTGCTGCTGGCCGTCGGTCGAGGCAACGGGAAGACCGAGTTCGCGGCGAGCCTCCTGATGGCTGCGATGCGCGACACCGAGACACGGCTTGAGTTTGCGTCTGTGTCCACGACCAGTCTGCTGGCTCAGAAGACCTTCGAGCGGATGCAGACCATGGTGAAAACGCTTGGCGGCGAACCGTGGAAGGCGACCGGAGGCACCACCACCGTGCACCCTGGCAAGGTGCGCCATGGCGGCAACCGCTACACGTCTTTGCCGTGCACGGACAACGCGCTCGACGGCCTGACCACCCGCATGATCATTGCAGACGAAGCAGCGCGCATGGACCGGGCCTTCGGCCGGCTGTTGACGGGCCTTGCCAAGTTCCCCACGTCGCAGCTGCTGGCCATCACGACGCCCGACCCGGAGCAGAAGACCCGCCCGATCTGGGGCTACTGGGATGCGCTCGAGCGCTCCATCGCCGACGGCAGCCCGTACCCAGCCGGCTGGTGGCCGATGCTCTACGGGCTCGAGCAGGACGACCAGGCGGCCGACCCGGCGGCGTGGCCCAAGGCCCACCCGGGGCTCGGCACGATCATCGACCCGACGCAGCTCGAGCTCTCGGCGCGCACCATGCTGTCCTCGGGCGACCCCGAGCAGATCGCCGAGTTCGAGACGCAGCTTGCCTGCCGCTACCACGAAATCGCCACCACCGACGTGGACCTGTCGGTGCTCGAGCGGCAGATGCAGCCTTGCGAGTGGTCCCGCCTGGGCGGCCAGCCGGCCGTGATCGGCCTGGACCTGTCCCGCGGGGGCTACGGGGCGCAATTGGACCTGACCACCCTGTGCCTGATGGTCGTCGATGGGCCCAACATCCGGGCGCGCAACGTCTCTTGGTGGGCCGGCATGGACATGGCGCTGGACGAGAAGCGGTGCCGAAACCCCCTCGGGCAGTGGTGCGAGCAGGGGTTTTTGCGCCGGATGCCCGGCGAGTTCCACGACATGACCATCGTGGAGGCCGAGATCGAGCAGCTGATGCGCCGCTTCGACGTGCGGAAGATCGGCGTCGATCCGCACCCGGCGCAGGCGCGCGACCTAAAGCGCTGGGCCGACCGCGGCTGGCCCATCGTCCCGCTCGACCAGTCGATCCGCACCATGGCGCCTGCGTGGAAGCTCTGGGGCGACCTCCTGAAGTCCCGCCAGCTGTTCTACGACGAGGATCCGGTGCTGCGGGCGGCGCTGAACGCGGTGCGCCTGGTGAAGGACAACGTGGGCAACATCCGCCCAGTGAAGGGCCGCTCGGCCGGCAACACCGACGCCGTGGTCGCCGGCAACATGGCGGCCATCCTGATGGAGCACCACCAGGTGCGCGAGACGAGCGGCATCGCGGCGAGCGCGTGTCCCATTGGATAGTGCGTAACTGTGTAAATCCGCTGGACATTCTGGGGCACATTCGTTCCATGCGAGTGTGCCGAGTTGGTTCTCCAGAATCTTCGCCGTCAAGCCCACGGTCGTCGTGTGGCAGAACGGTGCCACGGCCGCGACGGTCAACCCGTCGACTCTCCCGGCCGTGGTGCGCGCCGTGCAGCTCCTGGCTTCTGACATCGCCAGGCTGCCGGTGCGCGTCGAGCGGGAGGACGGTTCGGTCGTGGACGGCCACCCGGTCGCCCAGATGCTCACCCGCGACGCGAGCCGCTGGCAGTCGGGCTTCGACTTCCGCCGCTTCGTCACCGGCTGCGCGCTGACCTCCGGGAACGGGCTTGCGTTGATCCGGCGCGCCGGCGACGGAACGGTGGCCGAGCTGCAGCCCATCCCGGACGGCGCCGCGAGCGCCCAGTTCACCGACGAGGGCGTGGAGTACCGGATCAAGGACGTGAAGCTCACGTCCGACCAGGTCATCCACATCGGCGCCTACCCGGACCTCGACTTCCCGGCGTGGTTCGTGTCGCCGCTCGACGCGACCGCGCCGGCCATGCAGCTGGCGGCCGACCAGGACGCCGCGCACTCCGCGCTCGTCAAGACGGGCAGCACTGGCAAGATCAGCCTTTCGCACCCCGGCGCCATGAGCGACCAGGCGGTGCAGGCCATCCGCGACGCCTGGCAGACCATGCACGCGCAGGCCGACGGAGCCAGCCGGCCGCTGATCCTGCGCGAGGGGATGAAGGCCGAGCGGATCAGCCAGGAGACGAGCACCTCGAACCTCGAAAGCCGCCGCTTCTCCGTGCAGGAGATCGCGCGCGCCTTCATGGTGCCGCCCGAGATGCTGTTCCAGCAGGGCGGCGGCGCGCTGGCCAGCCAGGCCGAGACGGCGCGCGCCTACGTCGATGGCGGCCTGTCGCTTTGGTGCTCCGTCTGGTCGGCGGAGATAGAGCGCAAGCTGCTTGCCCCCGGCGAGCGCCTCCGATTCGACACGGACGTGCTGTTGCGCGGAAACCTCCGCGACGCCGGGATGGCCTTCTCGAAGCTCGTCCTCGCGGGCGTCATGGCCCCGAACGACGCGCGCCGCAAGCTCGGGCTCCCGCCCATCTCCGGGCTGGACACGCCGGAAGTCTCCATGCCGGGCGGCGCCGCGGCCGCCACGGGCCCGGACAACGACGGTGAGGACCAAGCCGATGCTTGAGCTGCGGTCCACGACGTTCGAGCGCGACGGCAACAAGCTCGCCGGCTACGCGGCGCGCTACAACGTCCAGAGCCACCCGCTGTCGTTCCGGTCGATCAACGGCGGCCGCCCGTTCCGCGAGATGGTCGCGCCCGGCGCCTTCGACCGCTCGCTCCAGGGGAACATTTCGATGCTCGTCTCCCACGAGCGCCGGGAACTGCTTGCGAACACGGCATCCGGGCTGCTCCAGCTGCGCTCGGACGCCGACGGCCTCGCCTTCGAGGTCACTCTCCCGGACACCACGCGCGCGCGCGACGTGCGCGCCATGGTCGAGGCGGGGCTGCTCACGGAGATGAGCTTCGGCTTCCACGTGAAGCGCGAGAGCTGGGACGGAACCACACGAACGTTGCACGACGTGGATCTCAGGGAGATCAGCGTCGTGGAAAAGGCTATGGCGGCCTACCCGCAGACGGTCGCCGAGGCTCGCACCTACCAGCCGGGCCTCGCTCGGCTCCGCCTGCGGATGAGGGCACTTTCATGAAGCAGACCGAACTTTTCCAGAAGAAGGCGCAGCTCGTCGAGCAGCGCGAGAAGCTCCAGAACGAGCTGAACGGCATCCTCGCAAACGACACGCTGTCGGCCGAGCAGGAAGCCCGCGGCAGCGAGCTGATGGACGTGCTCGAGCCGCTGAAGCGGGACATCGAGGACATCCAGGCCAAGCTGCACTCGTCGCAGCTGCGCGAGCGCTTCGCGTCCTTCGCGGCCATGGAGTCGGCCGTCTCCGAGGGCCAGAAGCGCAACGCCGAGTGGACGGCCACGACCGAGTACCGCGACCAGTGGCTCGGCTGGTGCCGCGGCGGCCGCGCCCCCGAGACGCGCGACATCACGACCTCGAGCTCCTCGGGCGTCCTGGTGCCCAAGATCTACGAGGCGGGGATCCTGAAGTACCTCGACCGCAACACCGTGGTCCGCAACCTCGCCGACCTCCGCACGGGCGTGAAGGGCAGCGTCACGCTGCGCCGGAACAACCTGGAGACGGACGCGGCGGCTTCGAGCTTCTGGACGACCGAGGCCAACAAGACGGCCACGGCCATCGACTCCACCCACACGGAGATCAACCTCAACCCCGTCGGCGGCCTGCCCAAGTCGGAGCTCACCCAGTGGGTGGTCCGGCAGTCGGACTTCGACATCGAGGCCGAGGTGATCACGCACCTCCAGAAGCAGATCGCCCGCGGCATCGAGTCGGGCTACACGGTCGGCACCGGCAGCGACCAGCCGACGGGCCTGTTCCTCCAGGACGCGGCCTTCAAGGGTCTGACGGTCAGCGCCGCGCACGGCGGCGGCACCGGCTGGGACGGCGCCTTCACGGTCGCCAACCTCACCGAGCTGCGCTACAAGACGCTGCCCGCGGAGTACTGGGCGCAGGCCGCCTGGGTGATGAGCCAGGACGCCTACTTCACCATCGCCAAGATCTCGACGGCGGCGTCTGCTGTTCCGCTGTTCGTGCCGAGCAACGACGCGGGCATCACGCAGGCCGCGCCGATGATGCTGATGGGCCGCCCGGTCTACATCGCCCCCTACGCGCCGGGCCGGCAGACGGCGGTGGTCACCAACTCCATCCCGCTCATGTTCGCGAACGTCAACGAGGCGTTCGCGATCCGCGAGTGGGGCGGCGTGTCGATGTTCCGCGACGACGTGACCACCCCCGGCATGGTGAAGTTCCAGGGCATGGTCTTCGTGAACTCGAAGATCGTGCGCCCGAAGGCGGTCGCCGCGCTCCGCATCACGCTCACCTGATCCAGTCCCCCGGAAAGGCCCTGGGGCGAGGGTTCACGCACCCTCGCCCCGGGGCTTGTGAGGAGCGCCCGTGCCGATCACGACGAGCAGCCTGAAGGACTCGGCGCGCGTCTACCACACCGGGGACGACGCGCACATCGCGCTCCTGTACGACGCCGTCGTGCGGGAGCTCGAGGAGCGGACGGGGTGGTGCCTGGACGTGGTCACGCGGACGCAGTACGTGCTCGAGCAGCCGTACGGGGTGGCGAAGCTGGTGCGCCTCGAGCGCCAGCCGGTGACGGCCTGCACGTGCGTGGACAAGAACGCGAACACCGTGAACCTGACGCTTGTCGAGATCAACGGCCTGAAGTACGCCGACCTGGACGAGCCGGACCTCGAGTACCCGCTGACCCTCACCATGACGTGCGGCAGCGGCACGGTGAACCCGCTGCTCGGCATGGCCATCCGCGCGCGGGTGACGCAGCTGAACGCCGCCCGCGGCGACGACACTGTGCCGCTGCGGTCTGACTACTGGGACAACATCTGCGCCATGATGGGCAAGGGGATCGGCTGATGGCCCACGTCCCCCACGGCATGATGCGGCTCCAGGTGGTCCCGAAGAACCCCACGGTCACCGTGGACGCCTTGGGGCAGGGCACCGAGGCTTTCGCCGCCATCAGCGGCCTCGCCGCGCTGCCGGCCTACATCGAGCAGATGGAGACGGCCGAGAGCGTGGACGACGGCGGGCCGGCCGTCCAGACCACCTACCGGCTGATGGTGCCATGGCACCCCGACGTGACCACCCAAACGCGCCTGGAGTGGAACGACAACGGGACCACCCGCTACCTGAACATCCGCGCCTGCACCGACCGCGACCAGCGCCGGCGCACCCTCGAGATCCAGGCGGTCGAGGTGGTCCTGTGAGCACGCCCGCGCTCAAGATCACCGTGGACGACAAGGCGCTGCGCGAGGCGCTGGCCAAGCTCCCGGAGCGGCTCAACGAGCGCGCCCGCAAGAACGGCGCCAGGAGGGCGCTGGCGCCCTTTGCCAAGAGCCTTGGCCGGATCTGGGCCGCAAGCCGCTACCGCGGCAAGGCGACGCACCGCAAAGCCATCCAGGCGGCCGCGCAGATGGACGTGCGCCGGCTGGGCGGCGGGCCGCTGGCGCCGCTCCGCAGCCAAGTGGGCATCCGCTACGGCTCCAAGGGCGGCGCCCGCGCCAAGGGCCGCCAGCGCGTCTACCACCTCCTCGAGCTCGGCTTCAAGCACTACGGCCGCGGCAGCAGCTTCTACAGCTCGACGCCGGCGCACCTAATCCAGCAGCGCGACGCCCGGAAGGAGTTCGTGAAGCTCGAGCGCGACCGGATCTGGAAGGAGAGCCCGGGCGGCAGCCGGCAGGCTCGGCAGGCCCGCAGCGCGGCGCTGTTCGTCATGTACGGGCAGGCTCGGGAGCAGTTCAAGGAGCTGTCGGACTTCCGCTTCAGCAAGGCGTCCGCCATGAAGGCCGCCGGCGGCGGGGCCAAGAAGATTCCCGGCGCCATGCGGAGCTACCGCTGGGCCGTCCGCGCCCTGCCGATCGCCATGCGCCGCATGGCCGAGGAGACGCTGGCCGAGGCCAAGAAGCTGCTCGGGGGTGCCAAGTGAGCCTCGAAACCATCGCCAAGGCCGTGCAGCATCACCTGGACGCCGCGACCACGAACCCGGTCAGCGTCGGGATGCGTCGGCCGACGACCAACACGCCGGCCGTGGTCTGGGAGATCACGGGCGCCCAGGCGTCGCGCGCCATGCCCGGCACCGACCAGAACCTGTGGGTCGTGACCGTCGAGGTCAACATCTACGGCGACACCACGCTCGCCGTGGCGCAGGAGGCCGACAAGATATGCGCGCAGCTTGACGGCGTGGAGACGCAGGCCGGGACCGCCACCATCGTCTGCACCGACGCTGGCGTCTCCTTCCGCACCGAATCGCAGGCAGACGGCTCCGAGGGAGACGAGCGCGTCTGCACCCTGACCCTGACCCTCCAAGGAATCTAACCCATGGCACTCATCACAGGCTTCGGCGGCACCCTGACCTTCAGCGGCCAGTCCACGGTCGCCGTCCGGTCGTTCACCATGAACATCGAGAAGGCGTCGCTCGACGTGACGACCCTGTCGGACTTCCGCGAGAAGCGCCTGCCCGGCCGCGTCCGCCGCTCGGGCACCCTGACCCTGTACCGGCAGGACGGGACCATCGACAACACGCTGCGGGCGCACCTCCTGCCGGCTGACGTGGCCGGCACCGTGGCTGCGACGCTGACCCTGAAGTACGTGGACCAGGGCGCCCAGAGCTACGACGAGTTCGGCGCCGGCACCGCCGCATTCAACATCCACATCACCTCGGCAAGCTTCACGGACGACGGCACCGGCCCGGCCATGTGGGAGCTCTCCTGGGAGGAGCAGTAAGCCTTGCCCATCGACCTGTCCAAGGTGACCACCCGCACCCGGGTGGTGGACGTGCCCGAGCTGGGTCCGCTGACGTTCCGCGAGCCGACGCTCGCCGACGTGCAGCGCGCCCAGGCGGATCCGTACTGGTGGGTCCAGTGCATCACGTGCGCCGACGGCAGCCAGTTCCTCGCCAACCCGCAGGACGCCGGGAAGATCCGGGCGGAGGTCGCCGGGAAGCTGCTCGAGGAGGTCAACCGCACCCGCCCTACCGACGCGCCGAGCGAAGGCTCTGGCGCATCGCAAGCCCAGAGCAACGCATGACCATGGCCGCCGGACTCGCCGCCAAGGAGCTGACCACCGAGGAGCGCATCGAGAGCGCCTTGGTGGTCATCGCCTGCGCGCTGACCCGCCGGCGGCCGTCCGACCTGTTCCCCTGGAGCCGCGGCAATGGCTGACAAGTCCATGAAGGCCAGCATCCAGGTGGACATGGACGCCAAGGGCGTGGCCAAGGGCGTGGCCGCCACGAACCGCGAGCTTGACAAGCTGAACCGGACGGCGAGAAGCACGTCGCGGGCGGTCAACGTCAGCGCCGGCATCCAGATGGCCGAGGCCGGATTCAACGTCCTCCAGACGGCGCTCGGCGCGCTGGACAAGCGCTTCTCCGAGCTGAACATGACGGCCCAGAAGTACTCGGCAATCGCGGCGCAGGCTGCTGCCAACGCCGACGTAGCGCGCATCCAGGCGGACATGAGGATTGCCGACGCACTGGCGCCGGGAGCCGCCGCAGTCAGCCGCGGGCAGGCGGACATCGCGGCCGGCGAGGCCGCGCGCATCGAGGGCGACGCTGCCCGGATGAATCAGTCCATGACGGCCTTTGGGCTTGCCAAGGAGAACCTAGGCGTCAGCCGGGACATCCTGCTCGAGGGGCTTGGTGGCGGACTGGCGTCGATGATGCAGATCGCATCCGGTGACGTGATGGGCGGATTCTCAAGCGGATTCTCGAACGCCTTCGGCACCCTTGACCAGCTGGTCAATCCGACGAACTACGCCTTCGCCGCCGGCAACACGTCCGCCCGCGGGATGCCCTACGACCCGCAGATGGAGCGGCAGAATCGCCTCCTCGAGTCCATCGACCGGAAGCAGGGAGGCCAGTAGTGGGCACCTGGACGACCAACAACGAGTTCAAGGAGAGCCGCCGCTGGGTCTACAACCAGCGCTGGGATCGCCAGACGCTCGAGCGCGTCTGGAAGATCTGGTGGACGCCGTCCAACGCCGCCGACCCGTACCCCGGCGACCAGCAGCTGGCCGCCAACCTCCCGGCCCGGCCACAGAAGCGCCTCGAGGCCGCCGTCTACGGCTCTGACCCATGGCTGAAGCGCTTCGTGTGCCGCAGCGTGACCGTCGAGCCGCTCCCCGAGGCGCCGTACACGTGGCTCGTCCGCGCCCAGTACGACACGCCGATCTTCCCGTGGAACGACGTGGCCAGCGGGTCCGTCAACGGCGCCGCGTCTGACCCGTGGGGCTCCGAGTACGTCAAGCAGACCAGGACTGTCGGCAGCCGGGCGTTCCAGCTCTACCGGCAGGGCGTCACGCCGCCGGCGAACGGCACCCAGTCCTGGCCACCGACCGCCGACATTGGCGGGACCAAGGTGGACATCAACGGCAACCCGCAGCCGTACCACGTCGCCCAGCAGACGCTGGTGGTCGAGATCCTGCGCGACCGCACCGCGGCGACCACCACGGCCGACGACCCGAACTGGGGCACCATCCTCACGACGTTCATCAACAAGCGCAACTCGGCCACGTTCCTCGGCTGGGGCATCGGCTACGTCCTGTGCACCGGGATAACGGCCAGCCTGGACGACGAGGTCTGGCGCATCTCCGCGACCTTCGTGTTCGACGAGTGGTACCACCTGATCCAGGTGCCCGTCGCCATGCCGACAGGGCAGCCGCTCCTGCTCCCGGGCGCGACCATTGCAGGCAACCAGCAGCGCCAAGTGGACAAGGTCGTCTGGTTCCAGCCGTACCCCAATACCGCCGACCTGAACACGCTCTACGGCTCCACCGTGACCGAGCAGTTCACCAAGGCAGGACCGACCCGCGTATGACCTTCGCGCGGCCCATCTTCAACCAAGGCCTTGGCGGCAAGGCAAACCGCGTCTGGACAAACAGCCTCACGGACGCCGCCGAGATGGTCGCCCGCCACGCGCAGGGCATCCAGTGGGCCACCTCGCAGCTGGTGCAGGCACAGGTGTCCGCCATGCACCTCTGCCAGGTGCTGTCGGCCACGGCCATCGGCAGCGGCACCAACCGCTGGACCTACGAGATCAAGCTCTGGACGCCGCCGAGCCCCACCGGCGCGACGGGCGTCGCCGCGCCGACCGACGAGCGCTTCACGTTCGCCGAGGCCTACAACCTCCGCGAGTGGCACAACAACGCCAGCACGGTGGACGGGATGCCGACCACGGCGCCGAACATCACCGTCGGCCCGGTCGGCAGCGTCTGGAACGGCACCGCGTTCCCCACCACGAACCTGTCCGCGAAGCTCATGGCCTGGTGCGTCCACGACCTCGCCGGCGCGGCCTTCGCCTACTTCGACCGACCCAACCCAGTGAGGTGCACGACATGATCCGCTCCTTCCTCCGCAAGGCGCAGCTCAAGGCTCTTTCGTGCACCGCCACCGCCGAGCCCGACCAGCCCAGCGGCCTCACCGCGACGGCGACGAGCACGACCACGATCTCGCTGTCGTGGACGGCCGACGCGACGACGCCGCCCAACCAAGCGACGTACTACACCGTGGAACGCAGCGTGGACGGCCTCGGGTCGTGGACCACCATCGCGAGCCCGACGAGCAATTCGTACGCCGACACTTCGCTGTCGGCGAGCACGACGAGGTATTACAGAGTGTCGGCCTGCAACCTTGTGGGATGCAGCCTTGCTAGCGCGACGGCGAACGCGACCACCGCGGCTGGCAGCATCTCGCCTGACTGGTCCCTCGACTTCAGCAGCGGCACCCCCTCGGGCTACACGCTGACCCGCGCCAGCAGCGGCACCTACGTGGACTCCTCGGGCTACATCGCGTCGGCGTCCACGGACGTCGCCCGCCTCACGCACAACAGCAGCGGCAACCGGCTCGGGCTGCTGGTGGAGGAGCAGCGGGCCAATACGTCCCAGTATTCGGAAGAT
>Ga0208005_1000878_pt1 | contig 10399 bp, 20 predicted proteins | sample DEB19_08_DNA_3_FD_184530 | JGI IMG/M metagenome (GOLD analysis project Ga0208005, IMG submission 184530) | Aqueous microbial communities from the Delaware River and Bay under freshwater to marine salinity gradient to study organic matter... | ecosystem: Environmental > Aquatic > Marine > Coastal... | reverse complement strand
CCCCAAAACCCCAAAACCCCGGCACCATGATCGGGATGAGCGACAAGGTAATTAAATCAGAAAAACGGATTTGGGCTGAAAAATAAATCATATACATCTGAAAAGTCACAGCTCAGCGTCGTCCCGCCCCGCCTCACCCTTCGAGAATCCTTGTCCAGCCAGCGTTTGATTGATGCTCAGACAAAGTCGCGTTCTGCCGTCTTATCGTCAAGAGTGGGGCTCCAGGACGACTCCGGTTCTTTGTTTATTTGAGGTTAGGGGCCAATTACGTTGATTTAAAATGGCTTGATTTGAGCGCTGAAGTTGTCGGAAGCTATAATTTAGTAAATCGAAAAAGAAAAGCGTTGAGAAAGAGAGCGAGAGAGATGGACCCACGCTACGATGAGAACACCGCGGAGTCGACGGCAGACGTCCGAGGCATCGAGATCAGCACTGACGACCTAGGCTGCGACCTGCACGAATCAGAAGAGCTAGACTTGGCTTCGTTTATGACGGCTGCCAACGAGGCTCACCTGGCCATGCGCCGAATGAAGGAGCCCTTGTTCCAGCTATTGAAGATACGGGACGCGCTTCAAGACGCCCTGGAGACTGACCGCATGGGCAGAGACGCCGAGTTTGCAAACTTCGTCAACGAAACGTTCGGCCTGAGAATGATGTCGCAGATAACGCGGGAAAAGTCCGGCGACGAAGAGGTAAGATTTCGGCGCGTATCTTGCGAATTAAATTCTTGAGAGATTAACCAAAAACTGTGTGTGCTTGCTCCCCCTGTGTCTAGTACCTGGAAGTACTCGCCAGCATCCACGAGGCTTGGATCAAACTCTTCTTGAAGCAGATGAGGTTGAAGCGCTTTAACGACCGGTTTATGTGCGCGACCACGTGGTGTTTCCAGCCGTCGTGCAATCTTCACAACTTCCACTTCATGTACACCGACGAGGAAATCAAGCAAATTGCGCTAAGCCACCAAACTTGGCGGCACGAGATAGCTCAGGGCAGCGACATCGACGTTCTGATCGGCTACGGCAACGCCAAGTGCTGGCTCCTGGGTAAGGTCATGGCCGTGGTCGGCGACAAGCTGCAGATTGAGTTCCAGCTGAGTGACCCCGAGTACGACAAAGTCGTGGACAGATGGTCGACCAAGATAGCGCCGGCGGGCAAAAAGTCGCTGGCTGACTAGGAGTGGCGCGAAGCAACCTTCCTGGAGAAAGTGGACGTGGTATGCGACGCCTTTGACGGCTCCGAGTGGATGGAGTCCACCGTCCAGCAAACGCAAATGCGCCACGTGACGCCCAACCGCAGCATCCCCATGTGCTATGTAGGCTTCCGCGTCTACCGCAACAAAGGAAAGAAACTCCACAAGGACGAGAAGGGCGTCTATGACGGCTACAGCGCCAAGTACGACGAGTGGATCCCGCTCCACAGTCCGATGCTAGCGCCCCACCTCTCCAAGTCCCAAGGCTACTCTAACGAGCGAGTGGACATGGACGAAGAGCTTGACAATGTGATCCAGCCGCAGTTCGGCTTCGAGAAAGTCTTCGGCGTGCCGCGCATCTACTCTTGCATGTCGAAAAAGTTCATCTACTTCATGGACATGTTTGGCAATGCGGGCGGCTTCGACACCCTCCTCGAAGTGATGGAGAACGAGGAGCTCGAGGACAAGAAGCTCACGCTGACTCAGATCGGCTACATGATCACGCTACTGTCCATGCCAGCCAAACTGTGGCACACGAAGTTCGTCGAGGCTTACGGCCCTCGGTTCTGCACAGCTATCGAACGGCGGCTGCTGGAGTCAGACGACGTGAAGCTGAGGGACCTAGAGCAGTAGACTTCGTACCAGGCTATTAACGCCTTTTGGGAAATAAAACAGCGTCTGGTCCCCAGACAGGACGCACGCCAAGAAATGGAGGTTCTCAAGATGAAGTTCATAAAGAAGTGTCTGGAGTCGCAGTTTTTGGAAAAGCGGATCCAAGGGATCAAAGAACTGAACGAAGTCGTCACGGAGAGCACCGTCGGCAACGAGGTGCAAGCGATGGCGAGCATAGCCGCCTGGATCACTGACAACGGCGTGTTCAACATAATCTGGGATGCCCGCAAGACACACATACAACTCGTGCAGAGATCCGGCGACATCTTCCGCTGCTTCCTCAAGGCTGACCTCCTTAGCGAGCAGCTGCTTGAACAGTTTTGGAACTTGAGCAAGAGCGACTACAAGCAGGAAGTCTTCAAGATTCTCAAAGAGTGCGACTACTTCTTGGAGCAGTCGCAGATCGAGTTCCTCTTCAAGTAGGTGACGCTCACACCCGCTATCAAACTCGGCGTCGAAGAATTCGATATCCTCGCGATGCTTGGCAAACGGTGCAAGATATCGAGCTTCATCGGCCAGATAAGCCAGCATTTTTGGCGCATCATTTCCGACTCGGAGCCCTTCAACGAGGAAGTGCTCGACTGTTGCGTCCAGAAGTTCGCCGAGATGGTCAAGTTTTAGAGCATGCAGCTGAAGCGGCCTTTCTTTGAGTCGTTAGTCTCGTTTATGGAGGCGAGTGCGGCACCGACCATCCCCGTTCTGCGACTGTTCTAGAAGCTGGTCGCCGATCACAAGGAGCGCGAGCGTATCCAAGCCAAGACCACGCTGAACCAAAGCAATATGAATTTCGGCAACGTCCCCAAGTGGGTGACCAGCGAGCCCAGAGAGCCCGTTGAGTGTCGAAAAGTCTTCGATGAGCTGGAGGAAACGCACAGTTTTTCAAAGGCAGTGCTCGCCAACCTGGCCGCCTACTATCAGTCCATTCGGGACAAGGCGGTCGCCGAGGGTAAGCCGCGGAAGGAACTCAGACTGGCAAGCGTCAAGTACTCGCATCACGAGGAGTTGGACGAGAGGCTCCAGTTCCTGAAGATGTACGCCGCCAACTCGAACTTCGCCTTTACGAAGCAGCACCTCAAAGTTGTGTACGACATGCTGGCGAGCTCACCAGTCTCCTCCGACCTCGACCAGTTCCTCCGCTGGTGCAAGAAGGCCTGTGAAAACCTGACCGACCAAGTTGTCGACCTGAACGAGATCGGCGCTTTCTTCTCGGAGCAGATCGCGCAGGGGGTCCTCAACCTGAAGTCCATGCCGCCGACGGGCTTCCACTTCGTCCAGATGTTTTTCGTGTCAGCGAACCTCAACCAGGGCAAGATTCAGTCGGGTGTGCGCCCCGTCAAGAAACAGAAGAAAAAGAAGAAGCAGAGCGAGTGGGGCACTAACTTTTACAACCTGTGGGACGAGCCGGGGGCGCAGGCAGCCGAACCCAACGAGGACGGCGACTAAGAGGTGACCTATTTTACGAACCTTGGAGATCCGGCTGAGCTTGTCCACCTGGACATCATCTGGTCTATTGTGCTGGCAAGTGAAGTCAAAGAAGTTTACGAGCCGGCGATCAAACTGTTGGTGCACAGCCACTTGGCATTCCAGGAAGCAAGGGGGGTGTCAGAGGAGCAGCGCGTCGCCTACCTGAGCGCCTTCCTTGCTCGGTGCTTCGACTTGGTTGGCGCCAACGCGAATCCTTCGACCCTCGTGGTGCACCGAGTGACCCACATCTTGAAAGAGGTGATCTATCAAAGCGAAGTCAACGGCACAGTCGGAGTCCGTCCGCACCGCTCGATACTAAAGGGCGAGCTCCTGGACCATATCCTGATTAAGTACATGGCGCCGAGGAACGTGTGGGGCGAGGAGAAGGTTGAGCGGGCGATCGTCGTCAAACTCTACACAAGCTGCACTGTGTGGGAGTTCAAGAGTGAAATTGCCAGACTGGTGGGTTTGGCCCCCAAATACCTCGAGTTTGAGTTCCCAGGCAAGAAGGTCCTCGAAGAGAAACAACACGGCGATGACATGTAGTCGCTGGGTCTCAAGAACCACGACTCCATCACGGCGAGAAAGATCTCCATTAAAGAGGTGATTGAAGAAGTGCCGTTGGCCGACCCCGAGACAGAGTGGCTTGTGCCAAGAGCCCAGGAAATCTTCACCGAGTGGTTCAACATGTTCAAGAACCCGATGAAAGGTGTGATGGACAATTTCAGCGTGGCGCGCTTCATCTCGAAGACGACAAAGATGACCTGCATCTCGACAGACCCAAAGGTGGCGGAACTGATTTAGTAGTATGACTCTGACGGAGACGGCGCCCTTGACCTCAGGGACTTCTTGCAATTCTATTATGATGCGGCCGAGTCGCCCGGAGACAAGCGGCAGGCGTGCTACAAGAACTTGAAGAACCTGAACGTGCGGCCCGACCTGGTGAAGCTCTCTGAAGTCGTCGACGTGGCGCTCTTCCACAGGAAGCAGCACATGCCGCGGTTCGCGCTGCAGGCCAACTCAGAGCAGTATGAGACCCTGTGGCGGTTGCTGGAGCGACAGGATAGCACGTGTGCTGGCACTTGGGAGCTGATTAGGATGCTGGCCACCAACGACAAACAGTACATGGAAGTCATTCGCATGTCCTCCGTCACCGATGAAGACGGCCAAGTCAACTGGAGCGCCCTTTCCGAGAGCAGTAACGCCTTCCAGAAGACCTACCTCCAAGAGATCATCCTCTCAATCCTTGAAGACGCCGAAGAAAGCAACGATCAAGTCAAACGCATCATGTTTGTTGAGGAGCAACAAGTCTCGACGGGCTACTCGATTGCCAAACCAGCCCACAAAGACGATGCGGCTGGCAGATCACTCGCCCGAGAGGAGAGCCCGACCGAAGAGGAAGCGCAGGCCGAAATCGCAGACTTAAGGCTGAATTGGTCGCGAAACTTCCTCGAAAAAGGCGGTTTCTAGTACATTATGCAACAAATCTACTCTCTGGACGTTGGCTCGAAGGACAAAAAGTAGATTGAGTTCATGTTGACGCTGACTCGGGTCTTTCTGACGGCCGCCTTCGCCACAGACACTCAAAAGGATATCGGTCACGCGGTAAAACTGGTTCGCAAGTCAAGCAGCATCGACGACTAGGAGAAGCTGGACAAAAAAGTGGCTGTGCGGAACGGTGACAAAAAGGACAAGCTGCAGGCGCTGCTGACGGGAGAATTTGGCATGGAAATTCTCCTTTCAACCAACTACAACAGACTGCAGACAAAGATTCTTTCGCTGGTCTTTACAATTCTGCAGCAGGAGTGCCTCTCGCTAGAGGAAAAAATTATTGTCGAAAACGCAATCGCCGTCTGGGTCGGCATCACCCTCTACAAGCCCGAGCTTTTTGAGGAGTTCAAAGCCTTCCGCTCCGAAGCGTCCACCGCTGAGGACTTCATCATGAGAGGCCTTATCCTGTGTCAGGAGGACAAAATTCGCCAGGACTTCTGCCAGGGGATCCTCGCACTGGCCAAATCGTTCGACCGGAGCGAGCGCCAGGCAGCCCAGCGCTACTTCATGGGAATCCTCGGCAGAAACTTCGTCAGGGTGCAGCCGTGCAGCCAGTACTTCGATTGCTTCAGCTGCCTAATCGACATGCAAGCCCTGTCGGACGGGCTGAGCGACGAACTCAGCGAGACCTCCTCCTACGACCCTGAAACCCTGCTATATCAAATCATTGACAAGATCGTTGAAGCAAGCAAGGACACTGACTAGGTGCCTGATGACGAGGCGGCGGGAGCGAAGCAGGCCGCAAGCAAGGAAAAACTGCTGGTGGGACTGATCACCCTGACCAAAAAAATAATCGAGACGACTGACAGGGAGGTCTCCGACAAAGTGATCCAAGACCGGAACCTAGTGAGCCTCTTTTTCAAGCAGTTCCTCTTCGTGTCGTACTTCAGGGCCAGAGAAGAGAAGCTAAGCAAGGTGAAGAAGGAGATCGCCCTCGAGCAGCGCTCGGGCGTGAAAAAGAAACAGGTGCAATCAAACAAACAGAGTCGAGAGGCCGCGTTCGCGCTTCTTATTGAACTTTTGAAAAAGAGCGAGGTATCGTTTGCTAGTTTCCTCGAGAGGGTGCTCACCCCGATGCTGGACGACGTCGAGAAGCCCAAGACATGGATGTATGTGCCGCCGTCGAAGGACACGGCTGAGGGCCGAGTGCAAGACTACGTGGGCCTGCGCAACCTAGGCTGCATCTGCTACATGAACAGCATGATGCAGCAGTTTTTCATGATTCCAGCCCTGCGCTACAATCTCCTGTGCGTCAGCGACGGCAAGCAGGAGGAGCTAGTTGAGTACAAGGGCAAACTAGTGGATGACAACATGTTCCATCAGATGCAGACTCTGTTCGCCCACCTCGAGCTGAGCGAGCGGATGGAGTTCAACCCATTCGGCTTCTGCTTCGCCTTCAAGGAATTCGACGGCAATCCAACGAACACGGCCGAGCAGAAGGACGCACAGGAGTTCCTCAACTTGCTCTTCGACCGCCTAGAAACCGCGCTGAAGCCCACGACTCGCAAATACTTGCTGCAGGGCATTTTCGGGGGCAAGTAGTGCAGTCAGATGGTCTGCACTGAGTGCGGCAAGGTCAAGAACAGACACGAGGACTTCCTAAACTTGTCTCTCAACATCAAAGACATCAAGTCGGTGCAAGAGTCGCTGCAGAAGCAGATCGAAGGCGAGACGATAAGCGACTACAAGTGCGACGGGTGCAACAAGTCGGTGGACCTGAGTCGGCGCACTCTGATCGCCGAGACGCCCAACATTCTGATCATCCACCTGCAGCGCATCGGATTCAACTTTGAGACGTTCGAGACCGACAAGGTCAACACTCTGTGCAAGTTCCCGACGCTACTCGACCTCAAACCCTACAGCTACTTCGAAGTGATGGGCAAAGAGAACAGGCTCAAGCAGCAAGAGTCGGACGGCAAGGTGGATGCTCTCAAAAAGAAAGAGGAGGAGGAATCGTTGACGGAGGAAGAGCTCCAAAAGCGGCGCGAAGCTGAGGAGGAGACAAGGGAGCCGATCCGTGAAGATTGCTTCGAGTACAAACTGGTTGGCGTGAATGTGCACTCGGGCACGGCTAACATGGGCCACTACTGGTCCTACATCAACACGAATCGCGGTCACGACGAAGCTGAAGGGGACATGCAGTGGATCCGCACTGACCTGGACCCATGGATGGAGTTCAACGACTCGCGCGTCACCAACTTTAATTTCTAAGACCTAGAGAGGCAGTGCTTCGGCAACGACCAGGGGATGGGCTTCATGGGTGAGACCTACGGCACTTCGGGTTACATGCTTTTCTACGAGCGCCGAAAGAAGAAACCCCTTAAAATCCTGGTCCTCGATGACTAGGTCGAGGCTGAAAGGAGTCGCGGCTTCCAAGTCGAATTCGACGAGGAGAAGAAGGAACACTTCAAGATGGTGCCTTATCGGCAAGCGGCTTTGGGCGAAAAAGCGAATCCCATCTACGCCCAGGTGTTCGAGGACAACCACGCCGTGAACTTCGAAAACGATGTTTACAGCCAGGAGTTCTTCGATTTCATCCTTAGCGTCATGAGGGCGGCCGTCACGTCGGGCAGTGTCGTGGCCAAGCAGACTGGACTGCAGATTGGAAAAAAGGTTGGCTTCAACATTTTGGCTCGATGCTACGACAACTCGGGGCTGCTCCCGCTGGCTCAAGTCATGATCGAAATCTTGAAAAGTTCGGACGAGGCGTGTCTGAACTTTGCAGAGGAGCTCATCGATGAGGACGACGCGCACGCAGTCTAAGAGATCCTCTTTGAGTGCACGGACAAGGCAGCGCGCTACAAAATTATGAAGATTGTCAGGTACTTGGTGTGCCGTCTCAAAGAGATAGAACGCGTCGAGGTGATCGAAGGGCTCACAAACAAGACCAAAGAGACGTGGGTGGACTTCAACGGTTGCCAGGCCACGCGAGAGGTTACCGAGCCTCGCGCCCTGGTCCTCAAACTCATGAAAATTTTCCGCGACGTGATGTTTTCAAAAGCGGCGCGCAGTTGGAAGCAGATCGGCTCCTACATGGAGCTTTTGCTGGCGTTTGGCGTCCAGAGCTCGGCAGACATCGAGAACGAGACACCCATCCAGAACAAACCAACTTGGTCGCGCGACTCAATCGGCTACAGAGTCGGCATGACGGAGTACTTGCGTTCAAACTTCCTGGCCACTCTCGGCGACTTCATCTTGCAGGACAACAGTCCGTTGCACGCCGGAGTCAACGACTACCGCATACAAATGGGCAACTACTACGCTCAGCCCGAGTTCGATAAAGGACTACTCCTCTGCACGCTGCTGATGTCGGAGCAGGAAATCTAAAAGGTGCACCCGCTTTCAGAGGGCTCCCTTCTCATCAGCTAGAGCAAGAGCTTCCTGCAGCAGATGATCAAAGCGAACAACTCACTGGACTCGCCTTCCTCTGACTTCGCAGAAATGCTAAATTTGATGTGCGTCGGCAACTTGGCGAACTCCAGGAAAATGGCCAAGGTGTACGTTCGCGAACTGCTAAACAAGAACTACGTCGAGGACATTTAAAAGGGCATCAAGCAGCTGCGATCGTTCCTTCAGATCAAAGACAACCTGCGACACTACCGATTTGAATGGGTCTTCGGTTTCGGCCAAGTTGTGGCCAAGCGCAATCACTAGCGGCGGTGCGTCGACCTGGGCGTGACCTGCATCAACTACATCAATTCCGAGGCGCACCAGTTCAAGTCTCCGATAGTGAAGGGGGCCGGCGACGCTCTGCTGAGCGACATGTTCAAGGCAATGAAGACGAGAGCGGAGTTCACGATCTACGCACTGGCAGACCTGCTCCAGCTCTGCTGCGAAGACGACGAAATATGTGAGTTCATTTACGCGCAGCCGCCGCCCACTTACCAGTACGCCAGGTTCTCCGACTGGTTTGAGCCTTTCGCGAGAGACCAGCGCGCCTACTACGTGGAGCAGAGCTCGAAGTATGCGACGTACCAGGACTTGCAGGTGAAAGCAAACATTGAGGTGCTTACTCAAATCCTGTCTCTCCTCCCCGTTTTCAAGGAAAAGTGCGCTAAATTCGAGGCAGTCTGGAAGAACGCGAGGCTTGCGGCTGCTGCCGAAGACTTTGAAGGCTACTAGACCGTGTCAATGGTCGGCACGAACCCAGAGGTCATTGACCACTACCCGCCGCAGTACATCATCGGTCAGCCGATAACCGAAGCCCGCGACCCAGTGCAGACCATCGAAACAGACACTGTCACAGTGCGCCTCTTCAAGCTAGACGTCGAGTACATGTACGGCAATCCGACAGGTCTTTATAATCTTTCGCTGCCAGAGAAGAAGCTGCGAAACCATTTGGACTGGAAATCGCAGGAGAAGACATACGCCTAGTGGAAGCGACAGCAAGACGGCGACGGCAGAGCTTGCCAAAACGCCGGCAACGACGTCCAAGACTTGATCACTGATGAGATGGAGGAAGACTTCAGCGGGCTGGAGGTGCGCCAGTGGCACGAACACTCGCTCGTGACTGAGTTGTACAAAATTGATGTCGAGAACAAGACTCGACAGCAGGTGAAGGTGCGAATCGGCGTTGAAGCCGCGGATGAAGCGCCTAATTGTGCCTTGCCAGTGTCAAACTTCCAAAACTGTGTGTTAGCGAACGGCGTATCGTCGAAACCGGTCACCGCTATCATAACCAAAATAGATCCGTCAAAGCCTTTAGGCAGCCTTAAGCTGACTGTGTCGGCGCAGCGGATCAGCAGCAACACAATAGGAGGCAGTGGGTCCGGCAGCAGCCGACTCGATCCGACCTATACGGCGGCCTACAGGGACGTTGTCAACCAGATTTCCAGAGGAGTTGACGACTCTAAAAGCACAAACGGCTTCTTCGTTAGTCAGGGCAACCTCGGTGATGACGACTAAGGAGGTAAGGAGGCCAACACGGGAAGACGCAACGCCCTCGACATCGGACTAATCCAGCAATTCAACGACGAAGGTGACGGCGATTTGGCTGGAGAGGCCGGCTATGCAAGCAATGAGAACCAAGCGGGCAGCGACATCGACGACGACCTGAAGTGAACAACGCGCAGATAATCAGACAAATAAAATGGCGATCGAAGCTCCGCGCGCCGAGGCAACTATACCCTTCAGTCTTCTTGGGGCGATCTTCACTTACTCCCATGAGGAAAGGAAACTCGAACGCTGCACTCTTAGCTCAACGATTTGCGAGCAGGCTGGACTGCCCCTTCAGTTGAAATCGGTCATGCATAGAGAAACAACGAAGTGGCCTGTCCTTCTTACCTGTGAAGTAACCGAGCAGTAGTCGTTAACAAACGGTGATCAATCAGGTCGTGCAATTCTTAAATCGCTTTTCTAATCCCACCTCCCTAGATCGCCGAAAAATTATTGCAGGGTCACTTAAACAAACTCGGATTGCCTCCTATTAACATTAACAATCAACAAAAACTGCAAAAATAAACATGCGAACTGTTATAATTCGATCAAATGTAAAATCTGCGCTGGGGTTTTGGGGTTTTGGGG
>Ga0208005_1000877_pt1 | contig 10426 bp, 6 predicted proteins | sample DEB19_08_DNA_3_FD_184530 | JGI IMG/M metagenome (GOLD analysis project Ga0208005, IMG submission 184530) | Aqueous microbial communities from the Delaware River and Bay under freshwater to marine salinity gradient to study organic matter... | ecosystem: Environmental > Aquatic > Marine > Coastal ... | reverse complement strand
GGGTTCGATCGGCAGATCTTTGAGATTAGCCGTAGGGTCCTGTGGAACGAAAAGTCTAGCAGCACTAGCTACGTTCGGCATGTGGATCAGAACCGGTATGCCTTGAATTAAATACACCAAAAAATCGCCGCGATAATTTGTAAACACCGATACCGAATCACCGCCAATATAACCAGCCGGACCCAGTAATGGAACGTCTCTAAACATCGGACTGAACCGCACCTCGGAACGAAGTTCCAAAAATGCCGATACGTTCGTTATATTCCCGGACAATGCGCACAAGGGTAAATCAGGAATGGGCCAGGTTTGAATCCGAAGGAGGGGCGGATCGGGAAGCATGTAATCTTCCGGTTGAGGGCCGACGCTTCCGGTTACCGCATTAATTGAATAAGTTACAGCCGCAGCGGTAGTCTCATTCGCAAACACTTGCGGATCCACAAACATATTAGACGGCACGGTAAACGTTCCGCCCGACGACGGGGTTACCGTATAGCCGGTCAGCCGCGGGTGCGGATTAGAGTTCCAAATTAAAAGATTTTTTACGGTCATTGGGTAGCGCCAGGATATTCGCTATCCGTAGTTTAATTTGAGGGCACGTTTGTTTTTTCAACTAGGTTATTCACCTGCTCGACGATGCCCGACCCCACGATTAAAGTGGGGCTCTCTAACCCAAGAAATCCCGGCGGAATAAGCAAGGCGGGGAACCTAAACCCCGGAGTGTTCATCTCAGCCTCGTTGGGCTTTCTAATAATTAATCGAATATTCAGCCTCGCAAACATCGGCACCAACGCCGACAAGGTCGGCATGCAGATGGGGCAGTTGTCAGCGTAGAAGAAGGTCGGTTCCAGTTTTGGGCGCACGGTGTAGTTTGTCATAATTTTTCGCAGAACAGGATCGGGAAGCTGGGCGGGAGCGCCGTCATGTCGCTTTGGAAATTATGCCTATGCGCCACACCGATTGCAAATACCGGCTCGTCTTCGGCTCGACGTCCTGTGACGTCCAAGGAACCGTATCGATACGCGGCGATGCTAGCAGTGGACTCGCGAGGCAGAAGCGGCAGAGTAGAAGTAGTTTCAGTACTAGCCGGTTCAAATCCATCCGAATCCTCAATGTTTGCTAACTGCGCGCTAATACTAACGTGATCATGCTTTTTCTGGCCACCTAAATACGGGGGCAGCTCGGTATCGTACCGATCTATATTAATCAAACTCTCGGCCACGACCGGTCGATTAAGTTCGCGGACAACAGCATTCACCGTTTTTTGACCAAAGAAAGAACCAAGAGCTGCGGCGCCTCCGGGAGTGCTGACCGCATCAATCAGTTCGCCTGGTGAGTTGTTAACGGGCAGTGGGTATACGTAATAATCAGGATTCGTTCCGCCATTTACTGGCCCCACCGGAGCAAGGGCCACGGTGCTCTCTACAAACCCTGTTATTTCAGAGGGTAGCGTTATCCGTGCTGATCTGGGGTAACTATTGTCGGTCATCATAAACAATAGTTTTGATCTGGACGTTGAGCTTTGAAGTACAGTTTTAACAGCGTTGAATCCCGCCTGGATCGACTTAGCACCGCGATTATCTTGCACTCCGTAATTAATATAAGGCGCGTAAGAGCTGAAATAGCTGTTATTAGATGTCGTGGTGATAATCGTGACTTGAGGATTTAATCGGTTTAATATATCCGTGATAACCTTCTGACCTATCTCATTCTTATTTAACAACGTGAACTGCTGCCTAGATACCACGACGTGACCAGCGCGCGCACCATCCGAAGCAACTATAGATAAAAATACCGAACCATTTGAAGGTAGGTTATCTAATACTGTGGTTATCCACAGCGATATGTGTGCACCCGCTTGATTCATGTATCCGCCCGTATCTACGTACAAAACGAGATCGACGGTTACAGCATCTTGAGCTTCCTGCGTGTCAATAACGACAGTTCTATCAACAGCCAACTCGTACGGCGTTGACGACGTAAGGAATGCCAATCGATCTTTAGAATACGGAACAGTTCTGTATCCAGGTGGGCAGGAAGAGCCCGAATACATGATTACCGTACCTGCTGGAATTCCGGAGTTTTGATTATCCGAGAACGGGAGATCCTTCTCTAAACGACCGAGCGTCATAGAAACACCCGATAAACCAAATGAATCAGAACGCGATCCCCGCGCAGATATAACCAGCTCGAGAGAATTAAAATTTAAAGGCAGCTCATAAGATGCGGCTCTGCGCAAACGAGGTCCGAACGACGAGGAGGAGATCTGATCGATGACCTTATCTTGGCCGTCAATTCTTAATATGAGACTAACCGTCGCTCTGCCGCGAATAGCGTACCCGGAGTACGAGGCCGTGATGTAACGGCCCAGCATCGGTTTAATATCTACGATAGTTTGCGTTACTTGAATTGTACCGGACTCAGCAAACGAGATAGCAGCCACATTACCGCCGTCGTACGAGAACAGCGGTCCTGCCTCCGTATTCGGGCTGATGTCTACGGACCCTGAGCAACCGTAGACAAACCACTCACCTAATTCAGACTCAGTGGGCTTATCAGCAAATACAGCTATCGACGCGGCTCGTCCTGGGACCTTAGTTAAAACTTTAGTAGGGACCTGAATACCTTCTACGGGCGTGGTTTCAGTTGAATCCGTAGCTTCGGAGATTCTACGCTTGATAAGATTACTCAGATCAATCCCTATTTGCTCCGCGGCTTCCACGGGCGTGCTTCGTGGGAACGGCGATGGAGCATTCGTGTGATCGCTGATGGAGAGAACGATCGGCTTGGTTCCGTTAGGCATGATGGCGTCGTTGAAATCAACGCCATCAACTAAGTTAGCCGTATTCGGTAATCTTGGATACAAAATACTTCTAAACGACGACGCCATCTGCGTGGGCGTTCTGTTAGATCCGGTGTTGATACCAATGATATCGGTCAAACCTGGGAACTCTGTTTCAAGTTCAGTAAGTAACCGATCTGGCGGAAGTATCAGACCTTCGCTGCTCGAGATGCTGGGAAAACTTTCGTTATGATCAAAAATAACAATCATTTTTTTCGCGGCGTTAGATCCTCTGAATGATCTAATGACGCAGGCATTAGGTAATCCGTTGGGGAACGTCGTGTTCCATCTTCCATCTTCGCGAACTACCGACGGTCCACCAAACGCGGACAGATACGCAGACTTGTCGTTCTCAGATCCTCTGTAACGAAGATTCGTGTAAACGTTGTTGAATATCCTACCGTACGTGCCTGCGCGAAGACGATCATTATTAGCCGCGACCTGATTTGGCAGCGAGCTTATACCATCATCGCCACCTTCCCCGTGCGCTAGGATGGTAAGTTGAACCGACGCGTCTAGTGGGCAGTTGGCTATGCATGACGTTATGCACTTTTTAATATGCTGCCATGTCTGTCCCTGCTCCTCAGCTGTTTGTAGAGCATCCGTAGTCGGGATAATAAATACGACGTTTACTTTTGGGTCGGTTCTTAAAAGCTGCGAGGGGGTGAATCTGACTGATTTGTATTTTATAACCGGCTCAAGCGGCGCAGGATAACTAGTGAAGCCGCCGTTTTGAATTAAATTCAGCGCAGACTCTCTACCAGACATAAATTCTTTGTACCTGGCGCTGATAGGCAGCGTATTTACCGTTCCTCCCGACAGGCTGGTTATGTAGCCCCGAATAGTTCTCCAGTAAATAAACGAACCAGTATTACTACGTTCGCCAATTATTCCGCAAAGATTTGCGGGTGTTCCTTGATAAGAGAACAGCCCTTCCGGTGCATATCCGACGCCGGTAATGTAAGAATCCGTAAAAGTTCTATCGGATATCTCAAGCACGAGCGTATCGTTAATATAACCCTTAAATTTAAACGTGTGAGTAGATTCTGTAGACGATACGTGCTCAATATCTAACCTCAGTGTGTGATCAACACCGTCTCCAGGAAACAGCGATCCCGTGAGTGGCGCTGACGAAGTGAACGAACCTACACCAGAAAACAGGCACTCAATTGTGGCTACACGTCCGGTTCCGCTTGGATCTTTATCAATCGTAAACGAAACGCCACGATCATCGTTGTAGCCGGGCGTTTGATATGCGTACCAGCTTCCCTCAGACGTTAGATTTACCGCGGGAGACCCGGATTGAAATAGATATTGGTAGATATCGAACGAGGGGGTTGACGTTACAGCCAAATATTGAGGCGCTCCAGCCAGCGCGAATATTCCCGCCTTCTTTACGTCTCCGCTAAGCCGCACTTTAGATTCAACGTAGTAGGAGACTTTAGGGAAGTTATTGAACGCAGATGTAGTTAAAAGCACAGCTCTGGATTTTATGTTAGCCGGACTTTCGAGAGATGCGGAAGCGGCGCCACTAAACGTACCCTCATTGAACAACTCGATAGACGGTCTCGTCGTGTTCTCGTACGCGCCGATGCTCCAGTATCCTGAATATCCGGGATATCTAGGTGTGCCGAAGTAATCTAATGATGCTGCGAACTCGGAATTGTAGGTTGTCTGGATATCGGTGCCCGCATTAATCAGCGGGCTGTTAGCATTGTTGTATTGCGATCCCGACTGAAATCCGGGAGCTAAAAGCGCGATCTCGGGACCTAGCGCACCGGGACTCAGTTGGTTAATAACGTTCAGTTGAAGGCTGTTCGTCTCTCTAAGCGGAGAGGGGCTTCCGGTAATAGCCGTAACCCACTGAGCAAGTGAGTAGGAAGTGGCGCCGATCTTAAACGGAGTGGTAAGCGGCGACGAGGTCTTCTGAACGTACGCGAAATTATTAGTAACGCCTTCGTAGATGGCCGAAGCGTTAACGCTAGCGGACTCGTTTACGAAATAGTGATTAGCTTGCGCAGTCGCGGCTAGAGCCGACGGATTGATAACGGCTAAGCAATTCTTAGTCGTGAACTTAGAGTACGGAGTTGCTGCTATGGGCTGATTATCAAAAACCGCCGACGATCCGTTCGTGTTTACGCTGACGATCGTGCAGTTGGTTACGTCGACCTGGCCCTTACCATTCCTAAATACAGCCTGAACAAGATGCGATCCAGAGAGTCGCATGATTGAATCACGAAGAATCAACGGCTGCGTAGTTCCGGAAAGAGGGACGCCCGACCACACGCCGTAGCGCTGCCCGGTGAGAGACTGATCCATAAACACGCGATACAATTTGGTCTTAGTAGCCGAGGTTGAGTTAGTGAATATACCTACTTGGCACTCGGTGATGTACGCGTTGCTTACCGTAGCCGATCCGGAGTCTGTTACACGAATAGCGGCTAATTCAATCGAACCTACCGTATTAGCCGTGTACACGCCGGAAGAGACGGTGTACCCGACTTGATACGCGACGTAATTTCTTATGGTCGCGGTAGATGTTCCAGATACGTTTATACCGACGCCGTAAGAGTTAATTACCTCTAAATAATTGCATTCAAATTGTGTGTTTACCAGCTGAACACCATAAGTGCCGCCGGTTAATTTAACCGAGCTGATTACATTGTTGGTGCATCCAGTTTCAAAGATAGCTGCTTTTGTAGTGTCTAACGTGCCGACGTTATTAGACGTGACATCGATATTCTCAATTCGAATATAGTTAGACGACGTTAAAGCAATACCGTGCGCAGTTTTAGGAAATGCGATAGTTGCGCGTCCAGTTCCATACGACGATATCTTGATAGACGAACTCGACGTACCGTTACGGCTCGTTATGGTAAGCGGCGTGGTGGTTACGGTAAAAGTCTGACCGCCCTTAAATAAAAACACGTCTCCAGCTACAGCCCCGGACAGCAGGGTATTTGCTTTGGCGATAGATAAAAACGGGCTAGCCTCGGTTCCCGCGTTGCTGTCGTTACCGGTTGAGGAAAAGTAATAGGTTGCCATCAGATCTTCTCACACAACATGTAGGCTACAAATTCAGGGATAGGATAAGTATGCTTCGGCATGAATCCGTGACCATGCTCGCGACCAACTTCGCTTCGAGGGTTGGTGTAGTATTGACCGGTATAGTGCGGCGCGATATTAGTATTAAACGGGGCATCGCCCTGCGTTATCTTATGTGAGTGGCCCATCGAACCGTAACTGAAACCAGGCTCACCGAATTTTAAGAATCCGGTCGGCTCTACAGATAATGAAATGTTATATGTTTCTAAATCTTGGGCAACATTACCACTCACCGCAATTTTGGTTTCGTTTTCAAATAAACGAACGGACCAAAGAACACCGGACTGTATGTCAATTCGCGTAACCACCGCGCGCGGATCAAATATCTGACCCTCAAACAAACTTACGGTTGCTTGCGCTGTTCTGCTCTGGCCGGTAGTTGATGGGTCGACAACCATGGGATTACCATCGTAGCGAACGATTGATAAATTGTATGTATCAGGCCCAACCTCAGTCAGATATTTAATCTGACCGACAAAATTTCCAGGTGATACAGTGTTTCCTGCTGTCCACCTAACGTACACAATTTTACCTAACTTAGCGCCAGGTACGTTAACGTTGTTAAGGTGCATAACCTCGTCGCCGTTAGTTATGGTCGTGGTTAGCCCGACCGCTATTGCACCACCAGACGCGGGGTTTAATCCGAAGCCGCCCGCGCCGCCTGGTTGATGATTCGTCCAAGGACCTACGGGCGGTATGTTAGCTTCACCTGGACTGTGATTCCAAGAAGCTAAGTAGTACGGATACGGTCCTAAAAATGTGGGCGTATTCTGTCCATCTATTGCGGCAACAGTTACGTGTTCGTTTTTCACAGCGACTTGTCGAACAATCGCTGAGTAGTCCAGCAGTCGCGTTGTGCCTGAATCAATATCTGACGTCCGAATTCTCAGTGACATTCCGGGCTGAATCCAGGGTTGGTTCGGTCCGTACTTAACAATCTCTCGATAGTTTTGTTGGTTACCCAAAACGTTGTGCTGAATTGTGTACACAATCTCTTGCTGATCTGATTCGATAGGAACGGGTTTGTTGTCGTCACCTATAAAATCAAATGTTATGTAAGACCACGTAAGTATTGTTCTATCCCGATCCGCATCATATTCAACAAAATCAGGGGCTGGAACTGACTCACCAAAGCCATCTCCTGCACTATTAGCGAGCGCATCTACGCGTTTAAATCCAGCAGGACATGCGCTTCCCAAATGTAAAACAACCGTTCCCTTAGGTATTACATTAGTTTCTTCGGATCCGTGTAGCAGACGGTCAATTGAATCCAGACTATTAGCGGGATCGGCATTAGTCTCCGGAATCGGCTCACCGGCAACGTTAACCTGACCGGGACCTGCGTCCGCGTCCCGGTCATCATAGTCGTGTCGATTTGTGTAGTTACCTTTGTACAAAACTACGGCGCCTATTGTCGCGCTTTCAGAGTTAGGGGCAGCTATCGTCACGCGGAGAGTTCCGAACACGGGCTGCGATCGTTCTAAGACAAATCGATAAATAAATCGCGTGAAGGTTGTGGGGATCGTGGAATTTTTTGCTGACGTAACCCGCTCAACGAAAAGATCGTTGTTGAGTTTTACGGAGGGCACTTCGATCGGATCACCCTCACCGACAGCCCCAGTCTCAGCCGCATTCTCCACGATAGGGAACAGCTGAAGTTGTGGTGTAGGGATCTCCACGCCGCTTCTTACGCTAAGCGCGAGCGTGAATTCGTACCTAAAAAGCGGGGCGTCATAGAACACGTTAAAGTTTCGAGTGGGGGATACGAACCACTTATCCACGATCGTGTCGGCAGCAAAAAACGGCGAGTTGTCCACCCGCTTAACACCAAACACAAATCCATTATTAGTCGTCGCAACCGAGTCAACTCGAGCGACAAAGAACTCTGGATATGTGAACACAAATACGTCGTCTGTTTTTATGCCAGATGTCCCATCTCCTCTATCGGGGCTGTGGAAGCCCGTTAGAGACACGCGAGCAGAGTTAGCGGTCACATCGGTCACGGTGGCGCCGTAATACTCTGAGCTGGTCGCCAGGCGCCACAGATCGTCTCTAAGAGGCGAGGCTGATATAGTTCCGTCTTCGTTCGGTTTACCAGCCCGGTACGATTCGCTGCGCTCCGGGTAAGTAAGGTCTCGAATAATTATCTGCGAGCCGGGTTGGATCTCGCTGAAATTGCGGCGAGTCTGCTCAACCGGCGGATCGAATATCGAACCGTTACCCAGCAAGGTTATAAGCGGCTTCAAATTAATCGTGTTGATTCCTACCGGAGTCCCGGTGACCTTTGTAACCAGATGCCGGCTGGGGTAGGAGTAAACATCGGTTCGGCTGAGCGTCTGCCAGATCTTCTTGCCGGCGGGAATCAACGCGGCAAAATTGGGCGTGTGCGTACCGGAGTTGTTCTGATCAATCGCGATCTGCCGAACATCTCCGGTGTACGACCAGTCAAAAAGGCTGCTGGAAAAGTGCCCGTTATTCAATAACGAGGCGGTGTCTTGTTTGCGGATTAGAGCCATACAAGACTAGTTTAAGTTACGCAGATTAATATTTAATAGAACACACTAGCGTCGGCGCCTAAATTTACGGCTTCTAGGGCGATACTCAGGCTCGGTTGTAGGTAGGTTATGTACCTCATGAACTACGTTTGATGGGGGTTTATTTTCGTCTAACTTTAGAAGTGCGTCTAGAGCCCGTTGACGAACGGGCATCGGGTTGTTGGGTGACGTATCTTGACCAAGAATTTTTCTTTCTGATCGTCGATAACCTTTAAGGCTCCTTAAGTACGTTTGAACCGATTTATTAACATCTAAAAAATCGTCCTTAAGTCGTCGTCGGGTAGCTAACGCATCTGCCTCTCCCTGGTTCATACTCTTATCTACTGCGGATTTGTCGCGTAGAATATCAGATATTGGATCTCCCGAGTCTACTGACAGAGCCTCAAGGTCTCTAAAACCTAGCGGCGCTCATCTAGGTTTCCTGGATCCTCGATTAGTCATATCAAAGGGGTCCGGACCTGAAGGCGGGGGAGGCGTGTTATTAGGTTTAGGTAACCGACTAGCCTCTGGCGTATATTCGGAAAGATTGTCCCAAGATATGTATTTATTGGCGTAATCGGGATCATAATCCCGCATATTTTTTAACACGAATTGATCGGGTTTATCCGCCATACGCGACGAGTGTGCCTCTCTACCTAACTTAATTTTTAGAGCGGTTTGAGCATCTTTAATTCGTTTGTTCAAAGCATCGGATTCGGCCTTACGCTCGGCTTCAACTCGAGTTTTGTAATCCTTGTACATACCGTGACCGGCTTTAATCCCCTCAACGGATCCAACAAATCCAGCACCTCCTAATACGAGACTGCCCAATGCTTTAGCAAGCTCAGTCGCGCCTCGTCTATCCGGTAAAGCATCTTTCAGCGTCTGCGTTGCTGCGCTGGCTTTCTCTTTTGCCTTTTGTTTTACGTGCTCGATGACGCGATTTAAGAACTCCGGTGTTTTGTATGCCGAGATCTTCTCAAGTTCGTCAAAAAAACCGTATTCAAAACTGTTCATAATTTAATCGCCTTATTTGTTACGAGATCGTTTTTTAGCCTGTTCCGCGAGCAGAATTGCTAAATCGGTCAGAGTTTTTTTCATGCTTGCTTTTCTCATATTCTGAAGTAGATCGCCGGCTTGATGAGTTCGGCCCGTCGCCTCGGCAACAAATTCAGGATCAGAGAATTGACCCAGGTGCTGATACGGTCGAGAATATGACGTCATGTATTCCGGCTTAACCGACGAATCCCGACTCTGTAATTCTCTCAGAGCCATCCTGATTGGCTGATTATTGTTTTCAGTTCGATGCTCAGCCTGGATTTGCTGCGCTCGTTCGTTTTGCCAATTACGATGACTTTGAATAATCCCGTACGTAGTGGCCGCGGGAACACCGATAAGAGCTGCGTATAGACCCACCATCGCGGGACTCGGCAGCATCCCTGTTAAACGATCTTTTGACGGAAGTACGGTTTTTAATTTATCAAAAAACGAGTCGCCCGCGATCTTCTCGATCTCGTCGTAGAAGCCGCGTTGAATAGCCGGAAATGAGGAGTAGCTACCCATATTTGAATTCTCTAATAAATATTATAAATAATCAATCCTCATCCTTAGTAGCCCAGTCCGGTCTTCGCGCCTCTTCTATAGGCTTATCTTGGTTTTTATCTCGGGCACTAGCGCGTCTACGATATCGACCGTAAAAAGAATTGTCTTCTACGTGTTTAATATCACGATCCCGCTCAAGCGCCTGGCGCCGCAAGCGAGCGTACCGAGAGTTGTCAGCGGGGTTTGTTACGAAGACCGTATTTTTAGAATTCTCAGCCGCTAGTTTTTGTAGCTCGTCAAAGAAACCGTATTCAAACGAATTCATAAAAACCTCACGTGTATTTGTGTTTGGACTTCACCCGGGCCGCCGGGGTATTGGACACAAACTGATTAGATGAACTTAGTT
>Ga0208005_1000876_pt1 | contig 10426 bp, 26 predicted proteins | sample DEB19_08_DNA_3_FD_184530 | JGI IMG/M metagenome (GOLD analysis project Ga0208005, IMG submission 184530) | Aqueous microbial communities from the Delaware River and Bay under freshwater to marine salinity gradient to study organic matter... | ecosystem: Environmental > Aquatic > Marine > Coastal... | reverse complement strand
AATATGCGTAGCCGCCCGGCTCACCCCCCTGCGGAAGAACCTAGATGGGGGGGGTGGGTAGGCTGCCTCTCGGTGCCGCGTTTGGCTTCGCTCCCCTGTGGTTCCTGCCCGTTGAGGCGTGCTGCGAAGGCTTCCGGCGTGTCCTTTACCCACCATCTCGTACTATCAGTGCATCGAATGTGAGTCCTGAATCCGTCGTCCCATCCTTCGAATCCCGGTTCAGTCTCGTAGAAGCCTGCGATGAGAGATACGGCGATCCACTTCCACATGAGCGCTCCGTCATAGACCAGAACGAACCGTGGCGGCTGCTCCTGCGTGCGTAGCTCCATCGGTTGCAATGTGGCAGCGTGAGGCATGGCGTCCCACTCGCGGCGCATACTCTCCGTCCATTGCTCCACGCTCGATGTTGACCACGCAGTCGGTCCGCTGTCCGGTCCAACCACATGCACCGTGCGGGACGGACCGCCCCCGTACCCCGTCCTCTCTGCTACGGCATCCCTTAGCCGCTTGTTCGCTGCTTCCAATATCGCGTCGCTCATCGTGCCACCCCCGATACCGGAGTGTTATTCACCATGTAAACAGGCGGTTCGGCGGCGTGCTTCAACACAACCTCCATCGCCTTGGTTGCAATCGCCTGCATGTCCTTCAGGTGCATCTGAGTAGCAGCCAACGCACCAGCACTGCCGCTACCCTCAGTCGGACGAAAGCCGCAACACCATAGGTCGTCCATCAACTGCTGTGCGGCATCCTCACGCAATACCGTTAGCCGTGGCGGCTCACTCCCAGGAGCGACCGGAACCATCTCCGCATCAGACGCCCATAACAATCGACGTTCCGGCGTGTTCTCCAACGCCCTCAAATGGATTTCCACGCCACGCCATGACGGACGAGGGAACGCCCTCAACTCGACATCCGACACCATGCCGGAATTCAACTGTTCGCTCATCGCATCCCCAAAAGCAGGACGGCGGGAACGGTCCCGGCGCATCCGTCATTCACTTGTCCCATCCACCGGCAAAAGCCAATCACATCGCCGACGTCGGTATCTGCGAATCCCTGCTCGACGCCGCGTACCATGACGTGCGTATCGTCGTCGTGATAGACCACGAGCGACTTCGGGTCACACTTTTGAAGCTGGGAAATCAAGTCCGCCACAGTCATGTTGTTGTTCACCTCGCCGAATCCACGTTCCCCCCAAAACGCTTCCGCCTCGCCTCATCCCGCCTCAGCTTCATCAGCCGCTCGTTCTCACAGATCGCGCACAGCCCAGCCACCAACGCCGAACGCTTGAACCTGTCGCCGCACCCGTCGCACTTCGCCACGCTCTTGGCTGCATAGGCTGGCATTAGAACGGTGTCTCCTCGTCGCCACCTGTTGACGCTCCAACAGGTTCAGACTGCGGCTCGCTCTGTCGCTGCTCGCCGCTTGGTTTGCTGCTCAGGAACTGCATCTGTTCGCACACGATCTTGAGCTTGCTGCGCTTCTGTCCTGTCTGCTTGTCGTCCCAGGACTCGAGCGCCAACCGTCCTTCAATCAGCACGCCAGAACCCTTTCTGAGATATTCGCCGGCGTTCTCTGCGTCGCGTCCCCAGAGCGTGACGTCAACGAACGTCACTTCCTCTTTCTTGCTGTTCGATTGCTTGTCGAACCACGTCCGATTCACAGCCAGTCCCATATCCGCGACTGCTGCACCGCCCGGCGTGTACCGCACCTGGACGTCGCGCGTCAGATTGCCGCAGATGATTACCCTGTTGTAGCTCGCCATTCGTCTCCCTCATGTGTTGAAAACCCGCCCACGGTTTCGCGCGTCATGCACAATTGCCGGGGTTACAGCCCGTGGGCGGGGTCAGGAATCACCGCTGTTTCATCTCGTCATACCGTTCAAATCCATCATCCTCGAACACCCGCCACTTCCTGAGCCACAGCCAGTAAATCGACGCCGCCATGATCGCTATGCTGATTTCGATACGCGGGTCGAGTAGCATGACGGTCCCCTCGGTTCAGTAGTCTCTCAATCGCAAGCCCTGCTCCAGTGAAGCGGCCATCTTCTCAATGCACTTTTCTCTATTGGTTGTGAACACCCGCTGTGCAGATTCGGCAATCATTGCGGATAATTGCTTGGTTATTTCAGGATCATCCTGAATGAGTGACTCAACAGCCTTTCGGCACTGCCAGCGAACCGCCTCGTCGAACGCAGATTGCAACTCGGAACGGTTGCCGTATGAAGCGCTTTTCGTTTCAAGCAGATTCCGAATTGCTCCGCGAATCAGTTCTTCCTTCTTCTCTGGCGTTAGCGCATCTGCGATTGCCGCCGCCACGAGCCCCTTCATCTGGTCCTCTCCGATACTCAGCTTCACGTCCGCCATAACCTCTCCCCGTTGAAGTTCATCGTCTCCCGCGTTTCTTCGCCTGCCGTTGCGCCTTACGTTCCGCTCTCTGCCGTGGGATTGGCTTCGTGCGCGACCGTTGCGGCACCTTGCGTCCACTCCACGAATAATCATTGAAGTCAGGCATCACTTCCCCTTCGCCTTCCACCACAGCGCCCGCAGTTCATCCGGTCCCAGCAACCCCTCATGCCGCGAAATCACCACATCGCCACGTACCGCAACCATGCACGGCAACGCTCCCACGCCATACCGTCGCGCCTCGTCCGGGAAGGCGTCCGTGTCCACCACCACGAAATGCGCCAGCGTTCCTGAGCCCTTCCGTGCGTTCACCCAGCCCTTTGCCGTGAGCCAGTCGAGAGCTACCTGTTGACGCGGACATACCGAACACGAACGGTTGGTGAACACGTATACGCAGGTCGGAGGCGTTGCCTGTCGCTTGAGCCATGCGTCCAGGTCGTCGGCACCGAACGCTGAGCCGCACAGGAGCACGGCAGCTTTCAGGACGGCGGCGATGATGGCGAGGGGTTTCATCAGTTCACCGGCGCTGGGGGAAGGTTCGGGTCCATCGGGTCGTACACCACGTCGATGATCGCATATCCGTCCTGAGGGTATCCGGCTCCCTCGACGGCTCTTTCGCTGAGGTAACACCGCCCGTTCTTCCACGGACCGAAGTTGGCGCTCCATGTGTTCGGCATGTCGAGATGCCACTGCCCGTTGATGAGCTTGATGCCGTCCGCCCCGACAGCGTGATTGCCACCGCCCGGCGTGAACCCTGCCACACCATCGCTGCTGAACCGCTCGAAGTTGCTCCCCACGCAGATCGGGAACTCGCACACGAACCCCATCGACACCGCCGTCAGGATCTCGTCGAACGTGTACAGCGTCACGCACATGCCGACCTTGTGCCGTGCGGCCGATTGCACCATCGACGGCGTTACGTCCCGCATGAACATCTTCGGCAGGTCCATCTCTGACCGCAGGCAAATGCCCACGTTCTGGAGACTCTTCATCGCGTCGGTAATCACGCTGCCCGCGTCCCGTCCGCCGTTGATGTGGGCGTACAGAAATGCGCCGGACAGTTCCTCGACCTTGTGACCGCGAAGCCTCAGTGACCGCTTGGCGAGTTGCGCCGCCTGCCAAGCTGTGCATCCTGAACTGGACTGCTGGTTGTTGATGAACTCTACCCCCAGAACGTCGCGGCGATCCACGTCCACCAGTTGGTTCCGTGGAATCAGGTCGCCACCAGTGGACCGAATCCAGTCCGTGAAGCTGGGCATCGCCGCACGCATCTTGCGGTGATCGTCGTTCGGCTCCGTGCGAGCCAACATGCGGATGTTGCCGCTTTCGTCGCGGTATTCTTCGATGGACATGGTTCACTTCCCCTCGTATGTCTTGCGGAGCGTCTCGTACTCCGCTTTGGTGTTGGGTGTCCGAACCGCGCCAATCTGCTTGGGCGGCGTCACAGTGGCGTCGTAGATGACCGTGAGCGGATAGCCCACCGTCCCTGCAATCGCGTCGTACTGGCGTGCCTGTGCGTTCGAGCTATCCATCAGCCAGACCTTGTGACCGGCTGTGCGAAGCGTGTCCCAATAGGCGATGTCCGTCAGCAGTCGAGCGAGCGGCAGATTGCGAACGCGGTCCTTAGCTACGTCGATGTTCACGAATCCGAGTTTCTTCGCGGTGACAACTGGGTCCACAGGGTCAACCGGGTCAGGCGGCGGACGCGGTCCCTGCCCGATATCAATCCGCTGCTCCAGTCCGTCCGGTTTCACCTTGCCGTTCACCGAGAGCGACAGGTACACCGTGCCGCTTTTCACCGATTCAGCGACTTCCACGATTGCGACATGCCCGTTGTAGTTCCGGGTCTCTCGCTTGCCACCGCTGCCGTAGAACACGCCGTTGACCTTCACTGGACCGTCCACCGGCGTGACGTTCACCAGCCCAGGCGGCACAGCAATCAAGCGGAACGGCACCTTCTGCACGACGACGTACAGTTCCCCCACCGGCAGCACTGGCACGGCATCAGGGTCCGTGACTGGAGGCGGCAGCGGCTTGGGTTCCGGCGTCGGCTGGACGTTCGGAAACTCGATGAGCGTCGTGTCCGGTTCAACAACCGGCGCAGGCTGCTTTGGCTCGGCGGCGGACACATGTGCGGCAATCACGCCGACAATCACGATTGCGATTGCGATCGTCAGCCAGGGGGCGATGCGGTCTAAAATGCGTTGCATGATTGTATTACGGTCCTGTTTCTTCAAACGTGTTCCGGTCCCACTCAGGCTGTTCTTTCACCCGCTGACGCAGCGTGCGTCGCCACTGGGAAATCTCCTCGACGGTGATACGCTCACGGTCGATATGCTGCGGCTGCGGTCTGTCATCCGGGACGTACCGCACGGAGAACGCCGTCAGCTCCAGGCACATGAGAACGGCTGTGGTGCGGGTCATTCCTCGTCCTCCTCCGGACAAGCCGCCATGCACGCCACCACGTCCGATTCGTCCGCGTCCAGTCCACGTCTCAGACTGGCAATCGTGATTTCGTCCAGTTCCGATATCGACAGGTGCCGCGAGCCTGCCTTGCGTGCGGCGCGTCGTGTGTTGCGTCGGCAGCGGTCCACCAAGTGCGCGTCGAACGTGTCGGTTTCGTGGTCGTAATGGTCTTCGAGGAACGCTTTCATGTCGCCGCCCTCGGTGCGTTTGAAGCAGTTCATGAGGAACGGCAGCAGCAGCATGACGATGGAAATCGGGTCGAAGCCCAGCTTCGGCGCTGCGGCTGCGGAGACGGTTTTCGCTTCGGTTTCGAGAGCGTTCATGGGTTCTCCTATGGGTTGTGTGCGATTCCGGCGTACCTTCACGACTCTCGCACGGTGGTCGTGTGTTCCAGCGGTCTTCCCTCTGTTCTGGAGACTCCCGAGGTACTCGGCGGATGAGAAACACCGCCCGCTGTGGTCCGAGCCGGAAAGCGGTGACGTGATTCAACCGCCCATCTTTTTGACTTCTGACGCCATTCCGGCCCGCAATGCAGCTAAGCCACCCCCGGTAAGAATCGCCATCAAGAACCGATAAGCCTGGTCGTCGATGTATCCGGCGGCTTGCATTGCCGGAACGACCACCATACCGATTGCGACGATGTATGTTTTGTATCCGCTGAGCAGATCGAGCAAGTGCTTCATTGCGTGTCTCCTTTTTTGGCTTCCGGCTTGTCGGTCCTGTTAATCAGAACGTGGGAAATCGCGTCGAGCGACTCCTGGTTCTGGATGAGCGCCTTCTGCGCGCCAAATAACGCTTCCCTCGACGCCTCCTGCGATTTAGCGATCTGTTCCTGGCCCTTTGCAACCTGATCCTGCCCATCGCGAAGCAGCTTAATCGCCTCGGATGTCGTCTCCAGAAACTCAATGTGCTTGTTGATGAGCGGCTTCGCGATTTCAGCTCCGACCCAGGATCCGCCGCACCACACGATCATCCCAGCGAATACAAGGATCGTGCATGGCACTCCAAAACGCTCGGCGACACGCCACCAGAATGCTGCTCTGTCAGGTGCCATCAGTCTGCCCCCTGCTGCTTGTTACGTTCGTTCTCACGTAGGATTGCGTCCGCCACAATCCCCTCGACCAATAGACCCACAACGTGCTCTGCCGCTTCCACTGGATCGCTCATCTCGGCTGGCTGCCCAATGTCCATTCGACCTTGCCGGCGTGCCACCACAAGCCACTTGCCGCTTGCCATAAGCGTGAACGTCACGGTGATCGGCGGTATTGTGAGAGGTCGGCTCATACCAGCACCCCCTGATGGTCCTCAATGGCACGTACCGCATTGTCCCATCCGTGGCTGTGCTCCCACGTCTTCCAGTCCACCGCACGTCGCATCTTGTACCGTCGCTTCCCGGCGGCGATCTCATCACGCAGCGTGTTGCTGTTACCGGCACGTAGGCTGGGGTCAAATCCGAACCGCACGGCATTTCGCCACCGCCGCCACCGCTGTATCCCGTCTGATACACCAGTATCCTTCAGCAACTCATGGACAATCGAGACGGATTCCTCTTCCGTCCACACCGGGCGCAATAGAACGCGCACGCGATACCGCGACTGCATTTCGGCGATACGGTCGCGAAGGCTCATCGCTGCCCCCTCAGCCGTTCCCACCGCTCAGCCTGTGACGCAACCGCTGCCGCATCCGGTCGGTCCTCGATGCCGTGTCTGATGCGGTACTCGATGCGCGGATCGATACGCGGCAACTCCGGCATCCTCGCACCACATACCGCACACAACGGCTGATACGGTTCGTGACGGTAGCCGCACTCCCGGCAGGTGCGGTACGGCGTGACGGCTGGAATTGCACCAGCTTCCCGAGGGTCGCGACACCTGGGAGATCCCTTACCTCCCCGCCACGTTGATTGGTCATACGCGCGGAAGCCCTGCGCGTTGTGCTCGCCCCACTCGGCTTGCTCCCGTGCCTCTGCCACTTCAGCGAGGTGCGCCAGACGTGTGCCGACGAATGCCCGTGCTTCTGAGAGGTCGGCTTGCGTCATGGCGGCGGCTCCAAATGAAAAACCCGTCTGGTAACACAACGCCATGCCACGCGATTTGCGTGAGAGAGCGTCGTGCCACCGACGGGTTCAAGGAACCGCTTCATGCCGGGGGTTCGACGGCTGCATTATGCGACATGCAGCATGCCGTGTCTAGTTCGATTCTGGGGACGCTAGTTGATAATCCTTGACGACGACGCCGTGTTTGTCGTCGCCTCGCATGTGCGCCGCACGCCACATATTCCCGACGTACCCGGACACATGCGGCTTCTCTGGCGTGTACGTTGCGAAGTTCCCTCGAACGATGTGGCGTTTCTTGCCGTCGAGCCCGTCTTCTGATTCGAGCGTGTATTGGTTCTGCTCGGATCGTGGGTGCCCGGTCAGGTTGATGATTTTATAGACAATGGATTTGCATTGCTGGCGATGAATCCACCGCTCTGTAGGCACGCCGTCAGCTTCCGTCGCGTCCTCAACAATCGCTCCCTTCGCATTCATCAAGGCGAGGCTCGCGAGTGTCGTCTGAAGGAAGCATGTAAACACCGCCTGAAAGTTCAGGGACCGCGACACCTTGGAAAGCGGCATCGGAATCACAGCATTGATGAAACGGAAGTCCCCACTGAGCGGCGCGAGCACGCTGAACGGGAGGCAGGTGCAAACCCCATTCAGTGTAGTTCCGAAGAAGTTGAGCGAGAGAAGAGACCGAGCCTTGCTTACCATCGCCTGCGTTTGTGGCGTCTGGCGAACAGACTTGAATGCGTCTGCCACTGTGCAGTCAGGGGCTTCGGTTATGTGGTGGCACATGACGCCGACCTGCATCAGAGAGATGGCTTTCCTTTGTCCATGAGGAACGTCAGCCTCGAAGAATGTTAGCGCAAATGGTGGTCGCACGACAAAGTTCGTCATGTCGCGACCGTCGAATTCTGAATACCCGAACGGCTGGATGATCGACGGACCATCTGCAATCTTGAGGAAGTCATCCATTACCTCACGCTTCGCTCGTTCGTTCGGAACCCGCTCGTCGTCGGAATAGAACGCGATTGGACCAACCAGAATCCTGTGTGCAAGCCTCAGCATGTTCACTCTCCCTTCCGCACCGGCACATCGGCAGGCGCTTGAACAAGAATCGTGGCACGCTTCCCTTTCGAGCCACGCCCTACAGACACAACCGTTACCAGCGTGTCTCCAATCAGAACTGATTCACCCTTGCGGCGATTGAACTTCATCGCCGTCCGCTTCCGCCCGTCGTTCCGTTCCATTGTGTCCCCGTCCTGGGAGTGTTGGGTTGGCTGGCGTCAGTCACTTCTGCTTTGTGATACGGCGGACTTTTCGGCTGACTCGCCACAGAAGCACAGCAGTACGGCAATCACGCAGAGCACTGGGTTCGTGTGCCAGTAGTGCGCCACCGCCAGAATCGCCACGACAACACGCGGCACGAACAGCCATCCAAGCCAGTAAAAGAACCCTCCGCCTGCCGCCGTTGCAACGAGCATCGTGATGCGAGGGAACAGTGTTATCCCGACGAGAAATCCCCATCTATGCACCGTCCAGAAATCCACAGACTCAGACATCGCACGCTCCCTTTCACTGAATCCCCGCCGCGAAGATGAACCGATACGCCGCCTCATCCGTCCCGTAGTGCTCGTGCAACACCTTCACGCACTCGAAACCGTTCTCCCGGAAGAACAACTGCGCCGGCAAGTTCGTCTCCCTCACGTCCACCAGGATCGACGTGCGCCTCATCGGATGCAGCTTCGACTGGAGCTTGGTAATCAATTGCGTGCCGATCCTCTTGCGCCGGTACTCGTGCGCCACGGCGAGGTCGAGGATGTCCATGCGCTTCGGATGCCGCAGTTCGTACAATATGAACCCGACAATCTTGTCATCGACCTCGGCGACCAGTGCCACGCTCGTGCTCTGCCGCAGGATCGTGAGGAACTGTTCCTCGGTGTACGGGTCTTCAAACGACTCGAACTCGATGTCGAGCACCCGGTGCAGGTCCGGGCGTAGCATCCAGCGGATTTGCACGTAGGTCGCCGTCTTGGTTCGTGTGCTCATGGCATCCCCTTCTTCACGGTGATCGTCCACAACTGTTCGCCAGCACGGACAATCGTTGTGTACTCGCCGTCCGTTCCGCGACCGTTCTCGACCATCAGCATCGCGTCCTCAGCAGCCTTTCCCACCAGTACGCTCGCCATCGAATCGACTTCGACCGGGAAGCACTTGTGGCATACACTGCGGTCTTCTGTGACCGGACGGACGCGGCATTTGGCGCACACTTCGTTCATTCGGAGTCCCTCCAGTTCTTCCCAAGCGTCTTATCAATCACTGTGAACACGTCGCTGATCGCTGGTACGTACTCCGCTGCGGGAATGGTCAGCAGCGTGTTGATTTGTTTCAGCGCCGCCTGTGCTTCCCTCAGCATGATTTCCGTTCCGTCACGTTCCGCCCGCAGCCGCTCGTGAGACAGGCAGAGACGGATAATCTTCTCTCGCTCTGTCGCGTCCCAGCCATCGTCCTTGTACCACCGCTCAACCGCCTCGTAGCTCAGCGGAGTGTGCGCGAGGCATTCGGTTTTCAGGTGTCGCTTCCCGTCAGCGTGTCGTGTCATAGCTCAAACAACTCCTCGATAAGTTCCAGTGCCCGCGTTACCTTCGCGGCATCTTCCGCTTCGTCGCTCAGGAAGTTTCTCAGTGACGTGTTTTCGCACCGCAGATCGTCGGCACGATGTCCGCCCTTTGTATTTCCGCAATGACGACAGATCGCCTTTCCTTCGGCGTCCCGCTTCTGGATCTCGCGCAGCCTGATGCACAGGTCGCCGTACTGCTCGATCAGTGATTGATGCTTCTGAATCGTGACACTCATACAAACACCCCCTCATAAAACGGTTCGACACTCCCCAGCGGCACGCCCGCCTCAGACGATCCACTGAACCTCCCGCTCAACCGCACGACGCATTCCCCAGCGCCGTTCACCCACGCCTCGCTGATGGTCCTGCTGATGCGGCCCTTACGCTTGCCGACGAGTTCCCGCACCTCAGTTCCGACCGGGTAGTCGCGGTTCCAGCGTCGTGCCCTGGCGTGTGCGGAGAGGTCTGGGAGTCGTAGGGGTGTGGTCATTCTCAATCTCCGTCGAACACGCCATGAGGAGCCATTTTCGCAAGCGTCAGAAGTTCCTCTAGCGCCGCACAAGCATTTCCGGGAGTCGATTCCCAGTAGTCGCTCGAACGCTCCGTCGTCCCAATCGCCGCAATTGCTTTTTCAAGAATTGGAATCGCCTGCTCTCCGGTCATGCCGTACAGCTTGCGAATCCCCTTGTCCGCGTCGATGTGCTGGCGGTAGAACGAGCCGTAATTGTAGGTGACGTTCAGCCATGCCTCGCGAGTTCCACCCAAGGCATACGTCCCGCCGCGCAGATCGTGCGGTGCTTCCAGTTCAATAACCTGTCCGGTCTTCGGGTCATTCAGGTAAATGTCGTAGCTCATTCACTCGCCGCCTTTCTCGATGAGGCTGTCCACCGCTGC
>Ga0208005_1000873_pt1 | contig 10436 bp, 4 predicted proteins | sample DEB19_08_DNA_3_FD_184530 | JGI IMG/M metagenome (GOLD analysis project Ga0208005, IMG submission 184530) | Aqueous microbial communities from the Delaware River and Bay under freshwater to marine salinity gradient to study organic matter... | ecosystem: Environmental > Aquatic > Marine > Coastal ... | reverse complement strand
GATGGAGGGCATGAAGGCCCGAGCCCACTTCATGGAGACGTACCAGAAGAGGGCTGCCGAGGATCCGAAGTTCTACGACAGCCTGGACTCGTTCAATGCGCTGGCCTCCCAGTATGCACAGAACGTCGGCACCTCCCTGAAGAACTCCCCGTACCAGAGCCGAGCCTTCTTCGAGGCGTTCAACCCGTTCGTGGCATCGATGTCCCTGAAGCACCAGGAGAACGTCGCCAAGACGGCAGAGAACAAGGTGCTGATGGGTGTCGGTGCGTCGGTGGCCCAGTTGACGCAGGACATCAAGTCGCAGGATCCGATTGTCCGCAGCGAGGCCATGCAGGCGTTCCGCAACTCCATCGATGAGATGGGGCAGATGGGCGTCAGTCGTACCCGGGTGAACGAAGCCGTGGTCGAGAACATGATCGCCCTGATGGAGACCACGGATCAGGTGGAGCAGGTTCAGGCCGTGTATGAGTCACTTGACTTTGGGTACGGCCTTGTCAAGAATACGGCTCATGCCAAGGCGCTGTATGCCTCCCGTGCGGCCAACATCGAGCGCAACCGCCAGAAGTTGACCACCGAGCGGGACAACTCATGGCTCGACTTCCTTGAGTCATCTGCACCGCAGTGGGCCAACCGGGCGCTCAAGCGTGACGATGTCATCGCTGCCGTCCGCGAGAATCCCGTGTGGCAGTCCCTTGGGGTTCAGGAACAGCAGTCCAAGATGGCCCATGCCCTTGGCCGCTACGAGCAGGAAGTCAAGGCATTCGATAAGCAGGCGGAAGAGGCAACACAGGAAGTCCTTGGTGGGTTGACTGGAAATGCCCTCAAGACTGACCTGTCCACGGTCGGGAACATCGACACCTGGGCCTCGACGCAGGTTTCCGAATATCGAAAGACCCTTGGCCGCCTTGGGATCACCGGAGCCCAGGCAGATGCGGCGGAACTGGGATTCAAGAAGCAGGTGGATGCCCATGCTCGGTCGTACCAACTGGAGACGGCCCGCAAGAACGACGAGGAAGTTGCAGTCCTTGCCACCTCGCTGGCTACCTCGCCCCCGCCCGGGATGGAGAACCTGACTGCCGATGAATACGCTACGGCTGCCATGAGCCGACTTGAAGCGGAGATGCAGGCCCGGAACATCCCAGAGGATCGCCGTCGAACCGAACGTGCCTATCTCGGAAGGATGCTGGAATCGAACGCCCAGAACCGGGAGATCAATCGGTTGAACTCCATGGCTTCAGGCGTTCGCGTGGCCAATGACCGGGACTTCGAGCAGCAGTTCACGGACTGGATCAACAACGGGACGCAGGCTCCTGACTTCGTGGCTGGACGGGAGCGAGTCAACCAGTTGCTGATGCAGCAGGGCGTTGACCTGACTTCGGAGCCAGCGAACAAGGTTCGCAACCTCGAAATGCAGCGGGCCCTTGCCCAGATCCAGAACTACCGCAAGTCTGTGGACCTGAGCCCGACCCCGGACAACCCCGGAGAGAACCAGCGTCGTGCCGGGATCCGCCAGCGTCTCCTGTATTCCGAGATGACCCTTGGGTCGGTCTATGGAAATCGGGTTCTTGCCAGCGAGATCGCCAACCGCGTCAGCGGCCTGATCAGCACGGCCAACGTGGAAACCACGGAGAACAACGTCGCCGCTTACGAGGACCTGCTGTACGCCGTCTCCATGGCCCAGGCCAACAACGTGCCCCTGGAATCGGTCATGCCCAGCGGTGACGCAGGCAAGGCCATGGAAGAGGAGATCCGGTACTCGCTGGAGCAGATGCGTATCGGGATTCCGGTGACGCAGATCGCCCGTGACGTGGCCCAGAAGCGGTACTTCGGAACCAGCCTCCGGATCGACCAGAAGAACATCTTCAACCCCCTGTCCTACACGGATCTCCAGGGTCGTGGCGAGGATGCCCAGCAACTGAGCCGCACCCACGATGACCTTGGCCGGAACTACGGCATCACCAATTCCGACGCCATGACGCCCTTTGCCGCCTATCTCCGGCGTGGGTATCTGGAAGCACTGACGCAGACCAAGGACCATCGCCAAGCCCTGGAACTGGCCCGGAACAAGATGGAAGCCAACTTCATCTACGTCCGTGGGTCTGTGATTCCCAAGGTCGGAGAGATGGCCCGGGCAGCCAATGCCCCCACCTTCATCGAGTCCTGGCTGGACCGGAAGTTCCCCAACCAGAATGCAACCCTGGTAGTGGTCGGTGAGGAAGCCAATGGGGAACCCATCCTGTCTCCCCGTCTTCCGAACGGTGAAAGCGTTCCCGGGGATGTCCAGGGCCTGTACCGCATGTCGGACATCAAACTCGAAGGCCCCGAGATGGTCGAATACCGTCGCCGCATCGGTGCTGAACCTTGGACTCCCCCGGCCAATTGGCGCGGCCCCAGTTACTGAACCAACACATGGCAAAGACAACCGTTCTCAAGCCGATCTACGCCCCGACTGACTTCGAGCGTCAGCGGATGCAGGAACTGGCCATGCAGGCCCCGTCCGTTGATCCGTACATCGCGGAACTCATGGATGGGCCCGGTGGTGGCATCCGTCTTGGCGCTCAGGGGGCCTTGGCCACATCGATCCTCGAACGGGGAATGATGGCGGTTGAACAGGCTTTCTCCCCCACCACGACTCCGCTGAACCTGACGCTGTCGAAGTCCCAGGCTGATCCGCTGAAGGATGATATGTCCGTCTTCATGCGGAACAACCCGGAGTCGATTGCCGAAGACCTGAACCAGATCCCTTCGGACGAGCATCCGTGGATCCTGTCGGCACCTGACTTCGAGACGTACCAGCAACGGGTGGAGTACGTGAAGCGTGGCGAGAACAAGGAACTGGGCAGCACCGCAGGATATGCCTTGGGTCTTGCTGCGGACATCGGCATGATGACGACCATGGGGTTTGTTGCCGAGCCTATGGCATTGGCTGGGCTGGGAACCAGGACCACCATGGCAGGCCGTGTAGGCGCTCAGGTGCTGGGCCGTGAGGGCACGAAGACCCTGGCCACGGCTGCGGCTGAGGCTGCCACGACCGTCTCCCGCCTGAACCTCGGTGGTCGCTACCTGACCCTTGGCGTGGCCGAGGAAGCCGTCTACCAAGCCGCCAAGCAGGGCATCGATCCCCTGTATGACCCCACCTTCGGGGAGGCAATGTTCGACTTTGTGCTGTCGGGAAGCCTTGCGGGTGGGCTTGGAGGCGTTGCCTTCGGTCGCACCTTCGTCAAGGAGAACATCGAGGCTGCGGTCAAGGACTTCAAGGCCGCACGTACCGTCGATCTCCCGGGCGGGTACAAGGTCACCTACAGCAGTTGGGGCTTTGATTCCCCGGCGGCTGCGGACAAAATGCTGTTTGCTCCCGGAACCGGGAATCTCGCATTCGAGGCAGACCGTGTGGCCGGAGACCTGTGGGCCGACTGGAGCCGCACCGGAACCTTCGGTTCTTCCACGTTCAGCCCAATTGTTGATCTTTCCATTCCGGGAACAAGAACACTTAACCTGCCAATTCTTGATGAAGCGACCCTGGCACGGCCTGCTGGAGAAGCAGCGACATCGCTCTGGGAGACCATTACCAACAAGCAAAATTTCTTTGATGCATTTAGAAGTCAATTTGGGGTAGACGTTGCGTCGGAATCACTTACCCCACTTCAAATCTTGGAAGCCCTCCGAAGTCGAGGATTGATTGAGTTTGCCGACAATAATTCTCCTTTCTTTGAGTATGCGGGCCGTGTGGGCATCATGGCCAAGGTTGGGGATATGCGTGTTCCCTTTTACATCAGTACCGGATTGGGCGGAAAGGCCAAGGTTTCGGCTGGAAAATGGTATCCCTTCTTTGGAATTAATTCTGAAGGATGGATGGTGAAGTTGACTGAAGAAGAAATTCTAAAGTCTTATGGCTCGCCTCTACTGAAGAACATCAAGTCCTTTCTTGATGAAGTGGTTGGAGATATTGACTCGTCTTGGAGCAACCTACACACTAAGGCAAAGACCCTTGAAGAAGCCAGAAACGCCGCTGATTTCTTTAAACGGCAATTTGGCTTTACCAGAATGGGAGCGTTACAGGGTTACAAGTATTTTTCACCAATCCTGCGAAACCTTGGAAAATCCACAGTTCGCCCAGAAGTTTTGAATAGAACGGACTACAGCCAAATAAAGTCATTTATTGAAACTTTTGTTTCTGACTTGGGCTCCTCTTCAAGAAAGTCTACTGGAGACATTCGAGATGTTTCCGGGCGTATCCCCGCCAAGCCGAAGATGGGTCAACTTGTCGGACTGCGGTCTGCGATCAAGGCGGCTGCATTCGAGTTGTCGCTGGCCGGAGCCAAGTTGGACCGTGAACTGTTTGCCAAGATCGGCGAGGTTCTGGTCCGGGTCGATCAGCAGAAGTTGAAGGCCGGGGGATTCAACAAGGCTTTCTGGGACGAACTCCTGTCCAAGGTCGATCCGGAAGTTGCCTCCCGTGTCCGCAAGGTCGGTGAGCGGGAGTTCATCCCCGGCATCGACAAGAGCGTCCTCGACGTTGCCCGGCGGGAAGACATGGTCACCTCGGTGTGGGATGCCTTCCGTCAGCGCCAGCACCTTGAGCCCAACGCTCCCAAGTCGCTGATCTTCGAGGTGTTGCAGGAGATCCGCAACCGTGGCGGCAAGGTTGACCGTGCCCTGGTGTCCAACGTCATCGACGAACTGCGGAAGATCTCGCAGACCCCGCCGAAGCGCCTGAACCGCAAGGGCGTGATGACCTTGGATGTCACTGGCCGTCGAGCCCAGGTCATCGAGATCATCAACAAGCGGGTGGTGGACAACAAGCAGATCTTCATCGACCCCAGCCTGATCAAGCGCATGTCCTCGGACGTTGCCGCGAAGGTCGAGACCCCGGCTGTGGCCACGGTGAACATGGAGACCAAGGGCACCGCAGCGGACGCCTCGGATGTCCCCGTGAACCGCGTCCGCATCCCCTTCTGGGATCGAATCGGCAACCAGTCTGCCCTTGTCCACCAGTCAAAGAACGGATGGGCACGGCTGATCGGCAACTACGCCTTCTTCGCACGGCGAGACATGGGCGAGGCCCAGGCACACACCATCTTCGAGTGGGGCACCCAGAAACTGTATGCGGCTTCGGCCATGTTCACCAAGGGCTACCGCAACGGGTTCATCCGGTTTGCACTTGGTGGCGGCACCCAGAACGTCAGCCAGAACGTCACCCTGACCGACCAGTTCGTCACGATGATCCGCCAGCGGAAGATGCGGGCCGAGTTCGACGCCCGTGTGGTCAAGCAACTGCGGACGGGGGCCTATGACGATGCCGTCGATGCAGTGAACGACACCGCCAAGGGCATCCGCGAGATGTTCAACAAGGTGTTCGACCTCGCCCATTCGGCTGGCCTGAACGGGTTCCAGAAGTCTGCCCGTGTCAACTACATGCCGCGAATGTGGCGCTGGGACAGGATCCGAACCCTGGCTTCCACTCCCAAGGGACGGGCTTCGCTTGAGTCGCTGGTGAAGCAGGCCATCGACCAGGACGGACGCAGGGTCGTCATCGATGGGGTCGAGGAGGTCTTCACCGAGGACATCGACGCAGCCGCAAAGGTCTTCACCAACAGGCTGATCTCGATTGCACAGGGCGAGGAAGCGGCCCCGATGATCCAGCAGGAACAGGACCTGTTCCAGGCCATCCTCGACCTTGAAGGGCCCCTGAAGGCCAAGACCGGAAGCCGTACCCCGTATGGCCGTGCCTCGATCATGATGAACGAGACCGTGGTCATGCAGGATCCGGACGATTCCCTGGCCCTCGGCAAGGACGTTCTCGGGCTGGCTGACCTGATGCACGATGACCTGCCCTACGTGTTCCGCACCTACGTCACCTCGGTGATGGGTGCGATCAACGAACGGCGGATGATCGATGCCTTCAATGCAGAACTCAAGGCCCGTGGCGTCCTTAGCCCGGCATTCATGTCCAAGAACGGGCTGACCCAGAAGGACATCACGGTCCAGACCGTGGGCGAGATGGTTGCCCTTGCCAAGAAGTTGGGTGGGGGCATCGAGTCCCAGCACGAAGAAGGCATCAAGGAACTGATGGCGGCCATCCGGTACGAACCCATTCATCATGGGCGAACCCGGCTGACCGACCGCATCCTCCCGGTTCTCCAGTCCTTCGGCTACCTGACCACGGGTGGCCAGTTCGGTCTGGCAGCACTTAGCGAGGTGTCGCGCATCGTCTCCACGGTCGGCCTCAGGAACACCGTGCGGCAGATGCCGATCCTGGCCGAGATGGCGACCAACTGGAAGAACCTGGACTCCGATGGAAAGAACTTTGCCTCGGCCATCGATGCGTGGTTCTCTCCCTCGACCGACCGCCTGCGTCGATCCCTGTCCGACCAGTGGGATGCCCTGCGCGATACCTCCTCCACCTCGCGGTTCGAGAAGGGCTTGCAGCGCACGGCGAACTTCATGTCGGACATCTCGCTCCTCAGCCCGGTCACCTCCTTCAGCCAGCACCTGACCGCAGCAGCCACCCTCCAGCACCTCGTCGAGGCAGCCAAGGGTGGTCGCAGACTGGACGATTCGCTGGTTCGCACCCTGGGCATGACCCCGGAGCGATACCAGAACCTCATCGATTGGGTGGGCCGCAATGCCGTCACCGAGAAGCGGTTCATGGGTGAGCGGGTTGTTGACCTGAAGAACATCGATGCCAAGGAGATGGTCGAACTGGCGCAGTTCGTGGACCGCATGGTTCGCACCAGGATCCAGGACATCCCTACCCGTGGAGATTTCGCCAAGGGCATGTTCTCGTTCCTCGGCAAGTTGCTGACTCAGTTCCGAACCTTCAACCTGAAGGGCGTGGACAACTTCCTGCTCCAGAACATCTCCCGTTCGGTCAATGGCGGTTCTCCCCGGGTGATGGCCGAGATCGCCTCCACCATGGTGTTTGCCGGGACGATCCAGTACCTCAGGAATTACGGCGACTGGAAGTCCTATGAGTCGGTGAACAACTACGAGAAGATGGACGAGATCGAAAAGAGTTTGGACATCGCCGGATTCATCCGTGGCGCCGTGGCCGGGCCTTCCGAGTTCTTCGTTCCGGCCCTGCTGACGGACACCGTGTGGACCCGGTTCGTGGACAAGGATCCGATCTTCTCCCCGTATCGCTACAGCGGCCTCAGCATGTACGGCTTCCCGGCCCAGGCAATGCTCAGCCGTGCGGACAGCGTCTTCGGCGACCTCTACGGAGCCTCCGTTGGCAAGGCGCTGGGGCTGAACGTTGAGCGGGAAACCACCCGTGGAACCATCCATCGTGCCCGTCTCCTGCTTCCGTTCCAGAACATGTTTGGCCTGAAGCAGTATTTCAACATTGCAGAAACCCAAATTGCTGACTGGCTCAGGGCTCCCGAGCAGCAGCCACGCAGAACCAGGGACTGAATCTAAGGAACTTTCCTAAATGCCCACCTACAACAGTTACATCACCGCCACCGGAGACGGCTCAATCACCGATTTCAGCCTGTCTGGAATCGACGGGTGGCTAAACGACGGGTTCCTTGAGGTCTACCTTGACGGCGTCAAGCAGACCACGGGATACGCCATCAATCTGGTGAGCGGCACTTGGAAGGTCCAGTTCTCCACCGCTCCGGCAAACAACGTGAAGATCGTGGTCCAGCGCAACACTCCGCGCACCCTGGCCACCTTCAAGAGCAACGTGGTTGACTTCAACGATGGGTCGATCCTGACGGCTGCCTCCCTTGACCGTGCCGTGGAGGGCCTGATCCATGTGTCCCAGGAAGCCCAGGATGCCGTCGAGAACACGATTTCCCTGAACGGGGCCCAGACGGCCTGGGATGCCCAGGGCAAGCGCCTGTCGAATCTGGCCGATGGGCAGGTCGGAACCTCGGATGCCGTGACGATGACCCAGTTCTCCGTGGCGTCGATCTATGGCGGTGCCGTGGTCGTCCCCCAGCACTGGAACATCACGGGAACCGGGGGAACCACCTATGCCCTGAGCCCGGCTCCCCTGAACACCGACTCCAACATGTTCATCGTGGAGTTCGGTGGGGCGATCCAGGATCCGGCCACCTACACGATCAACACGAACAACATCGTCTTCAACTCCGGCAAGAGCGGGGCGATCTCGGTGCGGAACCTGGGCGTTGCCCGGAACATCATCGTGTCCACCGCAGTGGTCGAGGATGGCGCCATCACTACGGCCAAGTTGGCCGACGATGCCGTCACCTTCGCCAAGATGCAGGAGATGAAGGCTGATGCCCTGATCGGCACGGTCTCCACGGGCAACCCCACGGAGATCGACTGCACGGCCTTTGCCCGAAGCCTGCTGGATGATGCCACGGCTGCCGCTGCACGTACCACCCTGGCCCTTGGTGACCTTGCCACCCTGTCTCAGGTGGATGTCGCCCAGATCGCCAAGGATGCCGTCACCACGCAGGCCATCGCCAACGGCTCGGTCAGCGGCGTCAAGTTGGCCAACAGTGCCGTCACGGGCGACAAGATCGCCAGCCAGACCATCACCAACTCGAACATCGCGGCCACCACGATCAACGCTGATCGGCTGTCGCAGTATGGGCCGACCTGGGATTCCAACGGCGTGTCCTCGGGAACCGTCCCGGGCACCCCCACCACGGCAGGTACGCAGGCTGTCCGACTGAACCGCAACGGTCTGGTGGAGGCCAAGAGCCTCGCGGAGACCCACCTGTGGAAGGGATACAACGCCTCGGGCACCCTGACCACCACGATCCGGGCCGATGGGACGGCTTCTGCCTCCACCGACCTGATGACCAAGGGTGCCTTTGACCTGCTGCCCTTGTTCAATCTCGATCCGCAGACCGTCACGGCCACGAACGTGGGCGGCACCCTGACCCGCATCGAGATCCCGGTCAACTCCGTCGATCCGCGCAGAATCGGAATCGTGTCGCAGGAGTTCACCACGGCCAACGGAACGGGCACCCACTACATTGCCCTGAAGAACAACGGGGCATCCTCGATCAAGGTCATGGTCCTGTGGGGTGAGTTCGAGTGGGGCCCAAGTCCCGGTCCTGGTCCTGGTTCGACAGCATCCCCGACCAACTTTGAACTGCCGTGGACCTACAACCTTGGTTCCTTCGTGCAGGGGATCCAGACGATCTCGGCTGGCGGCATCGCCTACTTCCAAGGCAGCGGAACCGGATGGACTGGGACAGCCAACCAGACTGACAGCGTCCAACTGGCCGGAACCGTCAATGCCCGTACTTCGATCAAGGTGTGGTTCCTGAGGCTCAACTGATGTCACATCCAGAAAGCGAGATGATGCTGGCAATCGGTCGCCTTGAAGGCAAGGTCGATACACTGATCCAGATGCAGCGCATCCAGGAAGACCAGATCAAGAACCACGAAGAACGTCTGAGGGAACTGGAACACTCCAAGTCATTCGCAATGGGTTGGGCTGCGGCAATCGGTGCCGGGGTCTCCCTCGCAACCCAACTGATCACCAAGTCACTGAGCAACTGAGGAACAAACATGCTTCGATACAACCTGATTGCCGCGGAAGTCCTGTCGGCAAACGCCACCTCCAATTCCGTGAACCCCAAGTTGTGGCGGGATCAGTACGGTGCCATGGTCGTCACCCACAGCGGGGCCAAGTTGGGCAGCACCGTCACGGGCCGGATCATGCTCCAGGGTTCGTTCGACGGGACCACCTGGTTCAACGTCGATACCTGCGCACCGGATGACGCCGAGTACGTGAAGGCCACAACCCTGGGCGACGCCTCGTTCTCCTGGTGCAAGATCGTGCAACTGTTCCCCTTCATGCGGGCTCAGTTCTCAATCGGAAACATTCCGACTGGCCGTACCTGGAACGTCTTCCTCGCCGAATAAGGAGCCACCATGGGGCTGAAGCCTAAGGCCATTGCTCGGGTCGGAAATAGGTTTATCCTTGTTCCGTTCCCATCCCTCCTGGGATCAGCAACGGCTCCTCCGGAAATCCCCTCTGGCCCGCCCGCAGCGTCTTGGACGCTCGACTTCAGCACCGGGGAGCCGTGGTCGAACGGGATGAACTACGTGTTCTCCTCGACGGCCAGCACCACGCGGACGTTCGTCAACAGCAGCGGGTACGTCGCGCCGTGCGTGGCGAACCTGTGCTTGCAAAGCCAAGACTTCGGTACGACGTGGACTGCATACGCAATGACCACAACGTCGTATCTCAACACGGATACGGCTCCTGACGGAACAACCACCGCAGACAAACTCATCGCAAACACCACGAATACCACCCATTGGTTCTCTCAAGTAGTGAACACGGGACAAGGCTTGACACGCACGTTCTCCGTGTTCATGAAGAAGGGAGGTTCAGACTTCGGGTTTGTTGCGCTGCGATACAACTCAACCGCCGATTCCGCGTACGTTGCGGTTTACGATCTAACCAACGGAACTCGTACCACCACGAACTCCATCGGAACATT
>Ga0208005_1000872_pt1 | contig 10438 bp, 5 predicted proteins | sample DEB19_08_DNA_3_FD_184530 | JGI IMG/M metagenome (GOLD analysis project Ga0208005, IMG submission 184530) | Aqueous microbial communities from the Delaware River and Bay under freshwater to marine salinity gradient to study organic matter... | ecosystem: Environmental > Aquatic > Marine > Coastal ... | reverse complement strand
GGCCGGGGCGGGTGAAGTTGCGGAAGGCATCAACGACCAGGTACACATTAGATACCATGGGTGATGCTCCAGCGGGGATATGTACTGCACCCGCCCCATGCTGCTGGGACGCCGCAAACGCGTTCCATGCCGCCTCTTTCTCGGCAGCTTGGACTTTGGCGTTGAGGAGCATGATCTCCACTTCGGCGTCCTTTTTCCGCTTCCAGACATCAAAGACGGACGTGGCAAGGTGGAGGACGGAGCCTAGAACTCCGCCCCCTGCCGCCGTCGTCACCATGTCCCAGAAGCCCATCGCTATCAGTCGTAGTCTTCGTCCTCTTCCATCCCCTTGCGGCGGCGCTTGCCGTTACCGCCGGGGAAGCCCACCGGCTCACCACCGGCACGGACCTCAACCACCTTGTAGCCTTTGCCGGAAGCCTCCTTGTTGGGGCCGATGGAGCCAAGGCTGACTTCCTTGCGGGCGGGGCGTTGAACGAGATCAGGGATACCCTCCAGCGCATCACCCTTCTGGGGCTGGCACATGCAGGGACCGTAGTTGGACTTGGGTAGACCGTTTTTCATGGTAGGAGATTACTTCTTCTTGGATTTCTTCACACGGGCAGGCAACTTCTTGTATTGGGTGGACTTCGCCCACTTCATGCAATCGACGGAACCGTCGAAGCCACCGGAGGCGAAGCAGGCTCGTGACTGGGCTTTGGATTTGAAGGGCATGTTAGCGGAGAGGTGCAGGTTGGCGGTTAAGGAACTGCATGACGCGGGGCGCGGCTTGTTGCATCCGTTGCTCCAGTTGCTGGTTCATCGGCTGGCCTTGGTTGCTTTGGAATTCGACAGCAGTGCGGCCAGGTACGGCCTCCAAGGCTCGGCCGCCAAGCGTCAGCCATTCGCCCTTGTAGTACATCTTGTTGGCGTACTCCTTGGGATTAAGCAGGCCAGCGAGAGCTGAATCGTAATCGCCACGCTTGATGGCGTTGTAAACGCCACCAAGACCGCGCTGAACCAACCCTGTCATGCTGCCAAAGAGAGTCCGCTGTTCAGGCGTAATGCCTTCTCTTGGCCTACCGGAAACTCCTGGAAGACCTTTTTCAGCTTCGCGGACCATCGTACCTACTTCAGCCAGTCGCTCAAGAGCACCCATTTGATCGGGCTCAAGCACGATACGAGCGCGTTCCATTTCTCGCGAAGCTGGCGTTCCTCCCATGGGGCGGAAGTATTCCGACAGTTTTTTGGCACTCGGAGCTTGTCCCATAACCCCTCTTGCACCTTCCGTTTCAAAGACATTCAAATAGTCGCGGATGTAAGCCGCTTGCAGGTCTTTGAGCAATGCCTTGTCCGTCAAATCTTTGCTGTTACGCAGAGAGCTAAATACGTCCGAAACATACTGATTGCTTGTAGCTCCAGCAGTAGGATCGAAAAGCGTTTTGAGCAGCGTGCTGTAGCTCTCTGGATTGATTGCACCTTCCGCACTGGGCTGAAATGGCTTCAGCCGTGGATCACCAAGACGCCGTGTGTATTCCTTACGAAAAGCGGCTTCAGTAATGCCGTTGTTTTTCGCCACGTTTTGAGCCGCGGTGTATTCACGCCGAGCTGCGTCAACTTTTCCGAGACTTTCCAAGATCACGGTCCGATCCATCCGTGATTGAATGGCGGCATCGGCCATATCTCGGCGGATAACCTGCACAAACGTAGATCCGCTGTCCTCAATGCCTTTGCGGATTACGGGATTTGTCAGGTACGATGTCCAGACTTCCGCAGGCAAATTGCCTTCATCGGGGAAATCTTTTAGCACTGCGACCAGGTTGTCGATTTCGCCCTTGGAGAAGCCAAGCAATGCCGGAAGCTCTTTGTGGTTTGCTACCTTTTGCAGTGTGCCACCGAGCATCTTGTGATCCACAACCCCTCCGTTCTTGGAGTTTTGGATGATGTTTTCGTGAATGAGCGAATTGAAGTGACCCTTCATCGCAGCCGCCATCTCCGGCTCAATCACGGCGGAATACGGCATGATTACCGGACCTAGCGGACCTTGGATAATCTGCCGTCCTTGCTTTGGAGCGGCCAAGTTTTCGATGAACGATACAACTCCAGCGTAAGTCTCGGACTTTGGACCGTCTTTGATTAACGCACTGACCAACTGGCTAACGGACGGATCGGTGGCATCTGTCGAAAACAGAACTTGAAAGCCAGGAACTTCCTGTAGCTCCTTGAATTGGGCGTAGTCCTTGTTGAGCCCCTTGAGGTGTCCGCCAATCGTTTTGCCGTAAATTTGCTCTGCTTGATCGTCGATCTGACTGGAAACAAAGTGGCCCAATCCCTTTAGTTTGGTGCGGTTAGCAGAGGTTACTTCGCCCAGCCGGCCAGCACTGAACAAGACATCACGAATGTTGCGAAGTTGGGAAAGCGTCAGTGCTTCGCTAACAATCGGTTTTCCCGAAGCATCAAGAATGACACCTTCCTTACTTTTGCCTGAACCAGTTAGTTCAGCCAAAACGCTGTTGAGGACTTCATGCTCCTTACGATTCAAACCGCTGTCCTCACCGGGGATTTGGCTTTTGATTCGCTTTAGCTCGGCTATGATTGGTTTGGCCTCAAATCCAGCGGTATTAGGAATGATGCCGTAGCTTTCTCCGAAGAATTTCTCGTAAGCCTGCATCGTCGGAGCAACGATCTCCCGAACAAATGTATCACGGGCCTCTGGAGTTGTTGTGCCAGCCTTGCCTTGAGTGATGGCATCGACGGCCTGTAAGCGCGCTTTTGCGACCAAAGCCCGCATCGTGTCTTGGAAGTTACGCTCTTGGGCTTTTTGCGCTTCCAGAACCACAGCATCGTGAGCTTTCTTGGCCTCCTCTTTGCCTGTGGTAATGTACGCCGCTTCGGCCTTTTCCAATGCCGCCTTGGCCTGTTGCGCCGCCGCTTCCGACCGCGCTGTCGTTTGCACAGCATTCTGCAACGCCTCTTGAGCTTCGGGTACGGACATCACGCGCTCGCGGATGGTAGACTTGATTAGCGCACCCTCTGGAGACACGCCAACGATGTTGGAAAGTCCATCATTGATCTGCGAGTAAACCGAGCGGCGACGATCAACGACTTCCTTGCCCTCCTTGTCCACCAAGCCACGGGAAAGGCGACGAGCTTCCTCCGCGCCATAACGACCTGGTTCCACCAACTGCGGCGTTAGCTGCTTGATGCCGGCGTCAATGTACTTGTTGGTTGTGTCAACGACTGCCTTGGCGCGTTCAAGGAACTGTTGGCCGTAAACGGGAATGGCACCAAGGGTGCCTCCAGCAACGCCTCCAATGGTGGCTGGACCGATTGCAGCGCGACCAGCCTCCTCCATCGTGCCGCCTTTGCCGAGTTCCTCGGCTGCACCAGCTAGGCCGCCAACCGTGGCCTGCGTGCCGGCTTCACGGCCAAGCATACGAAGACCAGGCAAAAACCCAGCGCGGGATGGTCCAGTAATCGGCAACGCTCCGCCGTAGATCATGGCAGGGGCAACCAGTTCCGGCCTCGGCTGCTCGCCCGTCATAAATGGACGCAGTGCCTCCATGCCAGTGCGGGTAGCACCTGCGCCAAACATACCGGCTCCGATCTGCCGAGGAAGGTTGGCCGCGATTGCCTGACCTGGACCGGGGCGACCACCAAACATGGCAAGGGCAGCCGCAGCACCACCTAGTTCAGCCATCGACGGCATTGCAGCCCTAGCCATCTCTCCGATGCCAAGGTTCAGTGGCTGCGGGCGAGGCGTCTGGAATGAGCCTCCCATGGATGGCGCTGGCCCCATCTGCGCTTGCCGAACAGCTACGTCCATGGCGCTGATGATTTCATCATCGGGAGTCCCAGCGGGGAACGCACGAGTGATACCATCGCGTGTGATAATGATAGGCTGGTCAGCAGTCTGGGCCATGGAATTAGGAATTAACGCTTTCCGAGTTCGTAGAATAGGCCGTCTGGACCCGTTCGGTAGTTGATACCGGGCTTCAATTCTCCAGCCCGCAAGCCTTTGCCAGAAGTTGCTCCTGTGGCTACTCCAGTTTTGGCAGCAGGCTGTTCAGGAGCGGCGAGGTTGAACTGCGCTGCAAATGCGGACTGTTCTGGAATCGACGCCTCAAACTTGTCCTGCAATTCAATCAATTTGTCGGACAGTTGAGCAGACGTAAGACGCCCTCCGTTAAACAGCATGTACTGACGCTCAACGGCCTTGTTGTACTCAACGCGGCGATCCATGATCTCCAGCATCGCCAACGCGGCCTTGGGATTTGTTGTAAGCTGCGGACCAAACGACTGGATCAACTCAACATCGCGGTTTGATGTACTTCCCTTCAGCGTATTGAAGTAAGGGATGATGAGATTGCTCATCAATGCTTGGCCGAGCTGAACGGTGCCTTGAGCGTTTTCGAGGTCTTCGCCTACGTCGAAATTCAATCCCTTTAGAAAACTGATGGCGCCTGCCTTGAAGTTTTCAAACGACTTTCCGGTAAGCTCTTTGCCTTCGTAAAGCGTGCGAAGTTTGCGGATTTGCGGAGTAATCAACCGATCATCTTGAGCTTGCTTACGAACATCATCGTATCCAGACGGAACGGTCTTTTCGCGCATCCTGCGTTCAGACTCCATCTGCGCCTTTTGTTGTTCCTCTTGAGGAGTAAGGCCGGCTTTTTCGCTTTCGAGCATGTAATAGCCGGGTCGATTTGTTCCGCGCAGCTTCCAGAACAATCTGTTTTCTGGGCTCTTGGCTTGTTCAGCGCGATTACGGACATCAACCTCCGATTGTCCCTGTTCCAAGGTAAGTTCACGCGATTCACCCAAACCTTGCCGGCGTAGTTGCTCCTGCTTTTGCAGGCTGGCGATGAACGTACCAGACGAGACGGGTTTGCCCTCTGACTGCTGCAACAGCATCTCCTCATAGGCCAAGGCAACACTCTGCATCGGAACCTGTTCTGGAATAGCCGCAACAAACTCTCGCGGCATACCCGCACGAAGGAGGCTTTGACGGTCAGCCAAAGTAATGCCGCCTTCAAGGGGCGGGGCTGGTACACGGGGCGCGGCAGGGGCGGCTGCGGCGGGCGCCGGGGCAGCTTCCGCTTTGGGCATGGCAAACGGCTTGGCTGCTTGCAGGAACGTGCCAACAGCCTCGGGGGCCTCTTCCTTGGGCATAGCCGCTGTGGGCTTCGCCATAGCGCCTGACGGAGCAAATTTGAGCACTTCCGGCGACACTGCGGGTGCTTGCGGCACTGTGGGCTGCAAAGCAGGCGGAGGAGCTTCAGGAGCGCCAAGGCCAGCCCCGCCAATAGCTTCACGGAACTTTAGCAACCGTTCAGCCGCAGCGTTGATACGCTGGGTCGCGGCCTCACGCGATGCAGCCTCTGCACGCAAGTTACGCGCCTGTGCTGAAATCAACTGGTTCTGCTGAAAGTCTTGCCCAAGGCTTCCGACGAGCGTCGCATCGTAAATGTCCGCCTTACCAGCTTGGATGTTCTTGATGGCCTTTTTGATCGGGTCCGGCACCTGCGGGGCATTGGGATCATCGTTGGCTATGCCCTGCACATACGACTTGAACGTCGGATCTTGCATCGCCATCCCAAACTTACCCAGAGCTTGCTGGGTGTAGAGTTGGTTCTGCTGATACTGCTTCAGGCCGCCAGTAATTGACTCGGAAATGCTTTCGCCAAGTCCTGCCAGCGCACGAGCCTTCATCTGGCCCGCTTGCGACATTCCTTGAGCGAGCAACTGCCCGCTGATGTCTTGGATTCCAGGTGCGTAGGGCATGGCTTTAGGCGATTTGCTTCAAAGCAACCAACTGCAACGTGAGGGCCAGCATTTCTGGGATCATTGAATTGACCGGCACCCCAGCGATGCGATAGCCGCTTACCTCGGTTACGAGGTCATAGCTTGTCGTGATGCCTGATTTGCGATCAATCCGTTCAATAATCGCATCACCCATCGTGGCGCCAGCAACCCACTCGGATGCTGGGATGTCCATAATCTTGTGACGGTCGCAAACCGTGATCTTGCCCCCATTCGACAGATGGAAGGTGAAGAAGTCCTTGTCGGCATCTTGAACGTAGGAGCAGACTTGAAGTACTTTGGCTACGCTTCCATCGTAACCAATTACTTCGTCGCCGCCCTTGATGCTTTCCACGGCAGCAGGGCCAACAGGCGTATCAATGACTTGATCGCCGGGCATACAGTTCACATAGACCTTTACGCCAACAGCCGTCTTGAAGAAATCCCCAAACAGGCTGGTATTGGCTGCTGACTTTGCCGCAGACCCTTGAAGTTCCGCTGACCGGATGGCGGCCTCGTAGTTCTTCTGGGCGATGTCGCGGGCAAGCTGGGCGTTGACGTTCGTGCCGTACACGTCGGCGGGGTAGGCACCGAGCGGGTTGAACGTGCTGCTCATCAGGCTACCAATCGGGCTGAACAGGTTACCCGTTTGGAGGTTAGCCATATTCAAGATGTTGCCGTAGCTGGATTGCAAGGCGGCACGGGCTTGATCCTCCCGTTGCTGGCGAATGGCCTCACGGTTGAGGATCTCGGCTCCAATCGCTCCCGGACCCATGACCTGACCACGGGCGCCATAAGCCTCACGAGCGGACTGCTGGGACTGACGAATGTCCTCGGGGGACAGCATACCAGCCTGCCGTTGCTGCAAGCGGGCAAGGTCGGCTTGGTACTGGTTAATGATGCCGGGCTCCGCCGCAGTCAGCCCCTTGGGCATGAACTGCTGGTAGAGGTCGCCGTACATCTGCTGGATCTGCGGGCGGTATTCACCAAACGCCGCCATCGTCTTTTTCAGCTCTTCTTTGAGGTCGCGCTCGGTCATGGCGGAGGAAGTGGTTGTGGCGGTAGGAATCGCCGTACCCGTTTGGGTTATCGTCGTTGTTCCCGTATTCGTGACGGGAGGAGGAGGCGGAGGCGGCGGAGGAGGGGGAGGTGGCGGAACGTCAACCGTTGGTGGAACTACGGGAGGAGGCGGAGGGGGTTGAACGAAACTTTTGTTGTGCGATAACAACCCATCTGAAACGTATGTATGAGCATCATCGACAGTGATGCTTACCACGTCTCCATCCTCAAGGGCGGCGACGGCCAGAACCGTGCGATGCTGAAGCGCATCACCGGGTTTGTATTCTTTTGCTTCTTTCCAGCCAGCTCCAGTGCTGAATTTGTGACTTGGGGAGCAAATGAAACGACCTTTGTCCAAAACCAAGCAAAGCCGGCTATCACGAACGATTTGAACACGACTAACGGGATAATCGCCCCATTTTCCGGTTTGCTCATGCGCCGTGCGCACGCGCATACCGACCTTAAGGTCTCCAGCGCGTACTTCACTTCCGTTCGCCAAAAGAATTGGCGTATCGGGTGATGGACAAGTAACTACAGGAAGAGGCGTTACTGTTGCAGTTGTAGTAGCCGTGGTCGTAGATGTGCTGGTAACAACCGGATCAAGAACAAATGGTCTTGGACCCCAATTCGCCGTGGCCTGATTGAGCAAATCAATCATCGGCTGCGAAGTTGATGGTTGATTAACACGCTCTCCGCGTTCGACAAACGGAGGCAGCGTCGTGACATCCGACGAACCTGCTCCGCCAGCATCAGTCGTGGTCGTGGTCGTTTGTGGCGGCTGCGTGAGATTTAGCGTAGCACGCGGAAGATTGGTTGCCGTTACTTGGAACGGGTCCATGACCAAGGCTGTTCCAGGAGCAGTAGTGCTAACTCCTCCAAGCAAACCTTCCCCGCCGGTTACGCGAGGCGTGTAAATGTCGCTTAAATTTACCACAGGACCCGTTTGAACCCGTGTTCCGGTCACCTCAAACGGATCAAGCTGAACGGCATCACCTTCAGAAGCCGTAGTGGATATGTCACTGCCAGCAGTAACGGTAGGCTGTCCTCCCGTTATCGCAGTCTGGTCAATTCCTACGTTGCTGAAAGGCGTTCCAGTAAGTTTGACGCCACTAAAGTCGGCAGCCGTGGTAACATCTGTGCTCGGATTCCACGTTCCCCAGTTAGGAGCCAACTGGGTAATGTCGGTGCGGATGTTCCACGGGTTTAATTGATCGGCCAATGACAGACCGGCGGGTGCCATGGAACCGGGAGCGCCGAAGCTAAAAGTGAAATCTCCCGTGCTTGGAGCGGTAAAGGTCGGACCTGCGCCATGAAGGAACCCCATCCCAGCATCGGCACCAATCGGGAACCCGCCTAACAGCGTGTTAGGGATGTCGAAGATGCTGGAAGGCGTGGTAAACGTCGGCAGGCCGCCGGCATCAGCTTCCAACGAGGTAAAGCGTGTGGGTTCAGCCATGGTTATCCGACAGCCGCAGTACGGCTGACCTCCAGAAGGTTGGTTCCGTTGGAAATGAACGTGACTTGGTAGTACTTGCTGGCCGTAAGGGCCCCCAAGGTTCCGGTGCTCTTGAAGCCAGTTCCAAACGTGATCGTGTTACCACCTGTGGCGTCGGCCAAGAACGACAACCGCAGAACGTAGCCTTTGCGGGGAACGCTGCTGGTGCTGATGGTGGAGTTCAGGCCGCTGGCATTGTTGATGAGGATTTCCCTCATGTTGCCATCAGACGTGGTAAACGTGAGGCTAATAGCCGTAGCCCACGTCACCGTGCTCGCGCTCTCGTACAACGGAGCAGTAGGAGACAAAGTAGTTCCGCCAGACAGCGTGGCGGCATCGTAGGTGTTCCCGCTGGCGATCTGGTCCGTTGTTACCGCATCATCGGCAATCTTTGCCGTGGTCACAGCGTCGTCGGCAATCTTTGCCGTCGTGACCGCTAGATTGGCGATGGTGCTGGTCGTAACGTCATTCGGCCCCACCGCTGCAACCGTGGGCTGACCAAGCAGATTCAGCTTGGTGTAGGTGATCGGGTCGGTGGTACCCGTGAAAGTGTAGCCGGGCGTGACAGTTGGCATGGTTAGACTTGGACGAGGTTGGCGCGTTGACCCGCTCTGGCCTCATAGCCGAGCGACATGATGCTGATGAATCCTTGGCTGTTCGTGACTTCCAGCCAGCTCAAACGACCTTGGCGGCGGGTAATCAGCGGCAAGCGCAGCTCCTGTGTCATCTGCGGCTCGAAGCCGGTGCCAGGCTGCACGCTATCGGGTCCAGTCGAATAATCTTTCCGATACGCCCGATTGTAGTCGTCGTTGGCGTTGGTCAGGTCGTAGGTGGAGTCGTTGAACTTCCAGCTCTGGGACCGGCTGTACGTCTGGTTGGTCAGGAGCACGCTTTCCTCATTCGCCCCTTCCGTGAAGGCCGAGGCGGAGAAGCTGGGGCGGTTGGTAGCCACGTCCAGATACAAACGGCGCTGGAAGTGGTTCAGATTCTCGGTGTCGTAGGCGCGGGTGACCAGTTGGGTGCTGATTTCGGCTACCGTCGTCCCGCTGATGTCGTTTTGCCCCTCATCCGTAACGAAGATGCGTCCATCCTCCGTGATGGCGTGCATCCGTTGCAGGCCCAGATAGTCCACTACCTGCCAGCCTTGGATGCACATGTTGAGCGTGTCCGAGAACGCCCATTCCCCGTACCATTGCTCCGTGGTGAAGTTGTAGACCACCACAGCATTGCAGACCAAGCTGTTGTCCAGCGGGAGGGCGACGTACAGCTTGTTGTTCCAGTAGCCCAAGCTGATCTTGTAGCCCACCTCCCAGTTCACCCGATCCATGATCTTACGGATGCGGATGGAAAGGGGCAGGATCTTGTGCTGGAGGGCGTTGTTGGTGGCCGTCAGCGTCAGCAGGTTGATGTTCCGGTTACTGACGTAGGCCAAGTCCGGGCCGATGGATGTAACGCTGTTGATGCCCACCACGCCTACTTGGCGGGTGACTTCCGTGACCGTCACGTCAGATAGGCTGCCTTCCACGTTCTGAAGCAGCAGGATCGACTTGTTCTTGAAGGCGACTAGGCTGTTCTGGCCGAAGGGGTAGGTGGCTACGATGTAGTCCGAGTTGCCCGTGTTGAGGTTAAACTCGTTAGCCAGCGGGTCGTAGTCCTCAAACGCCAGCACATCCGACGCAGCCAGTCCGTCCTTGCCTTTTACGACCCAAAGCCGGTTCTGGTAGTAGGTGGCTTGGTTGCTGTTGGGAATCGACTCAAATGAGTCAAGAAGGGTGGTAGCGGGCACTTCCGTGAACGTCCCGTTCCAGTTCCCGTCCCAGTACAGCGGGGTGGCATCCGGCCCCCGGAAGATGTAGACGTAGTTGTTGGCCTGAACGATGGTGGACTGTTCAGTGACCGTGTAGCTTCCCAAGCTGATTGTCTTTTTGGTACGACCGTTGGCGAAGAAGCCAACCTCGTCGTAAGCCACCATCATTATCCATGTTTCCCCGACGTTGTTGGGGTCCGAGTAAAGGCCGGAGGCAAAGATGGAAGTGGAGACGTTATCGGAGTACATTGTGGCCCCGCTTTCTCCAACGGCCACAAACTTGTTATCTCCAAAGGTACTTC
>Ga0208005_1000867_pt1 | contig 10474 bp, 12 predicted proteins | sample DEB19_08_DNA_3_FD_184530 | JGI IMG/M metagenome (GOLD analysis project Ga0208005, IMG submission 184530) | Aqueous microbial communities from the Delaware River and Bay under freshwater to marine salinity gradient to study organic matter... | ecosystem: Environmental > Aquatic > Marine > Coastal... | reverse complement strand
GAAAGCCTCTATTGGATTTTCACCACGTTGAGCCGCATAGACTGCCGCCCTCGTTGGCGCACCTGTATATGAGTCAATAAATTGACCAGCCTTGATAACTCCTTGACCAATTGGGCTATTAATTGCGTCAATTGCAAATTGCTTCAAAGGACCAGGTTGCTCCTGAACATCCGTAAACTCTGGCTGCACAATATTGTAAGGTTGACTGGGATCAAACGCAGGCTTTTCCTCTACTGCTCGATAAGGCTTACTTGGGTCAAATGGTGGTTTTTTTTGAGCCTCTGCCATTACTCATATTGTCCTGTTTTTGGATTTAAATAATACGTGTGTCCATTTTGCTCAATCTGCGCAGGCTTACCCTTGGTGGCCGGACCAGCACTGAGCCCATCCCCACCTCTTGATGGGTTCACTGGCAACGTCTTTGCTCCACCTGTACTTGGAGTTAATCTGTTTGCTAACCGATTTTCAAAATCTGCCTGCATATCCGTCTTGAACTTTGTTAGTTGCGTCAAAACAGGATCGTCACCGTAGACGGCTGATGGTGAAAACTCAAGTGGGTCTGTTGGTATAATTGCATTAATAATGTCCTCGTCGGATTTTGATAACACACCAAGTTTCGCCATGTTTTTGTAGCTTAACAAAAGGTCTTTTGATAACTGTTTTGCCCTTGCAACGGCTGATCTATTTAAAACCTCACCGCCATATTGTTGACGTAACTGGATAAGTTCATCCATTTTTCTGTCAAATGAAGCTTTCTGCTCCGCCACGTCTTTTAATTGTTTTGCATCATCGAGACTTCGCGCCTTGCCGTATGGCGTTTGCAACGCCATATCCTTCTCGCCCCTTTGATTTATCATGTCCTGAAGTCTCATCGAGGCAAGCATTTGGGCGGTTGGATCTTTCTGAGCACCTTCTGATTTTGGTTTTAAATACGGATCATAAATACTTAAAGCCTCTCGTCCTGAAATATTAGCAGGCAATTTAATGCCCTTCGGAGTTAGCTGAGCTTGAATTGACTGTAAAACCGGACTTTTCGAAACATCCGTCTCGTCGAGGCTCAAGTCTCTACTTTTATCTCTTTCAAGCCGATCAATTTCTAATTTTCTCTTTTTATCATCCTCAGCCTTCGCGGCTAATGCTTGGTCGAGCTGCTTAGAATCAGCATAAATACCATAGACGTTTTTCGCAATCGACACAGCATTGGCCAACTTCTCAAGCGGGTCCTTTTTATCTGGCATTTGAACTGTAACCGGCATGACTTACCTCGCCATTAAATTAGTGTTAACACCAAGACCATATTTCGGCTTGTTGTCAGCCATCATTTGCGCCCTCACCAAAGTCTCTTCGTAGGTTTTTCTCAACGGATCATTTGGGTCCATCGTTGCTGCCGCATCGAGCCCCTCTTTGATCGCCATTTGAGGGCTTTGCTTCGCTTGCGCCAAACGCCTCGCCGTCGCACTTTCTTTACTCTGAATTCCAGTCTGCGCGGCATTAAGTAAAGCATCACCAGGGGATGCCCCCGCGACTCGCGAACCGATGAGACTACCAGCAGCAGCACCAGCAGGCCCGCCAAATACTCCGCCAACAATCGGCGCAGCCATTCCAAAAAGTCTCCTGCCCATTGAGGTCTGAGGTTTAATAACATCAACTCCCATCGTAGCCCCCCTAGAGTAGTGGTCCAAGAAATTTAGTGATTAATCCGCCTCTGCCCGCCTGTTCTGCCATGCGTTTGTTGAACTCAGTCGTGTTTGCGTCAATGCGGGCTTGACGTTCGGCTAGGTCTAGCTCATGCATTTTACTCGCTCGGTCAAAAGAAAATATCTTGGCTTTAAAATCCAAGTCTGCTTGAGCCATGTTTTTTTGCAACATTCTGTTTTGCTCATTTTCAAGAGCCGCTTGCTCTTGCACTCCGATGTTTGCAAGTACGTCCTCTTTTTGTCGAGCAGCAGCATCACCAGCTAACTGAAGTTGCTTTATATAGGCACCACCACCAAGCCCACCTTGAGCGGCAAACCTTCTGGTCAGAGCGTTACTCATATCTTGCTGAGCCGCACCGAGGCGATTAGATGCACTCGATCTTAACTTGTCGAACCGATCGCCAATAGTCGATTGCAAACCTTCGTTGGAGATTTTTGTAGGTTCAATCTCTTTGTAAAAATCCATTGTGTTTTTGTTAGTATTTTGAACAATACCTTTTTCTATTTTTGGGATTCTTGGCTTAATTATCATCTCAGCCCCTTTATGTTAGACAAAAAGTTTAAGCTATGAACTTTGAAACGCTGGTCTGCCGTATTTTGGTTGCTAAAATAATATTGTATACGTTTCCCAGATGTTGTCCCTAAATCAACTCTAAATTCCTTCTGAGCAAAACCGCCTCCCCATGGATCAGTGCCCCAAACCATCGAGCCCCAAAGACTGCCACCTGGGTCTAGATCAACCTCTGTTGTCGAGGCATCTGCTGTGTCTGAATCGACGCGCCAACCAATATCCATGTTATAAGAGCCAACCAAATCAACCAGCACATTCGCATAGCGGAAATCCTTGTGGTAATTAAAATCACCCTTATTACCGCCGAACTCCTTAGTCCAATAGTAACTATCAATAGCAGCACCGTCATCGTTGTACGTGCCATCATTCATTTTATAAACAAACCCTGTTGCGCGACCATCAATATAGTAGATGTTGCCAGAGTAGACGGTAAATTGCGCAGCATAAAGTCCTGCCCATGGGCTCCAAGAGTATGGGGTTTTTTTACTTAAATTTGAGATTGAAAAATCAAATAAATAAATTTTGTCATTTTCTGTGGATGCCGTTGACTCATGCATCGTAATGTAAGCAGCATTTTCAAAAATCATCGAGGAAAATTCGTTTTGATAAGCGTCAGCCGCAGCAAGCATATCGGGCTCTATCCTATCACTCACGAGGTTTGATCCGGCTGCCGTTACAGTTAACAGCGTTGCACTCGGCGCGATGGCGTCACCAATGAGATGGGCGAAGCCTACAAACTTGCCGTTTTGAACAGCCGGAAACAGCAGGCCGTTGTTATAGGGCACAATCCCAAAAGGGCTTTTGCAACCAAACTCTGATTTTACTTTTATAGGCACCCAGTTCGCGTCGTCACTGTCTGGCATGTAGATCAACTCGATAGACATATCACCAAAGATTGCCAGGTTTTCACCGTTCACAGCAATAGCTCGCACGATGTCCGTCGTATTATCTCCGAACCGGCTGAAGTTTGTACTTTGGAATGTGTAGGGCTCATTTAAATCTGAATAGACCACGTAGTTAGGATTCGATGGGTCGTTGCAAAAAATCCTATTGCGGTGGTAACAGACCACGCCATAGAGAGGAGGCACTCCGTTATCAGTCGGAGCAGCAGCGCCAAGGGCAGAGTCTGAAATATTATCTTCGTACACCGTCGTCGTGTTGTCGTTAAGCGTGGTCAGTAATTTATAGGTGCTACCCCCGGCCTCTGTCCTATAGATTCGCCGAGATGACACACCAAAACTCTGCGGCGCTACAGGGATGCTCGTAATGTAAACCCTCGTTGTCGCAGCCGTATGCGTGGCGGTAGATGGTCCAACATCACCGACTACGCTTTGAGAGTTTACATAAGCAACCTTATATCGGTAGTCACCGGTGAGTGTACCGGCTGAACTCGTCGCAACCGTACTTGTGTCCGTCGGTGGATAAACCCCATGCCTTGTGAAATCCGTGCCGTTGTATTTATAGGGGATCACATAACCGTTACCGATAAACATGTGGTTTTGGTACTGAGTTGTGGCAACTCTAACGCCTGCTGTAAAAACAGATTGCGCACTGGCGATTGTTGAAAACGTCGTGCCTGCAAGCGTCCAAGCAGATCCGCCAGCAAAGGCCACCATTGTCTCAGCACCAGAGTTGTCTTTGCGAGTGTAAAGACCATCGCCGACAAAAGATCCAATTGCTGAGGTGTTTACCTTAGAAGTGCCTTCCCTGGTGCCAACCGCACCATTTGCAAACACAACATTCTGGCAATCTGGCGACTCGTTGTCGTTTATGATTGATTTTTCAAACTTCGTATTTATTCCACCATCAAAGAAGTATCGCCCCTCGGATGGAGATATCACGCGCTTCACAAAACCCCAACAATTCCCCCGCTGCCGATGGTGTCCGCATCCTTCACAACCGCAAACTGATCTGAACTTCTGCGACGCCTGGACCACTTTATCATTGCAGGTAAATGCTTGTTGTACCATTTATCGAAATACAACTGCGCCACCTGATTATTGCCATCTTTCTGGGCAAGTTCGGCAGTCACATAGTCGGCTATACTCATATGAAACAAATTTGGCACCTCCAAGGTCTGAGATGCTGAGGTCACAATAGCAGGTAATTTGTAATAGTAGATTTTAATTTCCTTCGAGCTCGTGTCAGGGATTGGCCTCAAATAAATAGTGTCATTCCAAACGAAGTAGTAGGAAGGCGTCCCCTCTGCCGTGGTGTTTGAGTTTGTAAAGGTTAATAGATCATCGTCTCTGAAATCTATTTTTGTTAGAGCCTGACCATCGTACTCGACACGCTTCAGCTCAAGAACTCCCGTCGGGAAACTGTAGCTTTGCGTGCTCGCCGTTGTGGTCGTGGTCGTTAGACCTTCAAGCATCCTCGTTTCACGTGCAATTTCAAGCTCGGCCTGGTAAATAAGATCCCAAATCTCAGCAGATGAGTAAAAGCTAGACGAGTATGAATTGTATTTGCGCCTGGCCGCGTCCTCTATCTGCTGTGGTGTCATAACTCAAGCACCTCTTCTTTGATTTTCTTTTTACTTGCTACCCTTTTTTGCAACTTGTCTTGAACATCTTCTTCAACTATTTGAGCCGAGTGCTTTGCATAAATATGCTCATCGTATGCAGCTTGCGAGTGCATCTGCTCACCGCAAGCATGACACCCAAACTCCTTCTCGACAGACTCGTTTTTGTAGCCTTCTTGACGCACGATGCGAAGCATTTTGTATGTTTGAGGCTTTTGCAGACCACCGGCATCTAGCTCGATGTTTCGTGGCATGATCCCCAAAAAAAGATTCGCATCATTAAAGTCCATTTCAACATAGTTTTTACCCGAACCCTTAGCAGGGATGCTAATCTCCTTGCCTCTAAACTTCTCGGTGTACGGATAAACATTGTCGTTATAAACTCGGCACATCATAAAAAACCCCTTTCGGCTTAACGCCAATTAAAACAAAATCAACTGTAGGCATAGACGTTAAAAGAAACGCCGTTACCACTCGCTGCTGTAGATCGCACTCTAATATAGGGAACGTTGTGCTCCCCTGTGGACAGGTGAAACATGCAACCAGCTGCCTGACCAGAAAATAAAGCGGCGCATGCTTGTACGCTCGCGGTTTGTGCTATTGGCATATAGAGCTGATAGTAATTCGTACCATCTACAGATGCGTCGAAAGCGAAGTTAATGGCGGTACCCATGCTGCCCTGAACAAACAATAATCCTTTTCGTGATCCTCCGCCGAGAGCAAGCCCTTGGTCAGCTGTTTGAGTGCCTGACGCAATTACCATTTTCCCGAGGTATTTCAATTCACCATACGACATTCAGCACCACCTATCGACCATAAACGGTTACATAAAACTGATCGCCAGAGGCAACACCAGTCACAGCTAGAACGCCGTTTGATTGAACACCACTTGCGTTAGAGTTAATAGCCATTTTGAAGTTTGCAGTTGTTACTGATGCAAGGCCGTAGCTCATATAGTCGATGACTTTTAGTCCTGTCTCGATTGTTTGAGTCGCCGCATCTGCAACGATCTTCATCCCAACAGCGCGTTTGTTGCCCATATTTGTTTTATAACGTGTAACTGTGAACGCCATTTTTGAATCTCCTATTTAAAAAAGTACAAGCCTCTGTTCCTTATCAGGCTCTAAGCACTGTGGACCAATTTGCTCGTACATAGTATATTGCCACAAAAAGTCCGTGAGTCGCATCTGATAAATGGTTGCGATATTCCCTTCAGGATATGAGCCGAGAAGTCCGCCCTCAGTGCAGTTAATGTAGATTCCGGGGACGTTACCAGAAAGCCAGTCGAACCAGATCTTGAAATTGTGGTAACTCTGCCAAGTGAGGACGGAGTTGCCCCAAACGTCGATTGCTCGCATTGCTTGCCCGATATCAGCGTCATATTTGGAATCCCAAGGGTGAAATTGTCTCGTATAGCTAAAGCAAAAATCAGCACCCACAAAAACAATAGGGTTACTCCCCATGATGGCCTTTGCGATATAAGTGCAAGCACCCAGCACATTCCCGCCAGTGGAAACGAGGGTGTGGAATTCTTCAACTTTCCTAACCTCTTCCCTGTATTGGTCAGAAGGGACAGGACAGTTAAAAAATAAAACTTCGCCGCGCCAGCTATCGAACAGCTTAGGGCTTGATCCGATAAACGCGAGTAGTGTTTTTCCCTTTGTGCTTTCGAGGTACTCCTCCGTCGTCTTCGTACCACCTTCCGTGATCTCTTCGATGACGACATCTCCCGCATCGAGGCTGACGTAATAATCAACCTTAACATCATGATCGACCATATAGTGATAGTTATGTAGACATGAAACGATTGGAATGTCTTTGACTTTAGCCAGCTCATCAATGTTGTTTTTAAGTGATGGACCAGACCCAACCACAATGCATGGTCGATGCTTGTTACTTGCGTAAAGCTGTCCGATGCCACGAGACTTAAAATCACCAAATCGCTCCTTATTCGCCTTCACGTTCGCAATCCACTTAGGCAACCAAGTGTCAACCGTGACCTTGTCGTTCGAGCAGGCCTGGCCGTACATCTCTTCACCACTCTGCGGAGGCTTCATGATGACGTTTTTATATTCAAAGATCATCTCAACTGTTTTCTTCATCTACATAAACCCCTTTAAAAATTTAAACAAATTGAGGGGGAGCACAACCAGCAACATCCCCCTCGGCAAGTTAAATCACTTACCAGTGTTGATGAATGCGTAGGCAGCTCCACCGGCACCAGTGTTGTGGCTCAACAAAAATCCAACCGCAACAGCAGTACCTAAAGTGGTCGTTCCAGATGCTTCGATGAATGAACCACCAGCACCTAGGGCAATCATCTTGTAGTCAGCAGTTGAGGCAGAAACTAAATCAACAGTTGCAAAACCCTTTGTCAAAATCCAGCCGTAAGATGCAGCCGCAATGTCCGCATGCTTAACAACGCCAACACAAGGGTTGAATGTGTCAGTGATAGATGTCGCGGCTATCGAGTAACCACTGGCACCAGTGATGAACTTTACGCCGTCTTTTTGTGAGGCCGTGCCCCCGCCAGCGTTGTAGCAGTAAACATACTCTTCGCCCTGATAAAAACGTCGATCACCGATTCGAACAGAGGGAGTCGCTGTCACAGCTGAAACACTCTCTTCGTAGTTACCTTGGTTGTAATTCAAATTTGCCATATCCAAATCCTCCGAAATTTTAAGTTTATCAATGTTTCATAACCGATTCGAGAAGGGACTTGGCGCAAAAAACCAAGCCCCAGAAAACCGTCACACTAAGATGCGATTGCAGAGAGCTTACCGTGCAATCTGTTGTTGCTAGAAGCCAATGCACCCATAAAAAAGATTTGTGCAACTTTTATGTTTTGGTTGATTGGTTTCATAAACTCAGTCATCCGCATATCCTCGTCTTTGTGAGCGAAAAGATGCAAATAGTTTTCGTTCAAGAAAAACAAGTGACTTGCAGGGCAATGAGAGTCAGCAATGATGGGTTTGCCATTGAACATCAGACTGGTAAAACCACCTTTTGCAACTTCAGTGTCAGCAAATCTCTGTTGCGGTTGCAACAGGTTATAATATAAATCATAGATCGTACGCGTGCAGACACCAACGGTGGGCACGTCGTTATCAACTGAGCACTGAGTAAAAATTGTCTGCATAGCGCCGATTGTCAAAACAGTCGTGCTAGAATCAACTTTACCTTGCCACCAAGAGTTTGAGCTTTGGCTGATGCCACCAACGGTCTGGTCAGTTGCAACGATGTCGCGAAGCCCAACGATAGATTTAGAATCAGATCCATCAGAGTACAAGCCAGTGCCGAGAGAGTCGGCCATGGTTTTCTCAGCAATCTTGATTTTGTTTTTCACAAGGCTCAAGATTTGAGAGTCACCAGAGTTTTTAAGCTCCTCATCTCGTCGGATTGACACGTTTGCATAAAGTTGCTTCCAAAGGTACTCGGCTGCCGAGATGTTTGCAGAGTCGCTTGTGTCCAACGTCTCGCTACCTTGGTACCAACCACTAGCAGCCGTTGTGGCATACATTAGGGGGACGATCACGCGCTCGCCTCCGTCTAACTTGTCGTACCAACCTTTTGTTTTTGCACGTTGCAAAAGCGGGTTGGAATCAAAGATCGCGTCATACATTTTAGGAATAAATTTTTTGCGAGTAATTGCTGTTACTTGATCATATGTTAAAGCCATTTTTAGCCTCCGTTAATTTCTGAAAGTGCTTCTTGTAAAAGATCATCGTAGGATTTGTGTCTCACACCCTCTGCCACTTTAAGCCCCTTGGTAGGTTGATCGGAGGACCCGACAATTCCGAGCTTGGTGCGCTTTTGGATATCGCGCTGGAGATTTTCCTTAGCCTGCTCCTGCGCCTTATTTATTAGATGATCATGGTAAAAGTCTCGAAATGCAATACGAAAAGCGCCGGGTTTTGATCCGTCTATGCCTAGACTTTCGGCGTGCTGTAGGACTTTCATCTCAAGATTTAGTCCGTTCTCGTCTGGCGTGTCGAAGTCAATGTTCGAAAATTGTTTGCGAATTGAGTTCACTTCCTCCGCCAATTGACGATCCTCTTGCTCGATCATTTTTGATTTTTTCTCATTTACCAGCTCCTCGCGAAAGGCTTTAAGCTGGTTCAGTTCTTCTTTTAATGCAGCGAGCTCAGGATTCATGCCTGATTGCTGGGCTTGCTCGCCAGCCATTTGAGCCCTCTGCTCCCATTGACTTTGAACGTGCTCCCACCAGTCCGGATTCTTGGCCGCATACTCGTCGATTTGTCTATAAGGCGCATATTGTTTTTCAATATCACCATATTTTGATTCGTATTCAGAAAGCTTTTGTTGCCATTCGGTCTGCTGCTTATTTAATTCTGCCGCTTTTTGTGGGTAATTGTAACCCATTTGCGCCCATTGTAAGATTTTATCAATCGGAGCCTTAACGTCCTTGCCCGATATTTTCAAAGTATATTCCTGGGAGTTGGGATCAACCTGCTTGGGAGGCGCCTGCATGGCCCGCTCTCGATTCCCCTCGGTCCCACCCATCAAAGTATCAATTTTATCTTCGCTTAAAGAATTGGCACCACTGTCAGCACCAACAACATCAGCACCTGCATTTTGCATTTCATCCATATCAAAAACCCCTTTAAAAATTTATTGATCTTCTCTTGTGTTTAAACTTCCAGTTACATACGAGGGCGATCCAAACGAGGACTTGGCGCACAAGCTCACATATTCACCAGGCTGAAGAGTTAACTCCTCTTTACCTGTTGAGTCGATAGATAGATTTATTTCACCAGTATCACCTAAGTGTCCACTCCATAAAATCTGATCGTTCGTTGAAATAGTCACAGCCGTTGCCGAAGTGTCTTGAGATGAGCAACTGACGCCTGATGCGTAGAGTGACCAGTTTGGAGTGCCGGCAAGGGTTCCATTTTTAATTAAATAAAACACGACTGGACTTGTGTGCTTAATAGCACCAGCAACACTCCTTAAATTAATAACCGATTGATTTGCTCGCCCACCGTGAGTGCGGTTATTACGCAAAGTAAAAAGAGGCTTGTAGTCCGTGGCGTTTATCCCGGTGCTCTGGGCAAAATAGGACATACGAGGACCGTGCAAGATTTTATTGCCCTCAATAAACCCGGCAACAGATGCAGTTGAAACTGTTAAATTTGTGGTCGAGCCTTGAGAGTATGCAGACATAGTAAACGGAAATGAAGGATTACCAGAGTGAGGCTTTGTGTCTGAGTTTGGGTTTTTGATTGTGTGAAACGTCACCCACGTTGCATTATTATCATCAGATGTGACCATTGTTTTAAATGTCACGCACCCAGCACCAAGCCAAGCAATGTCGATTTGATAAAGGTTTAACTTGGTTGGATCTAAAGTAAATCCCGATGGCCCAGAGCCGTCGAGAGTATCACCGTTAAAATCCGATTGAGCGATAAAGCTCGTTGAAACAGCAGCGCCGGCCCTCGTCTCTGAAAATGTTGCGACGGTTGATGTGGCCGTCACCTCGAAAGTCCCGGTTTTATCTCCAACGGCATTTGCAAGAAAAACGACGGTGCTCCCAATCTGCTCCGCTGCCCAGCCGGTATAGGTGCCGCTTGCAATCTCCTTCGCAGTCGTGGCAATAACTCCGCTGTTTGTCACAGCAACTGAAAAATTCGTGCCTGCAAGTGTTACTGTTATATTTTCAGAGTG
>Ga0208005_1000855_pt1 | contig 10542 bp, 6 predicted proteins | sample DEB19_08_DNA_3_FD_184530 | JGI IMG/M metagenome (GOLD analysis project Ga0208005, IMG submission 184530) | Aqueous microbial communities from the Delaware River and Bay under freshwater to marine salinity gradient to study organic matter... | ecosystem: Environmental > Aquatic > Marine > Coastal ... | reverse complement strand
CTCAGGGTCGTAATTCTGCCAGCGGGTGGAGAATCGACCAAATCGAGCTTATCTACCCTCTTCAGCTGCTCTCTTAGCGGGATTTCCGCTCTTGGACTTCTTCTTATTCTGGTGGTTCTGCTTATTTTGAAGATTAGGTCTTGCTGCCGGCATATTCGGCATATTTGGCATCGATGGCATATTTGGCATTGCGGGCATTCCAGGAATTCCTCCGCCGCTTCTAGCCATCTTCATCGCTTTCTGGGCTTGTCCGAATCGATCAACCAAATTATTCACTTCTGAAACTTGGCGGCCACTTCCCTTAGCGATTCGAGCACGTCTTGAGCCATTTAATATTTTTGGATCACGGCGCTCTGCAGGTGTCATCGATTGAACAATTGCAGTCGACTTTGTAATTTCAGAATCGTCAATCGCTTCGAGTTGTTTTTGAATCTGTTTATTTGCAGCACCGGGCATCATTGAGAGAATTTTCGACATATTGCCCATCTTTGCGATGCCTTGCAATTGCTCGAGAAAATCTTCAAGTGTGAAATCTTCGCCTTTTACAAACTTCTCTTCTAATTTCTTAGAAGTTTCCGTATCAAGTGCTTTCTTTGCTTGCTCTGCGAGAGTTGTCACATCACCCATGCCAAGAATTCTTGATGCCATACGTTCTGGGTAGAAAACATCGAAATCACTTAACTTCTCACCAGTTGATGCGAAAAAGATTGGTTTACCCGTCTGCTTAGCAATTGATAGCGCTGCGCCACCACGTGCATCACCGTCGAGCTTTGTAAGAACCACGCCATCAAATCCAACGCCATCGCCAAATGCTTTCGCAGTGCGAACCGCATCTTGGCCGATCATCGCATCGACTACAAAGAGAATTTCATCAGGTTTAACTGCATCTCGTATTGCTATGGCTTCTTTCATCAAATCTTCATCAACACCTAAGCGACCGGCGGTATCAACAATCACCATGTTGTGAAGCTTTTGTTTCGCGAAATCTAAGCCGTCTTGAGCAACTTTGACTGGATTGCCAACTCCATTCCCAGGTTCTGGTGCAAAGACTGGAACACCAACTTGTTCGCCAACTACCTGTAATTGAGTTACTGCATTAGGGCGTTGCAGGTCTGATGCAATGAGAAGCGGAGTATTTCCCTGCTCTTTTAAATATTTCGCTAATTTTCCAGCGAGCGTAGTTTTACCAGCGCCTTGCAAACCTGCAAGCAGAATTACAGTTGGTGGATTCTTTGCAAAACGAATGCGGCGTGCGGCCCCACCCAGTACTTCTACCAATTCAGCATGCACCAAATCAAAGACTGCTTGAGCCTGATTGGTGCCAGCTTGTAAATCCTTTAACAAATCAAGCGATTTAGTTTGAGTTATCTCTACGAATTCATTAACAACATCTAGCGCGACGTCTGCATCGAGAAGTGCATTTTTGATTTCAGCAAAAGTGTCATTGATATCTGATGCCGATAGTTTGCCGCGACTGCGAAGTTTGGAGAACGCGCCACTGAAACGGGAGGTGAGACTTTCAAACATGATTGGTGAATCTTAATCGATTGCTAATCGGATGCTTGCCACGACCTCTTCAGCCTTATTTCTTGCCAGCTTTTCACCAGAAATTTCAGTTACATAGAGCGTATCAATAGCTTCGGCGCCAAGAGTTGATGCAATTACTGAACGAATATCAATCTCCAATTGCTTCACCGCTGCACCAATTCGGTATAGAAGCGCCGGGCGATCATGGCTACGGATTTCAATAATTGTTGCGTTAGTGGCTAAGTCTTCAATAATTTCAACTTCAGGTGGTGGAACTGGTACACCTGGAAGCGGTGCATAAGATTTTACTTTTGCATCTATGCGTTGTTTAAGTTTTTCATTATCTGCCAGCGCTTCCTTCAAAGCTTCAGAAATGTCGGTGTCGGTTGGCAAAGTTGCAAATGGATCTAAATTAACAATCCAAGTCATAACTGCAGATTTTCCATGCGTACGTGTTTTAGCCGCCCTAATGTCTAACTTTAATAAATTTAAAGTTCCAGCCACAATTGAAAATAGACCCGTGCTATCTGGTGCAATAATTTCTATTGCATAGCTTCCAGAGCTTTCGCTAATTGAAACTTTTAAAGTTCCGTTCTCTGCTTCTTTAATCTGGCCTTCATTCAATTCCATCTCGGGTGCAACTAAAGTACCTTTCATTGCGCTCTTAACTCGATTAACCAGATCTCTAACTAAGCGTGCTTTCCAATCGCTCCAAGCCGCCTTACCAGTGGCCTCTCCATCAGCTATAGAAAGCGCATGTAAAAGTTCCAGATGCTGCATATCTGGAACCACATCAATAATGGATTGAATTGTTGCTGGATCATCTAAATCTCGACGAGTTGCAGTACTTGAAAGAAGTAGATGATGTTTTACTAAAAATTGCAGAGTTTTTATATCTGATTCTGAAAAACCAATTCTCCGAGCGATAGGTGCAATTAACTTTTCGCCCCTATCGGAATGATCTTCTTCGGTGCCCTTTCCGATATCGTGAAATAGCGAACCAATTAATAGTAAATCTGGTCTGTGAACTGTTCTAGTTAATTTAGCTGCCACGATGGCAGTTTCAACCATGTGGCGATCTACAGTATGCCGATGTAGCGCATTGCGTTGTGGCAACGAACGAACGCTTCCCCATTCTGGAAGCCATTCCTCAATAATTCCCGCTTGATCTAAAGCTTCCCATACGCGTTCCATAGCGCTGCCGCCACCAATAAATGCAACTAAGTCTTCGCGAGCCTCGCGTGGCCAAGGATTATCTAACCCAATGCCTTTAATCAGTTCGCAAGAGTCAATTGATATTGGCAGACCAAGTTGCGATGCTTTAGCCGCAGCGCGCATACCAACAGTTGGATCGATTGCCTCAATTATTACTTCGTGGTTATCAACTCCAATGTTTTTTCCAACATTGGTAGGTTTTGATTTTCGGAATGTGAATTTACTTTTTCGGTTGTCGTATTTGTGCCAGGCAACATTTAATAGATAATCAATTGACCGAGCAATGGTGGCAACTTGCCCCATAAGCACATCTGCATCCGCTAGACCTAAATCTGCCGCGACTTTATCCTGTTCCTGGAAAAGTAATAAATCCTTATCTCTTCCGCTGACTTTATGAAGACTATCGCGTACGTTTAGTAGTCGCTCTTCGAAATCATCTAGTTGATCTGTATTTATATTGATTGCTTCGCTTCTAGATATGGCGCGAAGCGCATTAATATCTCGTAATCCACCACGAGCTTCTTTAATATCTGGTTCAAGTAGATAAGCTAAATCACCAAATCGTTCATGGCGTTCGTTTAGCGACATTCGAAGCTCTTCTAAACGATCTCGCTTCCAAGCTAATTCAGCATCATTCTTAACTGCTTCAAATTGTGCAAAGTTGCCACAAATGTATCTAGCATCGAGTAGGCCGAGTGCAACTTTTAAATCCTGCCAAGCTTCTTTGGTCTCTTTTGGTGTGCGAACTGAGTAATCAATACTCTTCGGAAGAGTAGCTGGACCCTGTCGGTCCCAAATTGGATAAAGAAGCGAATTTACAAATTCCGATAAATTAGCAAGAGATCCATCGTGAAGAATTAATAAATCTAAATCTGAACCCGGAGATAACTCGCCGCGGCCGTAACCTCCGACCGCGACGAGCGTTATCCCGTTTGGTTTGCCTGCTTCTAGATAGAGATGGGAAAGGTAAGAATCACTCTCGTTTGATCTCGCCTTGCGCTCTGGCAAACCCATTTCTCTAGACTATCTAATAAATTCTGCTTTGAATTTAATTAAATAGCTTCGGTGCCGCGCTCTCCCGTGCGAACGCGAACAATCTGTTCGATTGATGTGACCCAAACTTTGCCATCACCAATTGAGCCGGTATTAGCAGCTTTAACGATTGCCCCTACAACCGATTCAACATCCGCATCATCGACAATTACTTCTAGACGCACCTTAGGAACTAGATCAACGGTGTACTCAGCACCGCGATAGACCTCAGTATGTCCGCGTTGTCTTCCGAAACCGGAAGCTTCCGAAACTGTCATTCCATTGACACCGAGTGCTTGCAGTGAGCTCTTAACGTCATCTAATTTGAATGGCTTTAAGATTGCAGTAATTAGCTTCATACGGTTGTACCTCCACGGCTTGAATTAAATAGTTCATAAGCAGTTTCACGGTGTTCAGCTAAATCGATACCTGTGATTTCTGCTTCTTGAGATACACGGAATCCAATTGTCTTATTTATGATGAATCCGATAATCAATGTTGCAATGAATGAATATGCCAGAACGAAGAAGGCTCCAAATGCTTGAGTCTTCAAAAGATCTAGGCCACCACCGTATAGAAGACCAGTTCCGCCGATGCTATTTACCGACTTGGTCGCAAAGAATCCGATTGATAAGCAACCCCAGATTCCACCAACTAGGTGAACGCCGACCACATCCAGTGAATCGTCGAAACCAAATTTGTATTTAAGACCAACCGCGAGAGCGCAAACAATTCCGGCAATGAAACCAAGAACTACTGCTGCCCAAGGTGCAACGAATGCACAGGCAGGGGTAACTGCAACTAAGCCAGCGACAGCACCTGATGCAGCTCCTAATGATGTTGCATGTCCGTCACGAATTTTTTCAACTAGTAACCAGCCAATAAGCGCAGCACCTGTTGCAACTTGTGTATTAATCAAAGCAAGACCTGCAAGGCCATTTGCGCCTAGTGCGCTTCCGGCATTAAAGCCAAACCAGCCAAACCAGAGCAAACCTGAACCTAAAAGAACAAGTGGCAATGAGTGTGGGCGCATTGGATCACGTCTCCATCCATGGCGCTTTCCTAAGATTAAAGCGAGCGCTAAACCTGCAGCGCCGGCATTGATATGTACGGCGGTTCCTCCCGCGAAGTCCAATACACCTTTACCTGCAAGATATCCGACGCCAATTAGTTTCTCGCCAACTTTGTCGCCGAAATCAAATACCCAGTGTGCGACTGGGAAGTAAACGAGCGATGCCCAAACTGCAACGAAAATTGCCCATGAAGTGAATTTTGTTCGATCTGCAATGGCACCTGAAATCAGTGCAGGTGTGATGATTGCGAACATAAGTTGAAATGAACTAAAGACCAGAGTTGGAATTGGATAAATTCCACCATTGTTTGTAAATGATTCAACTGCGCTACCTAATCCAGATAGCCCCCAACCACCAATCCATGGTGAGTCAGCGCTTGAACCAAATGCCCAGTTATATCCATAAGCTACCCAGAGCACGCTAACGATGCCGATTGTTATAAAAGACATCATCATCATATTTAGCACACTCTTTGTGCGAACCATGCCGCCATAGAAAAATGCCAAACCAGGTGTCATTAATAAAACAAGCGCACTACTTGCTAGAACCCAAGCAGTATCTCCTGAATTTAAAACTACATCCATATTTAGATCCTTAAACGTTAATAAACGGAATAACTCAACGCTGAGATGGGTGGAGTTTTGACTTTAAAAGTTACAAAGGTGCGCTTTTATGATTAACAGAATGATAAGAATAGGTAAAAAGCGTTTGAGCAGAATGTTACGTTGGTGTTAACCGCGCCTACGAAAGGAGCCCGTTTATGTAATCTGAGGCGTCAAAAGGCGCAAAATCAGTGGCGCTTTCGCCAGTTCCAACCCATTTAACTGGAATATCGAACTTATGCTCAATCGCCAAAGCAATTCCGCCACGAGCCGAGCCATCCAACTTGGTGAGGATAATTCCCGTTACCTCTACCGCTTCTGTAAATAATTGGGCTTGTACCAGGCCATTTTGGCCGGTAGTTGCATCAATTACCAATAAAACTTCAGAGACCGGCGCGCTCTTTTCTATAACTCTACGTACTTTTCCAAGTTCAGCCATCAAGTCAGCTTTGTTGTGAAGTCTTCCTGCAGTATCAACAATCAAATTATCTGCACCAATTTCCAGAAATTTCTTCGCCGCATCAAATGCAACTGCCGCAGGATCGCTATTTGCTGCACCGCTAATTACTTCAATCCCTAGTTTCTGGCCCCAAGTATTTAGTTGTTCTACGGCAGCTGCGCGAAATGTATCGGCGGCAGCCAAAATACTTTTTCCTGGAAGTTGATTCGCAAGCTTGGCAGCAGAGGTAGTTTTGCCAGTCCCATTTACGCCAACAATCAAGATAACACCAGATTTTGTTTCCCGAGATTTCTTAGAAAGTGAGTCCTCTAATTTAATTTTGATTGCAGCAAGAGGTTTGTCTTTCGAACGTTTTCCAGCAGCTACTAATTCAGTAGTTAATTCTCTGCCTAGATCGGATTGGATCAAATCTGTAGTCAATTCATCCCAATCAGAATCTTTGATTTCTCGGACAATAGGTTGTGACCAGAGATCTTCTTTAGGAAGCTCCTTTATTTCAATCTCTTGAATTGGCGCAGAAGTTACTTCGTTCTTATTAGTGAACTTCTCTACAAATTTCTTAAATAAACTCATGCAGATTCATTTTCGCGCAAACGCTGCGAAATGACTTCAGTTACGCCATCGCCGCGCATAGTGACGCCATAAAGCGCGTCTGCAACTTCCATGGTGCGCTTCTGGTGGGTAATGATGATTAGCTGCGAGCTCGAGCGAAGATCTTCAAGTACTCCAAGTAGACGCTGCAAATTCACATCATCAAGTGCAGCTTCAACTTCGTCAAGAATATAGAAAGGGCTTGGACGAGATTTGAAGATTGCAACTAACATTGCAACTACGGTTAATGACTTCTCGCCACCTGAGAGTAAAGAAAGACGTTTGACGCGCTTTCCTGGTGGGCGAGCTTCAATATCAACACCAGTGGTTAGTGGATCTTCTGGGTTGGTCAGAATTAAGCGACCCTCTCCGCCAGGAAATAGTCGAGCAAAGATATCTTTGAAATGCTTTTCGGTCTCATTGAACGCTTCCATGAAAATTGATTGAACACGATCGTCGACTTCTTTAACGATATCAAGAAGATCTTTCTTAGTTCGTCGCAAATCTTCTAACTGTTCGGTTAAGAACTTCAAGCGCTCTTCGACAGAGTTGTACTCTTCGAGAGCCAAAGGATTGATCTTGCCAAGCAAATTAAGTTGCTTCTCAGTCTGAGCAAGGCGTTTCTCTTGCTGGTCACGACGATATGGAACATGTTCGCCTTCGACAATCGAACCATCTTCAGTTTCAAAGAAGGTAGGTACATCACGATGTGGCCCGTATTCGGATTGCAAAGTTTCTACATCTACGCCAAATTCTTCTAGCGCCTTTTGCGCTAGTGCTTCGATACGAAGTCTCTGTTCGCTACGAGCAAGTTCATCACGATGAACACTCGAAGTTAATTGTTCGAGTTCTTGAGTAAGTTCGCGATTTCTAGTGCGTACTGCAAGCGTTTCGCCTTCGCGATTTTGTTTAGATTCTTCAAGGCGAGATCGTTCGGAACCGGCTTTAGCAATTGAACGCTCAATATGAACCAAAGTTTCATAAGCTGCTTCACCGATTGCTTGTGAAATAACCGCACCCTGGGCACGATTTGCGCGTCGTGCAATCGCATTTTCATTTGCGATTCGCTCTGAAGCGGCAGCCGTTTCAAGTGATTGCGCACGTTCGGCAATAGAGTTAACACGTTCTTCAGCAGTTCGCACAGATAATCTTGCTTCTACTTCTGCGCTTCGGGCAGCAGTCAATTTTTCGCGAAGTGCTTCAGCCTGTGCATGATCTGGCTCGGAAATTTCTCCGTGTTGCCCCAGCTGGCTCTTAGCGATTTCAAGTTCGCGCTCATCGGATACGCGTTCATTACTTGCCTCAGCGATAGCGATGTTGAGGCGCTCAACTTCAGCATTTGCAGATTTAATATTTTGACCTGCAACCGCAAGTTGTTCAGTTAGCGCAGAAATTCGAGCATCTGAATCATTTAATCGAGCAAGCGCCTGATCGTATTCGCTTTGACGATTTGAAAGGGCGTGTTGCGCATTTTGGATTTCAAAATTGAGACGTTCACATTCGTGTGAAGCTGTAGTTAACTCTTCAGAGAGCTGATTGATAAGCGCATGGATTTCAACCAAAGTGCTTGAATTCTTTGAGCCGCCTCGTACGCGAGTTGAAGTGAAATTATCTCCATCACGGGTAACCACATTTACATTTGGATGAGAATTTAATATCTCAGCGGCAGCTCGACCATCTTGCGCAACTGCAGTGTTACCAAGAAGCGCTGTTAAAAGGCTGGAAACCTCAGTGCCACGTACATGATTAAGTATTGGAGTTAATCCCGAAGGTACTTGAGCGCCAGAGAGAACTGCATTATTTGAAACCAATAGCTCGGCTTGGCCCAAGTTTTCATTTCTAAGTGCACTAATTGCAGTAACTGCGGCGTTCATATCTTGAACCACAACTGAATCTGCAAGCGAACCGAGTGCTGCAGCGACCGCAGCTTCGTATCCGACATCAACTGTGATTAATGATGCCAAAGAGCCAAGAATTTTCACACCGCGTGAATCATTTAGCAATGCACTTGCGCCATCGCGATTCGCAGTAGTCAAGCGAATAGCTTCTAGTTTAGATTCAATCGAATTGCGCTTACGATCAGCGTTTCGCTCCGCTTCAGAAAGCTTTGTGACAATTTCTTTCGCTTCATTTAAAGCCTTCTTGGCAGCTTCAAATGCAGTATCTAAACCAATTTCGCCACTATCTGCGCTTGCAATCTCTAATTCATGTTGTGCATATTCTGATTGCGCATTTGTCGCGCGGGTCTGTGCATCATCACGAGCTTTTGTAAGTCTGGTGATTTCCTGAGCCATTGCATCAAGTCGGGCTTGTAAAGATTTGATATGGCCTTCTTGGCGCGCAGTACCTTCACGTTGATCTGCGATTGCCCGAAGTGCAGCCGCAATTCGGTCTTCTTCTGATTTAACATCAGCTTCAAGTGCGCGCATTGAATTTATCGCTTGATTTAATTCGTCCTGCTTTGCATTTAGACCTGTACGAAGTTCTCGCTCTTCATCACGCAATATTGCAGCTTCGGATTCAAGCGCTTCAGGATCACGGCCTGCAGTAATTTCTAATTCTTGCGTTAAAAAGCGGGTACGTTCTTGAGCAAGAGCTGCAACTGCACGTAATTTTTCGCGAATTCCGGTAAGTGCGTAATAAGTTTCTTGAGCTGCTGAAAGTAGCGGACCTTCAAAGGCAGCTTCGGCATCAAGGGCTTCTTCACGAGTGCGTACGCCTTCGAGGTCTGCTTCAACAATTGCTCTTCTTTCACGTAGCGCATTTTCATCTGCAACTTCTGTAGAGAAGACTTTATTCATTGAAATGTAATCATCGGCAAGCAAGCGCAGCTTCACATCGCGCAAATCAGCTTGAATGGTTGCAGCTTTCTTTGCTACTTCTGCTTGTTTACCAAGCGGTTTAAGTTGGCGGCGAAGTTCAACAGTTAAATCTTGAACGCGAGACATATTTGCTTGCATTGAATCAAGCTTGCGAAGCGCTTTCTCTTTACGCTTGCGATGCTTAAGCACACCTGCAGCTTCTTCGATAAATGCGCGTCGCTCTTCAGGAGTAGCCATCAAAATTGCATCTAGCTGTCCCTGACCAACAATCACGTGCATTTCGCGACCAATACCTGAGTCCGATAGCAATTCTTGAATATCTAGTAATCGAGCACCTTCGCCGTTAATTTGATATTCGCTCTGACCATTTCGGAATAAAATACGAGAGATAGTTACTTCAGAGAATTCAATTGGAAGTGATCCATCTGAATTATCAATTGTTAAGGAAACTTCTGCACGACCAAGAGGTGCACGTCCAGATGTGCCAGCGAAAATTACATCTTCCATTTTTCCGCCGCGCAAAGATTTTGCGCCCTGCTCGCCCATTACCCAACTGATCGCATCAACAACGTTTGATTTACCGGATCCGTTAGGACCGACCACGCAAGTGATTCCAGGTTCGAGAAGAAGGGTCGTCGATGAGGCAAAGGACTTAAAGCCCTTAATGGTCAGACTCTTCAAATACACGCGGAAAACCTATCGGGTCTGACAGGCAGGACAGAGGCGCGACGAGCGGTTAGCGAAGGCAATTCTGATAATTTCTCCGCCACAGCTGCGACTTCTGCGACATGGCTCACCTTCGCGCCCATATACGGCCAAAGATCTTTCAAAATATCCGCTCTCTCCATTTACGTTGATATAGAGATCATCAAAGCTAGTACCCCCGGCAGCCAGGGCTCGCTTCATCACTTTTTGAGCGGCGGTGAGCAAATTTAAAATTTGCGTAGATGTGAGATCTGAACAAATCGTTTCAGGATGGATACGGGCATACCAGAGCGCTTCATCGGCATAGATATTTCCTATCCCGCTAACCACGTTTTGATCAAGGATGACTTTCTTAATTTGACCACGTTTTAAAATTATCTTTTTTACTACACTTTTTTTATCAATTTGTGCATCAAATAAGTCTGGTGCAATATGAGAGACGACCGATGGAACTCCATTGATTAATTGATCGACGCAAAGCCATCCGAAGGTTCGTTGGTCGATAAAACGCATCT
>Ga0208005_1000851_pt1 | contig 10550 bp, 10 predicted proteins | sample DEB19_08_DNA_3_FD_184530 | JGI IMG/M metagenome (GOLD analysis project Ga0208005, IMG submission 184530) | Aqueous microbial communities from the Delaware River and Bay under freshwater to marine salinity gradient to study organic matter... | ecosystem: Environmental > Aquatic > Marine > Coastal... | reverse complement strand
CGATAAAGTGCGCTCTGTTCCTCCTACCGTTACGGCTGAAAATGTAACCGTATCCGATGTGTTGGAGTTTTTGGATGAGCTTTCAATTGATAGATACGCATCCCCTTCATAGCTATACAATTGAGCGGCAAATGTGTTGACGCCGCCCGATGTCCGGCTAACTGACTCTGTACCGGTTTCTGATCCTGTGGCTAATTTGCTATAAAGATAAACAGCATATACCGGGCTGCCTGATGGCACAAATTGCTTTTGCCGCAATGTCCAGCCGGCCGCAGGCGTAACTGCTTTTAAATCAGATTCAAGCACAACTAAAAACAGCATATCATTTGCGTCTACGGCTGGATAGTCAAATAATACCGTATTGCCGGTAGATTCGCCAATGGTGCCTTTTGCCTTATAACTTGGAGCTGCCATATTATGCGGCTGTGCGTTTTACGCGGATGGCCAAAGTTACTCGGGTCACAGTTGCTGGTGCCGGGCTGCTGTCTACATTAATGCGCAGCCATTCGTTTCGGTTTAGCGTAGTTGTCCAGCTGCTTAGCGCGGTGTCCTGATTCTTTTGGGCACTACTTAATGCTGGCTTTTCCGTGCCTGTTATTGTGTCTGCAACCGTTGGCGGAAAATTGGCATACGTATCTTTCCAAACGTCTACCTGAATGGTTCCGGAGGCATCAGCTACAATGTCCCACCCAATAACGGTACAATTGAAAGGCACCATGATATCACCTTTTACGCCTGATGTGATTGCAGAGCCGCCGCCATCAATAATAAACTGAATTGTATCGTATGCGTCATCAAGGAATAGAGTGGAATCGGCTATGTCATCGGCAAACTGCCGCATATCGCCTTCAGTTATCTGTCTAGTTGTATTGTCGGCAAATGTGCCTGAACTGTTTTGATACGTAGTTTCAAACGATGCTTTGCTGAGTTGTGACATGATTATGCGTTAAATCCTATTGTAAAACCTGTGCTAAATCCTACGGCCAAGTTTTCTGTGCTGTCCAAAAGCTCCAAAAATTCGGCGTTATATGTGTTGCTGTAAAAATTGACTTCTAGCGATATTGGCATATATACGCGATTGTCATCCATTGTTTCGCGCATGCAATTTAGTGGACTAAAAAACGTATCATTTGAATAAAAGCCGCCATTAATCATCTTCCAAGGCTGATTGTATTGGCTGCTGTATACATCCAGGTATATAGCCTCCAATGTCTTGCTTTCATCAATAGCCGTACGCTTCCAGGTTGTGTACCCTGCGCCTGAGCTATTGCGCAAATATCCAGTATACGCCAAATCAGCGCTATTGACTATGTAGTTTATCTGACCTGACCATGCATAATCAGGAACGGTAACTACACCGTTATTAAATATGTCTATTGAAAACCCAAAACTAAGTCCATATGTTACAAGCGTTAATCCTGTATTTGTTATTGATCCATGTACTATTTGCTTATCAATGCTGTCAAGGTTCTCATTTTCCATATCTTGAACAAAAGATGCAAAATCAGGATACGGCTTATTGTTAGCTAAAACATCTATTTTAATATAGTCAATTATAATGGTTGTTTTTTTGCCGCTTTCATAAGCCATTTTTTGTTTTAAAATCCAAATTTTCGGATTGGTGCTAGCGTTCCAATCGTTTGGCCTAATTATGTTAGGCACAGATGTTGCACTGGTATTATCTATCTGTAATTCATAATAGAAAATTTGGCTACCCATAGAGCCTACTGGCGTATATGTGGCCGATGAATCATATAATTCAGTTTTTGATCCTTCAGCTAGATTAATTGTGCTTTTGGCTTTTAAAGAATTAAGATTTGCAGCAGTTGTTGATTGATCAAACTCAGCATCGTTATCATTAGGTAAAAAAACTTTTATTTGAAATGGCTTGCCGTTTACATAGTCAATAGATGGATTGCCAGTAATACCATCAATTGGAGCGGTTGTAAGCATTTCAAAATCAATCCACTCATTGTTTCTGTTGCCATCAACATAAGTAACTATTTCAGAATAAACTACAGACCATTGACCATTCTCCTGCAAATAGGTATCTCCATACTGAACCATGAAACGAACCTTTACATAGTAAAAATTATAAAGATTACTAAATTCTGTTTTTTGTAATTTATAACGTATTGCTAATTTCAGTTTATCGATGTTGCCCATTTTTAAACTGATTGCATCCGTTTTCAAATAACTAGTGCCATTTGATGTCAATGACGTCAATGCTAAAGCTATGTTGTTGCTTTCAACCTTTTCATAACCAACAATGACAGGTTCAGATGATGGGGTAAATACTTCAAATCCTGTCATATCAGGCACAACGTCCACTGAATCATCGCCAATACTTAAATCATAATTGATGCGACTAGTTAGCCTAAAATCACCATTTTCATAAAAGTTTTTACGATTGCCCAAGTCATAAAGCAAACGGATATCGCCAAAACCTGGCATAATTGATAGCTGCTGATTCTGACCTTGCCAAACCATTCTATTTGGTTCGCTTGCTAGCTTCATATCAATCAATGAGGTATACGTGCCATTTGATACGTATACGCCAGATGCATTGTATTGCCTATAGTCCCAATCGGCAATACGCTCTTCTACACGTATTATATTCCAGCAATTGTCCCATTGCAGAATCTGTGCGTTATATGGCTCTAACAGCCACTTTAAAACCTCTGAACAGCTAGGGGTATCTTTTATTAGGTAATATCTAGAAACGTCAACATACGCTTGAGCCAATGGATCATCAGCCGCTGTGCTATTCATGCCTGTGGCATATATGTTACAGGCTGACCTAATGCTAAGGCCTAAACCCAATTTGCGCAGGATGTATGCTATCAGCTTAATTTGGCTAATCTCACCTGTCATCTGATTGCCAAAGTCATCCAAAAACAATATATCATTAAGTTTTGGAAGTGCATCTGTAGCTACTATGGATGTAGTGTACGGAGGATTGATATAATTTTCTTGGTATTGGTTTGTCAATACTTTACCAATCCAAACCGCGCTGCTGTTTATAGAATGTTTTAGCCTGAACTTTTCGGGGTCATTAGTAAACAAATCCAAGTACGCATATTCACTTTCGCTAATAAACCTCGTTTCAATTTCGCCCGCAATAATTGGAATAAATTTATCCTTTTCAGATTCGCCACGGAGCCGATATGTAGTAGGCTCTGATGCGGCCTGAACTTCTGTAGTTATGCCGGTATAACCACGTTGCAGTATTTCTGTTTTATGACTATCGCCAAATGGATTGTTGTATGTCAGGCTGTATAATGCCCCGTAGCTATAATCAATTCCAATTTTTACAATTACTGATGCGCGGCAATTGTTTGATGTGCGCGCATATACCGTGTAATTGCCTGGCCTCAGGTTGCTAAATGTTCCGCTAGTCTGACCAAAACCATATATAAAATCCGTATTTAATGCATATTGAATTGGTAATGATGCGTAATTTACAGACGATGCAGAAACGCTTAACGAGCCATTGGTAGCGGTTTCTGATGATGCATTTGTAATGCTCGGTAAATCTGTAAATTTCAAATCACAAACATCACCTATTGTGCATGTAGGATGGTCGGTAAGCAGCTCATACGTCAAATATGGAAACTCTGATTTGCGGCTATATTTAAGCCTCGAGCTGCCTACACACAAAAGAACCTGCTGCAGGTTTTCCTCTTTGTAGTATGTGTAAGATTGGCCATTGTAAAAAAACAATGCCGGAATTTGATTTCCTGATGTTATGGCAACTGCATTTTTATAGACTTTATATGCATTTGTTGTATTGTCAAAGTAGACATCAACAATATCATTTTGCACATACCCACTATATGGGCTGTTCTGTTTCCAGGATATGGTAAGCAGTTTTGTCTCAGCCATTATTTATTGCGTTCACGCAGCCATCCCCAAAACATATTCGTAAAATAGCCAACGGTAGAACCAATGGCTGCCAAAATAATTGTTGCAATAATATCTGATGTCATGCTCAATAGGCCGTTTATCAGACCCATAACGGCTCCAATAATTACGCCAAGCTTGCCATTTACTGTATGATGATGATGCGCCATGTTATCCTCCTTTACGTTGTGAATTGTCAAATGAAGTTTGATTTATTACTGCAACCAAATCGCGACCTGACCCCATTAATTTACCGCTTATATTGATACTTTGTTGCGCGCCTGTAGCTGTAATTGTTTGCCCTGAAAATGAACCACCGCCACCACCAGAACCACCGCCGCCCAATTGTTTGTTTTTATTTGCCAATTGTCTGCTTACAGCCCCAGCTGCAGCAACAAGAGCAACACCAGCAGCGATAGCTGCCGGGCCTCCTAGGCCAGTCTTAAACAAATTATCTAATCCTAATTTGGCTATACCCAAGGCAATTAGGTTTTCGCCAAACTGCTTCATAAATGTAGCGATTGCTTTTAATATGTTATCGCCAAAGCTTACCTGTTTTGCTGCAACCGCCCCAAGCCCAGTAAAAAAGCTTTGTAAACCTTGGCTAGCGGCGTCACCAAACGCTCCATTTATCTGGGCTATGCTTTCCGTAAACTTTAAATTAGCATTTGTGCCTTCTGTAAGCACACCTGCATATGATCTGATTTGCTCTTGAATTCCCTTTAATCCAAACGGATCTGATGGCCCTTGCTGCGCATTTGCGGCAGCCTCCATTAAAGCCGTCTGTGGAGTCGTATAACTTACTCCCATAGTCTCAGGAGTGGCAACAGCCCTTTTGCGGATAAGCTCGTCTATTAGCTTAAATTGCTCGCCGTATAGCCTATTTATCTCAGCGGTTAACTCCGCATCTTTTTGCTTTGCTTTTAATGCCTTTTCAGCTGCCTCTGCCGCTGCTTTCTCATTAGCCGCTTGTTGCTCTGCAAGCTTTACGCGCTTTTCTTCGTTTTCGCGTGCTGTTTTTGCTTGCTGCTCTTTTACTCTGTTAAGCGTTTCCTGTTCTTTTTCGGTTTGGTAACGCTTATTTAGGCCAATTAAATATCTATCCCAAATGACTTGTATATCCTCAGCCGTTTCGCCCTCTTTTGAAAAAGCTGTTTGGAATTGTTTTTGCAGTTCTATCTTTTGCTCAAGCAGCTGATTGGTTGTCCTGCCAGCCTCAACTTCTGCTACTACATCCGCAACCTTTCGGCCGGAATTTACTTGCCCGTATTTGGTAAGGTAATCAAGCGTTTTGGCTGATACGTTTTCAAGCTTTAAAAATTCATCCCCAACAATGGGAATAATGCCAAGTATTTTTCGGCCAAAAATCTCTGCCTCAGCGCCAAGGTTACCAAATATGATTGTCATATTGATAAGCTTGTCAATTATCCAGTTAATAGGGCCGCCTTGGCTTTCTCCTATGGCTCGCAGCAATTGATCATAGCGGTCTTTAAGTTCCGATGTGCGAGCGCCCAATGTTCCTGTTTGCGCAGCTGTAGCGCCCAAAACACCCTGCAGCTGGCTATATGTTTCAAGCGCTTGCTGAACGCCGGCAGCATTTTTTTCAACCTCAATCGTTACGCCCTTAAATGATAGCTTTATTTTGCCGTTGGCTTGTTCGGCTGAAATGCCTATTTCCTCAATACGCTTAGTCTGACCTACGGCCAAATCTTTAAATGCTTCCGCTGTTTGTTCATATCCGGCACCAAGGGATGAAGCTACATCCCCAATCATTTGCAATTTGCTGATTGTTGGCGTTAGGCCCTGGTTAGTCCATCGTACATATGCCGCTGTTACTTCGGCAAGTTCAAATGGAGTACGTACGGCAAAATCACTAATTTGATCCAATGCCGCTTTGGCCATGCTATTTGAGCCAAGCGTATTTGTTAGCGTGGCTTCAAACTTTTGGAATTGCGATGTCACATCAATTACGCCGCGGCCTATTTCCATTAGGCCAAATCCGGCAAGCAGTCCAGCGCCTATTGTCTTGATGTTGCTGCCAAATTTATCCAGCTTTTTATTTGTGTCGGATAAAGCCGAATTGAATTTGGCCGTATTGGCTGATATTTCAACGGCCATCTTGGCCAATACATTCTGCGCCATATTACTTCATGTCTTTAATACGTGACCCCAATGAACTGCCAAAATAGTAACTGTAAATGCTGACTACCACCCCCTCTATAATGCCGACAAAATGGGTAAAAAGTTCTTTATTTTCTATGTGGCTATTGACAAGTTGATAGAGCGCGTAAAATAGCATTCCAATTCCGGCGGCCGCCAATCCCCACATCATCCAATCAAAATGACCTGTTGCTTTGACAATCTCAGCCTCGCGCGTACGCGCCGTTTCCCTGTCTTTTACTTCAAGCTCTTGCTGCTTTACTATCTGTTGGTGCATAGCCTCCAAATGCCTATTGACCTCTTTGGCTGCCTCTAATTTAGCCTGTGCCAGCTCTTCCTTGTTGGTTATAACGCCATCAAGCGCATTGCCGACAGCGTCTACAATGTCCTTAGCCTGCGTTCCAAATATCTTACTCAGCAGGTTCATCAGTTACAGGTTGTTCAGGTTGATGTTCTCCCGTGATGACTACGCCAAGCTTGCCAGCAACCCATGACCATGCATACTCGTTCGTTTCCCACGCTTGGTAATCGTCTCCGTTCATAATCAGATTGCCCTGTGAAAGCATCTCCGAATCTGAACTGATTGAAAAGTAAAAGGTCGCTGCGTCTACCAAATTATCGCTAACGACATACGAGTTAAGAATAGTCCCTTGCTTGACTTGACCAAGAGACCAGATTACGATTGGTTGGATAGTTTTCATAATTGTTTAAGCTAAGATTCCTGTATTGCGTAAAGCCTTGACGATTTTGGCTAACGTGTAGCCATCAAAGGTATCTGTATCTGTTAAAGTAGTTCCTCCGCCTCCGACACGAGTTGCAGAAGCTACCGCAGTGGTTGGCTGGACTATCGGAGTGGCGTTCCAAAATCCTATCTTTTGACTTGTAGCGGTTCCGATTTTAGTTCCTGTGGTTGTGCCGAGGATAAAGTTCTTTGCATCGAAGATGTTGAAATCTCCATAGATGTAATTTCCTGTGGTAGAACTATTACCGAGCGTTGTTGTATTTGATCCGTTGCCGACTACGTCGTAGCCAATGACTACCTCGTTGGTGTTGCCGTTTGCTCCTGCTCTTGACTGATAACCGAGGTAAAGTGAGTTAGATGATGTTTGGTTTGCGGTTGTTCCTGAGCCTGCGTAGCGACCTGCACTAACTCCGAATGCTGAATTGTTTGCCCCGGTGGTGTTGTTGACTAATGAAAAAGAGCCAAATCCTGAATTATTGCCAGCTGTTGTATTAAGCTGAAGCGAATTATTACCAAGTGCTGAGTTATTAGACCCTAAATTGTTTTGAAGTGCATTTGCGCCAATAGCAGAGTTTCCATTACCAGTTAAATTAAATTGCAATGCACTAATACCAAACGCTACATTGACCCCGCCTATACTATTGAATTGCAGTGCACTATTTCCAAAAACTGAATTACTTCCTCCACTTGTAACATTTTGACCTGCTCCAGTTCCAAAAAAACTATTTAAAGTGCCAGTTGTTATTCTTGATCCAGCGTTTAGTCCTGTTAAAGTATTTGATGTTGCTGTGGCATTCCTTATCTCATTTGTAACCGTTCCTGCACTATTTCGTAAACTTATAGAAGCAGAAGAGGCAGAAATTACTTTAATGCTTATTACAATCGTTCCGTCAAAGTCGGTAGTAGGGGTAATTGAAAGCGTACCAGTTGATGTAGCACGAGGCCCTGTCGCACCCGTTGCGCTCAGTCCCGAAGTCGTAACACCTCCGAATAAAATACTGAATGAACCCGTAGTCCTTCCTGTAACCGTGTAGGCTATCTGATAGTAGTTTCCGTTGACGGCCGCTAAAGTGTTAGTTAAAGCAGTTGTATTTCCTGTACTATGAGTCCATCCTATAGCAAATGAACCTGTCCATCCTGTTGAAGTCCAGTTAGAAGAAGATAAAAGCTCCGCTCCTAATTGACCGCCATCGCTTGTTGTTGTTCCTGTAATGTCTAAAGTAGTAGCAGGTGATGCGGTTCTGATTCCAAGCCTGTCATTCGTAGCATCCCAAAATAAATTAGACTCACTTGTTACAGTTGTCGTTCCGTTAAAATAAGCTACCTGCCCATTCGTTCCAGTACCTGTGATGGGATTCGTTAAAGCATTCTGCTTGTTATTAAACGTGTTCCAATCAGTCGAAGACAGATAGCCGTCTGTGCTTGTCGTAGCCTGTGAGATACCTATCGTTCCACTCGTGGTAATCGTTCCGCCTGTAATAGGTGACGATGTAGCGATACTCGTAACCGTACCCGTCCCGGCTGCGTCTGTATTGTTCTCCCAAACCTGAAGCGAAGAGTTGTACTTTAATACCTGACCATTTGATAGCGTTCCCGTGTTTATCTTGACGTTGTGCAGTTCGTCAAGCTCGTAACCATTGTCAACCTTGACAAATATCTTTCCGTTGTTCTGGTGGGCGTAAACTACAAACCCACAAATCACCGTATGAGTAGGTGCCTGTGGTTTGACATTTGTAAGCCTTCCCGCAGTCGTTCCGCTGAGGTAAAGGATATTTCCATCCGTCCACGTCTCGCCCTGTAAAGCTCCAGTCGTGTCGATGTTCTCAACCAATCCCGAGGTAATGATGAACCCGGAATTGTTGTTGTTGATATTCTCAGCAATCAGACCTAAAGTATCTGCGCTGTTCAAATCATTATTCGCCTGAGCGAGGTTAACCTGAAGCCTCTGACCTTGCGCTCCTGTGACTTTTACAACCTGATAGTTTGACCGAAGCACATTTCCTCCCGTGCCGTTTACTACCCGTGCGACTTGTTTCTGACCAAGCGGAAGCGATACAGAGCCGCCTTTCAAAAGCAAATCAATCGTTCCCTCCTGATCATTCCATCCCATATTACCCACTGCCGGGGTATAGGTTGTCGGAGTTACATCAAACTGAAGATATCCCGATGTCAAACCATACTCCCCAAGATTCACATTCCCAGTGGCTCCAGAGTATGGAACCTTTGCATCAAGAGCCGTCTGAAGGTCTGTCTGATTTGATAAAGTACCCTGAATTTGACCCCAATAAGTCATTGCGTTGCCAGTTATGGCTACCTCAATTGGAGTTACATTTTCCTGAACTTTTACAACAACTTGCTCATCATTGAGCGTTACCTCAATTTGAGGTTCTGTAAAAATTCGGGCGCTTTGATATAGTGCCATTAGTTTATGCTTTCAACTGATCTATCGTAAATAACCAGGGTGCCGTTCATTTTTACCTTGCCGTCATAGAGCAATTGGTAATAGTATTCGCCTACCGAATAGTTACTATTTGTTGCCGATATAGTTATTGACAATTCATTTGACAAAAGCGATAGGCCGGTAGATGATGTGAGTGTATACAAAATGGCGCTGTCCTTTTGATTTTTACGCACGATAAAAGTAAACAGATTACTGCCCCATAGATATGGGTCGCCATTGCTATCCTTGAATGCTATTTTAAGCGTTTCGGCTATGTTAAAACGCTTATATAGCTTTTGCGTACCTTCGCCTCCAAATGTAACCTTACTCATTTCTTTATCGGTTTCAATGTTTTCGGGAATAGCTTTTCAACCTCTTCAGCTGTCATTGGTTTTTCCGCTTTTTGTTCTATATCATCAAATGATAGTTTTATCAAATCTGTCTCCTTGAATGGTATTGGCTTGGTTTTCGGATCTCGTATATAGTTTATCATCAAAACCCATATTTTCCGAATTCTTGCCCATTCCAATTCCTGAATCAAATTCTTTTCTTTTTGCAGCTCTTCGTATCGTATAATATAAAGGTTAAATTCATACCACGATAAATCAAAAAACTGCTCGATTGAAATGCCCAGATTTACAAAGGCAAATTCAAGGCATTCATCTATTTCCCATTCAACGGCTCCGGATCCGTCTGACCCGGGCCGTCGTTTTTTGGGCTGATGATAGCTTCAGAGGTTTTAGCTTCCATTTCTGAAAAACCATAGGAATCAATCCATGCGGCTACTTCATCCTTGCTTGGCTCATCCTCTTTCATCAAACGGCTATAGGCTACGGCCGCAGACCAGTACCAACTGATTTGCGCTTCGATATCTGTGCCGTCAAGCATTTGTGCCATTTGCGGCAGTTTGCATTGCATGTCTTTACAAAACAAAGCTGCCTGCATAGTGCCAAATTTAAAGCCGCGTTTACGGCCAAGGATTTCAACGCTAACTATTCCTTTGTAGCTATCAATCATAATTAGGATTCGTATTTAACCCAGCTGCCGGTGATTTCAAACGTGCCGCTAAAAGTAGTTGCAGCATTGAGTGGGCCGGAAAAGCTGAGTGTATTAAGGTACGCCTGTGCATAGATGGTCAGGTTAGCCTGGTCACCAATTGCAATGGATACCTCAGTTTTGTTTTTGTGGATATCCACAAGATCAGCCAAGCCATAGGTGCTTGATGGATTAAAAAGACCTTCAAAGTCAACGGTAGCGGAGTTGCCTGAAGGCAAGATTGCCCGGTCTCCATTGTTGTCTTTGCAG
>Ga0208005_1000849_pt1 | contig 10555 bp, 12 predicted proteins | sample DEB19_08_DNA_3_FD_184530 | JGI IMG/M metagenome (GOLD analysis project Ga0208005, IMG submission 184530) | Aqueous microbial communities from the Delaware River and Bay under freshwater to marine salinity gradient to study organic matter... | ecosystem: Environmental > Aquatic > Marine > Coastal... | reverse complement strand
AAGTCGCTCATAAGCCCTGCGGCTTGAAGGCGATTAGCAATGCCCTCTCCGTAGGCAGCAGCCCCAAGCTGCTCCTCCATCTGGCGAGCAGCTCGGTCGGCTTCGTAAGACTGAAGCGCCTGAGCATAAGCGGCGGTATCGCCCTGAGCCTGAATGTCTTGGAGTTGCTGGGCGAGATTCCTCTCTCGCTCCGCCTGCATGATCGCTTCTCTAGATCCACCAAAAGCGCCAGCAGATACAGCCTGACCAGCAATCTCAGGAGCATACATTTGCGACTGGCGGATAGCCTCTCGCTTCTGAATGTTCGTGACCATCTGCTGATACGGGTCCATGTACCGCTGAAGCATTCCCGGATCGGTGACGCTTCCAGCTTGGAAGCCAGACTCCCTCATGGGAGCAAGAGCTACATTCCCGGCAACAGCAGACGATACGTCATACTCTTCTGGAGCCTGAAGACCAGCAATGCCCTGCATTGCAGCGGTTTCGTAAGGGCTGAACTGAGCTATGCGCTGGCCTTTGTAAGGCTCATATGGGCGGTTCGTTTCAAATACCGTCCGCCCAAGAAGGTTCTCAAAATACGGGCGAGCGTATTCAGGAATGTTTGTCTGAGTCGTTGTCTGGCTTGTGGTCTTTGGAGCAGATCCGCCTTTACTCATGTCTTAAAACCTTTTTTCAAAAACGGTGTATGCCTTGTCGTAGTTGTGACTTTCAAGCCACTTCCAAAAGCCAAAGCGGGCCGTAGCCTCGACGCCACTACATCCATTGTCTTTTGCCCACTGTTCAATGAGCTGAACAAAGTCATCCACCCAGTACTTAACACCTTTGCCGCCAATGAACTCGATGACCATCATCGACTTGGCGGGGTAAGTAACCATCTGGGTTACAGCCGCAGCATGAATACGTTTAAATTCATCAAAGATAAGCCAGAGATGCTGGTTAAAGTTCTCTAGCGATTCGTACAGAGCATTCATTTCCCATCGCCCGTTCGACCTTTCGACAGCGGGCTCAAGGAAATGATTGACTCGGTCCCAAATATCTTTGATGTCAGAAGGAGGAACCAGAGCTATCGAGTAATTCAACCGACTATCTGGAACTTCATCCTTCAGAACAGCATTCATACAAGTCCTCCCATGTATGCTTTGGATACAGGCGGCGGTTGCCGTGACGTCCCCGTCCGGTCCATTCTAACCTTCTTCAGGAGATTATCTAAACGCCTTCCGCCTTCTTCAGAGCTGCCATCTCCAAGTCCTGATACAACGTCAGCGGGGACAATGTATTCGCCCGGAGAGACGGCTACAGGCTGTGTAGCGCCAATCATTCCGGGAACCATGTCATCCATTCCGCCGCCCGGACCTGAGATCATTCCGTCCGTTTGAGCACCGGGAACAGCGCTGTTCAAAACCTCTTTGCGAAGGTTGTTAAACGCTTCCTGACCATACTCGGAAATGAATTGCTCGATGACGATCTCGGGATCTTCAACCATCCCAAGGATGGCTTTTGCGGTCATCCTGATCAGGTTGTCGTATTCGCGAGACATCATCTCTCGCTCACTCATGCCCTCTTCCGGCATGACGCTAGAAGCCATTTCTTCCATCATCATCTGCTCGGGAGATCCCGGCTGGGCCACAACATCAGTGATCCCACCTTCCGCCATGCCCGTAACCGTGGCTGGCTTGGGTTGCGGGTTGCCTTGAGCAAGGTACGCCGAAAGCCTTTCTGAACGGCTAGGGCCGCCAGCTATATCAGGACCAGCATAAGACTCGACCAAGGAACTAAAGGCAGACTTCTGAGGTGCCGCCTGCCTGTTGAGGAATCCCTGACCAAGGAACTGATCACTGACCTGCATTCCAGTAGCGCCGGGAGCTGCTTGCATTGCGGCAACTTCTTCATCCGTCATCCCCGGAGTCCTGTCCCTGAAGTAAGAGAACTGAGGAGAAATGCCGGGCATATACCCCTGACCGCCAACATGAAGCGCGTCATAGCTAACTTGAGGTGGCGCTACACTAATCGATCCGCGCAAAGATCCCTGAGCCGGTGCCGGGTTTGCTAGGAATGCTTTTGTCTGTTGAGCCCGCTGCTTCTCGTAACGCTTTCTAGCCCGCTTGCCCATTTTGGAAGTGTCTATAGCGGGAGGAAGGCCAACAGAATAAGCAGGATCAATCGGGCTTACTGGCGTCGTGTACTGGCTCGGGATACTGATCGGAAAGAAGTTACCGATAGTCGTGATGCCGCCATCAGCCATTCGAGGATAGCTGTAACGTGAAGCGGCCAGAGCGTCCGATATCTGTTGGCGGCTTCGATTCAGTTCTGCCCGCCGGTTTCTAGCGGAAAGAGAGTCCATTTTGTCCAGCTCTTCTTGAGCCCTCATCTCCGCGTTCTGGCTTTCTGCCAGATACGGAAGAATCATTTCTCGACTCGCAAGCTTGCTCATGAAAGCGCCGGGCTGTGTAAACGGAGCTTTGAAATATTGACCAGCAGTTGGAGCAATTGCTTCAGAGGCGACAGGGATAGAACTAACAACGCTTTGAGGAACGGTAGGGACATTAACTGGAGGAAGAGGAGCCCCGCTAGGCGGCAAAGACTTGCTAATAGCTTCAGCCATTGAGCCTGCTTGCGGCAAAGCAGATGACGCAGCGCTAGAGGCGGCAGTTTCTGCTGCTTTTTGTGCGCCCATTTCGGCTATTTTTTCAGCGCTGCCTGTAAACGCGCTCTCAGGGATAGTTTCAATTGCTGTTTTTGCAGCAGATTCTGCTGCTGTTTGTGTCGCAGCTTTTGCTGCTTCTTTTGCAGCCTCTCCTCCTGCCGCTCCAAAAGCAGAACCAAGACCATATCCGGTTATGCCAGAAAGAATGCCTTGCTTCAGATCGCCAGTGGCGGCCCAAGTAGCCAAGCCGGAGCCGATAGAGGATCCAAGAAGGGCGCTTGACCCTAGAGCGGTAGCTGCCGTGCCGCCAAGCCAAGATCCAATAAGAGGAGCAAGCAGCGGAAGGAATGCTTCTGGCTGACCCGTCTCTGGATTGGTGGTCAATTGACCGGTTGGGGAAAGAGATGCCAGACCACGAACCTCTTCCGGGTTCATGTGAACAAGCATGCTGTCGCCATACCGACCCATTGAAGACAGTTGATCAGCAACGTCCTTATAAGGAGTCATGCCGCCGCCAGCCATCCCAACCGGGCGGCCATAAAATCGTTGATTAGCCCCATACGGAACAGGCAAAGACCCGATCCCGGAGCTATAAGGATTTTGAACGGCCTGAAACATGTTGCCTTGAGGCTGCTGCATATTTTGCATAGGCTGACCAGACATAGGAGCCCGGTTGTAAAGACCACCAATCCCAGACGGGATGGATGGAGTGTTGTAGAAGTTCAGCATTTTTATTCCTCAACCAAAGATTCAGGCTAAACAAACAGATTCTGATTCAGAGATGTTTAAATTTCAAACAACATCTACTGCTGTATCTGGGTTACAGAGATAACGGCAGCAGGAGCCGCAGGACAATACGCAGTGGACGCGACAGCAGAAAGAGATACGTTTGTATCGTTTGATGCCCACATGCACTCAACGTAATCGTTTGCATCCAAAGAAAAAAACTCACTAGTAGATAATGCCATGTACCCATTATTTACGTCGGTTGTCATTATCCTTGTTGAGTTTGCGTAGTTTGTGGTTCCGTTTCTTTTGAACCAAAACCTCGCGTCTTTTGCGCTAGCAGATCCGCTTGCTATCTGGTAGGTGACATTGAATTGATAAAGACCAGAGTTAGCCACGGTTAGCCTTGTAAGCGGACTGCCCGTCAAGGAAACGCCTTCTGCTATCTCGGTGTTATCCCAAGATATTGCGTAGGCAGTATCTATCGCCGCGACCGTTTGATTGGAAGTCTTTGTGAACTCTCCGTAGTACTTCTGCTGCTCAATGGTCGGCCTAACAAATACAGCGCCAGTCGAAGAGTTGTCGATCAAGCATGCGGCTACTGGGATGACGTTGTCTGCCGCTGTCGGCTTAGTTGCAGTAAGCGCCCCGGCAGTAGAAGGGCTGGCATAAAGAACGTTGCCAACAGAAAACGCGGAAGTATCAATGCCGGAGACAATGCCCCACGTAATGACAACGCCAAAAGCGCCATTGATGATCGTTTCGTTAGTGACGCCAATGAAGTAGAGGGTGGGCGTAGCGCCATCCGCAAGATACGGAGTGGCCTCGATAAAACCATTGATAGCGTTGACGCCAGAAAACCCTACACAAACGCCCTTGTTGATGGTTGATCCACTGTTGTTGTAGATCCGCATATAAACAGGAGCGCCAATAGGCTCAGGGTACTGGCTGCCATGAGCTATACGGAGAACGCCAAGGTCGTCGTAGATTGTTCCGGGCTCTAGCCCAACCTCTTGTGTTGGGGAGTTGGTAAGAACAAGAGACGAGTTCCTGCCTTGGCCTGCGGCGCGAATATACGTGATCAGATCATTGATGGATCTGGTCAGGTCAAACATGTGGCTCTGACTATAAACCTTTGGCGGGTTGGGAATAGAAGGATAAGAAAGCCTTCTATCCATCACCGACCACCATCAGGCTGCATGTCTAAACGAGGAGCACCAAGAATCCAGCGCGTCCCAACCTTGTTGGAGGAGACCTTGAGAGTCGCCTGTCTCCCGCGAAGTCTAACGTTTACACGCTCAGTGAACTGCTCAACAGGGAACTGCGCCGTTCTGTTCACATTTGACGTGAGGGTTTCATCGTATGGAGACCCGGGATAACGCTGAGTCATCAGAGTCATTTGCACTTGTGGGCTGTTAGTAGACTCGTAGAACTTAACGTCAGGGATGATCGTCTTGATAAACATGGAATCGTCGCCCTCTCCAAGCTCAAAAGGGGCTGATTCAATGTAGGCATTCAGCGGCGTTGACGGAGAGGTGCTCCCATCATCAGTGCCGTTGTCGTGACGATAGAAGATGTTGTCAGCCCCAGTAGCAAGAGGGAACTGTGAGTCGCCGGTATCAAGCCACGCGGTTCGCGCAAGAGATCCGTAATACCAAGCATTGTCTTGATAGTTATAAATTACATATTTGTCGTTCTCTTCAGAGTTCTCCGAGGGATAAAACCAAATTACCTCTGAGAACTGAGAGTCGATTCCAGCGAAAACCTTGTCCGCTTGGTTGTAGTTGAAGTCAGAAAAGACATAGTCCTTTACGGGGCAGGGAACCTGCTCAACCTGACCAGAGTAGGTATAGAAGCCATTTAAACCCATCCAGTAGACGGTATCTTCTACGGCGGCAAAAGCGTTGAACCCAACAGTAGTTATTTTGGTGGAGATCTGCTGAATACCGAACGTGAACGGAGGCCCAATAAACTGCATTGAATAAAGAGATACATCCGTCCAGACAAGGATCTCTCTCTTTGTCTCAATAGCCCTAACGATCTTGGTTCCAGATCCAAGATAAAGATCTCCAGCCGTGTTCGTTGCGGCTGGCGTCCAAACAAAGGCATTCAGTTGATCAGAGAACCTGATCCTCAATGGATCCTGTACCGTAGCTCCGCCGTAATTGGCGCCAAAAGCGACCACATGCCGGTCTCTGTCAGACACTAGGACTTGAGTCGCAATGGTAGGCGTAGAAGAGTCAGCGCTCAAAGAGCTAAGCGTAACGGCAGGAGTTGTATACCCATTTGTTACATCAAAGTAGTAAACGCCGCCATTCCTAATACAAAAAACAAGGTCTTCTCCGAAGTTGTCATGAGCCCATATTCGTAGAGACGCAGTGGTATTGGTGCTTGCAGCCTGCCCCCAACCAACAGAACCGAATATAGCTGGGCCGCCCCAAGCAGACGCGCCCCAGCCGGGGCCGCCAACCTGAGTGTTGTATCCAACGTTTAACTGATAGTAGGCGTTTACGGCATTGCCACCGCCGCCCGTGTCTGAAGCATTGGCCGTGACAGGAAGAGTGATCCTGTAGGAGTTTTGATCAACGATCTCTACTATCTGATGCTCTTGGTTAATGACACTAGCAGTTACGTTACCGCCAAGGCTATTTGCAAACTGAAAGCTGACAAAAGAGTACTGCGTGGCGCCATGAGAATTATGAGTCACGAGGAGAGAGCTTGACCCATTCGATATAGAAAACGGGTTGTTTCCAAGCGCAGTAGTCAATCTGAGCGGCGTGATGTTGGAGAAGCCGCCGCCGCGCTCAACGTAGTATTTATAGGTGGTGCCAAAGCCTATCAGGTCTTCACCAGTAAGCGTTGACCAGCGAATAATAGAGCGGCATGCCCCGTCGAATTGCTCTCCGCCGTACTCCTTTTGCCATCCGCCAATAGACTCAGGATACCCAAGCCTAAACCTGACCAGATTGCAGTCGTACCAACCGCCCTGACTTGAGTAAGCTGTCGGGTCTCTTACGATCCCCGGCTTGAATTGAATCTTTGAGTAAGGCATCTGGCTACTTGTCTTCCTTGGAATCAAGCTTCTTAAAGATAAGAGCAAGCGTGCTGTTGACTGTTCCGAAGCCGTTCCTCATCTCGGATTTCATGTCGGACACGACATCCTTGAAGTCTTCCCTTCTTACAAAATCGTCATGTATTTTGTTTTCTAGAGTAGAGAGGTCTTTCTTCAGAATCACGATGGCGTCCCATACGATTTTAAGCAGTATCCCAAAGATCGTCCCGGTGAAGCCAATGACCCAGTTGATAAATGCTTGGTCCAAGAGGCACCACCTTATCTAAGTTTTATCGTAACACTGCGCGGCTTGCCTCTCGAAAAGCGGCGCATAACCTCGTTTGATATAACGGACGTCTCCAACTCAACCGTGGTCACGGTAGCTACGAAATACCACGTGCCAGAGGCCAAGTTGCTGACAGAGTATTGTCTAGCATCTCCACTTACCGTGACGCTGTTTGTGTAGTTCCCTGATTCGGTTCCATACATGATCTCGAACGAAAGAATCTCCTCCGGCGCTAGAGGCGTGCCGTCCTCGTAGGCCGTTGGAGCGATCCATTCAATCGTTGCTGAATAACGCGCAAGCGCAGCAGTAGGCAGAATCAACAGAAAAAATAAAAGGATTCTGTTCATGATGCTCCAGATAAGAACAAAGACCGCTCATCTTGACGGCGTTTAACTAGACCCGGAAGAACTCGCCCGGCGGCCTTGGTCCACTTCAAGAACTCATCAGCAGCAGATTCGTACTCTCCACGATTAACCTTCATTCTCAAAGTGCTTCTTTGAAGGTTCCCTAAGCCGACATTAAAAGAGAAGGAAACAAGAGCATCAAACCTTCCTTGGCTATCAACAACAGAAGGACAAGCTCTAACCACGCCCTGCTCAAACCTGCCAAGATCTTTAGAGAGAATAGAATCAACCTCGTCCATAGAGAGAGTTCTATCCCAGCCGCTTGGTATCGGTAGACTTTTGCGATCTTCATACTTGACCGAAGCATGAGACGGATCAATTACGTGCCCAACCCCAACAGTCCAGAGAAGAGCTGGGCATCGATAAGGTCTTAGCCTAACCCCTTCGTGATGTTTAATCATCTGTATCGCGAAGGGGCTTGTCTTCACTTTTTGAAGGCTTGGCTGCCGAACCAGAATGCAATGATGCTGCTCAGGATAAGCATCTCATCCTGAGAGAAGACGTTTTCCATAGCGATAGCAAATGGAACGTTCTGAGTGTAGGCGTACCAAACGCCTGTTGCGTTTAAAGCTACAAGCTCAAGAACAAAGATATAAGTAACAACGGGCCTTACGGATGATCTGAGGTTGATCATCCACTGACTGGCGCCCTTCCCGATCTCGATGTCATGGTTATAAAGGCTCTGCTTCTCTTGAGCATCAGCCTGAATCTGGATCTGCTCTGTCTTTATTTCTTCTATCCTTTCTTGAGCAAGGAATCCGCGAGAAGCCATCTCAAGCTCTCGGCTCTTTTGCATCTCAAGAATATGAATCTCATGCTTCTTGTCCTGACGATCCTGAAAAATCTCAAGGATCTTAGGAAGACCGCCAGCAAGGAAGCTCATAAGAGTCGATAGAAGAGTCATCATGATCAAGCCCTCTTTGCCGACACCACATCATTGCCTTTGGTGACCGTGACATGATCGCCCTCAACGTCCACACGCATAGGCATCTCTTCTCTATCAAGCCTGTCGAGCTTATTGATCAGCTCTTTGATTACGCCAAACTCAGGCTTCTCTTCTTTCTCATTAGCCCCAGCAATCCCGTTGAGCATGCTGATCAGCGCCGTAAGAGAAGCGCCCAGAAGACCCATGACAGCCGCGATCTTTTCGTTATCGAGGACAAGACTGGACCCAACGCCAATAGCAACTATAAGAGTGATGTAGGCGAGGCCGTGCTTGCCAATAGCCTTGCCCGCGACCTCTTTTGCTGTTGAATGAGCCTCAAACCGATTCAGCTCGGCTCGGGCTTGAGCCTTTAGCAGTCGAAGGTCAACAGTATCCAATATCAAAACTTCCAAGTATTGATCGGAGGAGGCTCCTTGGTTCCGTCAGGAGCAACATTCTCTACCTGAGTCGGGCCGGGAATAACAACAGCTTCCTTTTTGCCCTTTCCTTTGTTTTTCGATGTAGATGCGGCCTTGTTTTTTTCAGGTTTTTTTGAATGCATGGAACCTTCTTTTTTTAACATGTAGCTTTTGTTTAAAGATCTTGCTAGAAGAAGAACAAGAATGAGAGCTACAGAAACAATAAGAAAAATATCAAACATTGAAGAGACCTTTAGGTGAATACAAATTTGACCTTGCCAGCGCTACCAGACGATCCGGTAACGAGGCCGCCATTACCGCCATTGCCGCCTGCGCCAGCAGAAACCCCGCCGTCTCCAGAAAGCGCTGCGCCGCCTGCGCCGCCCGCCCCGGGGACGGATGTAGTTCCCGCTCCGCCATTGTTACCGGCAGTGTTTGTTGTCCCGCCAGTCGGAGTTACGCCAACTCCTCCAGCGCCGCCAGAGTTTCCAGAAATCCCGCTTGGGGCGGCACCAGAACTCATTGTGGTTAGCGTATAAGTCCCGCTGGTTATAGAAGATGCGCCTCCGGTTCCTCCGGGGCTGCCGCCAGCGCCAACAGACCAGTTGACCGTTTGAAGGTTGTTGCCAGAAACGCTAAATGATTTCTTGGAATAACCGCCAGAAGCGCCGCCACCACCACCTGTAGACGTGCCGGTATACGCCGCAATCGAAGAGCCTTGGCCTCCGGGGCCGCCGCCGCCCCAGATCTCAATCACCATCGTAGAGGCGCCAGACGGAATGGTTACGGTCCCGCTGCCAGAGTTAAACTCGCTGGTAGATCCGCCAAAGGTAGAAAAAATGTTTCTGGAGGCGAAACTCATTATGCAAAGTCCTTGATTAGGGTCGCGTACCAAAAACCTGTAGTGCTTCTGTAGGTTGCGACAAGCAAATCAACATCGTTCGCAGGAGTAGACAAAACGCCAGCGGTTCCGCCCGGCCATTTAAAGATACCGGGCCATGTCACTGTTCTACCGCCGGTTCCATCTTGAGTGATGAACCAGTTGATTGTTTGACCATCTCTCGGGTTTGTAAAAGTTGGCGTGATTGCACCAGTAATCGTAGTTGCAAAAACATTGCTAGCAGAGCAGTCAACACTGATAGAGCCTGTGGTCCCGCTTGCAGTACTGGGCGTTGTTTGAGCGCCGCCTGTAAACGTGGCGGAGGTAAATGTAGGAGCATTAGAAAGAACAGCGTTACCAGATCCGGTTGACGTCGTTACGCCAGTGCCGCCATTGGCGACAGGAAGAGTGCCGCTGACATGAGTAGTAAGACCAATCTTTCCGTAAGAGGGCGCGGTGCCAGCACCGCCAGAAATTAGCGCGTTACCAGCCACAACCGCGGCTAGCTTAGAAAGAACTGTTGCAGAGCTTGCATAAAGAATATCGCCAACGGCGTACCCTCCCGGCTGACCCGTGCCGCCGTTAGCTGCCGCAAGAGTCCCGGCAAGGGTAATAGTTCCGCTCGATGTGATTGGCGAACCAGACACAGTAAGACCGGTTGTACCGCCAGAAAGAGCAACAGAGCTAACAGTGCCGGAGGCCGTCCCGTAGCTGACAGCGTTGATTATGTTTGTGCCGTTTGAGGCAAGAATTAGTTTTGATCCGTTAGCTACAGAGATGCCAGTACCAGCGGAGGTTTTTACGGTTACGGCAAAGCCGCCAGTGGTGTTGTTGAATATAAAGTAAAGCTTCCTGTTGTTAGGAACAATCAGGTTCCTAGCTGCGGTCAGCGTTCCCGTAAGCTCGATATACATGTTCCGTGCAACGCCTGTTGCGCCGTTCGGAATAGTAATAGTTGTGTCGGCGCCATCTGTGATGGTTTGCGTTACATAGCCGCTGATCGCCTGCTCAAGAAGCGTGCCGAGGTTTACGTTGGTAATGTCGCCCCAAGTACCGGCATTTTCACCAGTAGCCATCAACTCAAGGGCAAGGTTTGTCGAATATGTACTAGGCATTTCCTATCCTATGCTGCTATTTGAAACCAGTCGGATGACTGAGAGTCTGAAACCAAAGACCATCCGGGGTTTTGGGCAGAATCCGCACAGGTCCAGTTTGGACC
>Ga0208005_1000846_pt1 | contig 10582 bp, 17 predicted proteins | sample DEB19_08_DNA_3_FD_184530 | JGI IMG/M metagenome (GOLD analysis project Ga0208005, IMG submission 184530) | Aqueous microbial communities from the Delaware River and Bay under freshwater to marine salinity gradient to study organic matter... | ecosystem: Environmental > Aquatic > Marine > Coastal... | reverse complement strand
ATCCCGTGCTCTTCGCGCGTTCGAGGAAGGCATGGTTGACCGGTTCAACCTCCCGAAAACTCCAACGCGGAACTAGCCATGACAGTCTCCACCACTTCGGTTTCCGTCACCTACACGGCCAACGGTGCGACGACGGCCTTCGCCGTATCGTTCCCGTTTTTCGAGATCGCGGTTGACCTCGTGGTGATCTCGTCGGGAGCTACCACGCGGCAGGTGGCCGGGACCGACTACACGATCACGGGCGGCGACGGGGCAACCGGTACGATCACATTCACGACGGCACCGGCGACCGGCTATTACGTCTGGATACGGCGCGACACGACGAAGCTGCAGGAAACCAACTACGTCGAGGGCGACGCGTTTCCGGCGGAGACGCACGAGGACGCACTCGACCGTCTGACAATGTCGGTTCTGGAGCTGGAGGAGCAGGTTGGGCGGCGTCTGTCCTACAGTGCCAACCCCGCGATTGGCGGTTCTGGCACTCCCTACGGTGCCGGGAACGCGCGGATTTCAGACCTCGCGGAAGCCGAGGAGGATACGGACGCGGTAACGCTGGCGCAGGTCCGCGACCTCATCAACGACGAGGCCATTGCGGGCGTTGCGACGGAAATTCCTGGCTGGGCCAGCCTGGAGACGTTCGGCGCGGTTCCGTCCGTGGCGATCACGGGCGCGACGCTGGCAAACCCCTGTGTGATCACGACGGGTGAGGCGCACGGCTTCACGACGGGAGATACCGTGTGGATCACGTCGATTGTTGGACTCAAATCGTCGGCGGGCGTTCCGAGTTCGCCGCTCAACTGGAACAGCTACAGCGTCACGGTGCTATCGTCGACGACGTTCTCTGTCCCGGTGAACACGTCCGCACTGACGGTGGCTTATTCGTCGGGCGGCTGGGCTTCCAAGACCGACAACAAGACGGCGATTTCGGATGCTCTGTCCTACGCGAAGGACTGGCACGATGAGAAAGGCTCGCGGCTTTCTCTTCTGATCCCGCCCCGACACTATCACACGACGGAAGTTGTTGCTTTTAAAGATCCAATTATTGTGCACGGTCACGGTTGTTCGTTCGATAACACCGTCTGGTACGCGGACCAGGATGTCGAGGTTTACGGACTGACGGTCGACGGCGCGACCTACAACGGCCACGTGTGGGCGCGCCTCCAAGCCGGAACGGCGCAGCAAATTCAGGGTATCAATTGCGGCGGTTTCGGCGGTCTCATCGGCGGCTATTACCGCTCGCAGGTGGCGATCGGCGCGGTTCGCGAGCAATGGTACAACGCCAACCATTCCGGAGGCTGGGGCATCTCGGTCGGCATTCGCGGCATGACGTGCGTTGTTCCACCCGACGCGGCGGATATCTTCTTCAACGATCCTGGCTCGATCGTTGCCGGCGGCACCGGATACACGGATGGGTGGCACACGGTCAAATTCGGGAATGGCAAAACCGCGACGGTCACCGGCATCACCAAAGCCAATCCCGGCGTTGTCACAACCTCGGCCGCGCATGGCTTGACGACGGGGCGGTATGTCGAGCTGGAATCGGTCGGCGGCATGACCGAGGTCAACGAGGTTGCTTACTCGGTCACGGTTCTGACCAGCACGACGTTTTCGATTGGCGTCGATACGTCGAGCTACGGAACGTACACATCCGGCGGCACGATGCGATCCGGTAAGGACGCGATCGGCCGCATCAAGGTTGTGAGCGGTGTTGTAACCACATGCCAACCCGTGTTCGGTGGCCGGCATTATGAGACCGGCGACCAGCTTTCGATCACGGGCTACACGTACCAGATTTCGCCCGTTGCTGGGACCGTCAACATTGGAGCCGGTTCCGGCTTCACGTATCAGGTTGGAGACGTAACGGACGACACGACGCCAAACCGCAACTGGTCCAACTCCGCGCAGTTCTACGGAACGCGCGTGCGTTCCAACTGGTTTCACGCGATCTGGGGCAACCGGTTCCAGAACATGGCGTATTGTTCGTTCTATGGAACGCAGTGCGAAGGTAACCTCAACGTCGACGACCGCGCCACGTGGTACGGCGAATACGATCAATGCACCATCGTCGATCCGCACATTGTTGTCGCCAGCGTGGCGTCTCAGGGCGCGGGCGGTACGGCGAAGATCGTGGATTTCACGGGTACGTCGTCCTCGATCGTCATCAGCGGCGGACGGTGGACGCACGTCACGTCGACAATGACGACGGCGGGTGGCTACACGGTTCGCGACATTGCCAATTTTGGAACCAATCCGGTGCCACGAACAACCGTTGTGGGCGCGTCCGGCTCCGGCATCTCATCGCAGCCTAATCCCTCTGCGGTTGTCTCGGGTCCGACCGCACCTTCAGCCGGGATCATCACCATCACCGGGCTGCAGCCGGTCTATAACAAAATCACGGTTCTAGGCTCGCGCATCTCGCACGACGACACGGGAACGGATCGTTATTTCATCGTCGAGGCGTCGACCGATGGCGGGTCGACATGGCCCAGCACACTATCGGTCCGATGCAGCGCGACGCATGCGGCTGCCAATACCGCGTCGGTCTCGGTGACGATCTTCAACTACTCAAACCAATCCGCGACCAAGATCATGCAGGCGAATGGCAACTTCGACTCGGGCGCGACCCCTACCTACGTCGAGCACACGACGGCCGGCTTGATCAATGCCGTTCGCATGAAGGCAAGTTCCGGCAATCTCGACGGCAACTCTCGCATGATCTTGATCTCGGAGATTTGACCCATGCGCCAGATCCTCATTGACAGCGACGGCGCTCAGACGGCGTTTCCGGTGCCGGGAACGGTCCAGCACGTGATGGTGCGCGATCGGCGCGGGTTCGCGGATAGGGTGCTTCGCAACGGCGTCGACTACTTCATCGCTCCAGGAATGGTCACTCTGTCCGCTCCCGTCGACAGAGGGTGCAAGGTGCTCCTGTTCGTCGATGCGCCACCGCAGCAGCCGGCGATCCCGGTCGATGCCCCGGTGGTCAGCATCGGCGTGGCCGCGCGACGCCCCGAGCCGGTCGTCACAGTGATAGAGCGGCGTGTGGTAGAGGCGAGACCGGTCCCGCAGCCTGTCGTGTCAAGTGCCAAAACTAGCATAGAGGTTTTGGCCGATCCGGTGCCGGCTGTGGCTCCCGTCGAGCCCGCTCCGGAGCCGTTGCCGGTTGCGGTGCCCGTAGAGCCAGAGCCGTCAATTGCCAAAACCTCTATGGAGGTTGTGGCGCCACCAGATCCGGTTCCGCAGGCTGTGGCCATTCCGGCTGACACAGCCGTGCTTGAGGCGAGGATCGCTCAACTTGAGGCGATGATTACGGAGATCGGTGCGGCCGCAGCCACAGCCATCGGGGGCGATCAATGAGACACATGGACATTGCAAGAGCCGAACTCGGAACGCATGAAGTCGACGGAGCGACCGCTAACCCTCGCATCATGGAATACTTCCGCACGTGCGGCGGGGATTGGGCCAAGGATGATTCGACGCCATGGTGTGGCGCATTTTGCGGGTGGGTGATGACCCGCGCGGGGTTGGACCTTCCGAAAGAACCGCTTCGCGCGCGATCGTGGGCGACCTGGGGCGAGCCGCTGGCGGCATTTGAGCCAGGGTGCGTGGTTGTAACCACTCGCGGCAATGATCCCGCCAGCGGTCACGTGACGCTCGGCGATAGCATGGTCAACGGCAAGATCATGGGGCTTGGCGGAAATCAGGGGGACGCGGTTTCGATCGTCGGGATAGATTCCTCGCGGGTCATTGCCTATCGGCGAGTGCCTGGGGCCACGCCGCCGCCCGCACCGAGCATCGGCCGAACAGCCGTGAAATCAGAGACGGTGCGTAACGCGGGATATGCTGGCGCGGGGATTGCCGCCATGACGGCGGACGAAGCAACTGGCGTCGTGAAGCAGACTATCGAAGGCGTCCAAGGGGTGTTTGGTCCTGGGACATCGGTGCATAGCTTGATCGATCTGGCCAAGAGCGACATAAAGTGGCTGTTCGTGTTTGTCGTTGTTGCTAGCATCATTGGTGTCGTGGCGCGTCGCTTCCGCGCAACAGAGGAAGGTAAAATCGGATGAAGCTGATCTGGACTATTTTAAGATCAATGGCGCCGTGGCATTTCCTTGTAGCGGGTGTTATGGCGTGGTCTGCATTTGTTGGCGTCAAAGGGTACCGAGCTGGGGGGGAGGCCCGGCAAGCCAAAATTGAAAGAGCCGCCGATGCCAACGTCAAGAAAGCTGAGAAAGCGCGCGCTCATCAGCGCTCTGTTGATTCCAACCGTCCTGCAGGGGTGCGCGACCCCGCCGCCCGTGATTGATCGGGGATGCGATTGGACCCGCGACATCAAAGCTCCGACGTTCAGCAAAGCGGACACGGCCAAGACGCGATCCGAAGTATCGAAATCGGCAGCAGAGATCCGGGAACACAACGCGGCGCGGGCCGCAATCTGTCCGCAGGCAAAGGCCTGAACATGGATGCGCGGTCAATCCGATTGGAGCACGTCGCAGCCGACCTCTTGGCAAATGGGCTTGGCCACGGGCGAGCTGGCATCACGCCTCGACCACGTCGAAGGGGATATCGAGAAGATCAAGGCGGAGCCACCCCAGCTCCGCCTCGACCACGTCGAAGGGGATATCGAGAAGATCAAGGCGGAGCTGGGGTGGCTCCGCCGAGGAATGATCTTGCTCGCGCTATCGACGGCCGGAGCGGTCGTAAACCTCAAAGCCGAGACGTTGGGCGAGCTTATCGCGGCGGTATTGAAAGCCGCACTGAAGCTCTGATCAGCGCGGCTTGCTATCTGGCGTGGGGGCTTGTGGCCCTCGCCGTGGCCCGGACGGCGTGGGTTGCCGTCATGGCGCTTTAGGTTCCGGGTTCCTCTCCATTGCTAGTCAGAATGACGGTGTCGTCGATATCGGCAGATGGAATCGGAGCCTCGCTGTTCTTGATTGCCTTCTCCAAGATCGACAGAAGACGCTTTGCTTCTTCAAGGTCAAGGTAACCTTGATCGTTGGCGATGATCAAGGAGACTATGCCGGGCTCAGACCAGACGGAAAACGACGGATCATCAATCTGGATAACGTCCGAACCCATTTCCCAATTGGCGGGCCATTCATTGGCAAAAACTGGCATTTTCCTCTCCTATATTAGTCCGTGTCTCTCAAGGACGGCGCGGGCGATTTGGGCCGGGTTGGCGGCCCCGTTGGCGATCGAAAGAAGGGCGGCTACAAACTCGGGGTGTTGAGATACCACACGGGGGGATGGATCATTCGTGAGTGAGGACCAACGCACAACCGTGCGCTTCCCCGCGCGTTCGGCCGCGCGCGCCTTTAACGCGTCCGGGTCGTGCTGCTTACAGTACAGCCCGACTGTGCGTTTACGATAGCATTGGCGCCATATAGGCAGGAGCTGATCGTACACGCCTTCAATGCACCGGCTCGGGTCCTCTGGCGTCTTATTGCGCCCATATGTGCGCGGCTTGTGAGTTTCCGTTTTCACCATCGTCGCCTCCAGCTCGGGCTCCGTCGAATCCTGCTCGGTACATTGTGGTTGGTGTAGACGCGCCGAGCATGCCCAGCCATTGCGTGATCGTCGGCGGTCTTCTCTACGTGGCACCACTTGCAGATGATGGCTAGGTTGTCGTCTTCGTTCGTGCCGCCGTTCTCAAGGGCCGTGATGTGGTCCATGTCGTAATCGTCGCCGGGCCGGAGCTTGCGGCCGCATTCGTAGCAACGGCCTTCACACTTGGCGAAACAGCGAGCGTAATCATACGGCGTGAATCGCTTGCGCTTTATGTGAACGAAGGGGTTGGTCATGCCGCCGCTACCTTCTCACGCTGGGGAGCCGACGCATCTTGTTCGGCCTTGTAGATCTCCGGCGTGATGCCGGTGATTGCTTCAATCAGATCATACATCCGGGCGGCCACGTCCCGGAATTCCGTCACGGTGATCTCGCGCTCTGAGATCGAACGCGGGCGCAGAATGATGAGCTTGTCGTCATTCCTGAAGGCCCGGAAGTCACGCCGCCCGCCGCAGAAAAACCGCGCCAGCGCGATCGCCTCAGTCGGCGACGTGAACGCCGATGCGTCAGCCTCAAACCGTTCGCAGTGTCCGACCTCGATCGCCAGCCAAGCCCGAAGGTGCTCTGGATCGTCCGGCTTGAACCCGTGCTGTTCGGGCCAGTTGTCAAACGCAAGCCCTATCACTCCGAAAAGAAGACCGTGTTCCTCGGACGAGCGGCGGCCCAGCCCGAAGGAACCATACAGCCGCTTGATGATCTCGACGGCGGCAGGGCGCGGGATCGACTGCAGGAAGTTGTAGACACGGCCGTAGGGTGTCGCGGTGCTCATGGCTTGATTGCTCTTGCGACACCGCTACGCGGCGCCGGCCCCAAAGGCTGGTCCGATGACGCCTCCGCCCATGCATGGAACGCTTCCTGATCGCCTCCGGCGACCATGAATTGCGCCCGCCTCGGCCGGCCGATGTTGCGCTCGTCGTAGATCCGCAGAGACGCAGGGCCGTACTTGGCCCCCGGCCACTCGAAGCGGATATCCGCCTCGAACACGCCGTGCCCCCGGATCACATGGCTGTTGTAGACCCTGTCAGGGGCTTGCACCCGATCATAGACGCGCTTGCCTGGGCCGACGTAGACGTAGCTCTCGCGATCGCTACCGTAGACGCTGCAGCGCCCATGCTTGGCCTCCGGGAGAGGCAGAGGCACCGCGTCAGCTGGTAGTCGGGCACTCAAGCGCCGAACCAGCCATGCGTGAATGCGCTCCTCCCATCGCCGACGGCGACGCCTTCTGGCCATGTCCTGGGTATGACAAGCTGAGCAGCACCAGACCTCGCCCTGAACCGGCTCGACGGGATCCATGACGGGGCGACTGATGTCCGGGCCGTACTCGCGCCGCATGTGCCATTCGTGAAGCCCGTCCTCGAACCGATCATGGCTGCCGATGAAGTGGCTGCTGATGCGAGTCCCGCAACCTTCGCACTCGTACCACCATTCCCGATCGATGCGAGCGAGGGCAGGGACGCCTGTCTCGGCGTAATGGTCCCACTCTGGCGCTCGCCGAGCTGAGATGCCTGACAGCTCGTAGCCAGTCTCGTTCGCGAGATCACGCTTGGCTGTGATGGAGTGCCGCCGGAACATCACGCGGGAGTCTTCGCCATCGTTCCAAACCACGACGAAGCACAGGAGCGGCTTCTCAGCCGCAGCGTCGATCTCATTGGGTAGGGTGGTTTGCATGGTGGTCATGGCTTACGTCTGGTCGCCAGAGCTGGTGGTGGGCGGTTCAGAGCCTTGCGCGACGGATTGCTTGCGCTGGTACTCGCCGCACCAAGCGTCAGAGAAGCTGATAGGAAACCGCCCATGCTCACCCATGCGAGAAACCGATGGCGGGTGGCGACGACAAAAGCCGTGGTGTTCGGTGCCGGGAATCTTGAACGGACCCCAAAACCGGCAGTTGCCACAAACCGAGGGTGTCTCGTTGCTCATTGGGCGTGCTCCCGAAGTGCTCAGAATGAAATCCGTACGGATGGAACCTTGTTCTCGCAAATGGCTTGCATCGCAACCGTTGCAAACGCAGACGGAACGCCAGCCGCCACAAGGGCCGCGTGCGCGTCGGCGATTACCGACTTCCGATGCTTGATGTTCGCTTCGCGCTTGGCGGCGGCTTCGGCTTCGGCCCGCGCCTTGGCTGCAACTTCGGCCTCGGCTCGCGCCTTGGCGTTGGCAGCGTCACGTTCGGCTTGCGCCGCTTTGGCCTCGGCCGCTTTGATCGCTGCTTCCGCAGCTACCCGTTCGCGCTCGGCGCGTTCTGCCGCCGCCTTTGCAGCGCGAGCCTCGCCTTCCTTGCGTAGTTGCTCGGCGGCTTCCTCGGCCCGCCGCTTGGCATCTTCGGCTCGAAGGCGTTCTAGTTCGGCCGCTTCGGCTTCGCGCTTCTCTACAAGCGTCATCTGCTGGCGCAGCGTGTTGATCGTAAAATCACGGAATTCGCCAATCTCTTTGGCAAATTCTTCGTGTTCATCCGGTTCGATCGTTTCTGCTTGTGCCAGTGCGTCGCGAAGTTCGGTTGCCGACTTGTGCAATCCGGGAAGTGTCGCAAGCATCGCCAGCACGTCCCGATGGCGCTTGATGCGAGCCGACTCGGCAAGCTCCCATGCCTCCAACGGCGCGCGAACCTCATCGCGCCACGCGTCCAACGTCTCTCGGATTAGACGACGCGTTGCGTCGATCTTCTTCGGGATTTCCTTCTGCTCGGCCGCAAGCGTTTTTCCCACGCCATCGTCAAGCAGCGTCTTCGCCTTGGCGATCCGGTGCGCCATCGACGCAATTCGCTTGCGACCTGCATTGGTTGTAACGTCACCTTCAAACTGATCGACGACGGCGCGGACCTTGGCGAGAATCGGCTCAATCTTTCCGGGCGTCGTGAACACTGCCAACGCGCTGTCTGCGTCAATCGCTACAAGCGACGTGATGTCGTGATCTTCTAATGATGCGGATGTCATGCGTGTACCCCTCTCAAAATTTCATAGCGAGTTTCAATGTCTTGCTCGACAAGATCGGCCCATTGACGCGGCATGGTGTCGATCACGTCCTTATACGTTGCCCGTATCTCCCGGAGCGCGTCCGGTGTGTCGGCCGATTGGATGGCGGCCAGTATCTTGCGATGCAGCTCGACGGCGCCTGGCTCTTTACGCTGAGAATGCGCGCTCTTGCGAGCCTTCGGAGCCGATGCCTCGGCGCGGTCTTCCTCGGTGTCGGCCTGGGGCACGCTGTCGAGGTCCATATCGCCGGTGGGGATCTTGAACATGGACCGGAGGAACGACTTCTCGGCGTAGCTCTGCGCGGCCTGGAACGTCTGCGGGCCGGTGATCTGGATGAACAGCGATCGGCGGCAGCGCGCGTCGGACCAAGTCACGCCGCTGATGTGCGCCAGAACGAACGAGAACGAGAACTTGCCCCACTGACTGGTCTTTCCATCCTTCTCGACGCGCATGATCTCAGGAAGCGCGTCTTCCATGCAGAGGCACGCCAAGCCGGCGTTGCCCATGGCACGCGTCAGGGCAGCATAGATGTCGTCCGCCGACGCGAAGTTGTAGCCGCCATGTGCGTTGCGCTGCGATTTTTTGACGGCCTCAAGGCCAATCTGCACAGCGCAAATCGCCTTCACGATTTCAGCCGGGATCGGCGCCGGTGGCACATAGGCTGCTGTCTGCATCTCATCCATTACCCTGCCCTCGCTATCAAGATCGCCGCGCAGACGATCAGAAAAACCACGACGATAAACGCGCCAACATCTCCGCGAGTTCTAGCGCCGCGAAGAAGATGGCGACGCCAAGCATTGCGGCGCCGCCGATTAGAAGTAGCCCGGTCGCCATCCACGCCAGCACGAGCCCGAGGCCGCGTAGTTGCATGCTCGTCATTGCCAATGTCCATTAGGGTACGCCCGCACGTAAACGCTTCGCTACTTCTTGACGTAGACGCCCTTCCGCCGGTCGTGCGCTTCGCGGTCGGCAGCGGCTAGAAGCTCGGTGATGCATCCCAGCAAGACGTTAAGATTGACCTGCAAGCGTTCGATCTCGCGCTGGTGCGCAATCGTCGAGAGCTTGGGGCGCATCTTGCGGACCTGGCCAATCGCCCCCTCGGCTAGCTCAATGGCCTCGTCGAGATCGGCCGGGGATTGCCGGCGGGGTACGGACGCCATCACGCCCCCCCGATCTTTATGTTCGCGGCGCTAAGTTTTTTGGCGACCTCGTAGACAATAGAAACGCCATGCGTTTCCTTGATATCCATTATCGTATAAATGATTGTCTCACCCCAATCAATTTCAAGGTCAAATGGGATATATTCGCCATTGTCGTCAGTTGTCATAATAGACACATCGGCAATCCACCATCTGCCGTCTCTTTCATACTCAATTCCTGCCGCCAATGCTGGAACTCGTAGTTTTATTGTTTTGCTGCCCGGTCGGCTTAGACGCACCAAGCAGGCGTCCTTGAACGTCATTTCAAACTTTCCAAATGACATGGACTTAAATCCTCCTAATGGTTGACGCCATCACACGCGCTCGCGATGTGACGGGCCTTTGGGGAGTTCGGGTTCGATGCCTTCCGCACGAAGGGCTTCCGCGACCTCATCGTCGATCGCGAGGCGATGGCGCCAAGCCAGATCTTCGGCCGTGAGATTAAGTTCTTTGCCCGGCGACAGGACATCCCAAAAGATCAAAACATCCTTCTCGTCCGTCGTCATAATGGCGACCTCGGTAATATCCCAACCGCCATCAACGTCGTATTCGACGCAAACAACCATCGCCGGAACAAGCATGGACATTGTGCCGTCGCCGTGAAAGCTCGGCCGTATCCAGAATGCTTCCTCAAACGTCATTTCCAAGCTACCGAATGCCATCGACGTCTCTCCCTGAGTGATTGGCGGCAGGATCGCCCCTCGCCGATCCTGCCGCCTGCTTGCTGCCGCCTGGAGTTCCCCCCGCGTAACTCTGAGGCGGCAGACTTAGTCGTACGAGACTAACCCCGCATGCGTACGACTAATTAGAATTACCCGTCCCCGTCCCCGAACCCGGACCCGAACCCGG
>Ga0208005_1000845_pt1 | contig 10632 bp, 4 predicted proteins | sample DEB19_08_DNA_3_FD_184530 | JGI IMG/M metagenome (GOLD analysis project Ga0208005, IMG submission 184530) | Aqueous microbial communities from the Delaware River and Bay under freshwater to marine salinity gradient to study organic matter... | ecosystem: Environmental > Aquatic > Marine > Coastal ... | reverse complement strand
GTTCCAATTATTGCTGCTGGTGGCGAATATGTCCTTTCGCCTGAGCAGGTCATGAACGTCGGAAAAGGAGATCTCGACACAGGGCACAGGGTTTTGGATGAATTTGTAAAACGTATGCGAGCTATCACTATCAAAACATTAAAGAAGCTACCCGGACCTAAAAAGGATTAATTATGACCGATAATACCAAGCCTGAAGAGCTTCATATTCGGATTGGGCGTCCAGAAGATTTGGACGAAATGATGCAAATTGCCATGATGGCATGTGACGAAAACGGGTTTCTCGACCCTAACCCCGCCAAGCTGGCCGCAGAGATCTGGCCGGCCCTCCACCAAGATCACGGCATTGTGGGAATTATTGGCCCCAAAGACGGCATGATCGAGGGCGCCGTGCTGCTTCGGATTGGCGATATGTGGTATTCAGACACGCAGGTTGTCGAAGAAAAAGCCATCTTTATTCACCCCGATTATCGCAGCGCAAAGGGCGGTCGAGCCAAGCAACTTTGCGAATTCAGTAAAAAGGTTGCTGACACCCTTGGTATTCCGTTGATTATTGGTGTATTGTCCAACAGCCGGACGGAAGCTAAAGTCAGAATGTACGAACGGCAGTTTGGTAAGCCGAGCGGTGCGTTCTTTTTATATGGCGCTAAGACTGGGTCTCATTCCAGAACGGAGCATTAAATGGGCGGAAAGTCATCTCAGTCTACCCAGACAGTAAGTATACCGCCAGAGATTTTGGCGCGATATAACGCGGTTAACGCGCGGGCTGAGACGACTGCACAGACGCCTTTCCAGCAGTATTCCACGAACCCTGCCGACTTTGTCGCGCCCCTGACGCCAACGCAGCAGGCAGGGATCGCCAACACCAATTATTATTCCGGCACGGCGCAGCCTTATTATGAGGCAGCAACCGGACAGCTTGGTGCCGCCCAGCAAGCAGCCCTTCCTTTTTATGGCCAGTCTGCGCAGAACGTCGGGCAGGCGCAGGGCGTAGGCAATATGATGGCGGGGGCGTCTCTGGGCGCCCTTGGTCAAGGTGCGGCAGCGGCCAGCCCCCTTCAGCAGCAGGCTCAATACGGCTTGATGGGCGCTTATGGTGCTGCGCAGCCATTTAATCAGGCAGCAGCCAATTACATGGGCGCTGGCGCTCAGGCTGTTAACCCGGGCGCTTTGGGCGCTGAGCAAATCAATCAGTATATGTCGCCGTATATCAGCAATGTTTTGCAGGGCACAGCGGCCATGCAGAACCAGATGAACCAGCAGGCAATGTCTGGCCAGACCGGCAACGCCATTCGCTCTGGTGCGTTTGGTGGTGACCGTGCAGGTATTGCGGCAGCCAATTTGGCTCAGCAGCAGCAAATTGCAAACGCCAAGATCTTCTCTGACATTCTTAATCAGGGTTATGGGCAGGCTCTTGGCACAGCCCAACAGCAACAGCAGCTTGGTCTTGGCGCTGAGCAGGCCAACCGTGCTGCATTGCAGCAAGCGGCCCAGCAGGCGCTTGGGATCGGCCAACAGCAATTTGGTCAGGGTCTATCGGCAGCGCAGCAGCAAGCCGCACTTGGGCAGCAGCTTTATGGTCAGGGCGCAAACACCGCCCAGCAGCTTGCAGCACTTGGCCAGCAACAATTTGGTCAGGGCATGACCGCTGCCCAGCAGCAGCAGGCTCTTGCTCAGGGCCTTTATGGTATGGGGGCCAACACCTCGCAGCAGATGGCCGCTCTTGGCCAAGGCGCTCAGGGTGCGGGTCTTCAGGGGGCGCAGGCTCAGCTTGCAGCAGGTCAAGCTCAACAGCAGACCGAGCAGGCTGGCCTGCAAGCTCTCTACAACCAATACTTGCAGCAGATGTCGTATCCGTTCCAGACGGCGCAGTTCTTGGCGAACATCGCCATGGGGACTGGTGCGCTGTCAGGTTCTACGACACAGACCAACCAGATGGGCGGTGGCTTCTCTGACCGTCGCTTGAAGGAAAACATTCGCCCGGTCGGTAAGACCTTCGACGGCCAGACGATCTACAGCTACAACTTTAAGGGTGAGCCCAAGACCGAAATTGGTCTGATCGCGCAGGAAGTTGAAAAGAAGCATCCGGAAGCCGTTGGTCTGGCTGGCGGTTACAAGACCGTTCACTATGGCAAGGCGACGGACGACGCTGCTGATCGTGGCCACTTTGCTTATGGCGGTTCTGCCATGGGTGGTGGCGTCATGCCGCAGCACGCCGGCGAAGGCTTCTATGACGGTGGCTATGTTGGTGGCTTTGATCCGGGCCTGATGCAGCAGATACTGTCGTCTTATCAGCAGATGTATGCTCCTATTGCGGGGCAGCCGGGTCAGAATGGTGGCCTTGGCGCTGCGAGCTTTGTCCCTGCGGGCAACCTCCCGGTCGGCTCTCTCCAGACCGCTGGCGAACTTCCCGCCATGCGCAATCCCATGGAAAGCGCTGCAAATGCCGTCAGCATTGGTAAGAATATTGGTGAAATTGGCGGCAAGGTTGGTGCTTGGAAGTGGGGCGACGAGGAAAAGGAAAAGACTCCGGATCGCGAAGATACCCCTGAAGAACTGAAGGGTATTTATCAGCGCGGGGGTCGTGCGGGCCTTGCAGGCGGTGGCGTTCCGACTGAGATTTCTATCCCGAATGAAAAAGAAAAGGTTGAGCCTCTGAAGCCGGCTGAGGCCCCTAAGCCTCAAGAAGACAAGACGGCTGAGACAATTCAGGCTTTGGCCAAGATTGCCATGATGGCAGGCGCCCGTAATGGTGGCCGTATCGGCTATGGCGTGGGCGGCACGCCTTACGGAAATGGTGGTGGCTATGTGTCTGACGTTCTGCAAGAGCAGAATAAGCAGAAAACGCCTGAACTTCTAAAGCCCGGTGGCGGTCTTAACCAAGGACCCGACACTCTTGGTAATGTCGCCAAGGGCGTTGGTATCGTTAGCGGATTGATGAATATCGGATCTAAGCTTGGCATCTCTGATCGCCGTGCGAAGGAAAATATCCGCCCTGTCGGCAAGACTTTTGACGGCCAGACCGTCTACAGCTTCAACTATAAGGGCGACCATCAAACCCAGATGGGTCTGATCGCTCAGGAAGTTGAGAAGCATCATCCGGGCGCCGTTAGCACGGTTAAGGGTCTTAAGGCTGTCGACTATAAGAAGGCGACTGGCCACGCTGCTAAGCGCGGTCACTTTGCTGAAGGCGGCCTTGCTGGCTTTGACCGCATGGGCGAGGCCCAAGAGCCTGATTTTAACCTTGACCCTGAAGATCTGATCGCCGGCGAAGATCAGGAATTTGAAGCGCTGTTGCGTGGGCCTGAAAAACGCCTCGAAAACCCAGAGAAAAAAGGTCTTGCGCCAATGACTTTTGGCGATGAGGCTTTGAAAAGTTGGGAAGAAGAAAAGGCTAAAAGGGCTGAGCGCCTTAAGCTTTATGGCGGCCTTGGCGCTGGTGACCGGGGTGAAGAAGGGGCACTCACTGGCGACCTTGGCGCAATTACCCGCATGATCCGGGGCCATGAGGGCTTTAGAAAGAATCCCCGTTCTTCTGCTACTGGCCCCTATCAAATGATTGATAGCACCTTTATCAATTATTTCCGGAAGATGTTCCCTGATCAGGCGAAAGGCAAGTCTGATCGTGAGATCTTGACTATTCGCAGCACGCCCGCAGGCATTTCTGTATCTGAGAAAATGGGCCCGCAAATCATTCGCGACAATGCGCGCATCATTGCTGAAGGTGGTTTTTCGCCTAATGCTCAAAACGTCTATCTGGCGCACTTCTTTGGGCCGCAAACGGCTCTCAAAGTTCTGCGCGCAGACCCCAACACACCGATTAAGCAAATCGTCGGGAAGGCCGCTGTTGAGTCCAATCCATTCCTAGCCAACAAGAGCGCTGCCGGTGCAATTCAGTTTGCCCAAAATGCCATGTCTAAGCAGCAGCGTCTGTTGTCTGGTCCGGGCAAGGCGGAAGGCGGCCTGATTGGTCGTCACGGTTACCAGACTGACGGCGCTGTTCTGCCTGAAGAAGAGAAGAAGCCAGCAGAGGGGCTCGCTGCGGCTGAAGCGCCGGTTCAGGATGCTCCGCAGTCTCCGGCTGCCGCCGAAGAACCAAAAGAAATTCTGGTCAATGCCAAGCGAGAAAAGCCCAAGGAAATTCTTCCTGAGCTTCCGCAGCGCGGGATATCCTTCGGTCAGGGGACCTCGCAAAAACCCGCCTATTTTGGTGGCAGTAATATCCCGGGATATAGCGTTGACTACATGACAGATCCTTTCTTTAAGGGTTTGAAAAAAGGCACCGCTTCTTCTTGGATTCCGTTCCTTACTGGCCTTGGCACGTTCGCTACAACACCTACCCGTAGCATGCTTAGCGGCCTTCTGGCTGGCGTCGGTGCTGGCGCTCAGACCTATGCAAGCCTTGCAAACGAGCGCAACAAGCAGTTGCCTGCAAGGCAGGCGGCTGCTGCAAGGCAGGCTGACGTTGCTCGCATTTTGGCAAACAACCTTCTGCGGCAAGATCCAAATGATCCGTCACGCTTTATTTACATGTATCCGGGTGCAAAGACGGGCATTTCCATCGACGCAGGGCAGCGCCAATCTATCTTGCAGCAGATGTTGACCGGGAACATGAATTACATGCCGCCTCCTCCTGAGGGTGCGCGCGAATGGTCCCCAATGGTTACTGCGGCGCCGGAGTATAAGCCGTCGCGCGTTGCCCCAAGTAACAATTCTGTTGAAGGGATTGTTGAAAGCGCGATGCAGGTTCCTGAAATTAAAACTGCTTATAACGCATATCTTCAGGCCAAGGTAAATGCAGATCGCGCTCAAGCTCAGGTGGACTCTCCGTTTGGATCTGATGAAGATCGCGCGAGCGCCGTGACGCGGCTTAACGCGGCTACTCAGCTTGCGGCCACAAACAAGGCTACTTTTGAAAGTCTTATGGGCCGAATTGCCGATCCTAAGCTGGCCGCGCTTGGCACGTCCACTTCACAGATTGGCGCCTCCAACATCGCCACATATGAGCGTCGTGTCGCGACATCTGATGCATATCAAGACCTCAAGCCTGTTTTGGCGGCGATCAAGGACAACGGATATGGGGCAGGCGCTCTGTCTGGTATTCTTAACTGGGCTGCTAGTGCCGCTGACACTCTTGGGCTTCCAAAGGAACTGTTTGGCGACACTAGGAGTGCATCGCAGCGTCAAGAAGCGCTTTCGGCTCTTCTTGCTGGTAGTGGTGTTTCTGCTGACGCGGCTTCAATCGAGCGCGATCCTGTGGCTCTTAAGGCAGTTGTTGATGCCCTTGAAGCCAAGATCCGTCGCGCTGAAAACGCGACAAACGCGGCTCGCAGTCAGATTACAACCACAGCGACACCAAGGCTTCTGGACACAACGGTTCCGACAGGCGCCCCGGGACAGCCTTCGGGTCGCCCGGGCGCTCAGCCTCAATCTGGCGGACCTCGCCGCATGCCGATTGGGAATGATCGATTTGGGTATGCAAGCGAAAACGACGCTTTAAATGACCCTCGCCTTCCCAGAGGCTCTCGCTATCGTGTTTGGGACGCCCGGAGCAATCGTTTTGGTCCTGAAAGGATTAAACCCTAATGGCAGATGATCGCAGCATATATACGCAAGCGTTTGACTGGCTGACGGGTGATGAGCCTAAGCCGGGGCAGCCTCCTGCAAAGCAGGATAATAGGACGTTTGTTGAGCGTTTTTCAGACTGGTGGAAGAAGCCGAAAACCGCCCCTAAGCCATATATCAACCCCAAAACCGGGAAGCCTGTGCGGGCCACGGCTCCTATTGACCCACGCACGGGACGGCGCACTGGCACTCCTGAAAGCTTAACATTCCGCGAATTTTTGTCTAACAATTGGGCTAACGCTGGCCTTACGCAGTCTTTGGAAGCTGTGCGCGAATTCATCCGCAGCGTCCCTAATATGCCACGCGAAACGGCTGAGGGCCTTATGGCCGCGATGTCGGCATATCGAGGCATGCTTGGCAGCGGCATGTCTGATAGCCAATATTATGATCTTCTGCTCAAGCCCAGAACAGGAGACCCGATAAAGGATGCTTATCTTGAGGCTGACTTTGGAGGCGCTCGACCAACGCGAGCGCAGATGCAGAACATTCGTCGGCAGGATCAGCGATCCGCCACTGCTTTGGCAAACCAATTTACTTATCGCGATCCAAAAACCGGGTCAGTAAATTTTGACATAACTGGGATGGTTCGAGATGCCAGCCAAGATCCCGCTGGCACTGGTGTTGCCATTCTTCAGACTGTCAGGTCTGGGGGAACCTACGCTGGTAAAAAATTGATAGAGAAAGCTGCTACGAAGCTCCCCGGAACGGGGGTGGAGCGCGCGCTTCGCTATACCGGGAATGTCCTTAACGCTACAGGCAAGACTGCTGGCGCTGCTGCTATTGTCGCTAATCCCATTGTTCCGGCAACCTCCGCAGTTCTTCGCAGCACGCCAGTGCGTAGCGGCATGGCCTCAGTTAAGCGTGCCGTAACTGGGCGCCAGCCAGTTTACAGCGCTGAATTCCGCAAGGAATGGGAGCCATATAAAAAATCATACGAATATATGCTGCGCGAGGGTAATGGCCTCACCGACGATCAGATTAAGTCCCCTGAGGTGCAGCGCTTAATTTACAATGAATTTCAAAATGAAACAGGCGGCAGGTTTGCCGATCCGTTTAAGCCTGAAATTTCCGCTGCCATGCGCGAAAATGGCATGGACCCCGTGCAATATGGGCTTCCTGATCGTGCGGAAATTTTAGAAACTACGTTTTATAAGAAAAAAGGTGTCACTCCAGACATTCTGCGCGAAGCAGAAATGCGAGTTGGCGGCGCTGAAAATGTCACCTTTAGTGCAGCCACCGGAGAGCCTCCCAGCCGTTTCTTTGGACGCAACGAAAAGGCGGCGCGTGAAACCACCGAAGCGCAGATGTCTGGCGCTTTCTCAAACATCTTTGCTCCGCCTGAGGGGGCTAGAGCCCCCACGCTACAAGATGTCACTGATGATTTCATCAGGTCTAATGTGGGTCGTCGGAATGCTGCTCAGGCTGATTATAATGCCGCAGCTAGAAGCGATGGCGTTTATCAAGATCCAAATGCTTTTATTGATTCGCTTGACCAGCAGATCACGCAGAACATGCTGTCGCGTGGTATCGACCCTCGCGAATTAAGCACGAATTCAGACAAATTCGGTTCTGCAAATACTGTTGCGGCCTCTTTGCGTCGAAATATCGCAAATCATGCATCTTACACGCCGCCAATCCAAGGTTTGGGCGCGGATGGCAGGATGTATACTTATAACCGGGAAACCAATGGCTGGTTTAACCCAGAGGGTCAGCCTGCCGCTCCGGGTCAGGTGTCATTTCTAAATCAGACAGTAGATCTGCAAAGGCAGTTGGCGAGCGCTCCTCCCGCGCCGGTTAACAAGCTCAGCCTTGAAAATCTCGATATTGAGCGCCGGAATTTAAATGCTGCTGCTGAACGTGCTTATCAGATGGCGGTTGGAAAAACTGGCGATTTCCGGGAATACAATGCCATTGTCGCTATGCGCGACGCCATTGACGATACCGCCATTAATATGGCCGACACTTTCACTGGAGATGCGCGTGCAGCGGTTCCTCATCTTCAAAGCGCCCGGGCCAATTTTCGCGAATGGCGCGCAAATGGTATTGACTCCAACAATCCTGTCATAAGGCAGGCCGCTCAAGCTATCGATACACGCACTGTCTTCGATCCCGAAACGTCGCAATATAGATTTAGCGATGCTGCGGGCGCTCGACAGGCTGTTAACAATGCATTTGAGAACAAGCTTATTGGATCTGGTCAAAACGGAGTTGCCCCTCCCAGAACAATTGGCGAGGGCACAAGTGCTACTAATCCTGCCGAAGTCTTCACAGCCCTTCAAAGAAGCATGTCCCCTGAAGGACAAGGAACTTTGATTGGATATATTCGTGGTCAGGGCTATGGAGCCCCGGGAGCCAGCAGAGAAGCTCTGGAGGCGCTTGACGCCACTTATCGCGGAAACGGGATCGATCTTTTGCGTCCTGACGAGCGCGATTTCTTTAATATTAATTTGCGCGGTCGTGGATACACATCTCCAGATCAAATCCCGCAAAATGATCCATTTAAGCTTAATCCGTTTGCAGGCGTTTCTGAAGGAAAAGGTTTTAAAGGGGTCACGACGCCTCTCAAAAACGCTGCTATTGGGGCTTTGACCGGCACCACCATGGGTGGAGGGCCAGTTTCTGGCGCTGTTGGTGGCGTCCTTGGTCTTTTTGGAACTCCTTCAATTTCAGAGCTTACAAGCGCCCGGAATTGGAGGCTCCAGCAATCTGGTGCGCCCGGTTATATGCCGAATGTGCCTGACCTTAGGACTCCTTTGGCAACTGGTATAGGCATCGCGCAGCCCCCGGCTGCTGAGGTTGAAGAAAATCTAAACACCCAAGGGGCTAATTTCTTCGGCGCACCTCAACGTCCGGCTCCGACGGCGCCCACTCCGGCTGCTCCTGCTCCTGCGACGCCCCCGCAGAGGACATATAATCGGCCTTCGGCTGAAGAAGGAATGTCCGATATCAACCAGAGAGGCGCTGATTTCTTTGGGTCTCAGGAAGACATTGACCGTCGCGGCGCTGAGTTTTTCGGCACTCCTCAGCCCCAGTATCGTGGTGGACGCACCGCCTATAAAACAGGCGGCGCAGTAGGTTCTATTGAGCCTCTGGTGCGCAACCTTGTGAACAAGGCTGGCATGGTTAAGAGAATGTCAAATAAAGAAACAGAGCCGCTGCTAAATGAGCATGATGATGCTATAGCAAGCGCTCTTGAAGTTGCTCAAAGAGCCATCTGAGGAGGGCTGAATGACCAGTTCGTATACGACTAATAAAAGCATCGAGAAGCCCGCCAACGGCGATTACAATAACACATGGTCGACCCCGGTTAATAATGACTGGGACATCATCGATCAGGCGTTTGGGGGCAGCACGGCGCTTAACGTCGTTTCCGTTTCCGGCACGGTCACCCTCACGGCGTCTCAGTATCGCTCGCCCATCATTATCATCACCGGCCTTTTGACTGCCAACGTGACCTATGAGGTTCCGTCAGGCGTCGGTGGCTTCTGGTATGTCTACAATAACACGACTGGCGCCTATACGGTCACTTTCGCCAATGCGGCTGGTGGCTCGACCCTGACGCTGGCGCAGGGCTACACCACGACCTGCATTTCAGACGGCACGAATATTGGCCGTGGAGACACGGCTCCCGGCGTTGGTGGAACGGGCACTGTCACTTCTGTTAACGTCTCAGGGGGCACGACTGGCCTGACCTTCAGCGGTGGCCCGATCACGTCTTCTGGCACGCTCACCACTGGCGGCACGCTTATCGCTGCCAATGGCGGCACTGGCCTTACGTCGCCGGGGACGGCAGGTAACGTCCTTACGTCTAACGGCACGACTTGGGTGTCTCAGGCGATCACTGGGACCGTCACTAGCGTCACCGGCTCCGGGTCTGGCATTAGCGTCAGCCCGACCAGCGGTGCTGTTGTCGTCAGCAATACGGGAGTCACGGCTGCAACCGCTGGCACAGGTATTTCTGTTTCTGGGGCGACCGGCAACGTCACCTTCACCAACAGCGGTGTTACCAGCATTGTTGCCGGCTCTGGGATCTCGATTTCAGGCGCCACAGGGGCTGTTACGATCACGGCCACGGGCGGCGGTGGTTCTGGCACGTTCGCCTTGAATGATGGCTCTGCGGCCTCTCCGTCGCTTTATTTCACTAATAGCACGGGCCTTGGTCTCTATCGCGTTGGGGCAGATCAACTTGGTATTGCTGCGGGCGGTGTTCGTGTTGGCTTTCTCTCCACTGGAACCGCCAACATCTCCTTTGGCCAAGGAGCCCTTACAGGGATAACGTCTGGCACAAACAACGTCGCAATTGGCTCCTATTCAGGCGGCCTCGGTGCCGGAGCTTCTATCACCACAGGTAGCGAAAATGTCTGCCTTGGCGGCAGATATCCGGGTTACGCGATTAGCACTGGGGGCGGTAATATCGCCATTGGCTCCTTGTCGATGAGCCATTCCACCAACAAGGTAACAGGCAACTTTAACACTGGCATTGGCTATCAAGCTTACTCCACAATCCTTGTTTCCGGTGCCTTCTCTGGTGCCAATACAACATGCCTTGGATACGGTTCTAACCCTTCGTCCACGTCAGCCTCCAATGAAATTACGCTTGGCAACTCCTCAATTGCCACGCTTCGCTGTCAGGTAACGACGATCACGTCGCTGTCGGATGCGCGCGACAAGACGGATATCGTCGGCCTGAATGCTGGCCTTAATTTTGTAAACGCCCTGAACCCTGTGCGTTTCACATGGAACATGCGCGATCCGGAAGGAAAGCATGGGATTGAAGATACTGGCTTTATCGCTCAAGAATTGAAAGCAGCCCAAGAGTCCACCGGCATTGAGATCCCGGGCCTCGTCTTTGAAGCCAATCCGGACAGTATTGAAGCCGGCTATGGCAAGCTTCTCCCGGTCTTGGTCAAGGCCATTCAGGAACTTTCGGCAAAGGTCGATAGCTTGGAAGCGCAACTGGCGGGGGCATAAATGAATTCTGAGAATGTTTTGGCGGTTAAGCTTGAAA
>Ga0208005_1000844_pt1 | contig 10637 bp, 19 predicted proteins | sample DEB19_08_DNA_3_FD_184530 | JGI IMG/M metagenome (GOLD analysis project Ga0208005, IMG submission 184530) | Aqueous microbial communities from the Delaware River and Bay under freshwater to marine salinity gradient to study organic matter... | ecosystem: Environmental > Aquatic > Marine > Coastal... | reverse complement strand
TTGCTTTTTATTTCACAGATGGAGAGTGTGCTAGTTGTGGGAGTATGGTGACACTACCAACAAAAAGTGGAGAGGAAGATGGTTGTGCCGACGTATGACTTTCAATGTAAGTATTGTTCTACGATAGAAGAATACACTTCACCTGAACCACCAGTATGCACATTATGTGGTAGCACAATGAATAGATTATGGACAGCAAATCCAGTACACTTTAAAGGTACAGGGTTCTACAAAACAGGAGGCTAAGTTGTACCCAAAGTTTAAAAATAAACCAGCCTGCGAAGGCACAGAAACAAGTATGTGGTTTACAGATACTTCTTCATATCTTCAAGAAGAATTACTTTTTAAAATTTGCCAAAGTTGTCCTGCAAAAAATGAATGTATACAATATGCTTTAGAATATAAAGTGTTGGGATACTGGGCAGGTACGTCAGAAGTAATACGTAAAAACTTACGTAAAAAATTAAACATACAAGGTAAGTCAGTGATACCAGAATGGGAACTTAAACGTGCTTGAACCTATACGGCAAGTAGCAGGTGATGGTAAACGAGAAAAAATTGCAGCAGCAGCATTACAAGATTACTTTAAAGGTTGGAAACTATATCCAACTCCTCGTTTCTTTTTCACTGACTTTCATATTACTTTACTACACGGTAATGGTAGAGAAAACTACATCGGAGATTTAGAAATTAAGTGGCTTAAAACAGATAGCAGTCGGGCAGCCATCTTTCCATTTAATAAACTACAACAGATAATGGTATCTCCACCATATACAGATACAGATTATTCTTATCATCGTATTTGTTTTAGATACTCAGATGGTATTGCTATGATTCCAGCCAGAGAGATAGCCCATCTAGAACCTACTTTTCATACCAGATGGGATACTAAAGAGCGAGACCTAGTAGTCTTTGTTAACGCAGCAGATTACCCACAATATTGGCACAACTTGGTGATAAACGAATAGGTTTTACCAGTTAGGGGAAGGCTGGTAAAAAACAAAAGACCCCCCTGCCTATACAAACTATAGGAGGGGGGTTTATTTGTGTCTTAAATCGCCTTATAGGGCTTTTAAAGTGCTATTCAGCACCACGACCAAACTCAGTTGCAGATGGGTCTAGCCATTTAAGGACAGGACCAAGGAAGCCAGCAAGTGCAGCCATCCCTAGGGTCTTGAAATCAGTTTCACCAGCAAGGTAAAGGGCAATAGCAGCAGATGCTGCAGCACGGAACCAAGTCAATGATACTTGCTTTAGAGTTTCCATTTAACTCTCTCTTTCTTCTATACATTTATAGCACATAAACGTCCATCCTTTATAGACATATGCGCCCTGTTTTCCACAGCCATCGCAGTCTATCAACGGATTTTCTTCACCTTCAGGGAGCAACACGGTGAACCTCACAGCAAGTACATTTAGAAACAGTTGTAATTTTTTTAGTAGGGGCAGGTTGTATCTTTGCAAGAACCTGATTAATTAATTTAGGTTGATTCAGCCACCAAAACCAGGGGCTAGTATCATTAGCGTAAGCGCTATCAATAGAAATATGTAGATGTTTATTGTGAGGATTATTACCAGTAAACTTTCTATTGCCTTCTTTGCGTCTGGCTCTGGACCAAATCTTTGATTTAAATATAATATAATTAATTCTTTGGTCTTCTTTAAGTTTTTCAAAGATGATAGCACAGTCAACGCCATTCTCTGGGTCGTGTGTCAAGTCAACAGCAAGTCCAGTGTTGTGGTCTGAATTAGGATTTTGTAATTGATGAGCCTTAGATGGGAGCAGACCATCTGAAGTCTTCTTCCTCTTTGGATATAACGCCGTCGCTTGTTTTAATACAGCAGCAGCAGCAGGTGTGGCTTTCCCTATTACAGGTTTCATTGTCCCTCACTTTTTTAATGCTTGTAATACTAACTCTGTTAAGAACTCTACTTTGTCATCTAACTTATTGACTTTATCTTTTAAACTAGAACCACCATTTGGTTTAAGTTCTGCAAGATAATGTTTAACCATCCATCTAACGGCGGTTGCCAATGCTCCGATAAGTGTTGTTATGGCTACGGCTAGTCCAGCCCAATCAGCAGGTGTCATTATACTGTCCTTAAAATTATATCAATAATACCACCAAATCCTGAAAATCTTTTATCTGGTGGAGTTAATCGGGTGAATGATAATTGTTCAATTGTTACCTGACGAGACTCACCACTGGTTAAGTCTTGCCAGTTGAGCACGTCACCATTTGCTTCTGCTTCTTCTAAAAGACGCAAGCGTGCCAATGCTCTGTCCTCATATCCAGTTACTACATTGAACCTATCTGTTTCAACGTCATAACAAAATACAGGAAACTTAAGTAACCTTTGTCGGGGTGTGGCAATTGTTGCCTTGACTTGATAGCCCTTGAATGTAGGGCCAGATGATGTAGTTGTTGCATCTCTTGTCAAAGTAAATTTAAATGCTACATATTCTTGTGCTGATTCTGGCTGCGTTGTTGATACCTCTTGAGAGGTAATTGCTGAGTCGTATGTAATATGTTCGTATTCTGTTCCGTCTGATGTTACTGTACTTACTGTAGTTTGACCATACTGAAAATCTCCACGGCCAATAATACGACGGAAGTTTTTAGGCTCTAAAGTATTATAACGAATATATCCACTCTGAAGATAGCCAGAAGTATTTAAAGTATTAGCAGATTCAAGGTATACATAACCAGCATTTGTGCAGAAAGATACACGGTCTGTACTTCCAATAAAAGCACAGGCAGTAGTTTTCTTTCCAGATACACCACTATAGTAAACATCATTAGCGTAGGCAAAACGTAGAGATTCAATCTCAGAACCAAGGTCAATACGAATTAAACCAGGCTCTCCATCAACACTCGCAGCAGCCCAAGCAAATCTATCACGAGTAGTAAAAGCATAAACAGGTTGACTTGTTTCTACAATAAGTGGACCATAATTTATAGAACCATCTTGGTCTGATATCTCTGCAACTCTAATACCTTTGCTCGTGCCAATAAGCATACGATTAAGATAGTAATGAATTGCGTGGCATATCTCGCCAGTTGGAAGTTCTGCTGCCGTGATGGCCGAAGTAAGAGTCGGCATACTACCCGTTGAAGTATTAAGAGTATACTTTTCAATAGCAGATTGATTGCCGTTATATCCAGAAATATAAATAGCAGGACCAGATGAAGTAATACTTGTATATACGTGAGATGTATTAGGGTTAGTATATAAAACAGATGGCATAGCAGAAACACTAGGAGCAAATTCATATACCTTATTATCAGCAGCCATCACAATACGGTTCTTAACATATTCCATAACGGCATTAGAAATAGTTCCTATTTCATCAAACATAACAGTATTAGATGTAGATGAGTTTCCAGTTAATGGTTTTTTGTAAACTGTTTTCTTTGTAGTTGTATTTGTAATCCAATAAGCATAAGTACCATCATTACATACTGCATATACTGGTGAATCTGTTCCAGAATTATAGTCAACAAAATCAGTAACATTTCCATTTGAATCTATTTTATCTAAATCATATTCATCGTGCAGTAAAACACCATTGTTATTATTCCACTGAATAGAACGCATATGCTGACGGGTTGAACCATTGCTTGCAATATCACCAGTGGTTTGATGAGATTGAGTTACGCTTTTAAGTAAAGTTACTTGTCCCTTGGTCCAGACGTTAACTCCTTTAGAGTCATTAAATCTATATAAAACACTTTCGCCAGCAGATGGGTCATAAAAATTAATACCAGCACCATTATGAAAAGAAGATTGTGAACGTAGCCACCAACCAGTAAGACTCTGTTCTCCAGGCTCTGTCCCATTATCAAACTGTTCTTTACGAAATGGAGCAGTCTGCCGAGTATAAGGACGGTTATCAGATATTGCATAGAAGAATGGCAATCCACCTATAGCAGTATCATAAGATACATCTGTGTTTTCCCAGACTGCTGAAGATGAGACTATACCTAAGTCAATTGCAATAGACCGCGTTGACCGACCTTCGGTAATATCACGACTTACCATTGTGCTCCCTTATTTATCTTGGTGGCGTCCAAAGTTTATTAGATTTTTTATTTTGTTTTACTTGGTCTTTTAAGTGTTCCATAGACCAATACAGTGCGTAGTAACCAAAGTCAAGACTAAATCTTTTCATATGCTTAACTAGTGCACCAGTATGAGCGTGTAGTTTTATACCAGCCTTTTTCATTTTGCGAAAAAAGATAATGTCTTCACCAACAAACTCATCATCTTTACCAGAACCAGTCTCTTCAGCAAAGAAAGAATGGTTAGGTAGTTTTTCACGCATCTTTTCAACTACACTACGGTGCATTAATAACAGACCAAATCCTGCTAAATCACACTCAACTAATTGCATTTCTGGTAGTGGATGCAAATACTCAATACCGTCTTTACCTCTGTCCTTAAAGACACAAGCAAATGGACGCATTGTTGTGCCTTCTGGTTCTTTAGATATAAAATAAATACCACTAACTATTGGTTTATCTTTAGAGTCAGCGCTATGCCATAATAAATATAAAGCATCTATATCTAGTACTACATCACTATCTATCCACAGTAACCAGTCGGATAAATTTTTATCATACCAGTGGTCTAGTAATCGTTGTCGTTGCCGACTAATTTGATTACCAGATACTCTCAGACTATGGCTAATTTTCATCCCATTATTGGGTGCAGCAAGAATTACACCAACTAATCCTTCTGCAAATTTGCCATCGGCTAGTCCGTTATCGCACCAGCCTATTGTTACTGTTTCTTTTTCCTGTATCATTTTGTCCCCTCAATACATTGATATCTTCAAACATATCTATGTGGTCATCTATTGTGCGAACAATCATAACCCACTCAGAAATAAGACTCAGATAGACCACCAGCCATCAGACTTAGCATTAGGATTATCTATCTTCCACTGCTCATTAAGTTGATTCTGGTACACCCAGTCCACCTCGTGGTTATGGTTCGGGTCAGAACACATTACTTGGTAATTGCTGCAATTTCTTCTGGGGTTAAACCGATTGCTGCAAGTTTTGCTTCTGCTGCTGCTTTGGCTGCTGCCTTTGCTGCTGCTTCTGCTTCACGTGCTACACGGTCTGCTTCTGCTGCTGCAGCATCTGCTTCCATTTGAGCGATTTCTTCTGCTGTCAATTCAACCTCAGTTGAGATTCCAGTAGAGCAATCTACTACGATTTTTGTTGGCATTTGTTTCTCCTTAGTTGTTGTTAGATTCCGTACAGCGTTGCCGTTGTATACTGTACAAATTTAATTGTTCCAGAAAGCAATATGCTTACCTTTGTTATAGCAGAAGTATCTGACCACAGTCCACCTACAATTTCACAAACTGATGTAGTTGCGTTGTTTTCTGTTACAGAATCTACTGACCAAGATTTATAATTAGAACTTGCATAGTTTGGAATGTAAATTTCATAATTTGAAAAAGTATTTGATGTAGTGGTAGAAGCATTTTCAAATTCAAGAAGTACATTTGTTGAATATGTTAGTGAGTAACCAGAACCAGAACCAATTCCGTAAGTGCGACGGCTTGAATAATTTGATGTACTATCATTAAACTTTAAATACACGCTAGTCCAATCAGCCCCTCTGTCATCTCTTCCTGAAATTTTTAAACAGAGGTCAGTGTATGTTGATGGTATAGAACTAAAATCAATTTGCAGTGTTCCACCGCTTCCAACAGTAGTGGTTGCTATAGGTATCATTACTGGCATTATGCGCTCGCAATTCCGTAGAGGGTAATTACTGAACCTGATGCAAAGTCGTTTGTTGTTGCTGTAGTAATATCAATTTGATTGATTGCTGAGGTTGATTGCCATAACCCTACATCTATTTCTGTCCCAGTTTCAGCAGCAGAAGCACGAGCCAGGACAGTCTTATAGGTTGTTGTATTAGAGTAGTCTATAAGATTAACTATTATTGTTGCTGTTCCACCAACGGTTGAAGGTGTACCAACAGCACGAGCAATAGAAATAAAACCAGCACTAGTATTTCTATATGAGGCAGCAGATGAACCATTTCCTGATAACTGAGTTCCAGAATATCCAGTTGATGAACCATTGAAAGTTAATTTTAGTGTAGGATAATTTGTAGTATTTGATTTGTATGCAAATACTAAAACTAAATCTGTATAACTACCACTTATTGATGTAAAAGATACAGAGGAAGTATTTGATGATAATGTAGTGGTAGCAATTCTTTCATATGTAGTTCCTGCTGCCATTATGCGCTCCGTATTCCGTATAATGCAAAGCGTGAGTATTGCACAAAATTACTTGCTGTATAATAGAATTTAATTGAAGTAATGGCTGATGTAGAACGCCAAGTTCCAGAATAAAAATCAATTATTCCGCTCCCATTAACATCAGCACCTGCTATTGACCGTACGGTTTTGTACTTGTTGGTATTTGTGTAATCTAAAATATCTAAAACAAATCCACCAAAACCCATTTGTGATGTTGCAGATGAATTTTGATAACCTGCCAAAACATAAGCATCAGTTAGGCTTGCACCAGAACTTGCAGAACTTCCATTTCCTCGCAAATAATGATAACTATAATTTGCTGCAGTATCACCATTAAACTGAGCCACTGCTACATATTCTGAACCTGCTCCAGCAGAATTTTTATGAAAACCTCTTACTTGTAAATGCGTATAGGTAGATGGTATGGAGGTGAACTCAACAGATGACGAACCACCTGAACCTACAGACACGGTAGCAATAGACTTATAGGCGTATGGGTCGTAGAAGGAATTACCGACCAATAGACTACGACTGAATGAGCCAGTTTTTAGACTTCTGATTGCCATAGTTTCCTAACTATCTTTAATTCCGTAAAGTGTTATTACTGAATTTTGTCGTAATGTGTAATTATTTGTAGAGCCAAAAGCAACTAATGATGTTATCGGTGCAGTATTTTTTAACATACTTGCTTCATTAAGATTAAAAATTGCAGTTGCCGAGTCCTGCTCACAGGTAGTTTCTACTAATACGGTTTTATAGTCAGAAGAAGTATAATTAAAAAAATAATAACGAACATTACTAAATTGATATTGATAGGAAGTTCCACCATTGTCATACCCACTAGGATACTGACCATCTGTTCCACTGTACGCTGCTGGACTTCCATTATAATATCTATGTGCTTGATAATTAAGACTATTTGCAGTAAGGTTTCCGTTTATTTTTATTCCGTTATCAGAATAGAAGGAAGCACGTGAACCTCTGCCAGACCATATTACACAAAGGTCGGTATATGTCTGGGGAATGTTACTAAAAGTATATGACGTTACTTCAACTGATGGCACCGTATAACTTGCTATTTTATAAAATGACGACATCCTATACCTAAGCCTTTTTTATTCCGTAGAGAACAAATTTAGAACCAGAAATTATATTATTTTGAGAAAGTATTGTTATAGAACTTATTGCTGAATTACTTCTCCAGGAACCAACTAATGTTCCAGTTTCTCTTGAACCGCTATCATTATTTGTGGTCCACTGAGATACTGCTACTTTATAGTAAGAACTTACATAATTATTAATTTGAATAGTACAAGTTCCTGGATAGGAAAGTGATGTTCCCGCACCGATATTAACCCCAGCAACATTAAGTTTTGTTTGATTAGATGTTTTGTAACTATCATAGGTTGCATTATATCCTTCAAAACTTGTATAAGAATAGTTAGTACCAGTATCACTATTGAACCGAATTTGCAGTGAGTTGTTATTAGTATCAAAAGCAAATTGACATACAAGAATTAAATCGGTATAGGTTTGATTTATGCTTGAAAAAGTAACCGAAGAAACCGTGCCTGTGGTTGTAGTTGTTGCAAGTGCATCGTATGTTGTTACTGGCATAACTACCCCTTAATTCCGTATAAGCCAATGTAGGTACCAGCAGAAAAACTGTAACCACTTTGGTCATCTATTGATAAACTTGTAATAGCACTTAAACTTTCCCAAGTCCAAGAAAATCTATTAACGCGAGCAGTTTGAGCGGTATTGACATCAAATCCACCAATGCCTCTAAAGTGTTTCCATTTTGCCGTACTTGTATAATCTACAATATCAATAACACTCATACCAAATCCATTGTTGGCTGCATCACCAGGAAATGCACCCATAGGAACTGCGCTTACCGAGCCAGTTGCGGTGCCAGCAAAACTTGTAGTTGTTCCATCTCCGTAAAATATGTGGTAACCATATTCTCCCGAGTTCGTTGAACCGTTAACTTGACACCATAAATTATCAATTACAACAGCAGGTCTTGCTGTTCTTGCATATATTCTTAATTGAAGATGCTGATACGTTTGCGGAATAGATGAAAATGTAATATTTCCAGTAGACGAACCGACTACAGTTACTGAGGCAATAGACTCATAATCACCAGGATAATAGGCAGTATTACCAGCCAACAACGAACCGTACTTCTGCTTGGTGTTTAAACTAAGTACCGTCATAGTTTCCTAACTGTTCTTGATGCCGTATAAGGTTGCGGATGAGTACTGGACAATCAAACTACTAACTGAATACGATTTTATTTTGATACTGGTTATTGCAGAAGTATTTTGCCATAATTTTGCTTTTAGTGATGCAATAGCAGAAGTTCCGTTTTGTTCCGTGACACCGTCAATACTAATTGATTTGTAATTTGAACTTGTGTAATTTGGAAAATAAAGTTGAACTGATGAAAAAACTGATGCGGTTGAAACACCAGTATTCATCCAAGACCATTGTCCGCTATTTGCGCCAGAACCAACGGAAGAACTAGTTCCATATACATAAATGTCGGGTTGATTTGCCGAATCTGCGTTTATTTCCATTGCAGAACCTTGAAAGTTACCGCCAGCCGTATTGTCATCTCTTATACTAAGAAGCAAGCATAAATCTGTATATGTTGAAGGTATAGATGTAAAGTTAATTGAACTAGCCCCACCGCTTCCAACAGTAACAGTTGCTATTTTATAGAATGTCGCTGCCATTATGCCGCCTTGATTCCGTAGAGAGTGAACGAACTGCCCGATGTGTAGTAATTTGTCGCGCCACCTTCAAGCGTTAGTTTTATTGAAGTAATGGCTGAGGTAGAACGCCATAAAGAAACATAAGCAGCAACTCGGTCATCTACTGGATTTGCTCTGGTTAATGCTGTCTTGTAAGTTGTTGAGTTTGAGTAATTCATAATTTGAACTACATTGGCTGCAAACGCGGAAGCACCAGTCCAGCCACCAAAGGCTTTAGATTGACTGGTAAATCGTGTAGAGGCAGCACTTGTGCCATCTCCTGTAATGCGCGTATATGAATAGTTAGTCCCAGTATCGCTGTTGAACGTCATTTCAATTACATATCCAGCACTTGAATATTTTGCGCTTGCAACAATAATCAAGTCTGTATAATTTCCGCTAATACTTGTAAATTCTACTGAATTTGTAGTTCCGTTTGATACAGTAGTTGTTGCAATTGGTTCGTATGTTTTTGCCATTATGCTGTTATCCCGTATAGTGCTGCGTGGCTATATTGTTGCAATGTTCCACCTAATTCACCGAATAAAGTAATTGATGTTACTGCCGATGTTGAACGCCATACAGAAGAAGATATTGCAACAGCCCCGCCACCGTTATTATCTGTTCCACCAAGTCCGCGAGTGGTTTTATACTTATTCGTATTTGCGTAATCTAAAATATCAATAACTGCAACGCCAAAGTTGTTGCTTGTTGAAGAAGTTGTTGAGAGCGACAAACTTGCACCCGACCCGCTCGTTTCATTTCCTGCGCCATAAGCGTACGCACCACCGCCGTCACCCCACATTTCGTGTCTGGTGTAATTTGATGCGGTGTCAGAATTAAATCTAATTCTCCAGTTATCGGTAACTGCGCCACCACTTCTATTACTTCTTCCAAGAAGTTTAATCTGCAAATGTGTATATGTGCTTGGTATTGATGTAAAGTCAATACTTGATGTTCCGCCAGAGCCAACGCTTACAGTAGCAATAGACTCAAAGTCAGGTGGCAAATAATACGCATTACCAGTGAGTAGGCTAATTCCCGTCGCACCAGTCTTAACACTGGAAACTGACATTAGACGCTAGCCTCATCTCCAAATACCTGGAACGCAATGTTTGCGGTTGAGGCATAGACTTTGATGACATCGCTGGTAGCAAGAGTTAAACCAACAGTAACGATGGTTGTATCAGATGCACCTACTGTAATGTCGTATCCGAAGTACTGCTTGTTGAGGATAGTTGCAGATACATCAGCAGCAGGCTGAATGATGATACGGAATGTAGCAGAGGTAGCAGCAAGGTTAGCAATTGAGATGCTAGAGATTACTGCTTCCTTAGCGGAAGGTACTGTGTATAGAGTTGTTACTGTTGTGGCTGATGGGTTTGATTGCCCAAGAACTTTTTTAGCCATTTATCTTTTCTCCTTGGTTACGCACCCATCAACATAAATATTGATGGTGTTGGGTCGGTTACGATTGAAGCCCACGAAGCGGTACTTCCGTTTGTGGTTAAATACTTTCCTGAGTTTCCAGTCTGGCTTGGTAGCGCATTGACCGTACCCCAAGAAGAAGTTGTTCCATCTGTTGT
>Ga0208005_1000842_pt1 | contig 10658 bp, 10 predicted proteins | sample DEB19_08_DNA_3_FD_184530 | JGI IMG/M metagenome (GOLD analysis project Ga0208005, IMG submission 184530) | Aqueous microbial communities from the Delaware River and Bay under freshwater to marine salinity gradient to study organic matter... | ecosystem: Environmental > Aquatic > Marine > Coastal... | reverse complement strand
AACAGCAATTGATTGATAATATCATCGCGCCGCGCCACCGTCACTCCTCGCGCACACATCGCATCGCGCGCAGTTCATGGGATCATAATCCCAGCCCATCATCGCACGACGCCTACTCTTCACTCGCGCGCCAGTTGATGGGATCATAATCCCATCCCATCGCGCCGCGCCACCGTCACTCCTCTCGCGCACACATTGGCGCAGCGGATGGGATCATAATCCCATCCCATCATCGCAGGCAAGGGCGCGTTGATGGCCGGGATCATAATCCCATTCAATCGTCGCCAGCACGCGCACTGTGTTGCAAGCGCCGGGTGGATCGAATCAAGCACCTGCAGAATACGAAGCTGGGTATGATGAGATAAAAGTAAGTGTTACGATAGTAACAGAAATGAAGTGATGTAACGAAAGATATGGTAGTTATGGTGCTCTTCAATGAAAAGATGAAACTGAACCGGCTCATAGTAATCACATGAACAGACAAAACGAACCTCATGATAATAATTTAGATGATGTCATAGAATGAAAAAAGATAGTTCGTGCTATATTTAAATTGTAAAATGTGGAACCTGTATTTAGGATTAAACTACCATGGTAAGAGTAATAGCATAAGACATTTATAATATAGTACAACTAGATAGGAATAAATATAAGGCATGTTTTAATGTTACAACTCTAATATATTTTTTAAAAAGAGATAGTTATACTACCCATTTTTTGTTGTAATTTTTGGCGCGAAGCAGCAGTGATCATGTTGTGTTGAAACGTTGGAGTTGGTTGCAAGGATAAGTATCAATGACACTGTCAAAGTATGTCTATGGAGTTGTGAGGGGAATTCGTTACAAATTTTTATTTTGCTAACAGTATCTAGGAGCGGTTAAATATTAGGTAATACTCTTCATCTTTGAATTTATGGGTTTTTTGTATGAATTATGGAATTGGTATCTCGGATGCATTATCAGCAAATAGGTATCCGGAACACTAAAAAGATATTTTCTCTTTAATCTATAGGCCCTTGTTACCGTATCAAAGAGATCAAAGTATTTTTGCTAGATAGAGTATGGTTTTCTGGGGCTTATAGCGGGTCATGTCAGCTTCGTAACCGAACTCTGACGGCATTGTAACTTTTTGTGTGGTGATATGGTGCTCTAGATAGCTACGCCAGCATTAGCACTGTTTTTGTTTGTCAACTATGATCACTGTATTCAAAGCGATGTGGATTCTATACTATTTTTTTTTCCTTTATCTTTTGGCGTTTCCGTGCTACGTTGGAGGGACGGGTCTGCCTTTTGATTCGTTTTTAGCCGATAATGTTGGGGGTGGATGCGATTCTGGTGGTACACAAATTCGGATTGTAAATGCAACTAACAATGACACCGATTTGTTGGATATTTATGAGGTCAATCCTGTTAATGATGATGATGGTGAATTCTTGTTGAGTATGATCTTCCGTTTGTCTTTGTATGCTCCGTCCTTGTTGTCATGTGATTCGTCTCACTGTAGTTCGGGATATTTCTGTGTTTTTGCTTCGATGACAGAGAGAATGGTGGTGTAGATGACGGTGATTCATCTTTGGGGTGGCCGGATGAGCTGCTGAACATCGCGCTTCCTGTTGGGATTTCGGGTACTGATAGTGTAGTGCACCCAGAGGTGACCCGCCTAGCTGCTTATTATCAGTTGATTGACAGCGATCCGCCTAACGAGTTTCGTGGCGGTTTGTATGAACCTGGTGAATCGGCCGATCTCCGCTCTCGTTTGTACGTGAGGCTGAGCCGTTTTAGGAGTCTACGAAGGTCTTTGGCTCCTCCTCAGGTGGCTGCTTCGCGTCGTAGACGTCGTCGTGCATCGCGAGCGTTAAATGATTCATCGCTCCATCTCCGTCGTTCTTGTCGCCGTCATCGTCGTCGTCACCGGAGGGTCGAGATGGATGAATTCCAGGGCTCTGGTGTGAATCAGATTGCCGTGTTGGATTCTCATCTTAGGAGGTAAGCTTTGCTCTTTTTTCTTATTTGATGTGAGTGGTTTGTGGATTCTCATCTTTGTTACTCAATCGTGTGTGTCCAAAAGGGTGTCTTTGGGTGTTCAGACACGTGCTTTGTCTAGTGTCCACTTCGCAAGTGATGATTTCCATTTGCGCGTTCACCTAATGGTCGGACCTGTCTTGAGCATATCCAACCCGTATCCAAGCCAGATGATCACTCTTCGCGAGTTGCGTCTCAACTTTCTCCGTTTTGTTTGGGCACATCAACTTCTGGACGGTTGCCTACGTGTTTCAGTAACGATGGACGTGCTGATGGTCGATGAAAGGGGTATGGTGTCGGCACACCAGATCGCCACTCTGCATGTTCTCTTTCGGATTTCATCTGAGAGCAGGGTTGGCTGGGTGGGTATGAATGAATTGGTCAGGTTTTTGACTATCCACACAGTTAGACCTCGTCCGGCATCCATCACTTATGGCAACAATGGAGGCTTCGAGAACCATGTTCATATCGACGATGGCGATGTTTGGCCTGAAACAGATGACGAGTCATACCCGACGGAGGAAGTTGATGATGACAATTTCGAAGAGGTCGATTGATCTTTTTAGGTAGCGAATAGGGAGTTAAGGCGAACAAATAGGTAACCTATGGGGAGATAGCTCATAGAATGAATCTAATTCGATGTCTTCACACAACTTAATGCAATGTTCTATACCACTCGTCTTTGTTTTGGTTCGATCGCATCATTCATCACTTCTTTTGGTATAATTTAAGTATTAGGTGGACTAAAAGAAAGACCGATTTTTCCTATATTGGGTTATTCTAACATGACTTGTGTGTATACCACGGGTGTATTCGCCGAATCCGTCTGGGGTATAGGTGCTCATTTCGATTTAGCATTCAAGGTTCCATTGGCTATCATTGCTGCCATCCTTTTCACCGTCCGAGTCTGTGGTGCGTGTCGACGTTTTAATGGTTGTTCTTAGTCACCTATGCATGAATTTGATCTGGTAGATATCGCATAGAATGCTTACCATTGGGTACCGTTTTCTGGGGCGTGATAACATGATGTGTGTGTTGCAGGCCTCCGTCCGAAGTTTGATACTCGTGCCTTACATAACACCATTTCTTTGGAATGGATGGGGTTGGAAGCGGACAGATGTGGGGTGGGACGATGCCGAGCGATGTGATTGGTGCAGGATGTTGGTTGGAATTCCGAGAAATATTGAGGTGTTTGTTGAGAGACGCAGGACTGTCGGATAGCATTGTTGGATGCGCTTTGTTACTTGTGCGATCTGCCTTGATTTTCTCGCTTTTTTCTTTCATTATATCTTCGTATTTGCGCGCACGAACGTCGCGGTTTGCGTCGGGGTCATCTGGGAGATTAAAATTGATTGCTAGTCCAGGATGACGGCGAGCTTGATAGTCATTTGCGATGGTGTCTATTTTGAGCAGGTCGTCCTTGTACAGGTAGTCTTCGAAGTGATTTTGGACCCACACCCACTTGTTGAACGCATACCGTCTGTCTTGGGCCTTCATCATTTCTTCTTTGGTGTAAGGGTTGATGCACACTCTCGTGCCTGGTAAGGTGTGTAACGAGCAACGAGGGGATGCGGAGTGCGATTTATCTATCGCAACGGTGGCAACATAACTACTGTAGACTCACGTTTGGTGGCAACATCATCGTTAGAGGTCGCAGCTTTCTGCTCCATGGTGTTGGTATCATCTGTAATCATCCGTTTGTTTGTTTCGTTCGGTGGTGGTGGTGGTGGTAAGCTGTTGTTCATGTCTGTCATCTTGCCGCGCAATGTGCATTCATGGCGTGCAACCATAATGTTTGCAACAGCGTGGGATTCTTTGTGGGTCTTCCTAAAAGGTACTCTCTTCGATAAAGAGAGAAGAATGAGAACACTAAAATGCCAGTTTGACCTATCGACTCCGTATTTCTGATTGGTAGGAAACAATTGGGCTTCTTTTCAATCATTCTATCCGAAGTAGAGACGAATTGTAGCAAGAAAGGATGGGCACTGTGTTTACCCACTCTTCTCTTCTTGGGTGATTAGGATTATTTAACGTGTTTCTCACCTGTTTTGTATTAGGGTGTAAGCAATTTCAACGTATGACAACGAGTTGTAAGTTACTGTGACAATATTACCTTTTATTAGGAGAGAAAGATTTGAATTTGTTACTTACTGCGCACATGCAGATTCTACATCGGTACACTTGTAGATTATGTGCGAAAAAGACAGTTTACTTCTAATAGTAGTGTTTGAATTGTACTATATTCATGGAGTGTTTTGTTATTTAGGCGTATTGTTCTTAGGTCCATATGTACTGGAAAATCATCTATTGCGAGTATGAATTCCACTTCCATTTCTGAGAAAAAATGTCATGGTTATATGACCGTTCGGTTGGAACTGGAACCCCGAACAGAACAAAATGGAGAGGTATGGCGTGATGCTACTCCGTAGCATCACGCCGGGCTTGTTTGAGGAGATACGGACTCAGAGGCTTCTCGTTTGTCATCACAAGATCAGTTGTTATCATCACATAAATTTGTTTTCTTTATAGTGTTACTATCAACAAGACGATGAATGAAGCTGAGAACAACCAACAGCCCCAGGTTAGGAGGGGCGACAACGAACAGGTGCGGGCGGAACTGCTTCGTCTTCCGCGCGTCACCTTGACTAACCCGCGGCAGTTGCGATGGGTTAATGAAGCCAGGGAACGTCACAACGCGATGGAGGCAGAGTACGCCTTTACTACCATCACAGAGTTGGCTCAAATGCCTCTGATGTTCGATCCCGCCATCGATTTGACCGTGAAGTGCTTGCTGTTGATGGTGTTGTATGTGAAGACCGCAAAACCAAAGGATCGCACCGTGTCTTTTTTCAATAAAAATGGCCGTGGGACGGGAACTGCTACGTTCGACCGTATAGTGGTGTGTGTCGATCTTAATGCTCCGGAGGGCGAAAACGTGGTTGGCCTGTTGCTGGGTGGCGGGCAAAATGTGAACTTCTACTTGAGGTATTTGGACGAACGAGACACGGGTATTTTTGGTAGGTGAACGGGGTTTCTTGTGAAGTGATATAATCGCACTCATCGTTATGTTACCTGTGACTTGTTGTTATTCAGGTCCCGGAAAACTCATGCTTCTTGAATCTGTGAGCCCCATTACCAAGTATCTTTCAAGGGGGACACTGCCTTTGGTGTTTACCACCGCCTCGGCCATCCCTGTCTCACTAGCCCCTGACGTACAACTCAAGCCTAAGTTCATCGTGGAATCATCGATGAAGCAACAAGCATTTCATTGGGGTCCCGGGGTCAAGATCGATGTTTTCGGTTGCGATCTCATGGATAGTCCTTGTTGCAGTGGATTCTGTGGTGGCTTAGAGCTCATTAAGGATGGCGCCATGGTGTCTCGGTGCCCCTGCTTTCAGATAACTGCCGGGGACCAAGGCGTGATTGGTGTCTTCAACCTCAGGATCTCCTGGCGCAATAGGACCGTTTACCTCCACAACTTCACTGCCAAGGCTTGGACCGCACAGTTCTTCACGCGAGAAGGTGCCTTTCCTGTTGGTGTCACGGCAGCTCGTCTAAATGCCGATCGTCGTGTTCGTTTAAGGTTCCGTCGGGCCATGCAGGACATTCTAATACTGGTCAATGACGAACTTGGTGGATTCAACTTTACTGGTTGGATGCGCCGTGGCATGGTGGAAGACCAGGGCGTCGACCAACCCACCAACAGAAACGAGGAGAGGCGTATGGTACCGTCTGGAGACCTCATCTACCACGGGTCCAATATTGAGCCCTCCTACCCGGCCTTAGTTGCACAGGCCCAGAACCGTTTAAACGACATGAAATTTGTTGTGGTCGATAATCTTATAGAAGATGTTGACGGTGAAGTCCAGGATGCCATCGCAGCCCGATGAGCCAACGATGGTGGTGTGCACCCGGAAGCCAACGTCGGTGTGCATCTCGAGGGGGAAGCTCAGTTGGCACCCGCTGATGGTGATCACGATGATGATTTAGACTAATCCTCGAGGAAATTATGCAGGCTGTGTGCTACTGTCTTGAGGCCGCGTCAAAGGAGGTTATCTGAGAAAGTTGTTTTGATGCTGAACCATGTTTGCTTGCTTGTACTTCTTTTTTTTCGCGGTAGGGCATATGGCTGGAGGTATTCGATACGAACTAGTATGATCACTAAATCTTAGATTTGCTCTGAACAACATCTACAACTAGCTCGTCGGTGTGTACACCTATCCAGTGTTATATAGTAACACGTTTCTTCTGGTGTACTTTGCATCTCAACTGACCCACAGAGAACTAAGTACTTGTAGATTGGAAAGACTTTAACATAAAATAATCTAATTAGATGAACATGGTCTCGAAACGTACTTGGTTATCCCGGTCGATTGGGTTTCCCATAATTCCAGTGCAACAGCGAGAATTTTACTCTTCCCTTTGATTCTTTCCAAGACAAAGTCCAAGAATTCGGTGTTGACCTCGTTTCCTCTGTTGAGTATTTGTCCAACAGTGCCGAACATTTCGTTGGCAATCACAGCGATTTCGACGGGTAAGTTATCTGCGATGTCGAAGATGAGGTTTACGATCTCTGAGTTGAATTTAACCGCAAGGCTGGCTCTAATGCACGAGCAGATCCCTCGTTGCACATGAATGTCGACACCGGTCTTGACGTTCGTTAAATCACCAGTGAAGACGGCCATGGTAGAATTTATTATACTCTCCTTCTTTTCGCTGATCTGAGCAATGGAGCGCAAGTCTATACCCGTTGGGAACTCATAAAATAAGTGAGTAAGTGCTGTGAGGATGAGTGTATGAACTCGTGCTCCGGATAATGAAGACCGACGACAAATTTCAACTTGGCATCTGTACCAAATTTTGAAGCCATCGTCACCAAATTCTTTCATCTGCTCAAAATACGACTCGACGTCGTACACGCTCCCCATCAGTTGGCAGTAAATACTCTGCGTTTGATTGTCTTCCATGACTTGGCTGATAGCGAGTATCATCGAGACGTGGAAGAACTCTGCTCTGAGGACTGCATTGTGGAAATGGCTCACCAATTCGTCTTGGGATGCGTCGGGATACTTCTTTCGGATTCTTTCTCCTATCTTTCGGTGGTTGGATTTTATGGTGATTCTCTGCCACTCTGGTACAAAATCAATAAATCTGTTTGATACCAGACTCCACGTTATCCATGGGATTCGTTCCAAGGTTGGCACTCGATCGGGATTCATTTTCGGGAGATATGCGATCATCCCCTCTTTAATACTCAGTATCATATTGATTGTTGTTTCCAGCGCAAGCTTGTACTTTTCGGGGATGGGTTTGATTGTACGGATGCTGTTGGATTCCGCTATGCGCTGGGCGTGACGATCATGCTCGAGGGTACAAGCGATTTGCACTAGGACGCTCTTGTTGTTTTGTCCGACATCTAGTTGGTTCAAACGCTGACGGTGGTGATCCAGAAGAATGTCACTGGTGGCTTGAAACATCATTTTCGATTTGAAACCTGCTACTCCTTTTGGATCCAAAGACTGATAGATTACGGTGCCCGATTTCTTGCTCAGCAACTGCTTAAAGGTGGTGACGAAGCTCTTCTCAACTGTGTTAAGGTAAAGTAACTCCGGCGGGGAGGGTGTGTCTGTTGTAACTCGAATGGCATCGTAGGTGTTAGTTTGATAGCACAGTGGTACGAGAGCATACCGGAATTTGGTCTCATCGTTCATGTTGATAGCGACGGCACAAGTCTGTTCGGTGTATTCTGGGGTACACTGTACGGTGGCCGCCAGTCTCTTCTCGAGGTCCACGTTCTTCTTTATCTTCCTTTGTTGTTGTTCTTTGGCGGTACCTTTTCCGAATCTGGTCTTGGAGCGATCGCAGAAGGATAAAGGCAGTTGGCCGTACGACAAGGCATTCTCCCGGCTTGTCTGCTTATCGGGTCTGTAGACAGACACGTGTTCAATAGCACCCCTAATGGTTGTCAAACCAGCGGGGATCAGGCTGGGAGCTTTATTTTTTGTGGGTGGGCTGTAAGCTTTGGCGAGTAGCACCAAGGTTTGATGTGGCCGGCAGTTTTGTAGCTCCATCCACATTTCCATTCTTTTGTTAGAGTAGAGTTGCATGATTTGTTTGGTTGAAAAGAACAACTCTACCTTAACCTGCCCGCTAATCACTTCTGCAACGTACTTTCGAGTCGTCAGTCCATTTTGGATGGCTGCCGAGTAGAAATTGTATTCTTTAAGCGCGAGACTCATGTGTTCATTGTCGTTGATTGGAACTATTTGAAGGTGGGATTGAGCTACAGCAGACGGGAGATAATGACGTTGTGGAATGCCGCTTTTCAGGACGGACTTCGCCGATACTATTCCTCTCTGTACCCAATTCTTACCACGGAACGAATTCCGAACCCATTGCTCAAAATGCCAAGGAGCAACAATCATATTTTCCGTGATGGTCTGGATACCCAGAGATCGCTTCCAAATGTCGTAATCTCTGCTGCCCTTCATGGTTCGCATGTTTTGATAATTGACATTAAGATTCAAGTATTTGTGACGAAGGTCCTGACATTGTTCACTTCGGCAGCTACATGTCAGAGGTGGCCTTAGCGACTTCGATTGCACCGTGCACATTTTATTGCTTTTGTGGATGGGTGGAGGGGGTTGAATTTTGGAGGCCGAACCGGCCGTGCCAATGATTGCTGTTGTAAACGGTTTTACAAGAGTAGTGGTGGCCCACTCATCATTCGACGACCGAGATCGAGCTACGTCAGCCGCCGCTGGTTGGAAGAGGACTGGCTGGAAGTGGATACTCGAAGAAGGCAGGGACGAACGCGTCGCGGCGATCTTTCCTTTCGGCGGGGAGCGCTTCGACGGGGAAATGGAGAGCGACCTCTTTTTTTTAGTATTCCCCGTTGAAGTTAGTCCCTCTAATATCCGGGCTTGGGATCTCGCGAGCAGGGGAGAGCGAAGAACTGGACGGGGTGTGCTTCCATCAGGAGGGTTGGTCAATGGAGAGGCGGGCAATTTTATTCCGTGTCGGGAGGAACCTTTAGCCTCGAGCCGGCTCGGCGTTGTTTGTTTCGACATGGAGATCCGCGCCGTTGGTTCCTTCGTGGTCTTCATGATGTTGTTGGCTCGTTTGGCGCACATGCCGGCAGTTGTGCAGGGTCAGCGTTGTTGGTGTTATTGTTAACGCAAGGCTGACAACGGTCGGCATCTTTAATCAGGGCGATCGGCCTTTCACTTGGTTGCCGCTCTCCTCCGTGCTACGACCTTGGTGTCCCTCTGTAATCGTGCCTTGTGACGTAGCATGAGAGTCGACTATTGTAACTATTGATCGTTCAGTCTGAGAGATATCTTATGTCCTCTAATATTGTTAGGTAAGGATGACGTGTTACGTGTGTGTCTGTAAACCGTTTTTGTTGGGTATAGATCACACCACATCGAAGAAGTAAGTAAACATGATACCATTAATTGTATCATATCACTCCCGTGTAGGCTGTGGAGTGAGACTAAGACGGTCAGAGCACAAAGAGGTAAGTAAGAAGGGACACCATTGACTGTATCACACCACTCCCCTTTGACGGTCAGAGACGAAAAGACACGGAAGATGACACAAATTCCGCCTGAAGGGTGGTCCGACGTAATCCAAAAAGTGGGGGATATTTTGTGGGGAACGAAAACAATTCCACTTTTTGTTAGCTTGTAATTTTCAAGCAAAGGGATTAGAAAAAGGGGGATGGTGGGGGATAAAAAGTGGGGAACCACACAAAGCATTTTTGCATAGGAAGGAATCTCAACAGGTCTGGTCGGAGTTAGTAACACCCCGCGAACCACCTCAGGGCGGGACAGTGAGTCTCTCTCTCGCCTCTCGCGACGATCCCTAATCTTTCAACACCGTTCGCTTCGCTCTGGTCTCGCTACCGCCCTCTCTAGACAGCTCGAGAAGGAATTGACAGTGGTGAGAATTGACTCAGAACCAACCCATCTAGCGTTCTTCCTTGGTTCTTCATTGCATGCACCAGTTCCAAGCTGAGGGGACGAAGAAACTGAAGGAAAATTTAGTAAGAAAGAAACATGGATTTTGACACGGTTCGACTTAGTCGCATGTTGGCCAACGGTCTTATGGATTGGGAGTATGCTTTGGCCGCTGAGGACAACGGTGATTTAACTGCTCTGCCCAGCAGAAATTCCTGGGACGCGCTGACCGAGTTGCTCGATGAAATCCAGCGCGTAGCCCCTCGACCCGATATTCTCGCCAACAAAGGTTACATATTGGCTTCCAACATTTACAACGACGAAGACGTCGAGGTAGGCAACCATAGTGAGGATCGAAGGAGAGGTAAGAGGGTGAAGAAAGGTATAAATCGGTACGGGTTTCACAGCGAGAACGAGCCGTTTGGCTATGACATGCTTGTAAAAACTGGATTTCTTAAAGGGACCCTCAAGGTTCTCATGGCCCTGAAGAAGGTCAATCCAATCTCCTTGGGAATCGAACAAACCACCTTTGGGGAGACTGTGAGGAGGCTGGAGGATACTTTCCACAGATGGATAAATATGCACCCCCAGGGGGGGGAAGGAGTCCTGAAAGGGCCCAAAGGAAATCCCATTTGCGAACTGGCAAGGGGAATCATGAGTGAGAGTGGGGTATATT
>Ga0208005_1000840_pt1 | contig 10675 bp, 9 predicted proteins | sample DEB19_08_DNA_3_FD_184530 | JGI IMG/M metagenome (GOLD analysis project Ga0208005, IMG submission 184530) | Aqueous microbial communities from the Delaware River and Bay under freshwater to marine salinity gradient to study organic matter... | ecosystem: Environmental > Aquatic > Marine > Coastal ... | reverse complement strand
CCTCATCCATTCCGTTTGCGATACCGCGTTGCGCGGCCTTGTCGCGACCCGTCATGTAGACCGGACCCTCGTTCTCGAAGTTCCGCAGGTTGTCGTATGCGCGCGTGATCGGACCGAGGATCTTTCGGAGGTCGGAGTCCTTCCCGAACGTGTCAGATGCGTTCAGGAAGTCCTCGCCCTGCATCCTGACCTTCGTGCCCTCGGTGGTGGTGTCCATCCACTTCTTGATCGCAGGCAGGAGGAGCATGATCGCAATACCGAGCGCCGCGATGATCGGTAGGATAGAGGCTACGGCAGATGCGAGGCCGGAGAGTCCGCTTGCGGCTGCGGTCGCTCCGGTCGCTACTGCCTCCGTTGCACCGGCAGCCGAGGTCATCCCGACGACACTCGCGCCTCCAGCCGCTCCAGCGCCGCCGAACCCGAAGAGCGAACCGATCGAACCGCCGAGACTCCCGAGGCCTTTCCAGATGGTCGATCCGAGGCCAGAGATCCCGGTCTGGATCCACGACCCGATGCCGCCGCCGCTCCCGCTGCCCTCGCCGGTAAAGAGTCCCTTCGCCCAAGATCCGACAGTGCCTATGCCGTCCATGATCGTGCTGAAGATCCCGGTGCCTCCGCCGTCTCCTCCACCGAACAGACCCTTGCCCATCGAGATGACGCCCGAGAACATCTTTCCGAAGACGCTGCTGCCGAAGTCGCCGAGGTCGAGGAAGTTAGCCTGAACCTTCATGTCGAAGTTCAGCTTGTCCTTCAGCATGGCGGAGAATAGCTGCTTGCCGATCGACAGCCCGATGCCCTCGAGCGAGTCTCCGAGGTCGCGCGTGCCGCTGACGATCGCGTCGAACGTCTGCGTGAAGGCGCCCTCGATGACCGATCCGAGGTCGATCATCGAGTCCTTGAGGTCGTCCGTCTCCTTCTTGATGTCGAACATCTGCCCGGCTTGATCCTGCAGGACCGTGTTCGTGCCGGCCGCAGCGACTGCCATCTGGCGCTCGGCCTGGCTCTTCGTGATGGTTCCCGCAGCGACCTGCTTCGTCAGGTCGAGCTCGAGCTGGAGCATGCGGATCGAGTCGTTGTTCTTGCTCGCCTGAGCAGCATCCTGCTTTGCCTTCGTGTACTGCTCGGCGGCAATCTTCGCGTCTGCCCACTTTGCAGCAGACTCTGCGGTGGCTCCCGCTGCGACCTTCTCGTTCGCCTGATACTGAAGCGATGCGGCTGAGGCTGCGAGCTGCGCCTGCTCATAGGTCTGCCCAGCCGCCGCAGCAGCCTGAAGCGCCGCGATCTCCACCTCGGTGATCGCATTCTTGTTCATCTGCTCAGCGGTCTGCTGAGTCAGCGCCATCGCGGCCTGCTCGCGCGCGACGGCCTCGGCCTGCATGGCAACGGTCAGGTTCTGCGTCGCCTCCTCGCCGCCGATCTGGGCGGTGTCGAGCGCGATGAGAGCCTGCTCGTAGTTGATCGCGCCCTCGATGTAGGCGTCGTAGATTCCCTGCTTGGTCGCGATCTGCGTGGACTGCTGAGCGAGCTTGTCCATCGCCTGCGAGAGCTTGTCGACGCCTCCGGCCGCTCCTCCGGCGGCTGCACCTGCTGCACCGGCTGCGTCTCCGGCGCCCTTCACGGCTCCGCCAGCGGTCGTGCCGGAAGCCGTGAGTTTCTGGAGAGCCTGGTGGCCGAGATCGGCTCCGCTGGCGACGGACGACATGCCAGAGGACATCTGGTCGGCGCCGTCGGCAGCGGACATGATGGCGCCACCGGCCTCGGAGGCGGACGACGACACACCCTTCAGAGCCGAGGAGGTATCGAGAAGGGCACGGCCAGCGTTGCCGATAGCCGTGCTGCCCTGACCGATAGCCGTCACGCCCTCGAGGTAACTGGCAGCACTCGCGCGCATGTTCGCCGCAGCTTCCGCGTAGGAAGATCCGATCAACGGAAGCACGGACAGCGCGTCGTAGATCGACGCCTTGACCGAGGCCATGGCACTCGCAGCGACTGCCTTCACGGACTCGAAAGCCGCAGCAAAGGCGTTGTAGAGCGCGGACCCGATCCCGGCACTTTCGATGTCGACGAGGAACTGACCGATGGCTCCGAGGGCGGTCGCGACGGCATTGACGACCGTCTCGGCAATCGTCCGTCCCCACTCCTGGAGGGTGCCGCTGTTGATGCCGGCCTTCGCTGCCATGTCGACCAGCGCGTCCGCCATCTGCGACAGCACCGGAGCCGCTCCCGAAACGAGCTGCGTGAACACTCCAGTCCCGACGTTTCCGAGGATCGTCAGTTGGTCGCCGAAGTTGTCGAGCGCCGACAGGGTCTCACCGGAGAACGACAGCCCGAGCTTGTCATTAAGCTCGGTCATCTTGGCGATGCCCTCGCTGCCCTGATTCAGGAACGGAATCATCTCGACGCCGGCCTTGCCGAAGAGTTGCATGGCGAGCGCCGTCTTTTCGGCTCCGTCCGGCATGGCCGCGAAGGTGTCGGAGATCGTGAGCAGCGCGCTGTTCGTGTCCGAGAGCGCTGCGGTGACGTCCACACCGAGCGTCTGGAACGCGCTCTTCATCGCAGCAGCAGACTCGTTGCCTCCGTTGGCCGCCTCGGTCAGGTTCACCGAGAGCATTTTGAAGCCCGTGCCGAGTCCCTCGACGGACGTTCCGGTCGCCTGCGCTGCCAGGCTGAATTGCGAGAGCGTCGTGCCGGCAACGCCGATCTTCTGGGACAGGTCGTCGAGCGAGCCCGCGCGGTCGACGATATTCATGAAGAACGCGTCGAATGCAGCCTTGCCGATGTCGAACGCGACGTTCGCGAGCCGCACGGCCGCGTCGAGCGAGAGCAGCGACGAGGCCATCGAGGAAAGCCCGCTGCTCGAGGACGCCGCCTTCGACCCAAGCTCGCCGGCCTTGTTGCCGGCGTCGCCCATCTGCCCGCCAGCAGACTGCGCTGCGGTCCCGACGGCTTGCGTGCCCTGCTCGAGGGCACCGAGCCCGCCCTTCGCAGCATCCGCAGCCTGCCCGAGCGAGGCGATCTTCTGCCCGGCCTGGTCGATCAGCGAGATCGACCCATCCTGCTGCACTGCGATCTTGACTGTGAACGTCGTCTCAGCAGCCATCAGATCGCGCGCCGGGTGGGCCGTGGACGGTGGACAGAGTCATCCTATCAGATCAAGCAGGCTTCGCGGAACGCGTGCGCTCCTCGTGCTTCTCCATGAGCGACTTGATCTCCGAGAGCTCGCGCTGCGCCTCGGCCTCGCGCCTCTCGCGCACGGCTTTCGTGACTTCGTTCGGCGCGTCGCAGATCGCCTTCGCCGCGACCGTCACCCACTCGTAGGCGTCGAGCGAGTCCCGAAACGGCACGCGTGGGTCGAGGTCGCCCTCGGTGTCCGGCACGCGGTAGAGGCGCAGGGCGAGCGTGAAGCGCTCCGGCGAGATCGCCGCCTGCGTGCGCTTCACCTTGCCCGGCCCAGTCGCCTCCCAGGTCTCGACCGAGCGCATGGCGAACTCGTAGATCCGCACCAGGTCCGGGTGCTGGCTGAAGGCCTCGTAGGGACACGCCTCGCGGCCGTACCAGCACTCGTCCGGGTCCTCCCTCCCGGCCTGGGCTGCCCGACACTCCGCGCACGAGCGAGGAGCGCCGGGCCTGCTCACGGCCAGGACGAAGTCCCTCAGTCGTCCTTTTTTTCTTCGCGCTCCTCTTCGTCCTCGTCCGCGCCGTTGATGAGCGCGTTCGAGATGAGAGCGCCGAAGCGGGATCCCAGCGTGTTCGTCATCAGGAACGAGGCGAACTCAGGCGTGTACGGGATCTCGGAGACGGACTTGTCGGCCTCGATCTCCTGATCGCCGCGCCAGATGTCGCGCAGGTTCTCGATGGTAAGACCTTCCCATCCGACGATCACCTTCTTGCAGTAGTACTCCTGGTACTCCTGCTGGTGCTTCTTCGCGGCAGGCGATCCGGGACGGACGCCGGGAGGGAGAGCGGCGCGCTCACCGAGCTTCGTGATCTGCTCCGCGGACATGCGCGCGACGAAGCATGTGAACGCGACGTTCGGGTCCGCCTTGGTGATGCGGACCTTGACCGGCTCCTTCTTGGTCGTGACGAGTCGGAGTCCGGCAGGCAGGGTCTGGTCAGTGGGCATCTTGCCTCATGCGCAGGTGGACGATTGGACTGTGCGAAAAGGTAGCCCTGAGGGCTGCGATCATGCAGCGCGGCGGGCTGGCGACCGTCACTCGGACGTCACCAGCCCGCCGCACCCGGCGAGTGCCTTACGGCTTCTCGCGGAACTCGATCGAGTAGTCGGCGCCGTCAGTGGCGGACGAGCACTCGTAGGAGACGGTGTAGAGCTTGATGCCGTCCTGCTGCGAGATCGCGACGTTCGTGATCTGCGGCGTCGGGACGCTGAACAGGATCTTCGAGGTCGACCCGGTGTTGTGCGTCCAGGTGATGGCATCCGACACGCTGGCCGAGCGGAGGAGAGCGAAGAAGTCCTTGCTCGCGAGCGTGTTCTCGGCCTCGAGCACGATCTCGAGCGTCGCCTTGCGGCCGGAGATGTGCACGCCCTTGAAGCCGAACGCCGAGTTCGCGTCCGCGCGCTCGACGACGCTGGTGCCGAAGTTGAAGGTGAGGCTGCGGACGATCGGCGTGTACGAGCCAATCAACAGCGACTCCGACTCGACGAGCACCTTCGTGTCGCTCGGGTAGGTGACGGGCGACGGCATCGACGCCGTGATCGGCGCGTTGTAGATGCCCTGCATGTCGAACGTCAGGTCAGGAGCCTGCCCGGCCTGCATCGACAGCGAGCCCGTGCCGAGCACGCCGTTCACCTTGCACAGCACGCCGTCCGAGTAGACGTAGGCCGTGCAGGACTGGAAGTCCGCAGCCGACGACGACGGGCCGGTGTCCGACGGAGCGTAGGTCCAGGACGACGACGACGACACGGTGGCCGACGTCTCCTTCAGGCCGCACGCCTTCAGCAGCGGCGCGAAGAACGGCTTCGACGGGTTCTTCGACATGAGCACGGTCGCTGGCTTGAACATGCCCTTCGCGCGGCCGACGAGCTGCTTGGTCGGCGTGAGCGAGGCACGCAGCGCGGCCTTGTCGATCAGCGTGTTGTCAGCCGACCACACGCCGGCGCCGTCGCCGTAGATCAGCATCGTGTCGGTCGACTCCGACGGAGTCGGGTCCGTGCCGTAAGTCGTCTCCGACTTGACGAGGACTAGGGTTTTCCTATCGAGAGCGAGAGCCATCGCACTACCTCTCCACCGCGCTGCCGCGGTGACGTGGACGATGGACAGTGGCCGGTGGCCTGCGCAGGCGAGCCGCCACCTCGGACGGGATCTCGCTCTCGGACACCGAGAAAGTAGCACAGTCGGCTGCGATCTGTAAAAGCCGCTGAGCGGCCGCGGTCCACGAGAATCGCTGCGCGGACCGCGCTGCGGCCTTGCCCTTCTGCTGGGCTCCGTGCCAGTCGAGCACGACGTCCGCCACGGCCCGCATGGCGTCGGTGATGTCGGGCATCGCCCAGAGGAACTGGCGGTCGGGCTCGCCGATCGACGACTTCCAGACGTGCTCCTCGAGCCTGTATCGGATCGGGTAGGAGTTCTCGGTCGTGCAGAAGTCCATGTGGCCGGAGTAGCCGGTCACGATCGGCGCGAGCCCGGTCGCCTGGGCCTCGAGCGGCGTCAGTCCCCAGCCCTCGCCGACGGTCGGGAAGATGAATCCGTGCGCGGACCAGTAGAGGTCGCGCATCTGGATGGCCGAGAGGAAGCGATTGTCGACCGTGAATCGGCCGCCGTCGCCCTTCACGACCTCGCCATCGAAGGAGTCCAGCGTGCCCGCCTGGGCAAGCATGTCGATCGACTGGAGGCGTGCGTTGGTCGTCTTGATGTAGAGCTCGGTCCGCTCCATGCGTCGGAGCAGGTGCCGGTAGAGGTCCTCGAGCAGGCTCCACTTCCGCTGGTTCGGCGCGCCGACGTAGAGCCAGCGGAAGGTCTCTCCCGGCTTCGGCCACTGGCGCTTCTTGTACGTGTAGGTCGCGAGGTCCACGCCCAGCGGGCAGACGTAGATCGGCTTGTCCGTGTGCGGCCGGAAGATATCCCGGCAGAACACCGACGGCACGACCACGGCATCGGCGCGCGCGAAGCCCTCGGGCCACTCGTCGGGCACGCGCGCCGACTCGTACATCGTGAACAGCAGGTTCTTCTTGCCGGGCAGAGGCTTGAAGAGCGACGGCACGCAGAAGTGCACGGCCACCGGAGCCTCGGGCGTCACGTCGGCGATCTGCTCGAGGGCCGCGCGCATCTGCCGGTTCGCCGTGGCATAGCCGAGCGCGTTGCCTCGCTCGCTCCCGTCGGCCGCGATGGCCCAGTGCAGGGCAGGGCGGCTCAATGCTTTGCCGGATCTCTCAGGCTGCGCTCGTACTCGATCTCGAACTCGCAGCGGCCGTAGACCTTGCCCTCGAGCGGGTCGCCGAAGTTGACGACGTTCGACACCTCGCGGATTCGCGCGATCATCGCCGTCGTCCCGCCAGATGAGGCCGGCACGGTCATCTCGAACTCGATCACGCCGGTGGTCGCGTCAGACATGACAGCCTCCTCGATCTCGGCTAGGAAGTCGTCGGCCTCGTCGTCCGGGTCGCCTCCGTTGTAGGCATCCACGAAGTCACAGACGACCGGCAGCGTGCAGCGGAAGCGATTCGAGCCGAGGATCTCGACCTCCTCGATCCCGCGCAGGACGACGATCGCAGGCGTCGGGATCGACTGCGGCAGCTTCCGCGCGTTATAGACGCCGCGCGTGCCTACGTCCCGGTCGTATCCGTTGTCGTAGGTGATCCGCTGGAGGCGCGCGATCACGGCCTCGAAGAGTTTCTGGCGCAGCGTGTTGGACGTCACGACCTACCTCCGGAGCGTGCGACCACTGCGTTGCGGATCTCGTCGGCGACCATCGGCAGGTCCTTCTCGACGGTCGGGTAGAGGTACGGCTTGCCCTTCTGGTCGACGGACTGCCGGAGCGCGAAGAGCGGCACGATGTTCCACTTGCCGCCCACGCCGCGCTGGGACTTCTTGCCAGGGAGCTGGCCGAAGATAACGCCCTTCGCGACGAACGTGCTCGAGTAGCCGAACTGGCTCGGGTTGGCCCGCACGTCCCTCGCGCGGATGCCTCCGACTCCGGCCTTCGTCTTCATGGTCGAGAGCGGGATCGCGAGCCACGGCTTGCCGAAGATCGTCCCGCCGAACTCGATCTGCCGCGCGTAGACCAGCGCGTCCTTGCCGGTGAGCGAGCCGACCTCGAGCTCGCGGCCGTTGTTGACCTTGTAGCCGAGAGACGCGCGCAGGCGGCCGGACTTGACCGGCGCCGCACGCTTCAGGTCGTTCTCGATGCGCTGGCCTGCCTTGTCCAGACCCTCGGGCACGCCGGCTGCGAGCGCGCCCTTCAGTGAGCTCATGGCGGCCTTCATCGCAGCCGCGTCGACCTCGACGGATACGCGCACGTCAGAGCCTCATCGGCGAGTGCTGAGCGAAAACGGCCTGCACGCTCGGGAGCAGGTCCATCGCCATCGCATAGGAGATCGACTTGCCGTCGACCGACTCTCCGCTGATCCCGAGCGAGTCCTTGCGCTGGTGCATGTAGGCCACCTGCGTCGCGACGGCGTCACGCAGGTCCCACGGAACCGCAGACACGTCCCGGTAGCCTCCGACGTAGACGACCTGGACCGTGCCGACGCCCTCAAGAAAGCCGAAGTTCGTGAGGCCGTCGTAGCGGTTGCCAGACCGCCGCTCGATCACGCCCTTGTGGCCCAGGACCGACCAGTCGTACTCGGTCGCCTGGAGCGCAGTCGTCGTCGAGAACTGGCCCGTCACGCTCTCCTTGATCGAGGTCACGGACTCGATCGGCCACGCCTTCACGCGGATCTGCCGTTGCCATGCGTCCACCGAGAACGTCTCAGTGCGCGTGGCTCTCCGGAACTTCCGCGTCGTCTCGCCCTCTGCTCGAGCCGACACGGAGTCGATCAAGAACTCGATGAACTGCCGCTCGGAGGCCGCCACTCGAGGCCGCCGGAGCTCGACGTCCTCGACAGTGCAGAGCATCAGGTAGCCACGGCAGACGATCCGGTGCTCGAAGACGAGCCGCTTGTTCGTCTCGAACGTGATCGTGAAGGTCGCGACGTGCTCCTCGGTCTCGCCGTGCGTGCCCACGAGCGTCGTGTCCGCAGGCAGGATCGACCAGGAGATCGCACCGCTCGTCGCGTGGATCGTGACTTGGTTCAGGTTGAGCACGTCCTGTGCGTCGCGAGAGTTGACGATCGCTCCGGTCGCGCCATCACGTAGCGTGAGCGTCGCCGAGTTGATGTTCGCGAGCGGGATCGCCGCTCCGGCCGCATCCCGCAGCGTTCCTGAGAACAGCCCGGACGTGCCGGGATCCATGCGTGCAGACGTTGCCATGACCTATCTGGCTCCGTGCGAGTTCGTGACGGGAAGCGACCAGTACGAGCAGCACATGTCGCCGCGTGTGCAGGCGGCTAGCGCGAGCGTGAGGAGGAGTGCCTTCATGGTACTACCACGCCCTCGAACCTCTGAAGCTGATACTGCAGGATCGCCGTGATCTGCTGTGTCAGGCGCTTCACCTGCTCGTTCGTCTGCTCCTGAGTCGGAGACTGGGCTGCGAGGAAGAGTCGGTTCAGGTCGATCGCGGTGTTCATACGCTCGACGAGGATCTCCTGCGGGCTCTTCGGTCGCGGAGAAAAGACGCCGTCCTTGTACGACCCGCCCGACTCCGCACCTGACCCGGCCGGCGCGATCACGACATAACCTCCAGTCGGTGGCACCGCCTCCGTGGGAAAACCGTCGCTCTCGATGACGGTCACAACGACGTCGTCGAGGCCGACGATTGCATAGCGCTCGGCATGAGCGACGTTCGCGCAGCAGATCAGGAACCAGAGTGTGAGTGCGGCCCTCATGTCTTGCTCCAGTCTACCTCAGTATGAGGCGACATAGCAGATGCCCGTGCCGCCATCTCCGCCGTTTCCTGAGTAACCGCTAGCGCCACCAGAGATGCCACCACCGCCTCCACCGGCTCCACCGCCGGGCTGCCCACCATTCCCGCCGTCGCCTGCAATCCTATTAGCCGCAGGCGTGCCAGTACCTCCGCCACCACCGCCACCGACTCGGCGCCCAGTCACATACGATCCGCCCAGGTCTCCGGGATTGCCGTTTCCGCTTGATACGAGCGTGCCACCGTTGCCTCCCGCGCCTCCTCCGGCGCATCCAGCCGCACCGCTTCCTCCGGCCCGAGCGTTGCTCGTCTCTCCACCAGACCCGCCACCACCACCTCCAGGCGAGTAGCCGAGATTGGTTGCGGCGCTGTTGTAGAGGCACGTGTTACTCGCTGATGCGCCCGCTGCGTTTGATCCGTTTCCTCCCTGATTGCCACCCCAAGGGCTTCCGTCTGTCGTTAGGCCTTGCTGCCCGGTGCTAGTAGATCCTCCGGTCCCTGCCTTACCTCCTGCGGCAGAGAGCCAGACAGATCCGACAGCACCGAATAGGCTCGCGTTGCCTGCCTCGCCGTTTGCTCCGTTCGAGACCGTCGTCACCGCATCTGCGCCAAGCCCACCAAGGCCGATGGTCACGGTCTCGGTCGCGCCAAGTTCACTTGCGAGGAACCATGCAGAAGCGACGGTTCCCGCACCTCCACCTCCACCACCAGAGCTCGAACCCTGCGTTCCGCGCCTCCCGCTCCCGCCGCCGCCACCGCCACCGACACACCAGACCCAGACTACCGTGGCCCATGCGGGCCGCGTCCATGTGTGCGTGCCACTGGCAGAGTAAATCTGCTCGTCGATAGCAGTCTTCGCGGCAAGTCCGTCTTCGAGCGTCACCTTCGTTCCCGCAGTAATGGCTAGCGCATCAGCCGCGCAGAGTATGAGAGTTGCAGCGGCAAGTAGTCTCATCGGTAACTCGTCAATCGACAGAGGCCCGCTCCGCCATCGCCACCCTTACCGCTGGATCCAGAGACGCTTCCTCCGCCGCCACCTCCGCCACCTCCCGGCTGTCCACCGTTCCCACCTCGGCCACCATCGACGAAGGTGGATCCGTACCCGCCGCCGCCTCCTCCGCCGCCATTGGCAAGGATCAGGCCGCCGGTCAGATTGGTTCCATCTGCTCCGGCAGCGGCACTCGTTCCGGTTGCAGGTGTCGGCGATGGCGCAGGAAGGCCGTTGGCGCAGCCGACAATCGAACTCGTAGAGGAGAGGTTGACGTTGGTGGCGTGTCCGCCACTACCTCCGGCTCCAGGGCCTGACGAGAAGAACGCGCCACTGCATGACTGTCCGCCGCTGCCTCCAGCTCCGGCGATGGAGCCAGCACCGCCCGCTCTGCCGTTTGGGTTTCCCGGTCGATAGGCGCCGCCGCTCGCATTCGCGGAGAGACTCCCGCCGTTACCCTTTACGCCTGAGTCGGCGTAGACCAAACATGAGCGCACAGACGGGAGAGACGTGCAGCCGCTTCCGCCTACATATGACGCGCCGCCGTCGGTGCCTGGGTTGCCAGCGGTAGTAGCGGAAGAGACACTCGCTCCACCCGTCCCACCAGCGCCAACAGTGATGGTGAGGCTTGAGTCAAGGTCGTTCGCTGCAAACCAGCCCTCGGCAAGGACACCGGATCCTCCTCCACCGCCGCCCCCAGATAGGGTCGAG
>Ga0208005_1000835_pt1 | contig 10712 bp, 15 predicted proteins | sample DEB19_08_DNA_3_FD_184530 | JGI IMG/M metagenome (GOLD analysis project Ga0208005, IMG submission 184530) | Aqueous microbial communities from the Delaware River and Bay under freshwater to marine salinity gradient to study organic matter... | ecosystem: Environmental > Aquatic > Marine > Coastal... | reverse complement strand
TTCCCAGCGGGGGAGTCATGCTGGCAGACGAAAAGCTAGACGCAACTACCAAGCGGCAGGTTGCTCAAATGTTCATGTAGTTGCCGCAAAAATGGCAACGGTCAGACATCTCGGTTTCTACCCGAAGAGCGCAAATGCCTGCTATGTCCGCAGCTTGGAAGACGTTTCCGCGTTCCTTCCGCCGATAAGCATAAACTTTGAGCAGTTGCTCGCCTGCTATTGGAAAGTTAAAAAATGGCAGATTTACGCTATAGGAGAGGGAGAAAACGACCAAGGGCCGTTTTCCTTTGAATACTCTCTTCATTCCATACCCGTAAGCTCGGAAAAGGAGCTAGTTTGCGGGAACCCCATCACCTGGATAGATATCAGCAACGGTAACACGTCCAACGCCGGTGAGTTTTGGGTTTATGCAGAAAAAAGCAGTCTAGGCGTAAACGGCTACCCGTTCATAGGCGCAAACGGTTTTGACGGTCTGGCAACCTACGACCCTTACGATCCACAGTTTCCGCTTAATTGGATCGTTGTCGGAACCACAACGCTCGACCTCGGACAAATTGGCGGCGCGTGGTCTTGGAATTGCTGGGGACTACAAATAGCAACTCCGACAATATATTACGGCGACATCACAATCCGGGCCATCGAGTTCTGGGACTACGCCGATTGACAGCCTGAGTCGTAGCGATGAGCTACGATTTAGATCCAGAAAAAAGACAAGGGCTGCTTGAGACAGCAGCGTTGGAAGGAGCGCAGACGATCAGCGGATTGACGCTTCGACCAATGACTCTTGGCACATGGAGCCTGCACCGCCGCATCAGGGCGGCAGCCAATGACAACATTGGCGACGATTGGAGCTTTGACCTTATGTCTTTCGTCTACCTGCACCAAGCGCCGGAGGACCGGCTGCGCGGTTATTTTGGCAGGCCCGATGCTCTTCTGCCGGAAATTTACGACTTCATGGCGACGCGACCACCAAGTGACGTTCCGCTTTTACAGCCCTGGGTCCAATCGCAAATGGAGCAATTCACATCAAGTCTAACTTCCGGCGAACCGGGATCATCCACTGTAGCAGACAACAGCCCAAAAATTTAGCGCGCCCGGCTTATCAGATAGCCATTGCCGCGCGCGTTACCAAATACGGCATCAGCATTGAGGATGCAATTTGGCGCATCCCGTTGGCGGTCATTAACCAGTTGCTGATCTTTGACGATATGCAGTCTGGCCGACGCTGTCGATGGAGGGTCAACGCAGACGCAACATTTCAAACGCTTGATCGGTATATCGCCGATGCACTGACACCAAGTTGATGACATGGGGATCAAGGTCGAACCGAATCAGCGCGCAATTCGCCGTTTTCACGATGCGGTAACACAACTGCAACGCATCAGCGGAAAGGATTTTGAGACTGTCATCAAACAGGAAATGGGCATTTTGTTGTCTCAAGCGGTAAGGAACACCAAAAAGGCTTCGGTCAAATCTGTCAAAACAAGCCATGAAGCGCAGCCGGGAGCTTATTACGGTTTTGAATACAGCGGACCTGTTTCGTCCAAGGGCAAAACTTATTCCCAGGCAGATATTGCGCGCGCCCAAAAACGCGCGGCGCAAGCCAGGGCGACGGGCAAACGCGGCAGGGCGCTATACTATTTGAGCGGCAGCAACAATCCGCACCGTTACCCAGACTGGCTGTGGAAACAGATCGAAGACGCTCGAGCAAAAAGCCTGCCCAAACGCCTCAAGGCGAGGGGACTTGCCGCAAAAATGTGGGTGCACATAGGGAATCAGATAGGCGTTGCGGTTCAAGCGCCAGCCTACGTCAAGGCCGCCGAGCACTACAAAAAGGGAGACATGGCCGGAATGGTTCAGACGCGGCAGGCATCAAGCGGGAAAAATTATCAGGTCGGATTCATTAATTCTTTGACTCATACGAACCGCTGGGCCAAAGCCGCTTATGCTTGGCGAAACGCACTGCAAAAGCGGGCCAACTATTTCTCTCAGGCCATGAAGCTCAAAAGTCGCGGCGTCGTGAAAAGCGTTTTGGACAGATACCCCGGCCTCGCAAGCGTGTCTTGACACCCAAACTGTTGGCAAATGGACGGCGGCATAAAATTTGACGTTTCAGCCAACACGGCAAAATTCGACGCCGACATGGGGCGGGTCAAAAACTCGGCATCAGGCGCAGCGACTTCTGTAAGCAACGCCTTTCGCGGGCTTGGTTCTTTGCTGGCCGGCGGCGCGATTGTCGGAGCGTTGCAATCCATACTTGGCAAATTCGACGACATCTCCGACATGGCAAAGCGGTTTGGAACAACCGCTGTAGACATTCAAAAGGTCGGTAACGCCGCGCAACTGGTTGGCACAGACATCGACGCAGTTGCCAGGGCAATGACCAAGGCCGGCGTCTCTGCGAACAAAGCGGCCAGAGAGGGCGGCGCTCTGGCCGAGGCATTTGCTCGAGTCAGCATCGATCCGGCTAAATTTGCAGCAGCCGGGCTTGAAGAGCGTGTGAAAATGGTTGCGGAGGCCCAACGCGCAGCAAATGGAGACGCTCAGAAAATGGCCGACATTTACGAGGTGGTCGGAGCCAAAGCGGCGGGAATCAACTTTGCCGAATTGGCTGATGAGATGGCTAATGTTTCTGCGGCGTCAAACGAAACGGTCGAGGCGCTGGCACAGGCAAACGACCAGCTGGACGTGATGAAGCAGAATGCCACCATTTTTGGAGCAAATCTGCTTTCTGGGATTGTGCAAGCCAGTGAAAGGATTGGAAACCTCATCGGATCTGGTTTTACCGCACCACCCGAAACAAACGCCGAGGCCGACGCCAGGCAGATGCGCGAAAACGCGCGCAACAGATTAATCCAGAGGGGCGAGCTTTTGCCCGATGATTCGACAATTCGAAATTCGCGAATACCACTTGGGGTAGGCACTCCGGCAGGAGCAGCCTATGCACCGGAAGTGGTTCCTGGCCCAAACGCCAAAGAGAACGAGCGCCGCATAGACGCGGAAGTCAAAGCAGAAGAAGAACGGATAAAAGCCCAAGAAGCAGCAGCCAGAGCAGCCAGAGAAGCGGCTGCAAGCGAAGCAGAACAAACATCAAACGCTGACGAAAAAGCCAAAGCCGAAGCCGATGTTGCCAAATTCAAGCAATACATCTTGGACCTTGAGTTGCAAATCAAAGAGGCGCAGGCTGCGGGAGACTCGCAAAAAGCGGAATCCGTAGGGCGGTTAAAGGACTGGACGGAGGCCGCCATCAAATACGAGGGCGACCTCGATATGGCCGCGCGCGACGTAAATGCCTCGCTCAAGGAGCGGCTCCGCCTCAAAGAGGGAGAACTGGCAAAGCAACAACAAAGCATCGAAGCAGAACTGCAATACGCCGAGACAATGGCTTTTGGCACCGAGGAAGCCAAGAGCAAGGCGGAATGGATGAGAATCTACAACGAGCAGATTGCCCGTGGCGCAAGCGAAGACCAGGCGCGCCGATCCGCCAATGCCGGGACTTACAAAAAACCTAACAACGAAACTTTGCATGTCGGCAGCGGCGGCGGAAACTATAGCTTTCAGCAAGAGGCCACATTTGAACAGCGCCTTGGAGCGATGCGAGGAGAGGCGCTAGGCGCTGCGTCCAGCGCAGCAGCGCAAAGATTCCAGAATGCCGGAATGTTCAGATCAGCGGTTCGCGCTCAAGACCGCGCGCAACGCGCAAAAGACAGGGCAATGCAGCGCGCGCGGATGAAAGATATCAATGGCGGCAAAAACATTGGCGAGGCTTACGAGGACTATATAAAGTCAACCGGCTTGGATCGCATGAGCAGAAAGCAATTTGAGGACGATCTTCGCGACCAGGCTACAACTCCCGAAGAGCGCGCGCGCGCCGAACAAGCCAGCAAAAGAAGCAAAGAAGGTAAAGAAGGCGGGAAATCGTCCGACCCGATGCAGGCGGTGACTGACATCTACAAACTTCTAACCGAACGCCTGCCAATCCACGTTCTCGCCGCCTGACGCCATGCCTGCCGTAGTTCAAAAATCCACCAACGCGACAAACAACATTGTTTGTTTGAACCAGAGCACAAGTGTTGGCGAGGACGGTTTCGTCACGGTTCGCGCGCGTTTTCTCCTCCGCTCAACCGCCGACTTGCAGTCTTTTACGTTGGATTATGCGTGGCCGTCTGGCTCAACTCCTCGCGGTTTGCCCAACCACCAGGGCGGCCCCTATCTGGTTAGCCGCGACTTTGAGTATTCCAACGGGCTCATTTTTGTCAGCGCCGTCTATGCCACAGCGGCCAACCCAGTGCGTGTGGTCTACTCGACCAACAGGGCAACGCGGGCATTCAGCGGTCTCATTGCCATCGTTGAAGGCGGCACAGCGACCACAGTCTCGGCCAAATTCGACTACACCTCGCAGGTTGCCTCGGCTAAATATGCAATCGTGGACGACGCGGCGTTCACGCCGCAGCTCGAGGGCGTTGCCAAAATCGTCAGCATCACCGGCGTTGCATCAAGCCTGCTTGCCAAAATAGCAAAAAAGAACATTTACGCCGAAGACCGCACGCAGACAGGCCGCATTACTCAGGTGAGCCGCAGCCTCGAAGTAGTGTTTTATTCTGACCAATAGCCGTGGCCGACTTGGAAAAATTCAAAGACGACTTGGGCGGCGGCAGCGATCCGTCCAAGCCGCCTTCTGTGATAAGCGCCGGCAAGCTGGACCGCAACTTCCAGCGGTGCAGCCCGATGCGAATCGACGGCAACAATGCGCCATACAAGGTTGACGTTTCCGATGGCGGTTGGAAACTTTTGCCGACAGTTACGTTTGATGTCTGCGAGAACGGGGTTCCGGTTCAATACCGGCTCGTAGCCGAAAGGGTCTGAGTTTTGACACGGACAGAATCGCAGGATGCAGTCCCGCAAATTCTACCTGGACACGGAGTCACGCAGCTTTGTCGCGTCCGCGAGCAGCACCTTGCCGGCCTCGTCTCCGACTTTTTTTCAGAGCGACGTTGAAAGCATTGAGCTTTATTTTTTGACGCGGAATGCCGGCGGTGACCCAGTTTATTCCTACGCCGACTACTCGTCCAACACGATCAAGTTCGCCGTCGGAACCACCACGCCAGCGGCACTGCAAATCACTTGGTCGGCCATTTCGACCGGGCTGACCGTTAGCGTGACCACCTTGACCAACGGAGGCACTGGCTCCAACGAGGTGCAAAAAATCACCTTGTCCAAGGTTCCGGCGTCAGGCGGATTCGCCATTGTTATGCCCGCCCGCAACGTCACGGTATCTTCGGTGTCGGCCAACGTATTTACGGCGGCAAACCACGGGCTGTTCGACGGCCAATCCGTCACCATCACGGGCTTCTCTTTCACCGGGTCATCGGTAGCAAACGGCGGCAGCTACTTCATCATCAACCGAACTGGAGACACTTTCAGCCTAGCCTCTACCTCCACGGCAACAACCGGCGCAACGGCGGCGGTTACTTCTGGCGGAGGCACAGTCACGCTGCCAGAAATCACGACGCCATCGCTTAATTTTGACGCTTCGGCCACCGAAGTGCAGCAGGCGTTTATTGACGCAGGATTCTCCATCGGCGGCGCGGCCCAGATCGCGGTAACCGGAACCGCCGGGAAAGAATACACGCTTAATTTTGCGGGTGGTTGCCAGCGCATTAACTACGACCCTGTAACCATCGCGGCCAACACGCTGGCCGCAGCGCCCGGCATGAGCGCCAACGTGGACTTTAATGTCTCCGGCATCACCGCGCTTGTAGCCGCCGGAACTACCTCGGTCACAATGGAGGTAGAAGTTTCGGACGGAACAAAGAAACACACTTACCAGGCTTCGGCCCTTTTATCCGATGACCTGATACCGGCATGAGTGACCAGGAGCGCCGCAGCGTGAACATTGCCTTGGCGAGCTTCGCCGTGGTGCTGCTTGTGCAGACCGTGGCCGTGGTGTGGTGGGCGGCAACTCTCCAGGCCAACGTCACCAATCAGGGCGAGCAGCTTGATGCACTATCGCCACGAGTGGAACGGCTTGAGGCGGATTACTACCGCAGGGGAGGGAACAAATGAGCGAGCTTTACGGCAAATGTCCCGCTGAGGTGGATTTGTGCCTTCCGCAAGGCCAAACCTGGGACACAAGCGTCGTGTGGGAGGCAGACGGCTCGCCCGTTGATCTCACCGGCTACACAACGCGCATGATGCTGCGAACTTCGGCAGAGGCGGCATCGCCCACAGTGTCGCTTTCTACCGCGACCAACACAATGACCGCGCTTTCCAACGGAACCATCGGCCTTTCCTATTCTGCCATTTCCAGCGCAGCGATCACCGCCGCGACATATCTGTACGATCTCGAAGTCGTGAATCCTTCCGGCAACGTGCGACGACTCATGCAAGGCCGCGCTGTCGTGACTCGTGAAATGACACGCTAAATCATGGCCGAGACACTTACCATTCGCACGGCGAGTTCTACGGATGTCGTCAAAGTTGTTGAAGCCGGCCCGCAGGGACCGGCCGGGTCCAACGGCCAAGGCGTCCCAACCGGCGGCACAACAGGCCAAGTTCTTCGCAAAGCAAGCGCCACAAACTACGACACAGAGTGGGCAACCGGAGGCGGTGGCAGCGGCACCGTAACCTCGGTTGCACTCACAGGCACCGGGCTTTCCATATCCGGCTCGCCCATCACGGCAAGCGGGACGATCACGGCAAATGTGGCCTACGGAACCACCGCAGGCACAGCTTGCCAGGGCAACGACTCAAGGTTAAGCGATGCAAGAACACCGTTGGCGCACACGCATCCCTCGTCCGAAATCACAGACCTAAAAACAAACGGCAACGCTGCTGGTCTTTGGGACTCGGTCAATGACGAGCAGCTTGTCAGCACTGGAGACGGTGAATTGCAAATTCGCAAAACAGGAACAGCTTTGAGTGGTGCGTTTAATGCGGGTCAATTAACGGCAGACAGAGGATATAATCTGCCGGACTCTTCTGGGACTCTTGCTCTCATAACCGACAACGCGCCAAGCGCAAGCGGCCTTTTTGATGCTACAAACGATGTCGTTGGATTGACCGTTAGCGACTCTACGTTGAGCGTTACAGATGGAGTAAACACGAGCAGCATTGCTTTTCCTGTTGCAAGCAGATCTTTTGACCTACCGAACGCTTCTGGAACGCTGGCTCTGACCACAACGCCTCCCGCGTCCCACGCTCACGGAAACATCACCAACACGGGGGCAATCGGTAGCACAGAAAATCTTCCGCTCATCACGACAACCTCTGGCGTTGTAACCACAGGAGCATTCGGCACAGGCGCAACGGACTTCGCGGCTGGCAACCACACCCACGCACAGTTGCATAACCAGTCCCACGCGATTACATCGACCAGCGACCACACGGCAAACAACTGGAAAATCTGGTATTCCAACGGATCAGGACAAGTGACCGAGCTTGCGCTTGGCGCGGCTAATACGGTGCTCACATCCTCTGGAACTGCTTCCGCTCCGACATTTTCGGCTCCTAGCGCAGGAGGTTCCACAAACCTGTGGATTCCTGCTTCGGCATGGATTCCACGCACAACGACAGGGTGCGGAGTTAACTCGCTTGAAGCGTCCACTAACAAGGTGAACTACGATATGCTGGAGTTCGACACAGCCACGCAAGAATACGCGCAAGCCGCCGTGGTGATGCCAAACAATTGGAATGCCGGAACAATCACGGCAAAGTTCCACTGGACGGCGGCAAGTGGAAGCGGAGGCGTAACTTTTTCATTGGCTGGCCGCGCACTAGGCGACAACGGCCAGATTGATCAAGCGATGGGATCATCGCAAAGCGCGGACGATACGCTGCAAACGGCAAACTATGTGCACATCTCGCCAGCTACCAGCGCCGTGACTTTGGCAGGATCGCCCGCCGCTGGTCAACTTGTGATTCTAGAATTGTCGCGGGTAGTTTCAGCAAGCAACGACACGCTTGCCGTGGACGCTCGTTTTCTAGGTGCGGAAATCTCGTTCAACTGACCATGAGAGCACGCCACCGCCATTTCAGCTACAAAGCAGCGGGAGCAGTTATTGCCTACGATGCTCGGTATTTGAACAACTCGGACGGCACGGCATTGCAAACATGGTCGAATCGCGCCAGCACAAGTTACGATGCAACCGAATCGGATTCCACAAAACGTCCATTGGTTAAAACAGGAGCCAATGGAATCAATGGTCAGACAGCGTTAAAGTTCGACGGAACAAACGACGATTTGCAGGCTGCATCCGTTCCGCTAAACACTTTTATAACGGTTGTGGTGTGCGCTCAGTTTACTACGGCAAAGCCCTTCTTTTTTGAACATAGCGCCATTGCAAATACAAACGCTGGCTTTTATTTTTACGGAGCGAGCGGAAATTCTTGGCAGTTCAATAGAAGCGGCGCATTTCACGGTGCAACCGGCGTGTCCTCATGGTTTGGAAGTAGTGCCGCCATTGGAAGTCTTACTTATAACGGGTCTGCCAGTTACCGTTTGAACAGTGGTTCTGCATTGGCAAACACAAACTTGCAGGGAACCGCACGATCAAACTCGTCTGTCACGGACAGCTTCAACATTTGCAGCCGAAATAGGGCATCTGTGTTTGGTGACGGACTTCTCGGCTGTTTGGCTATTTATGACGGAGCAGCCGCCGATCCTCTACGCAAGCGCCTAGAACACGCAGCCGCTTATTCATTCAAAATCTCCTGTAACTAACCATGAAAACTCACCTCCGCTACGAAGGCCAAGTCCGCATCGAAACCGACACGGATGCCATTGCCAATCTTGTCCGCAAAGGGTGGGAAATCTTCACGCCGGAACCTGTGGTGGAATCGCCGCCGACTTACACACCTGAACAGTGGGTCAGCCAGCACCTAACCTCCCTGCAAATTCTCAGCCTCCAGCGCCTTGAAATGGCGCTGCTCACCGCAGGCAAACCGCTCGGCCCGAACATGACTGCACTCAAAAGCTGGCTTGAGGCGATGATGCTGGCATCGGTTGACCCGACGCCGCGCACATTTAATCCGTCCCTGTGCAGCTACGAGGCTGCGAGCGCGGAGGCTGTGGCCGCTTTGCAATCTTAGCTCACCCGGCAAGACCGGGAGGAGATCGAGGCCCGCTTCGGCGGGCTTTCGCATTGCGCGCAGTAGGCTTTGACACGCCTGCGAGGGCATGAACTGGAAGACCACGGCGACGGGCGCAATCAGCGCGATCATGGCAATCCTCGGAATCACAAAAGCCGTCTTGAACGGACAGCCTTTTGATCCTGCTTTGATTCCAGCCGCGATTGCCGGGATCGGTCTTATTTTTGCAGCCGACTCAAAGAAGTAGGCCATGCGTCTTTTCTTTGCGGCGCTGGCCGCGCTTTGCCTCACCGGCTGCGCGGGATGGAAACTCGGCGGCGGATACAATTTCGAGAGCAAAGAGTTTTTTGTCTCGTTGGAGAAGCCGCTCAACGGCTTTAAGAAGTGAACTGGCTGAACAAATGCCTGCTGTCGTTTCGCTCTTTAATGGGGTCAAGGGTTGGCCGACAGCCGACCTCGCCAAACTCCTCGCCCTCGTCCACGACGAGATTCACTCCCGCGCCGAGCACCACAAAGCCGGTGGCGGCGTCGAAACCGAACTCACCAAGCGAAGCAAGAGCCGCAGCGTGGCAAGCCGACCCGCGAAGTGAAAAGAACCTCGCCACGGTCCAGCCGCAACTTCAGCGATTAGGCCGCGAACTCCTTCGGCGGCTCGCAGCCGACGGGCTGACGTTTAAAGTGACGAGCGGCAACAGGACGCAGGCCGAGCAGGATGCGCTTTATGCTCAGGGTCGCAACGGCAACAAGGGTCCGGTGGTGACGTGGACTCGTAGGAGCAGGCACATCGGCGGTCGGGCTATCGACCTCACTTTGTTTTCGGGCAAGAACCCTGTTTGGGAGAGCAAGCACTACGACCGCGCAGGGATCATTGGCGAAGAACTTGGCTTGGTCTGGGGCGGGCGGTGGAAGACGCCGGATAAGCCGCACTTTGAGTTGCCATCGGCATAGAGTTTGCACAGTAGTTCAAGCGTGGTTTGAACTACTCAACCTTTAATACGCCGTGCGGCTATTAAAGAAACGTGTCGAAACTTTAAACACGTTCCGAGGACGTGTCGAAAAATCGGCGAAATGTAGACAGTTCAGCCTGCCTTGCTTTTCTTCCGTTTCGCCCAGCGCGCCATGACGGCTGCTCGAGCCTGTTCACTGCTGCGCGCTTTGAGCGGCGACTTCACTTTGCCGCCTTTGCTTCCGATTTTGCGGACATCGACGGCGTTAGGGATTACGGTCCCGCAAGTTGGGCACTTCATACCGTTGAGCGTGCCATCTTTGCCGCGTGCCTGGCAATGGCGTTTAGCGAGCGGCGCATCCGTGGCGCTGAGGCGTAGAGTTCGCAGTTCTCATGGACGGTCAGAGCAGCGTCGATGACGCGGCGGTAATGCGCGCGATGACTTGAGCCATTGATATGCTCTCTCGCCCACTCGGAGGCGGCAAAGCCCACGATGGATAGCAGTTTGTGGTCGGGTGTTTTCATTGTGTGCTGGTGATGCGCGGGGGATGGAACCCCGCGCGGGTTGTTAAATGCTTTGCGCGATAAGCAACTCGGCTTGTTCGCGTGTTCTGTCCCATTTTTTAACCATTGGGCAAGTCAGTGACATTGTGTTGTTCCATTGTCCCGCAACAAC
>Ga0208005_1000830_pt1 | contig 10758 bp, 16 predicted proteins | sample DEB19_08_DNA_3_FD_184530 | JGI IMG/M metagenome (GOLD analysis project Ga0208005, IMG submission 184530) | Aqueous microbial communities from the Delaware River and Bay under freshwater to marine salinity gradient to study organic matter... | ecosystem: Environmental > Aquatic > Marine > Coastal... | reverse complement strand
GTTGACTTCGACTTTAGCGGCCCAGGCCCGCAGAGAGAGAGCAACTAATGGCGCTCGTTACTCTCTCTGGCGCTATTTCGGCGGCCGACCTCAATACGAACTTCGCCGATAAGCAGTCAACCATCAACACCAATGCGCAATCACACGCAAAGGACATCGCCTATCGCCTGCAAGTCCTCGCGTTGTCGTCTGCCACCTCCGTGGGCGCGCGCACGCTGGATATCACCGTTGCCGACGACTGCGAGCTGCGCACGTTGGCGCTGTGGGTTGCGTCTCCCGATGCCACGTCGCGCACCGCAACCGCCACACTGACAGCCATCGACGCCACCGAGGCAGATATCTCCGACGTGTACCTGCTTGGTCAAACTGTTTCAGTGAGCAAGGCGATGTCAAGCGGCACAACCGGCAACGCCACACGTACCGACTACACGCCAACTACGTCGACCAAGATTGTGCTGATCAAGGGCATCACCTACCGGCTCCAGCTATCGGGGACCGCCAGCGCCTTTACCGCTTGCGTCGCGACGCTGGTCGTGCGGCAGATTGCGAGGCGCCGATGAAGTCCCGTACGCTCGTGCAGTTCACCAATGCGGCCAACGTCAACCCGTCGGTCATCAATGAAAACCTGCAAGGCATCGCCCTCGACGTGGCCGACGCCCAGGCGCAGCGGTGGTGCTACTCGTCGTTCGTCCTTGACTTCACCGGCATTTCAGACACCGACAACGTCAACGCGCGCTCGTTCACGATCACGCCGCCATGGTACATTGAGATTGTTGGGGTGGAGCTACAGCACTATGACTCCTCCTCCGCAGTCTGCACCCTCTCCGCGTCTGGCTCTGGCCTGACCGGGTGGTCCGACGTGACGACCACCGGCGCAGCATCCGCGACGACTCGCGTGTACAGCGCAGCCAACTTCCAGGCCAAAAACACCGCGTCCTCGTCGCTGACCTTTACCGCGTCCCTTTCGGCTACGTCGACGCCGGCCGCACTTAGGGCGGTCATCCATATCCGCGCAGACCGATTCAATGCAGGCAACGCACTGACGACCTACAGCCCGACCCTTGTGCAGTCTGGTGCCACCACGTCCGCGAGTGCCCTGAACACCGAGTTCACCAACATCGCATCCGCCGTCGCAGCCGATACTGCGGCGTACCGCCAGCCGCGCATTGACGTCATCTGCCGCCGCAACGCCGCCACGACGCCGATCGAGGAGTGCTATTTCAATGACCCAGCCTATGGGCGCCGCATCGAGAGTTGGGATGCGCGCATTGTCGCCACCGCAACAGTTACCGCGACGTGGACCTACGTGGATGACGGTTTATCGACGGTGGCCACGAACGCGGTAACAGGGTCCGGCACCACGTCGACGGCGGCCAATGCCGGCGCGACGTCTGGCTTGCCGGCGTTCCCCGGCAATGCCCCTGCGACCCCGGCTAACGACTACTCATTCCAGCTCTCCCGGTCTGGCGCCGGTACGCTTTCACTTACCTACATCGTCTTGTATTCTTGCTGAGGGGGACACATGCCCGTTTTTCGTAAACGCTCACTCTTGCCGTCGAACCAGATGCGCGCTGATGCGGCCCGCATGGCGGCACAGCAGCAAGACCTTGGACCCGCTCCTGTCCCCAGTTCAGCGCGCGGCATGCAGCCGCAAGGCCCGCGCCCTGGCATGGTTGCCGGTGCAGCCCCGCAGCAAGGGGCACCGCAAGGAGCTCGCCAGTTCGGCGCAGGGTCGACACTGACAGCAAATCAACCGGTTGACCGCAGTGCATACACCGTCGCCTCGCCCAGCTTTGGCGCCCCAGGCGGCCAGCAGTTCGACCAAGATGGAAACCCTATCGGTGGCGGACCGGTCGATGTTGCCGCCCAGCAAGACGCCATGGCCGCGAATGCCGACCGCATCCGGCAAGCTGAGCGGGGGAATCCGCCGCAAGCCGTTCCGGGCCCGTCCACGTCGTATGACAACCAACCCAGCAACGATGAGGCGCTACAGCGGGCCATCGCAGAACTGCTTGGCCAGGGTCCAGCCGACACCGCAGAGCAAGAGGCGTACATCCAGCAGATGATGCAGGACAACATCGGCCAGGGCCAGCGTGCGCTGATGGGACGACTTGGCGCAGCCGGTTTCGGTACCTCTGGCGCAGCGGGCGCTATGGCTGGCGACTTGAGCGCACGCGCAGCCCGTGAGGCGGCTGGCCAAGTGTTCGACCTCCGCGACCAAGCACAGCGCCAATGGCTCGATCAACTGCGCACCGGCATCGGCGCACAGCAAGGTCAAACCGGCCTTGAGCAGAGCCAGCAGCGCATTGGGCTGGACGAGCAGCGCATTGAGGCCGAGAAACAGAAGGCAGAGGCCGATACCGCGATGCTCCAAGCGTGGCTGGACTCGCTTGGGGGTGGTGCACCGCAGCCGGCCCTTAATACCGGCGTATCGGTAGCCCCACCTGATGGCAACACCGTGCCAACGGACGGGTCCGCCTCGGACGGAACCCCGATCTTCAACAGCGCGTCCGAGTTGCCAGCGGGTGCGGGATGGCAACAAACCGGCCAATACACCACCGTTGACGGTGTGCAGTACCGCATCTACCAAGATGCCTCTGGCCACCTTGCCTATATCCCGGTGGAGGGCTGATGCCATACGAATCCCCAGTCCTCACCATCGAGAAGATGCGGCGCGAGAGGGCGCAGTCCTTTGCGGATAAGCTCCAGGCCGCGATGGCGCAGCCCTTCGCCGTGCTGACCTCGATCGAGGAAATGCGCAAAGAGGCCGAGAAGGCCAAGCAGGCGCAGGCCAACGTTGACCGCCAGTTTGCCAACCAAGACCGCGCGTTTTCGTTCACCGAAAGCGAGGCCAAGGCCAACCGCGAGCGCCAGTCAACGCTTGACGAGGTCGCCAAGCAGGCACGATTCCGCGAGGGTGGATTGCGCGTTGCGGCCGACGCCATCCCTGACTTCCTGGCCCAACACAGCGCAGAGCCCGAGGCCACGCAACTGCAGGAGGCGCAGAAGGACTACCGATTCCAAGAGCCAGGCGCGGTCGAGGCTTTGGCGGCTGAAATGGCCAGGCGCAAGGCAGCCGGCGATGAGGCCGCGCGCAAGGCGGCGGCTGATGCAGAGGCGCGCAGGCGTGCAGGCGTGTCCGAGGCGCAGGGGTGGGCTGAGATTGAATTGCGACGTAAGGCGGTAGAGGCAGCAAAGACCAAAGAGGCCAATGCGACCACCGCCAAGGGAGCGATCCCAATCGGTAAAATGTCGCCAGAGAAGCTGATGGAGTTAGGCAACGATGAGCTGCGCGCGCTGTCCCTTGTCGACAAAGTGGCGGCCGACTCCGCGTCTTACAACACAGGTCCAGGGTACAGCCAGGCGCACCAAATTGGGCGCTTTGTCCCCGGCAACACATCAAAATGGCGCGATATTGTGGCCAACTCGGCACAGGTTCGACAACTCGCCGCCCGTCAACTGGAAGGAGGGAAGCTCACCGATAGCGACGCAGCCAACTACGCAAAGATGCTGCTAAACCCCGAGGAGCAAACAACCCCAGAATTTAAGCGCGGCCTGGAGGACTCTCGTGCGGCGCTGGTTATGATGCTCCAAAGCCGAGTCGATTCGCTGCGTGACGCGAGGATACAAATCCCAAAGACATTGGCACAAAAGGCGCAACGGTATGGCGTAGTCCTCCCGTTGGATGCGGAATATAGCGATGGATGGACGCCTGGCAGCGCACAGGCGTCTGGTGGTGACGACGACGATGCCGCCATCGACGCACGCATCAAAGGCATGGGTGCCCAATGACGCCAGAGCAACGGGATCGGATCATCGACGGCATGTTGGCCAAGGGTGCGTCGCGTGACGATATCAAGGCCACACTCGCGCGCATCCGCGCAGCCGAGGCCGGCCAGGTCATCGAGGCACCACCGGAGGTTTCCGCAGTCGAGGCCGGCGCAAGAGGCGTCGCGCAGGGTGCGCTGATGGGGTTCCCTGATGAGGTGGCCGGTCTGGCGTCGAAAGCGGCGCAGACGCTTCTCGGTGAAGACCACGGTGTTGATCCATCATTTCGCGAGGACGCATATACAAGGGAGCGCAACAGATACCGTGCGGCAGATGTTGCCGGCACCAAGGCGCACCCGATGGCGTCGATTGGCGGGCAAGTCGCTGGCGCACTCGGGACCGCTCCGCTTTTGCCGCTAAAGGGTATCCAGGGCGTCAAGGGCGCCATGCAGGCAGCGGCGGTGGGCGCTGGCGCTGGCGCGCTCTCTGGCGCTGGTGGGGCCTCTGAGTTGTCCGATGTACCGGCTGACGCTGCACTTGGTGGAGTTGTTGGGGGCGCCATCGGCGGCGCATCGCCATACGTCGCAAGGGCGATTGGGGCCATCCGCAGCCCATCGGCGATTAAGCAGGCCATAGCCAACGCTGCGACTGAGGCCGGGAAACAGGCTGACGAGTTGCGTGTCCTTACTGCGTCCGGTGCGCATGGTGGCTCCATTTCCGATCCCGCCTTCGTAAAGGCTGTGGCCAAGCGCATGCCCGGTGCGGTGTCGCCAGATCGCTACACGCAAGAGCAGATCGCCTACGCGGCCAACAAGATGCGGGAGCAGGGCATGGCTCCCATCCTGGCCAGTACACAGAAGATCAATGACCTCGCCACAGCGGCAGCTAGTCGCGCGCAGGCCAGAATCACTCCTGTCCTCAATGAAACCAAGACCCCGGTTAGCCTGGTTGAGTTGGCCGATGAAATGGCAAAGAGGGCGAGCGTGATCGGCAGCAACCCAGCCAAGGCCCCGACGGAGCAACAGTTGCTGGCGCTCCGTGAACAGGTGCTTGGGTCAATCCGTCCTAACCCGGAGACATTCGGGCCACCGTCCCCTATGCGCTCACTTCGTGAAATGCAGGGAATCGTGCAAGGGTATGGCTCCGCCGCCAAGTTCGGTGAGCAGGTGCCAGAGGGCGCAACGAAGGCCAGGGCTGAGACAACACGGATCATCCGCCAGCTCATGGATGAGGCTGTCAGCAAGGAGAGCGGGCCGCTGTCCCTTGCACAGTACAAAGAGAACCGGGGCACATGGAATGTTGCGGATATGATTGCCGACCTATCACAGCGGTCGCTTAACCGCGCAGGCAAGAATAGCTCGATCCCGTCTGGCCTTGAGGCTGTTGCGATGGCGGCGGCACCAAAAGCCACCATCCCTGCGTTCATATCGCAGCGTGTTATTAAGCCGTACCAGGCGACTGCCAGGGCATCGTTTGCAGAAGCCGCTCGCGCACTTGGCAACAAGCTTGGCGGGCAAGCCCCACAGCAAACTGCACGGGATACCGCCGTCTCGGTGTTGCGTGACGCCTGGGCAACCGCTACCCCACAGGAACAACAGATATTGGCCGCGCAGGCCAGGGCAGCCGGCATCAATATTGGAGAGATTGCCGGACCGCCCCAATCACTTGAGCGCGCCATGATCTCCTTAGCCAGACCTGGAACCAATGAAAACACTCGCTGACCTTCTCGCCCTTCCCCTCTATCCCGATGCGAAGCTTTGTGTTATCGCGCTCTTGCACAAGCAAGCAGAGACGATGGGTATTCAAGAGATCGCATCAACAACCAACATGACGATCCAGGAGGCATCACAAGGTGCCGTTGCCCTGCGCGGCTTCGGAGTCAACGTGTCCGGCCAACCCGATGTGCTTAAGCTGCCGAAAGAATGGCAGTTCTCCATCACACCAAAGGAAACCATCAGTGAAAAACCCCTACAACAAGGGCCTCGCATTCTTGGCAAAGGCGGGAAAGCTCCAGCCAACGTCTGACCGCGTCTTTCTGCGTGCCATCTGGGCCATGGATGATGGCGCGTTCGTGGCTGTCCGCAAGGACCACAAACAGGCGGTGGCGTTTGAGATCGTGGCTGTTGGCCCAGCGGTCAAAGAGCCAGGCATCAAGCCGGGTCGCTACTGCTTCCACATCAGCGCAGCTCACGACGCCATCGACTATGACCGCGATGATTGCGAATACATTTCTGTGCGTGAGGACCACATCCCCGGCACATGGTCGCATGAAGACGCGATTGCGCTCCGCATGGACGAAAACGCGGCCACCGACGGGATCACCGCAGATGACCGCGCACGTCGCCTGATGGCGCTTACTGGGGCCTAGGGCTCTCTCTCGATTGTAACCGATACGCACGGCGGTAGATGCTGTGCGTATTTCTTTTGAGCCCTCAAGCACACGATCTGTGCGTCGTCGTGCCACGCGATGCCGTTGAGCGCATCGAGCACAGCCTTGGCCAAGTTGTCGACGTCTGGCCTGATGGTGTGCCACTGGTCCTTGTTCGACTTGGCGCGCGGCATCATAAACGTCATGTCGACAAGCAGGGGCCCATCCATCTTCTCTTTCTTGTTGCTGTCCATCCACTCCTGGGCGAACGCCTGCACCTTGCTTGTGTATTCGCGCGTCTTCTTTGGGGTGAATGCGTGGCCTGTTCGCGTCACCCTCGCCCGCCCCTTGGCTACGGGTGACACGGGGATGATAAACATCAAAACGGCAACTCCTCGTCTGGCGACTCCTTAGCCTTCGATGGTGCAGGTTCGTCATGCTGGCCCTTGCCGCCAAGGAACACGACCTCGTTGGCGATCAATTCTACCGCCATCTTCTCGACGCCATCTTTTTGGTAGGTGCGCGTTTGCAGCCGACCCTCAACGTAGGCTGATTGACCTTTGCGAAGGTATTGGCCGCAGGTCGACGCCAGCTTGTCAAAGCAGATCACCCTGATCCACTCCGTTTGCTCCTCGCCCTTTGCCTTGCGGGACACCGCGATTGAGAAGTTGCACATATCCTTCCCTCCGCTGCTTGTTTTGATCTCCGGGTCGCGCCCCAGGTTGCCGATGAAGATGCACTTATTCAGACTTGCCATGGTTCCTCCTGTTTGATTTCAGATCCCTGTACTCCTGCCGCCCTGCCTCTTTCATGCCCCGCAGGCCGGGAGCGGTAACGCCGCTTGGGTTATCGTCCTCCCACTCCTGTTCGTCATTAGCGGAGGCGTATGGTGCCCTGTAGCCATCCATCCATGACGGTGTGACGCAGATAATCTCCTCAACGAGACTCACTCCCAACCTCCTTGGCCATGTCGGCCATCTGTAGAATCTTCTTCCGCCAACGCGGTTGCGGCCTAGCGGATCCATCCAGCCATGTAAAGAGTGTTTCCTGCGTGCAGCCAATGAACTTGGCGGCCCGCGCGCTTGTCCACCGCAACTTGTCGATGGTCCTCTGCAACGCAACAGGATGGCTCGCAGTCTCGATCCTCGCCAACGGGCCAGGTGTCACCGTCGATAGCCATTCTCGCGCATCCTTGAGCCATACAGTGCGCAGGACAAGCATAAACTCATCACGGTTGAGCGCATCGCGTCCAGGGTGCAACTGTTGCGGCACATCGTTGCGCATCACAAGCCACTCTCGACCGTTGCCGATGGCTATCGAGGTCCATCCTGGGACGTGATCCGCATCCCGCATGTCTGGGTGCCCATGGCCCGACACAACGTGCGCAGCCAGGCGCTTGACTCGGTCAACGGGAGTCATGCCGACCCCGTCATCACACCGTCTGGGTGCGCCCGACACGCATCAGCGATCCGCTCTATCCAGTCTGCGCAGCGGTCAACATCTCCCCATCCGTTGCTTGGGTTTTTCTCGCTGAGCCTCTTGCTGTGGTTCCGCATGTAGGCAGCAGTAAACCCCAACAGCGGCCCGACGTCCTTCGCCCGCTTCCCGTCGATGAGGTCATAGAACCATGAAAACTCGGTTGGCGCACCCGGGCACCCGGCAGGACATGGACCTTGTGGCTCTTTCATCCTTCACCTCTCATCGCCTTGGACACATCGGTGCGCCACGTGTTCCATGTTTCAGTCACGATGCCCGTCCCAGGAAATAGGTCGACAAGTTCATCGTCCGGCTCCGCGCCAACCATCTCGAATGCCCAGCGACAAACATGGGGCGGCTTCGCTCCCGTTAGCCCTTTTTTCATCGTGATTCCTTGCGCCACCCAGTCACGCATGACGATGCGGCCAGTGACGACAGGCTTGCGGCACGCCTTCACGATGACGGGTTCCCATGCGTAGGCGACGGAGACGTTGCGCTTGAATGCAGCGAAGGGCTTGACCCAGGCCATGAGTCGCGCGGATGCCGGGATGTGCGGCGCGAGGGCCAGTAGCGTCGTCGACGCAGTATGGAGCACGAACCCATCGTAATCAGCATCGAGGCGGCGCAGCAAATCCGCGTGGTTGACCTCGCCGCCGAAGTCGGGGTGGTTTTTGTAGTAGTGCGCACAGCCCGGGTAGGGCGGGTCGGCGTAGGCGATTCTCATTGCATCACCTTAATGGCCTCAATGATTTCAAGAGCCTCTTGGTGTGTGTGCTTCATGTTCATCCTTCACCCCGCATCGCCCTGAGCGCGTCGATGAACGCCCAGGTCATCAGTGAGAGCGCCACGCCGTGCCACGCACTCCAAAACAAATCGTAGTGCAACGAATTACTGATCGATGGCCAGATGTTTGCTGAGTACGTGTTCCATATCCGTGCGCCAGTTGGGCCGGTCATTCTGCATAAGGCGCAGCACAGATGCCCAAGCCAGTCCCAGCCGATCATCAGTGCCCCCATAAGAAATGCAATCTTCATGGGCCACCCCGCATCGCTCGGAGTAGGTCCGCTGGCGACGGGAGAGAGGCGACGTCGTAAGCCACTAACCTTTGGTACTGATCATTAACTCCGGCCTCAAATGATTGGCTGTCCCCATATGGCTCGCAGTAGAGCGCGACTGCCACGGCCCATCCCTGTGCGATGAGCGCACGCAGCATGGCGGCATCGACGTCGTCTCGGCGCGGGAGTGCTTCCCACACTGCCTCATGCACAAACGACATGATGCACATGCCGCCCGGAACTTCATGTGTCGAACACGATACAATCGATGGCGCCTTTTGCGTGTAGTAGTGCCTGCCTGCGGCGCCGCACAGCGGGCATGGCTTCAGGTGTTCAGTCATGGATCACTCACCAGTTGCCTTCCTGATGGCGGCATACGCCGCGTCGATGTGTTCGACGCCTTCGGCTTCGCGCATGTCCTCTTTGTCGAGAAGTTCGACCAGCGCCGCCAGAAGCTCTGGCGCGGCGGCGATAAGGCGTGCGTCATCGAGGGTGGGTGAATAGGCGCCCGCGACGACGGTGCCGTCTCCATTGTGGATATAGCCGTCTTCATCGGCGAACCACTGGCCCGGTGTGCGGATCATCCTTCATCTCGCATCGCCTTGAGCGCGTCGATGGGGGCGGGCATCGCACACATCGACGCAAGCGCCCCCTTGGCGACGAGATGCGGCGCTGGGCATTGGGCCTCGTCCGGCGCAATTACGCCGCCTTGGGATAACAATAGAATCGCAGTGGCCCACCCTTGCGCGATGAGCGCACGCAGTGCGACATCATCCGCATCATCCTCGATTGTGAACCGGCTTCGGTTGGCGCATCGCAGACACGTCACGGTGCATTTAATCATGGCGCCACCCCCTCATAGAACCGCACTTCGTCGCGCTTAAACCCAAGCTGCACCGTCCCGGTGTCCCCCTCGCGCTGCTTCGCGATGATGACCTCTGCGACGCCCTGTAGGTCACGGGGGCATGACTCGCGCAGGTAATACTCTGGTCGGTAAAGGAAAAGGATCACATCAGCGTCCTGCTCAATGGCCCCTGAGTCGCGCAGATCGCTCATCATGGGGCGCTTATCGGTGCGCGATTCAACGCCGCGATTGAGCTGCGACAGCACAATGATGGGGATTGACAGCTCACCGGCCAACCCCTTTAACCCCTTGCTCATTTCTGCCACCTCGTTGTTTTTGTCTCCGTTGCGTCGATGCACGTCGGATCCTGACAGTAGTTGCAGATAGTCAATAGCCACAGCTCCAACCCCCTCGCGTGAGACGTAGCGCCGAATCGACGACGCAATCTCATGGAATGACATGCCGCTACGGTCAATGATATGCAGCGGTCTTTCAGATACGTCGCCAGCAGCCCTCGCGAGCGCGCCTCGTTGCTCGTTTGTTCCGCTGCGCCACTTCTTGGCCGCAAGCTGGGCCTTGTTCGCTATCTCTCGACGCAGCAACGGCTTGCCCTTCATCTCCAGCGAGTAGAACGCGCACGCCAGCCCTTGATCTGCGATGTGCCCCATGGCCTGCATCGCAAGGCCGCTCTTGCCCATGCTTGGGCGTGCGGCGACGACTACGAGTTCACCCGCACCAATACCGCCACCGAGTCGCTTATCCAGGGAAGGCAGCCCCAATGGCACTTTGCCGACCTCTGGCCGGTCAATGTCGCGCAATATTTCTTCAACGATTGACTTGCGGTCGACATGCTCAACCGTTGCGGTCGACGACGAGACAGCTAAAACCGCGCGTTCAGCGGCTTCGATGATGTCTGATGGCGACTTGGTTTGTGCATATGCGGCCTCGACTATCTTGGTGGACACATCAATCAGTGCGCGTAGTTGTGCCTTCTCGCGAACGAGCTGCGCGTACGCGGTTGCGTGTGCCGACGTCGGCATCAGCGCAGCCAAAGAGGCGACAGCGGCAGCACCGCCAACCGCGTCTAGCTTGTTCGACTTGCGCAGCTTCTCGACCACGCACAATGCGTCGATTGGCTCACCGGCATCCGCACACGCCTCGATCGCCTCGAACATCGTCGCATGCGCCTTGTGGTACATGTCCGCAGGTCGCAGGCCGGCAACCTGCACGTCCAGCAGACACGCCGG
>Ga0208005_1000827_pt1 | contig 10774 bp, 5 predicted proteins | sample DEB19_08_DNA_3_FD_184530 | JGI IMG/M metagenome (GOLD analysis project Ga0208005, IMG submission 184530) | Aqueous microbial communities from the Delaware River and Bay under freshwater to marine salinity gradient to study organic matter... | ecosystem: Environmental > Aquatic > Marine > Coastal ... | reverse complement strand
TTCTACGCTCCCGATTTCCAATCCCTGCAGATGTCGCCGATGCGCGCCGCATTGGAGCCCATGCCCCTCTACCAGCCCCGCGACACCGGCTACATGGGCATCTACACCAAGCCCATGGAGAAGGAATCCCCGGCCATCTCCCCAGTCCTCAAGGGACTCTCCGCGCCCTTCGGGGACTCAGAAGGGGGAGGCTCCGGTCAAGATGCACCTACGTATGGAGGAAAGAGCACTCCCAGTTTTGGCGTAGGTTACAATACTCCAGGAACCTTGGGCAAAGCTGTTGGTAGTTTGTTTGGTTTTGGCCCTAGCATCGTGGGTTCCGTTCTGGGAAGCACTATCGGAACCGAGCGGGTCAACAGGGACCTTTTAAGTCTTGGGATTCCAAATCAGGTAAGCCCCGTACAAACTGCGATTGCTACTACAATGGGCCCCTTCGCAGGAATTTTCGGATTTGACAAGCCCCAAGAAGCATTTACTCGTGAAGTAGTCTCTCAACTCACGCCCGATCAGTACGCGGCCTACAGTGCTTCCATGACGGGGCAAGGTACCATTCCCGGATTCGACCTGAATGTGGCGCCTGGGCAGGGTGGTCCAGGTACTCCCGGCGCGGATCCTACCGTCGATTCCGGCGTGGGTCAAACTCCTGAATCTACCTACGCGCGTGGGGGCTATGTCCCCGGCAAGAGCGGCGGCATGGATGACGACGTGCCCGCCATCATCGACGGCAAGCAGCCTGCCCGCCTCTCTTCCGGGGAGTTCGTCTTCGACGCTGCCACCGTTGCGGCCCTCGGGGACGGCAACAATGCGGCGGGCGCCAAGAAGCTGGATGGGTTGCGCAAGGCCATCCGCAAGAAGGCCTACGGCCACGAGAAGCAGCCTCCCAAAAATTACAGCGTGGGCGACCTGGTGCGGGCGTATGATCGAAGCCGCTAAGGAAAGGGACATCCCAGCAATCGGGGCCCTCCTGATGCAAATGCACCAGACTTCTCCCCTCCCCCTCCCCCCGGTTGCCCCCCACAAGGTGGAGGCTTCCTTGCGGGAATGCTTGCGTCACGGAAAGATATTTATTGCCGCCCGGGAATCCAAGGTGTTGGGGGTGCTGGCCCTCCAGGAGGGGGAACATTGGTACAGCACTGGCCGATTTCTTGCCGACCTCTGCTTCTACGTGGAAGCTGGATCACGCACTTCCCGCATCGCCTCTCACCTGTTGCGCGCCGCCTCCGAATATGCTAATATCAGGGGTCTCCCCCTCCTCATGGCTGTGGTGCATGGGGAAGATGTAGTGCGCAAGGATAACTTCTACGCCCGCCACAAATTCCAGAGGATCGGCGGCGTATACTGTAGGGGTTTCTAATGGGTTTTCTATGTAAATCCTCCACTACCACCCAGCCCACCACCACGGTGCAGACGCAGCAGATGCCTGCGTGGTATGAGCAGTCGCTTCAGCGCCTCGTGGAAGCGGGTGAGGCGGAGACGCGGGCAACTCCCTACGAATACTATGATCCTTCGCGCCGTGTCGCCCCCCTCAGTGAGGCAGAGCAGGCCACCATCTCCCAGGTCCCCCTTGCTGCCGGTGCCTATATGCCGGGTCTTGCCGCTGGTTTTGAAAGTGCCGCCATGGGCTCCCGTGGGGTGGGGGACATCGACTACTCCCAGTACATGAATCCCTACACGCAGTACGTCACCGACATTGCCAAGCGCGAGGCGGTGCGCGACTACGAGAAGATGCGCCCCCAGATGGCTTTTGGGGCCTCCCGCCAGGGTGCCTTCGGTGGGGCGCGCTACGGGGTGCAGGAAGCCGAATCGGAGAGGAATCTGGGGCAGCGCCTTGCAGATATCCAGCAGACCGGCTTGGAGAGGGCATTCACCGCAGGCACCGGACTCCAGCAGGCAGAAGCCGCAAGACAGTTGCAAGCCGCCCCCATGTTTTCTAATATGGCCCAACAGGCCCAGCAGTTGGGTCTCGGGGGTCTCGACGCCATCATGAAGTCGCAGGCCCTCCCCCGCCAGTTGGAGCAGCAGCAGCGCGACCTGGCTTTCCAGGAGTACATGCGCGGCCAGCAGTACGGTATGCAGCAACTCGGCCAGTTGAGTGGATTGCTTCGAGGAGTCCAGCCCGGTGGCACCACCACCACGCAAGCCCAGCAGCTTATCCCCCAACAGTCTCCGCTGCAGACGTTGGCTGGCTTGGGTCTTGCTGGCGCTGGTATCTACAATCTCGCCTTCAAGCCTTAATGCCATGGAAGACGAGAATCCACTGCGGGACAAGGGGTATACCGACCACCCGGAGGTGCAGCGGGATCTCATGATCCAGGCCGCCATCGCGCGCAAGCTGCCCCCCAACTTCCTCATCCACCTGCACGAGATCGAATCCCCCATCACGAAGGATTCCCCCAACCCCCGTCTCGCGGTGGGCAAGCCATTGAAGTCCAAGAATCCCTTGGACAAGGGGAAGCCCGCCCGGGGCATCATGCAGTTCATTCCCAGCACTGCCGCCGACTACGGCATCGACCCCCACGACGTGAAGCAGTCGGTGGATGCCGCAGCGGTGATGGCCTCCAAGAACCTCAATGCCTTGAGGCGCGAATTCCCGGGCCTCTCCAAGGAGAACCTTCTCTTCCTCACCGGCATCGCCCACCACAGCGGCGCAGGTAGTGTCATATCGGCGGGAGGCGTCCCCGACAAGCCGGGGGCAATCGATTACGCCACCAAGCTGCGTCGGATCCAGGAGCAGGAAAAGGCCACGATGCGCGAAGCCATCAAGCCCCTCCTTCCCGCCTCCCCCAAGCCGAGGGGGGCCGCCGCCCAGCCCATGAAGAAGGGCAGCATCTACGACATCCAGCAGATGTTCGGCAGCACGGGGGAATACGTACCCGGCGTCGATGTGTTCTCTAGGGGTTGACCATGGATCTCTTCAATCTTAGTGACCAGCAGTTGCAGGAATACCATCGTCTTGCGCGGCAGGGGATGCCCAACCCATCCGGCTACGGGATGCGTGAATTGGCGGCGGAGATCGTGCGCCGTCGCGAAGTGGGTGAAGGTGCTGCTTCTGTTGCGCCTCCTCCCCCCACGGGCCGCGAAATCACTCAATCCATTGCGCCGCGTCCTTCCCCATTTCCACCGCCGCAGGGATTTGGGGAAGATCGCAGGCCTCCTCTTGCTGGCCCAGCAGTTGAAACTTTGCGGGCTACCGAAGCTGGTCCGTTGCGCCCCGGTGAGACCGCGTCCAACATCCAGCCTCCTCCGCCACCGCCTGGCCCCAGCCCCTACCAGCAAATGGTGGATAAGTTACTCTCCCCCCGCAGGGGTGGCGGGTCCCCCATCCCCAATATTCCCCGCGTCGATGTGGAGAAGCTTAAGGGTGAGATTCCCAAGGTTGGGGAGAGGGAGGCGCAGGAGACCTACAAGGCCGACCCCTACATGACGATGTTGCAGACGGGCCTCCGTATCCTCGCTGCCAAGCCGGAGTTGGGCCAGAGTCCCATTTCCGCCATCGCTGGCCCCGTTGGGGAAGGCGTCAAGGAATACCGGGGGGAGAAGGAGAAGGAGAGGACTTCCAAGCGCGAGGAGGCTGAAGCTGCCCGCGCCGACAAGTACCGCCAGGCAGAAGCCGCCCGATCCACCGCATCGTTGGGCCTGCAGGCATCGACTATCAATACCAATATTGCCCTCAAGGAAATGGAGTTGGCGCAGCAGGCAGCCCAGCATGGCGAGACCATGTCGGTGCAGCGTGGTCGCCTCGCATTGGAGGCCATGGGCAAGGAAGCTGACGACTTTTTGAAGCAAGCCCAGGCCGATTACTATCGAACCCGCAACCCCGATTATGTCCTAAATAGGGTGAGGCCCCTCGAAGCCCGCAAGGCGGAGATCGAAGCCCTGCTGCGGGAGCGGGGGCCAAATGCGCCATCCGAGGAGCAGAAGCGGGCACTTACTTCCGAATTGGCGCGCCAGGACAGAAGCATCAGTTACCTCTACGGCATTTTGCGCGCCGAGACGACTGGAGGTGCGGGCCTCGATAGGGCGCAGATTGCCGGTCTCTTCTCCGTCTACCAGAGGGGTGTTGGCAACCCCATGGCACAGCAAGATCCCGAATATAGGGCAGCGGTGGCCAGGCTTCGTGAAATGGGTCTCCTTCCCGAAATCCCTGATCCCAACGCTGCATTGCCCCGGTAATAGACATGGTGGATTTCACCAAGGCTGAATTCGACGAGAATCTTGGCAAGTGGGTGCCTGCCACCGGAAGGCCGGGGGCCCGCATTGCCGAGTTTGACGGGGAGAAGTGGACGGAAACCGGCGCCAACCCATCCCCCGGTGCCATTTCCCGAGGCCTTACCACCGGCATCGAAACCACCAAGGGACTCTTGGGTGAGGCGCTGCCAGCCCTCTTCCAGTCCGCCTTGGGGTACGATGAGGCAGCCCAGAAGAATCTCCTCCAGTACCAGGAGAGGATGAAGAAGCTGGAGGAATCCGGCCTGGGTAGCCGGGTGCGGATGGGGGACATCGAGGGTTTGGGATCCCTCCTCTCCTTCGCGGGTGAATCCCTCGGTGAAGCCATCCCCTCCATTGCCACCGCCCTCATCCCCGGCGTTGGATTGGGGGCCGCCGGTGCCTCAACCCTAGGTAGGGCTGCGGTATCGAAGGCAGCGGGCAAGGTTGCCTCTACCGCCGCTGAAACTGCCGCCAAGGAAGTTGCCCGCCGCGAGGCCGCCGGTATTGCCGTGGATGCTTCGATGCGCGCCGCCATCGAGAAGGCCGCGTTGGAAGCTGCGCCCGCTGCCATCGGAAGAAATTGGGGCAACATCGCCGGTGCGGCGTTGGGGTCGGCAGCCCAAAACATGCCGGAGACTTTTGCCACCATCTACAATGAGACGGGGGAGATGCGCCCCGAGGTGGCGGGGTTGGTTGGCGGCATCAAGTCAGCCTTGGATGTAGTGACGCCCCTCCAACTTATCAAGAAGACACGGGGAGTCGATTTCTCGGAGAGGCTTTCCGATATCCTCGCCGGAAGGTTGCTTAAGGGCAGGCCCGGCGCAGCGGGTGCGGTGGGTGGCCTCCTCGAGTCCGCCGCCTTCGAGGGCCTCACCGAGGGCTTGCAGGAGACATTGGACCAGCTTGCGGTCGCAACCCTCGCTGACAAATCGGTGGATTGGAGTCAGATCCTGGAGGCGGGCCTCAAGGGTACCTTTGGTGGCGCGGTGCCGGGGGCTGCCGCCGGATACATGGGGGGCAGGGCCAAGGGTCGCGAAGCCGCCCAATTGGGTGAGTTGAAGGCAGCCCAGGATGCTGAGGAGTCGCGGCAGGCGGAGTTGCAGCAGCGTTACGCCGAGTTGGGTAGCCAGCCCCCCGACTACATGGCGGGTGTCCGCAGCAGCTTCGTGGGGGCCAACCCCGGTTTCCGCCTTACCCCCGAGGGGGAAATGGATCGGGGGCGCATGGAAGAGGAGGCCCGCCAGCGCATCGAGGCGGAGATTCCCCCATCCCAGCGGGAGAAGGCCCTCAAGGACTACAACAAGTATCTCGACAAGATCGACCTCGCATACCAGGACTACGTCTTCAACGCCACCAAGAAGCGCGAAGCAGAGGTGGCGGCGCGGCAGAAGGCGCAAGAGGAAACCCTCAGGGCCCGTGCTGCCGGTGAGGAGAGGCGCGCTGCCGACCTCGAAATCATCCAGCGGGGCAACGCCGATTCCTCCCTCCTGCGCGACGATGCCTTCCGCCAGCAATTCGATGAGGCCCGTCAGCGGGAAGCCAACCGCCGAGAGGCAGCGGCCACTGAGAGGCGCATGGACCAGGAGGAACTTGCCTCCTTGGGTTTCGGTGATTTCCCGCCGCAGGCCACCCCCCTCACCACTGCCCCCACTCCCATCTCCGAGGCTACCCGCGACACCCTACTCGATGCTGGGTATCGCCTGGATCAGATCGCGGCAATGGGTCCCCGCGCCGAAAGTGTCGCCAAGGGCGTGCGCCGCGAAGCCGGATTGTACACCAAGGAAGAAGCCCCCAAGTTGCAGACGTGGGTGCGCAACGAGGTAGAGGATTACCTTGGGGAACTACGGAGTGGCCAGCGGGTCTCCCTCCCCGTGGTGCAGAAGCGCCTCAAGGATGCCGGGTATGACGCCTCGAAGCAGGACGTTACCGATATCCTCACCCAATATACTTCGGGGGCCGAATCACTGGTGCCGGTGGATGCCTCCCTGCGCCTGGGTAGGAACCCCGAGGACCCCAACGTATTCGTGAAGCAGGTGGGTGCCCCCGCCGTTGCCCCGCGCCTCAAGGTGGGGGAGGATGTCGGTGGGGTACCCCCAAAGGGCGGCTTCGAGGGTGTCACCCTTGCTACAGAGGTGACGCGGCCCACCACCCCGTTGCAGGCCACCCTGCAGAATCCCCCCGCCGGTTTGACTTCCCGCCAGTATGAGGCCCTCCGCAATCGCATCATCCGCAGGGATCCCAAGGCTACCCTCACCAAGAAGGACCTGGATGCCGCTGCCGGTGGGGGGGTGGAACTTACCCAGAAGCAGGCGGCGGATATCTGGGAAGCCCTCAGCAAAAACGGGGATGTGAAGCGGCAGGGATTCGGGGGGTATCGCGCCAACCCCGAGGCCGAGTTGTCCACGGAATACCGGGATGAGGGCAGCCCGCGCATGGACAAGCCCAAGGAGGTGAAGGGTGAGACCCTCATCCCCAAGGGTACCCGCAACAAACTCTATGGGTTGGGGTATACCCGCGACGACATTGCGGGGATGACCACCGAGGAAGCCCAGGGTATTGCTTCCCGGCGGGAGAAGAAGTCCGACACCCGCGAAATGGCATCCGATGCCGAGATGCATGCGCGCAACTTTGGGGGCACGGTGGCTTGGCAGGAGGGCGACCTTGCCCTCATCAAGACCTTCTCCCTCAACGGCACTCCCATCTATGTGCCGACGCGGGGTACGCGCTTTGCTCGCGTCAACATCGACATGGTGGCCCCCACTTCCACCTTCAGTGCCGAAGACATCGCGAAGCTGAAGAAGATCCGGGATCGGCTGCAGGCAGAAGACAAGGCGCGGGAAGCCGCCAACCCCCAGGGCCCCTTCAAGGAAGGGGAGAATGTCGTCTTCGCTGGAAAGATCAAGCCCGAGATCCAGGGTATCCTGCGTGGCTGGATGCAGATGCTGGGGTTGGGTGGCCAGCGCATCGTCTTCGCTACCCCCGAGGGGGCCGCCGGGATGCTGGATCTCCCCGGCAAGTGGGGACGCATCGCCAATCTCGGGGCTACCTTGCGGGGGCAGGGCAGCTCCACTTCCCTGGGTGATGGCGTCCACGTAATCATCATCCGCGAGGGGATGCCTGTAGTCAGGACCCTTGAGACGCTGGCCCACGAGATGGGGCACATCCTCGAGACCACCGCCTTGAGGGAAGCCTCGCCCGAAGTGCGCCGCCAGATTGAAATGGAGTTCCGCAACTGGCTTGCCACCAACTCCCCCAAGGCGGCGCGGGACTACATGCAGGCCCTGAGGGCAATGCGCGGCGGCAGGTTCGTCGATCCGGGGAGTGCGCAGACCGGCAATGACTTGACCTTCTACTGGAAGTCCTTCGGCGAGTGGTTCGCGGACCAGGTTTCCCGCTGGGCCACCACGCAGCAGAAGCCCATCTCGGTGGTGGAGCAATTCTTCCAGCGCCTCGCCAATGTGCTGAAGAATTTCTTCACGGGGGAGAAGGCCAAGTTTGCCCCCAACCAGAAGGTTGCTGACTGGCTCAACACCCTCGACAAGGTCACGCCCCCCTCCGCCGGTGGTATCGCCCCCACCCGAGAGATGAAGAATGTCATCGAGGCTGGGAAGATTGCCTTGGGCATCAAGCCGATTGGGAGGCGCAGCCTGATGCAGGGTGCCGCAGCGGCAGCAGGTGCCCCCGACATCAGCATAGCCAAGGACGTGCTGAAGCAGGGGGAGGTCCTGGGGGAAGCCTGGGTGGGTAACGGCGAGGCGACTGGCCGTATCTTGGGGCAGATCTTCGCGGGCAAGTCCCCCCTGCCCAATCTCCCCTATGAATTCAATCTTCCTCAAGGTTTGATGGAAGACCTCCATATTGCCAACGAAACGCAGGACGTTGACTCCGATGAATCCCTGCGCGGGGCATCGGGACCAAGCTTACATTCCATACGTGGCCACAGCTACGATCTCTTGGATAGGGTGAATCGCGAAAAGGATCTCCGAAAGAAAGCAGCTTTGAAAAAGAAAGTTTCTGATTTTGTATATAAGTTTGACGACTTTGAAGCAAGTTTGGGGTCCACTGCCTACGAAAAGAGGCAGGCCATCCTTAATAAAATAATGGAGTATCACAATACAGACATGTGGATTGGGAACTATCCCAAATTCAAAAACATGGATATGGCACTACTCGAAATGTTGTTTAAGGAAGCACCTGCCAATGGATCCGCCATGGAGGCAGGGCCCAGGCTTACTGCTCCGGCATATAACGAAGACTCTTCCAAACTCTACAGGATTGGATTTGACCGTTTTCTAGAGGCATTCATTGACGACCAGCCTTCTGGAAATCTTGAGACAAACCTGCGTAAGTTGGAAGCCTCCTCTATTCTTAATGACCCACAAACTTTTTATAAAGTTGCCGCCGAAAAATTCCTGATCCCCTACTACGAGCTGATGGATAGTGAATCTTACCTAGACCGGCTTCAGTATACGTATATCCCTGGCAAGCCGGAAAGCCTTACTGACTTTAACGACCTGGATAATAATACAAAAAAGAGTATTATTAACCGCATGAATGAATTGAGGAAAACTGTACACGACTCAACAAATATTGTTCGTCAATTGGCCACAGTCAACATGGACGACATGCGCCAAATCGTGGAGAATTTGCGTAGATACAACAAGCAGTTTGCCGCAACAACATCTCAAGTCATTGCCGAATTGGAAAAGTACGACTCTAAAGTATTTGAATCCCCGGAAATCAAGCAAAAGCTGGAGAAATTCGAGAAAGAGTTTAACCAAATTTCCGCCGAAGTGAAGATGGAAATGGCGGCTGGGAAACCCATTCCCCGCAAGCCTGGCCTTACTATCCTCCAAAGTGGCATGATGCAGCAGTTGGAGTCCATGTTCCCCGACATGGGCAAACTCAACCTGCCGAAGGGAAACAAGGAAGCCTTGGAGTTTGCGCGCCGCCTTGACGCTGATATCAATATGCAGGTGGAGATGGGGGAACCCGCCACCAAGCCCTACGATTGCAGGTAAGAGATGGCCAATAGCTGTAATCCCGCCAAGTCCAAGGTAATCAGCCCCTCCCTCCAGAAGGTGGAGGTATTGCGCCAGCAACTCGAGGCCATGAAGGCGGCGGATGAACCCTTCAAGGCGATGAATGGCTTCCAGAAATTCATGTCGGGCTTCGTCACCCTCGACAACCTCGCGGCTACCTGGCCCCAGTTGCGCCCCTACGTCAACGCCTTGAAGACGGGGGAGCAGATCCGCAGCCGCCTCAACTACGAGTATGCCGACTCGATGCGCAAGGTGGGGGACCTGGACACCAAGGAGACCCGCGCCATCACCCGCATCATGGAGGTGGAGGATGCCGAGGGCCGCCTTGCCACCGAGAATGCCGATGGGACTGCCACCATCACCGCCAACAGGAACCACGTCGGGGTGAAGCAGGGGGAGACGGTTACCCTCCCCGCCAAACTCAATGAGACGCGCCGGGAGATGCGGCGGGTAATGAACGAGTTGTTTACCCACATGATCGATGCCACCAAGGTGGCGATGGGTTACGGGGTAGACGAGGTGCCGGTGGGGAAGGATGCCCAACTCCTCCGCAAGATGGAAGAGATCCGCAAGGTGGGCTACATCCCCCACATGCGCACCGGAAGGTGGGGCATCTCCTACATTCTCGATGGGGTGCTGCACCTGGAGTCCTTCGGGTGGAATCCCCTCAAGGGTTTCCGGGGCGGCGGCAAGCAGCAGGCATTGAAGCGCATCGCGGAGTTGAAGGCGCAGGGGGCCACCGAGGTATCTCCCCCCTTCGACATGGTGGAGAGGAAAGAGGTACTCCAGAAGTTCCTCCCCAAGGTGGATACCATCACCAAGATGGACTTCCTCTTTACCGCCATCCTCAACCCCCGCAAGAATGGCGCGGAGTCCCTCAAGGAAGTGAAGACCATCCTGGAATCCCTGCGACAGGAAGCTGCCATTCCCATGGCGCGCCTTCGCAAGAGGAAGGATGTGCCGGGCTGGCTCACCAAGGACAATTACGACACCTACCTCCGCAGTGTCTACTCCCCCTTCGTGGCGGCCACCTCCGACTGGATTGCCAACAAGGCCACCGAGGGGTTGCGCCGCGACTCCATGGGCGCCATCAAGGATGACCAGAAGCTGGTTGACATCGTCAACAACCAGGAGGAATACCTCCACAGCAACGAGGCGCGCACCGCCCAGCTAAAGGCCCTCGCCTTCTTCTATACCCTTTGGGGCAACCTCTCCTCCGCCGTCGTAAACTTCACCCAGATTCCCCACGCATCCCTCCCCTTCCTCGGATCGGCGGGCGGCACCGGGAATGCCGTTGCGGAATTGGGGCGGGCCACCAAGGATGTGCTGGGGGCCTTCCGTTTCGCGGGGACAATCCCCTTCGACATCGAGAAACTCGCGGGCAAGTTGAAGCCCGAGGAGTTGGAGATGATGCGCGAGGGCCTCAAGCGGGGCCACTTCAGCGCCATGTTGTCCCGCGACCAGGCCCCCACCCAGTTGGCATCCAGCCAGATCAAGGAATTGTATGCCGCCGGTAAGCTGAT